>Ga0210379_10000059_pt1 | contig 25514 bp, 22 predicted proteins | sample PLMedo_2_FD_155468 | JGI IMG/M metagenome (GOLD analysis project Ga0210379, IMG submission 155468) | Groundwater sediment microbial communities from an aquifer in East River, Colorado, USA - PLM4_32_coex redo | ecosystem: Environmental > Terrestrial > Soil > Riparian zone | place: USA: East... | reverse complement strand
CGTCTCACCCATCCCTGGAACCCCCCGCAAACCGATTATCGACGTCCCGCGCGCCGCGGCGTAGTCCTCCCGTTTGCGGCAGCTTATGGCGATTCTCAGCCGCCCATCAGCCAGCTCTTACGTCCGGAGAGCAAGATAGAGCAAGATAAGGTGGACATGCCTCAGGCCTATGGGCGCCTGGGTGCGCTTGCAGGCCTGGCGGGTGCCCGTCCGCGTGTTCCCGGCGGAGGTGCCATGATCGGCGCGGGTGTGGACAGCATCTCAATATCGGAAAAGAGGGTTTCGTCCCCGGTGTCCTTCTTGCGCACGCTCTCGCCCGGAACCGCCTGATCATGCATGTGGTTGATAAGCCGATTGTGCTGAGCCAATCGCCCCAAGATCGGTTCCTTCCAGGCCCGAGTCTCAACACCGTAGCGCGCCCACATGGGTAGCGGCACCAGCTCGGATCCGGCCAAACTGGAGTTCTTGTAGAAATTCTTCCCCATCAGAACGGAAAGCACGCTCCAGTGGTTGTAGACCGTCTTGCTGCGCGGATCGGATGGGGCCGGCAGCGCGTATTTCCACAGATCAAGATGGTACTGCAGCGCGTCCGATTTCTTTGCGTCGTTGCGCACCGCATCCCAGAACGGCCCCTTGCGTTCGCTCAACGAGAAATGCATGCCGAGGAAGTCGCGAATCTCGTCGTAGAGCCGGTTGACCGACTGGTTGTACTGCTCCGCAAGCGGCTCTTCGAAATCGGTGCTCGGCATGCAGTAGAGCAGCCAGCGCGATTGAAGTTCCAGAGTCATGATCGCCGTCGACTCGAGCGGCTCGAGGAAGCCGCTGGAGAGTCCGATGGCGACGCAGTTTTTCACCCAGCTCCGGCGATTGCGTCCCACACGCATTTTGATCGTGGGCTGCGGCTCGAACCCTTCGCCGGCACGGCCGAGAAACTCACGAAACTCTCGCAGCGCCTCGTCATCGCTCTTGAACTGGCTGCAGAAGACGTAGCCCGCGCCCACGCGCCGCTTCAGCGGAATGTGCCACACCCAGCCTGCGTCCATGGCGATGGCGCCCGTCACTGAAGGTATCCGGTCCGGGTCGAAATGCCGGACTTGCATCGGGATGGCCCGATCGTTGAGCAGATAGTCGTTGTACGAGATGAATGGCTCGCCAAGCGCCTTGTTGATGAGAAGCCCTCTGAAACCCGTGCAATCGACCACAAGCTCGACCGGCCAATTGCCGTTCTCTTGCAGTTGTAGCGACGATATGAACCCGCGTTCGTCGAGCTTCACGTCCACGACATTGTCGCGGATGTGCTTCACGCCGCGCTTCTTGCAGACCTCGGCAAGGAAATCGGCAAGTCTTGCCGCATCGATGTGATAGGCATACTGCATCGGGCCGCCAAAATGCGGACCGTTGATCGCACGCGGACCCTGATTGTTTTCGTACGCTTCGCGCGCCGCAGTGATGGTGCGGACAAAATCCTGATCGGTGACGTTCTCGCGGCCGGGAATCCCATATTTCTTGAACGCATAGCCCGGATTGAGCCCTCTGATGGTCTTGCCTCCCGTAAAGGGATGCAAAAAGCCGATCAGATTGCCTTCCTTGTTCACGTTCCAGCGGTCGAACCAAATCCCCAATTTGAAGGTTGCATCGCAGCGGCTCATGAACTCGGGTTCGGAGATGCCGAGGTGCTTCATCGTGAATTTCAGCGTCGGTACGGTGGCTTCCCCGACTCCAATAATTCCCACCAGCGGTGACTCGATCACCGTGATCGTCACGTTCCGGTGCGCCGACGGCCCCCACTGCAGCCGCTGGTTCAAGTAGGCTGCTGCGATCCATCCCGCGGTGCCGCCGCCGACGATCGTGATGTTTGTAATCGGACGCCCCACAAAATCCTCCTCTGCCTCAATGGCTCACTTGGTACCCGGACATTCGTCGCACGTCCTTGATTCTAGTCGGCCCGCACCGTGTTCAGGGACGGCGGAAAAAAACCGAGCGTCGCTTCGCGCGTGCGCTCGCTTCCGATGACCAGCCACGTCAAGGGCATCGCCGCAATCGTGCAGAACACCGCGACGAGGATAAGAGCGGAAAACACCGTGACGGTCAGGATTCCGGCATCGATCAGCACGGTGACGACCAGGACCTCCATCAGTCCCTTCGATTGGAGCAGCACGCCGAGCGCAAGCGAGCGACGCGGATTCCGTTTGAAGGCGATCGCGGGGAGCATGACCCCGCCGATCTTTCCGACCATCGCGATGAGTGTTGCGGCAACCGCCATGCCGAGGACTGAGGCCGAGAGAAGATCGGCCTCGGTTCTCAAGCCCGTCGTCATGAAAAAGAACGGCATAAGGAGCAAAGTCACCGGCCAGTCCAGCCGGCGGATCAGCACCTCGCGGATCTCGGCCGGCATGGCGACGCCGGCGAGGAACGCGCCCACGACATAGCCGAGCCCGACAAACTCCGATCCGCAGGCGGAGACGAACGCGAGAGCGCATGCCGCGATCAGAACGGTGTCGCTCTTCTCCGCGTTATTGCCTCGCGTGCTCAGAATCCGCCGCATCAGCCAAGGAAGGATGACGACCGTGACGACGAGATAGACCGGAACGAGCGCGAGATGCCACGGCGTGGCATCGGCCTGCGAGCCGGCAGCAACGATCAAAAGCAGAGAAACCGCGATCCACAGACCGCCGTCGGTCAGCGCAGCAAACGCCAACGCCTGCTGGCCGAGCGCCGACTCGACGATCCGCATCTCCTTCAGAATCGCCGCAAGCACCGGAAGCGCCGTCACGGCGATGCAGATGCCGAATCCCGTCGCGAACAGCCAACGGGTTGCGTTGGGGCCGATGAGCGTTGGATCTCCTTCTGTCAGCCAATATCCGAAACCCAAACCCAGCAGCAGAGGGACGACGAAACTGCTCGATGCGATCGCCATGTCGGCGCGGCTCGCGCTCTTGAACGTCTTGGAGTCGAGATGCATGCCGCTGACAAAGCCAAACAACATGACGGCGATAGCAGAGACGCCGGCAAGGCTTGCCGTGGTTGTCGATCCGAACAGAAACTGCTGAAGCTCCGGCGAAATGCGGCCCAGGATGGAAGGGCCGAGCGAAAGGCCGCAGATGATCTGCACGACGGCAAGCGGCGCAATATGGCGGAAGCCCAAATAGCGCCACGCGAGATAGGGAAGGCCAATAAGAATGGCCCCGACGGCGGCCAGGATCCCCACTGAGGACATGATTGCCCCTCGAAATTGGCTGCGAGCCTACACGAGCCACGGTGGGTTGTGTCCACCCCCGACCGACCGATCCTTCAACCGGTACATAGCATTAAGGTGGTCCTCGCCGTGCAGGGGGAGGAACAGGCGTCCGACTTTGCTGAATACAGGGCGCGACGCCCGGATAGCGAACAGGGAACTACACCTTCTGGACTATTCGGTTGGAAACGTGGTCGCCGCCTGATTGTCGGGCTTCGATTTCGCCCGGCGATCTTTCCGAAGGAGTCGGCGGCGGACCAAGGGTCTCAGTTCTTCAGGTCCTCCGGCACTTTGCCGCCATTGTCCGCAAGCTTCCTCATGACCTGTTTGTGCAGCCAGATGTTCATGGCAGCGGAGTCATTCGTATCGCCTGTGTAGTGCAGCTCCTTGGCCAGTTCCTTCCGCGCCGAGAGACTGCTGTCGAGATCGAGCAACTTCATCAGATCGACGATCGAATGCCGCCAGTCGAGCTTTTGCTTGTTCTGTGCCATCGAGCAGCTTCACGACATCTACGGGCTGGGATGGAGACCGTGGAGCGAATGGAATATTTCCGGGGCCAACGTGACCGGCAGTTTGGGCACCCTGTTGACTGCCGCCTATGGTGCTCTGCTGGCCACTCGAAGGCGCCTGAAAAGAGCCCGGCGTGACGCCGCTCGAGCGTGCGCTCGTGGCGGGATCTGCTTGAGCTCTGCCGAAAATGCCGCCGAGGATGCTGCCTAGAATGCTCATCGTCTGTCCTCCGATCCACTTTGAGGAAACGGCCAGATGGCTGCGTGGGTTGCTGAGGAACAACCGCGAAGCGCTGCTGGACCTCGCGGCCTGATCCGAGATTTTCAGGGGTCCAAGCCGTTGTGCTTGGCTTAATGTCCGCAAGTGGCGAGAAACATGACCTCTTCAGCCATCTGGCTGGCGGCCGCGTGGAAGCCGCCGCGATGTCGAAGCGCCACAGTCAGGCTCGGCTAAACTACATCGCAAGGGAGCTCAACGAGCGCCCTCGCATGACGCTCGGCTACCAATCGCCGGCAGAACGATTCCAGGCTCGTGTTGCGTTGACCGGTTGAGGCGACTACCCAAACCGGCCCCAAGCCTCGGAACCTGGCCGTATCGGTGTCCCAAGGCAAATGTTACGGTGCCCCTTCAAATTGCAGGCCGGAAATGGGCAACATCCTTGCCGAATTGAAACGCCGGCATATTTACCGGGTTGCGGCTGCTTATGCGGTCGTAGCTTGGGTGCTGTTACAGCTATTCAATAACCTCGCGCCCATCGTTGCACTCCCCAATTGGGTAGGAACTCTTGTTCTTGTGCTGCTGGCCGGTGGGTTGCCAGTCGCAGTCCTTTTCGCATGGATACAACAGCTCGCACCGGCCGACGGCACGGCTCCGCGCGCCGTTACTGGAAAAATGGATTGGTTTATTGCAGCCGCGCTCGTCGCCGTTCTTGCGGCCGTGTCGTATCAGCAACTTGCTCCTTTCCAAGCGACGCGTCCCGCCGAAGATGCAACGGTAGCGGCCGCACGCGCCGCAGCCGCCACTCCGCGCACAGGGATTTCTCTCGCGGTCCTTCCGTTTGCCAACTTGTCCGACGACCGCCAGCAGGAATTTTTCTCCGATGGCATGACGGACGAGATCGCGGGTGCGCTTGCTAGGGTGGCCGATCTGCGTGTCGTCGCCCGCAGCTCCGCCTTCGAATTCAAGGGACAGAACAGAGAAGCCCGCGCCATTGGCCAAGCCTTGGGCGCGACTCATCTCATTCAAGGCTCGGTGCGGCAAGCGGGCAATCGCGTGCGGATTACCGCTCAGCTCATTCAGGCGGAAAGTGGATTGCAAGTATGGTCGGACAATTACGACCGCGAATTGACCGACGTGTTTGCAGTCCAGGAGGACATTGCGCGGGCGATCACCGCCTCCCTGCGCATGCCGCTGGGCTTGAAGCAGGGCGAGAATCTCGTCGCAAACCGCAACATCGACGTGGAGCTGTATCAGCAGTTCCTTCGACTGCGCGCCCAGGCGCGCGCCTCGACCGGGAACCAAATAGTTGCGAACGTGCTGCCGGAGCTCGAGAAACTGGTTGCGCGCGATCCCAACTTCGCGCCGGCCTGGGCGTATCTGTCACAACTTTCCGTATTGATCCCGGCTACCGCCGATCGCACGATATGGACTCGGCCGCCGGAGGCCACGCGCCGGCTGATGCAGCCCGCCTTCGACAAAATGGAAAAGGCCGCGCGCGAGGCGATCCGCTTGGATCCGCGGCAGGCATTGGCCTATGCGAGCCTCGCGGTCATTGCGGTGAATCAGAAGCGCTGGGCCGAAGCGGAGGACTTGCTTCGCAAAGCGCGGGAATTCGATCCCTACGATCCCGATGTTGTATCTGCCGAAGGAGAGTTCTTGTATCGAACGGGACGAATAAAAGACTCCTTGCGCGTCCTGCAGCAGGCTCACGCGCTGGAGCCCTTGGTTCGCATTTATAGAGTGCGTCTGGCCATCGCGCTGATGGCGGACAGCCAACCGGATGCTGCGATTGCGATGCTTGAGGCCATACCGGTCCGCACGACACTTAGTCGTTCACTCCTTGCACAGGCATATTCGATGGCAGGGCGCTTCAATGACGCGGCCAATACGGTTCTCTCGATAACGCGCAACTTTTTTGGCGACCCACAAGCAGTCGAAGAGGCGGCGCGGCTGATCCGCGGCGCGCCTGCGAAAGTGAGCGATCCATCGGCTTTGCCCGCATGGAACAGCTATTTGGATTTCGTCTACTTCTATGTCGGGGCGCCGGAACGCCTGCTGGATTATCCCGAGCGGGCCATGCAGGCGGACGAGCTGACTGCCGTCGAATGGTTCGCCCAGAATTATGCGCCCGCACGCAAGACGGAGCGGTTCAAGAGACTCGTGCGCGATGCCGGTCTTGTCGATTACTGGAAGGCGCGTGGCTGGCCCGACCTCTGCCGTCCCGTCGGTGCTGACGATTTCGTCTGCGATTGAACGGCAACGAGGCCGGGCCTATTCCAATGTCTTAATCTGGCGACAAAACGGACTAGGAACGGCACCGCCGGGCAGGTCCGCTTTTGACACCCAAGACGGACATTGACCGGCCGCCATGCGTGATATTCCGGCAGTGGAACGTCGCGCACACCTCACGCGGCAGTCTCTTGAGGGGACCCGTACATCAGCCGGCGCCAAAGCCACTCAACCGGACCGAAGGTGTGATTACGCAGCCACCGTCTGCTAAGCATGACTTGTCCGACATAGACGGCGGTGCCGAAGCATAAGGTGGCAGTGACTCCAACCTTGCCGAACAGTCCGAGCCCGTAGCCGTAAAACACGAAACCAAAGATCAGCGATTGAAGCAGGTAGTTCGTGAACGCCATTCGACCAAGCGGCGCAGCCCACCCCAACAACTTTGATCCCGCTTGTGTAGTCATGATGGCAAAGATGACCGCAGCATAAGTCAGAGCAAGAGTGACATCCGCGAGCGCGTTCGAGCGTAAGCCGACGGTCGCGAGAACGCCCAATAGCGCAATCCCAGCAAGAATGTCCCGATTGTCCGACGCCTGCGAGACCAGCCCTGTCCGCCAGATGAAAGCTCCGAGTAGGAAAAGACCGAGCGTGCGCGGAAAGATACCGACATGTAGCGGCAGAATGCCCGGCAGCTCTTCGATGCGCAGCTTCAGAATCGCGGCATAGTCGCCTGTGGGATAAATCGACGTTGCAGCTGATACGTGCTCACGTAGCCACATGGCGTCTGGAATCGGCATGGTTTCCGGAAATGCCGCGTAAAAGGCAAGAAGGCAGATACTCCCCATAGCCAGGAGCAAACGAGACCCAAAAAGGAAAGGTAAGGCAACAAATCCCACGACCGCGTATTCCGTCAGGATGTCGCCGTTCCAGATGAAGACCAAATGAATGATGCCAATGGTAAGCAGTACGGCGAGCCGCCGTACCAGGAGCAGAGTGCGCCGAGCGGGCTGGAGCCGATCGAACTGGATTGCCAATCCTATTCCGAACAAGAACGAGAACAGCGCGAAGGCTTTGAGATCGAACGACGCCAGCAAAAAATTCTCGACTACCTGGTCGAGCCAAGGTTTCGGTGTGGTCTCCGGTAGAAAGCGTTCGAAGAGGGAAACGCGAAAGCCATCGACCACAAGGTTCATCGCCATGACGCCGTAGAGTGCGACGCCGCGAACGACATCGAGCGACGTGACCCGTTCAGCGGGAGGAACGGCGCTGGACCGCATCGGGAACGCTCCAGAATCGACAGGGAACAATACCAATTTCATCGGCGCGGCTGCGGCACTAACATGCGCGCGTGCCGTGTTTCGCCGGTCGGATTAGCGGCCATTCATGGATCCCCGTATAGTGTCCGCTATCTGCCGAACCTAAACGGCAGCCCTGTTTTTGCCGGGCTGCGGGCCAAAGAACTTGGAGAACTTATGAAACTGAAACTGTGCACGATCGCGTGCTGGTTCCTTGGATCGACTCTTGTTCTTAGCGGGATCGCCGTCGCGCAGCAAAGGGCTGGAGGAGCCTTCCCGCAGCCCACGCCCGAAAAGCAAGTCACCGTCACCGGGATTCCAGGAGTCATCGCCGCCGGAGCCCAATGGAAGCTTGTTTGGCAGGGCCCCGACAACGCCGATGGTCTCGTCAGCACGAACGACGGCGGAATCCTGTTTGCGCAAGAGCAGCCCAGTACCGTTGGCCGGCTCGATCCAAGCGACAAATTCTCCATCTTTGCCACGGACACTCACGGCACCGGAGCTCTCGGCATCGATTATAAGGGCCGCGTCATCGGCGTTGAACGCACCTGCTCGGATCCGGGCGGCCGTCCCGACCAGTGCCATGAACCGGCGCAGGTGATCGTCATCGAAAACGGCAAGAAACAATCGACACTGGCCAGCGAATACGACGGCAAGACGTTCTGGCGCATGGGCGAGCTCGTCTGCGATTCCAAGGGCGGCGTCTATTTCACCGAAGACAATGGCACGTACTTCGTCAATGCGGCCGGCAAGGTCAGCCTCGTCGCAGGCAAGGATTTGCGCACGAACGGAATGGCGCTCAGCCGCGATGAAAAAACGCTCTATGTAACCAACGGAAAGACTTTGGTGGCCTTCGATATCCGGCCCGATGGCACCACCGCCAATCGGCGCGACTTTGCCACGCTCGAAGGCGGCGGCAACGGCGACGGCATGACCATCGACTCCGAAGGCCGTCTCTACGTCACCTCTGGCGATCCCGGCATTCAGGTGTTCAGCGCCGAAGGAAAATACTTGGGCATCATCCCTCTCCCACGATCTGCCTCCAGTGTCGCGTTTGCCGGCCCGGGCAAGAAAATCCTCTATGCCAAGGGCGCGGGCATGAAGACCCCAAGCGGCCAGGAATACAGAACCCCCGATGGTGCCAGGAACAACGCCAAGGCGATCTACAAGATCGACATGATCGCCCACGGTTATGTGGGCCGGCCGAAATAGCTCTCGCAGGCGGTCGTTCGAAAGCGCTCGTTAGGTCCGTTCATAGTCGCATTACAGACCTACGCTCAGCAGTTTACGCGTGACCGGTTTTTACCCTTATTGGACCTCGCGCGTGGATGTGCGCCCGGCACCTAGGGCGGTGGGTGGGGCGACACTCGTGAGCAGCCGCTCGAGCGTTTCGCGCGAGAGCATTCCGAAGATAATCGCATAGCCGACGATCACCGGTCCGTCGAATGCTAGATTATCGTCCGAAAGTTGCGCGAACGCACTCTTGGCATAGATGCCCATGGTCATTAGCCCGACCGGGATCGCTGCCACCAGCTGCTTTGCAATCGGCAGATCGTTCGCGGACGGCATGATGTAGGAGCGCGACCACACTCCGAAGAAATAGAGACCCACGAGACAAAGCACGCCCGCTACCGACACTGCGTGATAAGCCCAATTCGGGAGTGATCCATCCGGTTCCATGATGTGCCTCGTCTATTGTACCAACCGCAGATTGGCTTGCTGGCCGTTGCTCAAGCCAAGAAAGACCCAGCCCTCGACTCGTGGACTACCAACGAGCGCGACATGCATCCACATTTCTGAGCGGACACCAAGAGTGACAGTCCGCCGCTCCAGCTCTCGATATCGCTCGCCAATATGGGCTTGACCGATCTGATCACCTTTGGCTTGGAAAAAATTGCCGGGCGGGCTGCCATAGATCGGCAGCGTGTTCGTGGGAGTGAACAGGCCCTGGCCTGCCGCATGACCAAACGTCAGCAACACCATGCCGCAAGCCAGAAGGAGAATCCGCCGCCGACACATCGAAACCTCCTGTAAGTTACAAGACCTAGCGTCCCAGGGGTTCCGCGACTTCGCTTTCGCCCCGGTGAATTCATAGTAGTAGTCTGTGGGATCAGGATCGGTGAGAAAGATCTCTGGCCAACTGTGACTTTTGCCAGCGAGTACTGTCACCGCAACGCCAGGACAGGGTCACTCTTCTGCGGGAGCACGCAAAGCAGCAGTTGATTGCGTCGAAATTCGAGCCTCGGCGATATGGCAGAAATTGGCGACAAACCGCCGTCGTGAGGGCTCTCAGCGTTTGACCGCTTCCGGTTCCTATTCAGCCATTTCGCTGGCAACGGTTTTACGCTCGGAATGCGTGGGGCGGCGATCCGATCGGTACGGCCCTTAGAAATCCGCCTTGTCGGCTTGTGGGATCGGAACGAGGCCCTGATCGAAATAGTCCTGATTGTTCTCCGCACAGAGCATTTCGTGGAGCGGCACTTCCTGCTCGCGCTGGTCGCGCCTATACCGCGTAACGGCATTCCAAGGCATCGTGAAAGCGCCGGGATCCTCGACGTGAACCGTGACGTCCAGCCCGCGGCCGTCATCGACGAGTTTGAAGCGCTCCACAACGTGAAGCTGGGTCGTGTGCGGCGTGCGAAAATTGTCGACATAGGACTTGTCGTTCAAACCGATGGTGTCGACCACCAGCGTGTCGCCATTTTCATAATGCCCGACGGATTCACCGTACCAGGACGGCTTCAGATTGGTGCTATGCGGCACGTTCAGATAGACGCGACGGAGCTGAAAATCCTGCCCCCAACTCATCACCACTTCGTGCGGCGTCTGAATGAAGAATATCGGGTGGACCGGATAAAGCAGAAAGCCGGGGACGCCGTGGGGCCAGCACCGTGAGCGAGCCGTGAACGCAACTTTCCCGGCGAGCACCTCTTCATTGGACTTTCTCATTTGCTCCACGACCCAGGGCTGCAGAATCGGATTGGCGAGGTCCCCAACCTTGAAGGCCCTTGGGTTTCCCGTGGTCACCATGAAGCGCCCGACAGGTTTTATGGTCGTATCGTAGACAACGGGGCCGGGTCCCGCATCGGGAGGAAGAAATTCGTCGCCGGCGCCCGCTTTCAACCAGCCGACCGTGCTCGATGGCGCAAAATTGGGTATGGAAGCGCGTTGCGGGAGCGTGCCTTGGCCTTGCACCGGGCCCGCTACGCCTGCGCAAAACAGGCCCACGAAAATCGCACGCGCCGCAGGGTGCTTTCTTGCGCCGCTCATCGGCGGAAATGCGAGCATGAAGAAGCTCCTCATCTTCGTCAGCTTCCCGATATTTTCGCTGTGGTGAGTCCGCAAGTCAAAGAGCCACGCAGCTCGCAATGCTGCGTCCCGTCCGGGAATGGCGAGAAGCAGACCAGTTTCAGCCGCTTGGCGGGCATCCGCCGTTGACCGCTTGAAGAAGCAATATCCTGGTTCGTTGGGCTATGCTCAGGACGGCACCCCAATCGTCGAGACCGAAAATGCCGGCAGAGGGATTGATCGTTGTCGCAAGCGACTTTGACCCTGAGCAAACGATGAACCGGCTCGAAGCGGAAGTTAGAGCGAGAGGCATGACGGTGTTTGCCCGCATAGATCATTCCGCCGGAGCGAGGTCGGTAGTCCCTCCGTTACGGCGGGCCGAAGTCCTGATCTTTGGAAATCCCAGAGACAGCGCGCTCCTCGTGCAAGCCTATCAACAGATCGGTATCGACTTGCCGCTCAGGGTTCTTGTCTATGTGGACAGCGACGGGAACGCATGGATTGCCTATTACAGCCCGAGCTGGCTTGCTCAGCGACACGGTCTTCCCGCGCAAATGACACCTAGTGTTTCAGCATTGACAACAATGTTGGAAGCCGTAGCGGCCAAAGTGGCGCGGCTGCCTTCGAGGTAGCTGACGACGCCCCTGTAGCATCGTTCCGCTCTTGCAAGATGGGGGCACCAACCATGTCCGCAATTTAGCGAATCTCAGCCACTGCATCAGCCAGATCTCATGTCCGGAAAGCAACGCAAGTTGGACGTCACTTGAGGGCGGCGTGCCTCGTAGCCTTGATATAGGATTCCTATTGCCATAGGAAGAGGACTATATATAGTCCGCCGGCAAGGAGCGTCGATGCCGGAGCCGATCGAAAGAGAGCCTCGCGCCGCAGCCGTCCTGGCGGAAACCCTCGCCGTGCAGGCGGCAGCGCTGCACGTCCTGTTCATGCGCACGGTCGGGGACGTCCTCTCGAACAACGAGAGGTCGCTCCGCGACGTCAGCCGGGCGCTCAAAGCGCAGAACCAGTGCCGCATCGCGCTCCGGCTTCTTCTCGCGCTCCGCGCGGCGGAGCGCTCGCGAAAATCGCGAAATCGAACGAACAGACTGTTGAAACAGGAAAATCGCCATCATGACCAAGCACTTGGACAAACGCCTCCAGAGGCACACTCGTGCCCGGCCAAAGGGCCGCCCCAAAATGTTGGGTTGGTCGACGGAACGCCGCGCCCGGCAGGCGGAGCTGATCCGCGCCTTAAAGCCATGGAAGAAGTCGACCGGTCCGCGAACGGATGCGGGCAAGGCCCGCTGCGCCCAGAATGCGCTCGAGCACGGCTACAGAAGCCGTGCCTGTATCGAAACGAAGCGGGCGGAACGGCAGCTTCTCCGCGACTCCGCCCGCACAATCGCCCTCGCCAAGGCGCTCCTCCGCACCGCTTATGTGCGAGGCACGCGGCACGAAGCGCCATGTATCAACGAATGTTGACACATGGATAAGGGCCATGTATCAACGTTGTCGATACCTGGAGGAGCGCCAATGCGAGTAGTGCTTAAGAAATGGGGCAATAACGCAGCCGTTCGGCTCCCTGCGGCAATTGTGAAGGCGGCACGCTTCCAGCTTGATCAGCCACTCGAGGTTCGCGAAGAGCATGGCCGCGTCATCATAGAGCCGGCTCAGATCCGCCCAGGCGAAATCGACATCGAAGTGCTCTGCGCGACTCTCGATCCTGCCGAAAAGCCGGAGCTGGTCGACTTCGGTCCGCCTGCCGGCAGCGAGGTCTGGTGATGGCGGAAGAGTATGTGCCGGATCGGGGCCATCTGGTCTGGCTTGATTTCGACCCCAGGGTCGGAACCGAGCAGAGCGGCCTGAGACCAGCGCTCGTGCTGTCCCCGACGGCGTATAATCGTATCGGTCAAATGATCTGCTGCCCCTTGACCACCCAGAAAAAGAATTGGGCTTTTCTTGTGCCCATCACGGGTGGCGATAAAGAGCCCTTTGCCATTGCGGACCAACTCCGCTGCGTAGATTGGCGCGCAAGGCGCGCACGTTTCATTCGCCGGGCGGAAGCGGGAGACGTGGCGCGAGTTCGCACGCTTGCGCGGGGGCTAATTTGAGCCATCGCGATGAAGGACTCTCCCCTACCGAACATGCCGTGCGTCCCGAAGCGCCCACGTATTTGTGCGCGAGCACGGCCCAGTCTCCCAAAGCCTCTTACTTGTGCGCGACCGCGTAAGCCGCCAATAAGACGCCATGGTCACGGTAGCAAACCCTTCATTGGAGCGGCGTCTTAAGGGCGAAGACGTCGGCGAAGTGCAGTTCGACGCCTTCACGCGCGGCCGCTACGCGACCGACGCCTCGTCCTACCAGATGATGCCCTTGGGTGTGGTCGTGCCCAAGACAATCGCTCAGGCCGAAAAGGCGATGGCGGTCGCCCGCGCCGAAGGCGTGACCGTCACGCCGCGCGGCGGCGGCACCTCGCAATGCGGGCAGACCGTCAACCACTCGGTCGTCATCGACTGCTCGAAATACCTCAACAAGATCGTCTCGCTCGACGTCGCGAACAAACGCTGCGTGGTGCAGCCCGGCATCGTGCTCGACGAGCTGAACCGCCAGCTGAAGCCGCACGGGCTCTGGTTCCCGGTCGACATCTCGACCGCCTCGCGCGCGACCATCGGCGGCATGACGGGCAACAATTCCTGCGGTACGCGCTCGCTGCGCTACGGCGTCACGCGCGACAACGTCATGGCGATCGATGCGGTGCTGCCGAACGGCAAGCCGGCGCATTTCGGTCCCGTGTCCGCTGACCTCTCCGAGCTTCCGTCCGACTCGCCGCTGCGCGGAATCGCGAAATCGCTGCTCGCGCTCGGCGCGCGCGAAGCCGACGAGATCAACGAGCGGTTCCCGAAGGTCCAACGCCGGGTCGGCGGCTACAACATCGACGAGTTCGTGCCGAAGAACGAGAAGCACAATCTCGCTCACATCCTGATCGGCTCCGAAGGCACGCTCGCCTTCACCACGCAGGTGGAGCTCAAGCTCTGGCCCGTGCTCGGCAAGCGTCTCGTCGGCGTCTGCCATTTCGGCCAGTTCTACGAGGCGATGAACGCCGCCCAGCATCTGGTCAAGCTCAAACCGATCGCGGTCGAGCTGATCGACAAGACCATGCTCGACCTCGCCGGGGCGATCCCGCTGTTCCGTCCGACGTTGGAGAAATTCATCCGCGAGGAGCCCGAGGCCGTGCTCCTCGTCGAATTCGACGACGGACCCGACGAGAATGCGCGCAAGATGAAGCAGCTCGTCGAGACGATGGGCGATCTCGGCTTCTCGTGGGACGGAATCGGGGCCAAATGGGGCGGCGTGATCGAGATCGCGGATCCCGCGCTGCAGACCGCCATCGCCGATGTGCGCGCGTCGGGCCTCAACATCATGATGTCGATGAAGGACGAGCGCAAACCCGTCTCCTTCATCGAAGACTGCGCGGTGCCGCTCGAGCATCTCGCCGATTACACCGAACGCTTGAACCAGGTGTTCGAGAAATACGGCACCAAGGGCACGTTCTACGCGCACGCCTCCGTCGGCTGCCTGCATGTGCGCCCGGTTCTGAATCTGAAGCAGGAGAAAGACCTCAAGGCGATGCGCGCCATCGCCGAGGAAGCCTTCGCGCTGGTCAGGCAATACAAAGGCTCGCATTCGGGCGAGCACGGCGACGGTATCGTGCGCTCCGAATTCCATGAGCCGATGTTCGGCGCGCGCCTCGTGCGCGCGTTCGGCGAAGTGAAAGGCCTGTTCGATCCGGATATGCTGTTCAATCCGGGCAAGATCGTCGGTGCGCCGAAATTCGACGACCGCGACTATCTGCGTTTCAACCGGGACTATGGCATATCGGCGATCAAGCCGGCGCTCGACTGGTCCGAGTATCCCGGCGGCGCTTCCGGTTTCCAGGGCGCGGTCGAGATGTGCAACAACAACGGCGCCTGCCGGAAGCACGAAGGCGGCGCGATGTGCCCGTCCTATCGCGCGACCATGAACGAGCGCGACGTCACGCGCGGCCGCGCGAACACGTTGAGGCTGGCGCTCTCAGGCCAACTCGGCCCCGACGCCTTCGCCTCCGACGACATGATGGAGACGCTGAAACTCTGCGTCTCGTGCAAGGCGTGCCGCCGCGAATGTCCGACCGGCGTCGACATGGCGAAGATGAAGATCGAGGTGCTGGCCGCGCGCGCGAAAAAGAACGGCATCGGCCTGCGCGACAAGCTGATCGCCTATCTGCCGCGCTATGCCGCCACCGGCTCGAGCCTCTCGTTCCTCTTGAATCTGCGCGATCAGATCCCGGGCCTCGCCAAGCTCAGCGAGATGATGCTGGGTCTCACAGCGCGCCGGCCGCTGCCGCGCTGGCGAGGCGATGTGTTCGCGCCGAAAGATACAAGTGTCGGCCCGCACGACGGCCGCGAAGTCGTGCTCTTCGCCGACACCTTCAACCGCTACTACGAGCGCGAGAATCTCGATGCCGCACTTAGCGTGCTCACCGGCGCCGGCTATCGCGTCCACTTGCCGAAGCCGATGAATGGCACCGCGCGGCCGCTCTGCTGCGGGCGCACGTTCCTCTCGTCCGGCCTCGTGAACGAGGCGCGGGCGGAGCTCGACCGCACCGTTGCCGTGCTGCTGCCCTATGCAAAACGCGGCGTGCCGATCGTCGGCCTCGAGCCGAGCTGCCTCTTCACCTTCCGCGACGAGCTGCAATCGATCTCGCCCGGCGAAGACGCGAAGCTGCTCGCAGGCCAGTCGATGCTGTTCGAGGAATTCATCGCCAAAGAGATCGACGCCAAGCGCTTTAATCCCAAGCTCGCGCCCATCGCCGGGAAGGCGCTCCTGCACGGACACTGCCATCAGAAATCCTTCGCCGTCATGGGGCCGGTGCAGAAAGTTCTGAAAGCCGTACCGGGCCTGAACGTCGAGCTGATCGAATCGAGCTGCTGCGGCATGGCGGGAAGCTTCGGATACCAGAGCGAGACCGTCGACGTGTCGCTCGCGATGGCGGAACTCTCGCTGCTGCCCGCGGTACGCAAGGCACCCGCGGATGCGATCATCGTCGCGGACGGCACCTCGTGCCGCAGCCAGATCGAGGACGGCACGGGACGCGAAGCGATCCACGTCGCCCGCGTGCTCGCCAAAAGCATGTCCGCCGCCAATGCGCAGCAAGGATGAACGCTCAAAATTCCCTCCCTTGAAAAGGGAGGGTCGATCGTTCCGAGTCGATGGCTTGGTCGCTCTGGCGATGGCCCTGGGCACAGCCGCGCGGTGCGAGGTCAAGGCCGCCTGGATACCAATGTGCGAGGTAGCCTGAACTAGGGCGTCAGCTTTTCGACATCGGCAACAGCGTGAGTGCAAATGCACGCAGCCGCTAACAGATTGAGGAGCTCGTCATTTTCACGTGGAAGACCACGAATGGTTGAATATGCGGGGTTTGGATTTTTTTAGATGGCTCGTGCAACACCCGCGCACGGACACCAAACAAACCGCACGTTTCATGGATGGCTCCAATGTTGGACGCGACCAAGCCATCCCTAGGCCGCACAGTTAGACCTACGGACTTTATCGCCTCCAAAGTGCGGATCAGTCGTTCGTTCCATGTGCCGGTGAAAAACTCGACCCAAGATCCGGACAGTTCCTCTTCATCTCGGCGCATAAGAAACGCTTGCGGGAAGCAGCCGTAAACGACCCCCACTTCGTTTCGCTTCAATTTTCCGGAAGAGACATGCCGGGCGACATGGTCCTCGTGCTTAAGATTCGATACTGCCATCGTGCTTTTGGAACCATCTATCGGGTTCGTAAGGCTGTAGAACAGGAAGCAGGCGCTTCAAAGAAATCTGGCCGGCTGCACTCTCACGTTCACCTTCCAAATATCGAACAAGCACCCAGCGAAGCTCGTCTTTAGGAAGACATTCCATGACGAGGCTATCTCGATTCGTGGTCCAATCACATAGAAGATGGCCACGATGAGATATGCCAAAGCTGGGTTGTCTTGCCGGACGGTACAAAAGGAAAAAGCGAAGGAACGTCGCAAACGAATCCCGTTGGAGAGCCTGATCGGCTTCATCCCACGAATCGACGCTGAGCAGATCGTCGAGTCTCCGGAACAGCTTCTTGCGCCAACCGTCATCGAGATGCATTGCAACTTGTGAGGTCAATATTTTGGCCGCAGCAAGCGCATTAAACAGTTTCTCTTCGGTTGATGGCGCTGACGCGCGTGGACGCTCCTTGGCGGTAATTGGCCCCGGGGTGGCTGCGGGCGTTGCAGTGGCAGTGGTGGAGATAGTGGAACCAGAATTTGCGGCCAGCCTGATGAGGCCTTCGTGGATGTAGGCTGATTCTTTGCCGCCTGCGGCGCTCGACGGAATCCTCACGGCCGCAACGGCCGCTATTCCCGGATCGAGAACAAACCTGCTACGCGATGGCAGAAGGTGGCTCACTGGAATAGTGCCCGTGTTTTGTCGGTTATGGCGGCCTCGAATATGTGGTTCTTATGGGTTCGCATGGCATTTATCAATTGCCACAACTGTTCATCGTGCTGTGGCACGTCTTGCTCACGGTAAAGGTCCTGATCGAAAACAAACGATGCATGATTTGGAACCGGTGACTCGACCGACGCCATATTCAGCACAAAATCGCAGTTATCGGCCCCAACCGACATCCTCATTTGCATGTTGAAGTTCAACATGGCGGGGACAACGCCTGTGGGCGTTTCGGGGTAAAATGTCAGGTACTCTTCCACATTGACGCCGCCGTCTGCCTCCATCGGGACGTCAATCCGGTTGACGTAACGAACTCCAACTCGGCCAACTTTCCTGTATCCGATAGCCTTCTTCCATATCTCCCAGTTGCGAGAGGCTTGTTTGCAGAAGCTTTCCCACCCCTGGTAGGGCGCGAGGCGTGACGTTGCGATTAACCGAGTTGTCACAAACACTGAATCGGTCCGATCCTGGGTGCTCAGCTTGTAGCCCGTCTCACCTTCCTGGAACTTCGTGCTCCGTTGGGCCACGTTGAAAAAAATACCGACAACGTTATGCGGCTCGGAAAGTGGGTAGGTGTCGAGAAGTCTAGACCGGACCTTTTCAATAGACTCCCGTTCGATGGGCTCTTCGAATTTGATTTCGATGACAGCCTCAGTGATCGGCGGTCTGGGGTAGCGCTGCGTCATAGGGCAAAGCATATCGAATCGCCGTTAACGGTACATATCGTGATTCCATGACACGCGTCCTTGTGGTCGGCCGGTCCAAGGCCCTGGATTATTGCAAAGCTGGCGTTTCCCTTCCGATGGTCACCGTGGAGGTGCCGGCAGAGCGTCATTCTGCCGGCCCGCTGCGGGCCAAGGAGGGCACTACGCGTCCGGAGTACAACGAAGGACGATCCGGGGAGGGATCATTCCCTATCGAGTTGGTCTAACATGTCCGAGTGATCGCGGGAGGGACGAATGGCGCACGACGATTCCACCGGCAAGAAGCACACGCGGCGCACCGTGCTGAAGACAGGTCTCGCGGCGGGCGCTGCTGCAGCCCTTCCGCAGACCGCAGCCAAAGCCGCACCGGCACCGGCAAACACAGGTCCCGCAGCCGGCGCGGTCGGCATCGCCGAAGGTCCGCTTCCCGGACGCAACACGCCGAAAACGCTCGAAGGCTCATCCTCGAAAGCGCGCCCCGCTCAGCGCCTCGGCATCGACATCCACGCGCATTACTACCCGCAGGCCTATCTCGAAGTGCTGGGCTCCGATGGCGTGGCGTTCGGCGGCGAGTATCGCACCACGCCTGCGGGCTACTTCATGCGCGGCGGCGGTTTCGCCGGCGGTCCGTTTCCGGCGAAGTTCACCGATCTGAAGCTCCGCTTGGCCGAGATGGACGAGCAGGGCGTGCAGATGCACGCGCTCTCGCTCACCCGCCCGATGCCCTATTTCGGCAGTCCCGATTTCCAGCTCAAGCTCGCGCGCGCATTCAACGACTCGGCGAGCGAAGCCCATCGCCAATATCCCGATCGCTTCGTCGGGCTGATGGCGTTGCCGATGGACCGCGACCGCGCCATCGAGGAGCTCAATCGCGCGAGCCAGCTACCGGGTATCCGCGGCGTCTATTACGGCTGCAACGTCGAGGGTAAGGATTTCTCCGATCCCGAGTTCCTGCCGATCTTCAAGCGCATCGAGCAGCTGAACCTGCCCGTGTTCCTGCATCCCAATGGCGGGATCGGCGGCCCGCGCTTCCAGCCCTATTACCTCGGCAACATCCTCGGCAATCCGTTCGACACGACGATTGCCGCCTGCCACCTGATCTACAGCGGCGTGATGGATCAGTGCCCGCGTCTCGAAGTCTGCCTGCCGCATGCGGGCGGTGCCGTGCCGATGCTGATCGGGCGCATGGACCACGGCTACGCGGTGCGCCGCGACGTGCCCGCGCTGCCGCAGCCGCCGAGCGCCTATATGCGCCGCTTCACCTACGACACGATCGGCCACACCGGCTCGATCGTGAAATTCCTGATCGCGGAAGTCGGCGCCGACCGCGTCATGCTCGGCAGCGATTATTGCCTCGACATGGGTTACTTACGCCCGGTGCAGAATCTGGATGCGCTGAATCTCCCCGCGCGCGAACGCGACTTGATCCTGCGCGGCAACGCCGCCCGCATGCTGAAAATCTAGTACGGCGAGCTGACGCCCCGCGCGGAGTTCATGAACGCAGAGTTGCGCCGGCGACTTTCTTCACGCTCCGCCGCCTCGGCCTCGTCGGCCGCCGCCTTGGCCCGATCCGCCGCCTGCTTGGTGACCGACGGCGCGAGGATGACCGCGGTCGCCTCTTCACCGGCCGGCGCCGCGCGATCGCCGCGCCAGAAGAGCAGGCGCCCGAGAAGCGGCCGCCGCGCCTCCGGCTGAGCGACTGGCGGCACGCTCACCGCCTGCTGCTCCACCGCTGCCGGCGCGGGAGCCGCAGCGACCGCGGCAGGCGGCGCAGGTGTCTCCTGCACCGGTGCGGGCGGCGGCACGACTTCCTGGACGACGGGAGGCTCGACCACTACGACCGGCGCAGGGGGCGGAGCCGGCACATTGGCTTGCTCCACGGGCGGCGGCGCCGGCGCTGGAGCAGCAGGAGGGTCGGTCCTCGGCGTCGCGCGACTGCGCGGCGGCGTCGAGGGAGCCGCCGGCCGCGGCGCGAGCGATGCGAAGCGCGCGAGCGGGGCCTTCTGCGCAGACGCGCCGTTGGCGCCTATGAATCCGGCAGGCCTGCCGTTGAGCAGCACCTCGACCGCACCCGCGTCATCGGCCGTGACCGTCAAATCGGGCAGGCTCGGCGCACGGTACGTGTCACCCGCCTGGACCGTCCGGCTGAACAGCAAACGTCCGCCGCGTCCGTTGACGGCCACGCGCGTCGGGCGGTGGATGCGCAGCGTGACCCGCGAATAGGAGTTGTCCGTGCCGTACACGCGGCCCTTGGGCAGCACAACCGTCTTGGCCTGCGGCTGCACGCTTGCGGTCTGAACCTGCTCTACCGGCGGGACGGTGCTGGCGTCCGCCTGTCCGCCTCTAAGCGTCGTTTGGACGATCCACGGACTCGCCGCCAAAAGCAGGGCGCTCATCGCGACCGCGAAGCGCCGCGCGTATCCGCCGCGACCAATCGTGGCATGCCCTTCATGGAACTTCGCCAACGCCACCGGCTTTACCGGCGCTTCCGACAACGGCCACTCCGACAGAGGCGGAAGCGCTGGAACCGGCGCGGAGACAGGGTCTTTCAGCACAGGCGCAGCTTGTGCTGGCACCGACAGACGACTTGGAGCGGGCTCTGGCTGCCGCAACAGCTCCGCCATGGACGGGGCTGGTTTCGCAGGCGCCGGCGCAGGCTCTTTCAGCTCGGGTGCGGGAATGGCCGCCGGCTTCTCATCGGGAGGTGGTGCCGACTTCGCTTGCCGCAACAGCTCCGCAATGTCCGGTCCTTGCTTCACAGGCGGCGCTTCGCGCTCGGTGACACGGCGCAATTGCGCAAGACCGGCCGACTGCGCGCGACTGAGCATGCGGCGCAGCGGCGCCGACCCGAGCGCAAGCTCGAGCTCTTTCATGACCTCGTTCATGCTCTGCAGACGGCGCGCTGGCTTCGGCTCCAGCATCCGCTCGAAAACCGGGCGAAGGTTTACCGGCAGCGACGAGAGATCGGGTTTCGCCTTTCGCTCGCTTGCGGATTGTCGCGCTTCGACCGTCGACAAGATCAGGAGCGCGAGGCTGTAAACATCCGTCCACGGACCAACGACGGCGCCTTCACTGGCACTCGACTGTTCGGGCGCGCAGTAATCCTGATCGACCAGCGCCTTTTCGTGCGCTGCCACGATCAGATTGAAGTCTGTGATCGTCGCTTCCGACAGCCGTCCCTGGGGCAATGCGATCGCGTGCGGACGAAGGCCGCGATGGATCGCGCCCGCGCCATGGGCCGCGGCCAGCGCAAGGACCAGCCGCTTCGTCAGCGCAACGATGTCTTCCTCGCTGAGCTTGCGGTTGGCCAAGCGCGACGACATGCGCATCCCGACAACATCGGTGACGATGTAGGTCAAATCGTAGTGCGGATCCCTCGCGCAGGCGCGATAGCGCAGCAATCCCGGCTGGGACAGCCGCCTCAGTGCGCGCGCCTCGTCGACAAACAGCGCGCGGGTCTTTGCGTCCTCCGCGAGCTGGGGCAGAAGGACTTTAAGCGCCACCGCCTCGCTGGTGCTGAGCTCTATTCCATCATAGAGCTCGGTGGCTGCACCCTGCTCGATCAGGGAGCCAACCTTGTAACTCTCGTTCAGCAGGAGGCCCGTCCAGACGCGCGGCCGAGTCACCCGCGAAGCGTGCAGGAATTCGTCGTTGCGCGCGTGCATGCCTGCCCCCACTACAAACGCACTACAGCCGTATCGCGAAAGGGCGGACGGCGAGTGGGTCGTCAATGCCCGACTCTCTCTATAGCAAGTGAAGCTTACGCCTCGCCACAGTTTTAACTTTCGCGCGCGCTTTCGCCGCGAACGAATCTGTTGCGAACTCGACAGATGTCCCGATTTGGGAATCGTCAGGCGTTCTGGCGCCACTCCTCTTCCACGAGATCGACGGTGATCTGCGTGCGGTAGTGGCGGACATTGAGCGGAATCAGGTCGCCCGGGAGGACGTTGAGGGGCTTCGGGAAACGGTAGAGCACGTGCGTCCAGTGCCCGTTGAAAGGCGCGTTTGGTGACGGCCGGTTCTCATATTGCGTGTGCTGATCGAGCTCGAGCTTGATCCATTGAACAACGCCGAGCGCGATTCCCGCCTTCTTGACCTCGATGTTCACGCGCCGGCTCGCCATGGGGAAATTGGCTTCGCGCAGGTCGAAGCGAATCAGCTCGGCGTCACCGGAGAGGACATCGTGGGGGAAGCGATCGAGGAGCATGCCGAAATTGGCGGGCGCGAAATCGTTGAACGGCGTCATGTCGAAGTCGCTGATCTTCTCGGCATAGAGCATGCCGCGCAGGTCTTGGCCGCCCGCGATGTAACCGAGTGCCGAAGCCGCCGCCGGGATGACGGTTGCCCCGGGCGCCAGCAGCTTCGCGTGTGCGTGCTCGACGGTCGGCAGAACGTGCTCGTTGATCAGACCGCTGGAGAAGGTCTCGGTGACCAGTACATCGGCGCGCTGCGCAATATCCTTGCCCACCTCGAGATCATGCGAGGGGCGGCCGATCACGTTGATGCGGTCGGAAAGGCCGTTCTTGGCTACGATGTCGCGCGCACGGTCGGCGATAACGGCGACGGCTTCGCAAGACGTGACATGGGCCGCACCGGCGCGGGCCGACATCATGCTGAGCAGGCCCGCACCGCAGCCAATGTCGAGCACGTAACGGCCCGGCACCGCACGCCGGATGGCCGCCTCGTAAGCCTCGTTGCGGTCCTTGTCGTCCATCATCGCGAAGTGCCAACTCGGCACGACGTCGCGATAGGCAGCGCGGAGATTGGCTTTCGCCTGCTGGAAATTTGGATTGAGCGCGATCGCGCGCTTGAACACGTCGATTGCGGCTTCGATGCGCTTCTCGTTGCGGTGGATCACGCCGAGATTGTTCAACGCATCCGCGTAATCCGGCTTGAGCTCGAGCGCCCGGTTGAAGGCCGCGATCGCCGCCGCGCTGTCGCCAAGCCCGATCAGCACGCTGCCCAAATTGTTGTGCATCTCCGCGGTCGCCTTGGGCGAGTTGGAAGCGCGCTCCATGTACTCGCGCGCGGCCATGTTGTCGCCGTGCCGGAAATAGACGATGCCGAGCAGATGGTTCGCGTCCGTGTTGCCCGGGTCTGAAGCAAGCACGCTGCGGCAGACTTGCGCGGCGGCGTCCAGCCGGCCGGCGCCATAGAGCTCAAAGGCTTGATCCAACGGGTCTATGTTCATGTGCTGCCCCAAAACACCCCGGTGCCGTATATCATGCGACCGCGGGATCGGTTAGGGCGAAGCGCGAGGGACGGCAATGGCGGTTGATGTGGCGGCGATCAGGCGGTGCAAGAAGGCCGAGGCCATGCCGTTTGCGCTGACCAAACTCGGCCACGTGGTGCTCAACTGCTCCGATCTCGAGCGCTCAGTCCGGTTTTACACCGAGGTCCTGGGCTGCGAGATCTCGGACGTCTATGGCGACGACATGATGCAGGGCGGCATGGTGTTCATGCGCTTCAACGCCGACCATCACGGCATCGCCCTTGTCGGCACGATGGACGGCCCCTCGCCCAATTTCGAGCTGAACCACATCGCGTTTGAGGTGGCGAGCCTGGATGAGGTCGTGCTCGCCCGCAATCATTTGAGAAGCCACGGTGTTGCCATCGATTTCGAAGGACGGCGCCGCGCGGGCGTGCAGATCGCGGTCGAATTCCGCGATCCCGACGGGCACCGGCTGGAGATCTATTGGGGCCTGGATCGGGTGGGAGCCGATGGATACATTCGCCCCGCGCAGGAATGGAAAGGCGCAAGAACGTTGCGCGACGCGATTGCCGATCCGGTCAAAGGGCAGGACACGAGGTTGAGGGACGAATCCATCCTCGATGATGCACCGCTCACCGCAGATGCCCGCCCGTCCGGCGGCAGATCACGGTTCGACTGAGCGTGTCTGGCTCATCCTCTCTCCGCTCGACGATGGCGACCTTTGCATTTGCAGTTGCCGCGTCGCTTTCAGCGTTTGCCGCTGGCGCGTCTGCGGCGGATGCGACGCTGATCGCGGCAGCGAAGAAGGAGGGGCAGGTCGTCTGGTACACGACCCAGATCGTCGACCAGTTCGCGCGCCCCGCGGCGCAGACGTTCGAGAAGCTTTATCCGGGCATCCGGGTAACGCTGTCGCGCGCGAACGCGACGACCGGCGCACTAAAATTGCTGAATGAGAATCGCGCGGGCCGCAACCAGGCCGACGTCTTCGACGGCACCACGACGGTCGTCCCGCTGAAGAGGGCGGGCTATGTGCTGCAATGGCTGCCCGAGATCGCGAAGAGCTATCCCGCGCAATACAAAGACCCCGAAGGCTACTGGATCGCGACCAATCTCTACGTGCTGACGCCTGCCTTCAACAGCAACCTCGTGCGTCCGGGGAGCGAGCCCAAGACCTACGAGGCGCTTCTCGATCCGCAATGGCGCGGCAAGATGGTGTGGGGCGTGTCGATCTCGAGCTCGGCTGCGCCCGGCTTCATCGGCACGGTGCTCACGGACATGGGCGAGGAGAAGGGCATGGCCTATCTCAAGCGCCTCTCGCAGCAGCGCATCGCCAGTGTGAATTCTTCCGCACGTCAGGTGCTGGATCAGACGATCGCCGGCGAATATGCGATCGCGCTGCAGATCTTCAATCATCACGCGGTGATCAGCGCGAAGCAGGGTGCACCCGTGAGGTGGATACCGATGGAGCCGGCGACGGGCGCGCTCTCGGTCGTCTCCATCGCCAAGAATGCGCCGCATCCGAACGCGGCCAAGCTGTTCGAGGAATTCCTGGTCTCGAAGGAAGGGCAGATGGTCTATCAGCGCAGCGCCTATCTGCCTGCCGACCCGCAAGTGCGCGCGCTCGATCCGTCGTTGAAGCCCGAGGACGGCATGTTCCGCTCGCGCTTCTTCACGCCCGAAGAGACGGCGGAGAAGATGCCGCAGTGGAAGAAGATCTATGACGAGCTCTTCCGTTGAATGACGTAGGCGCCGTCGCGGCCGACATGAACGCAAAGGTCGACGCGCTGCTCAATCCACGCAACGTGGTGATTCTCGGCGCAACCGATCGGCCGGGAAATTGGGCGCAGCGCGTGTGGCGTAACCTCGCCCGCTACGGATTTCAGCGTCCGATCTATCCGTTCAATCCCGGCCGCGACAGCGTGTGGGACACGCGCTGCTATCGCTCGTTCGCCGAGTTGCCCGAGCGGCCGGATCACCTGGTTCTGCTGATTCCGGCGAATGCGGTACCGCAGGCGCTCGCGGAGGCCGCCGCTGCCGGCGCGCGCAGCGCCACGGTGATGACCTCGGGCTTCGGAGAGGCGGGCGACGCCGCGAGCGACGCGCTGGAGCAACGCTTGCGCGCCGTGATCGCAGAGACCGGGATCGCGGTGTCAGGTCCCAATTGCCTCGGCAACATGAATGCTTTCGCACGCTTCATGACGATGCCCGACGACCGCCAGCAACGCGTCTCGCCAGGCCCCGTGGCGATCATCGGGCAATCGGGCGGGCTCGCCATGGCGATCAAGCGCACGCTCGAGGAGCGTGGGGTCGACACCGGTGCTG
>Ga0210379_10000058_pt1 | contig 25577 bp, 26 predicted proteins | sample PLMedo_2_FD_155468 | JGI IMG/M metagenome (GOLD analysis project Ga0210379, IMG submission 155468) | Groundwater sediment microbial communities from an aquifer in East River, Colorado, USA - PLM4_32_coex redo | ecosystem: Environmental > Terrestrial > Soil > Riparian zone | place: USA: East... | reverse complement strand
AGCGCCGATGTGTCACTGAGCGACAAGCAAGGCCCCGTCATCGCGAATGGATGGATCCGCAGCCCCGGACGCGTCGCCGGCAACGAGCTCGACGCCGAATTGGCGCCGCCGGTTCTCCCCGAGGGCGCAGGCAAAGCGATCGTCGAAGCGAAGTGCGGCCAGTGCCACTTCCTGCACCGCTTGACGCAGATGAGATGGACCAAAGCCAATTGGGAACAAAAAATCGCCTGGATGCGCGAACGCGTTAAAGAGCGCGGCGCGAACGATCTGACCGATCAGGAACAGAAGACTGTCGTCGAGTATCTGGCGAAAAACTTCTCGAACACCACGCCAAGGATCGACCCGAATGGTCGCTTGGCGAGAACGCCGCTCAAGGGCGCGGAAGCAAAATACATCGCCGTCGATTTCGAGGGACCGAATCCGGATGCGGCGTGGCACGATGTGGCTGTGGACCCCCGCGGCGTTGCGTGGGTGAACCAGCTCAACGTCTACGCGCTCGGCAAGTTCGATCCCAAGACGTTCACCTTCAGCGAGGTCAAGCCTCCCGAAATCGGAACGAAGCCTGGCACGCTCGCGCACATGGGTCCGCCCGCGCGCGGCATAGGCGACTCGATCTGGATGGCTGACATCGGCGGAACCCGCCGCTGGCTCGAGTTCAACACCAAGACCGAGCGGTTCAATTCGTATCTCGTGCCATCCGATTTCAAGGGTCCGATCAGCGGAAACTTCATGCGGCCAGACCCGAACGGAAAGAACGTCTGGACGACGGCCGGCACCCGAATCGTGGGACTGAATCTCGATACCAAGCAGTTCACCGCCTATGAGATTCCGACCAAGAACCCGGGCGCTTACGGGATGGATGTCGCAGGCGATGGCGGAGTCTGGTTTGCCGAACGGGAAGCTCACAAGATCGCCCGGCTGGATCCCAAGACGGGCAAATTCGACGAGTACCCGACTGGCGGACAAGACGTTCCGCGCCGGATGTCAACGGACTGGAACGGCGATCTTTGGGTCGGCTTCCATGAAACGAGCCAGCTCGTGAAGGTCGATCATAAGACCGGCAAGATGACGAGGTACGACCCGCCGACCAAGAACAATGGCGCGTATATCGCAGTCCCCGATCCGCGGACGAAGGTGATCTGGTTGACCGAACAGACGGCCGACAAGATCGCCCGTTTCGATCCCGCGACCAACACGTGGCAGGAGTTCTCGCTCCCGATCATCGAATCGGACGCGAGACGGATCGAGCTCGATCCCACCAATCCGAACCGCATCTGGTGGGCGGGCGACACCTCGACCCATCTCGGCTACATCGAGGTCCTGCCGTAACAGTGGACACACACAGGCGGACGACACGATCTCGTGTCGTCCGCCATTTTTATGTGACTGGAGAACTCACATGCGCAATCGGTTCGTGAACATCGTCACAGGCTGCGTGATCGTCATCGGCGCGGCCACGGTCGCCGCTGCGCAAGCACCGGCACCGGGCGCGGCAAGCCGCTCCGTCGTGGTCGCCTCGCCGACCTACACGTCCGTTGCGATGGAGATCACCGTCGATCGTCCGGCGGCCGACGTGTGGAAGCGCGTCGGCAAATACTGCGACGTCGCCGAGTGGCTGCAAGTCCCCGCAGGCTGCAGAATCACGTCGGGCAAGGATGGCGAGGTCGGCGCCGTTCGCACCGTGGGAAACGGCGAGGTGCTCGTGGCGAAGACCGAGTTTTCCTACACCTATGCGCAAACGCCGAAAGAGGGAACGCCGTTCAATCTCTATCACGGCACGATCGAAGTCCGGCCGATGACGGCGACAACATCCAAGGTTCTCTACACGCTCTTCTTTGACAACTCGATGTTGCCCGATGATGCCGCGCGGGCGACGGATCGCGAGACACGGCGTGCTCGCTTCACGCAAGCACTCAAGAACATCAAGACGCTCGCCGAGGGCGGAACCCTGCCGCCGCTTCAAGCGGCCGCGAAGTGACCCGCGCATAAAACAATGGCGGAGGACGCGATCGCGTCCTCCGCCATTTCTTCTTATGCCATTAGGAAGCGTTACGCTGCGGTGGTTCCCCGCACGTACTGATTGAACCACTCGAGCGTGCGCGTCCACGCCTGCTGCGCTGTGGCCTGGTTGTAGCGTTCCGGCGTGGCGTCGTTGAAGAAGCCATGCACGGAATTCGGATAGATGTGGCCTTCGTACTTGACGTTGTTCTTCTTCAGCTCGGCTTCCTGCGCCGGATAGGCGTCGCACAGGGCCTTATCGAGCCCGCCGTGGTTGATCAGAATTGCGGCCTTGATCTTCGGCACCTCTGCCGCCGGCGTCTGGCCGCCGTAGAACGGTGCTGCTGCCGCCAGTTCGTCGCCCATCATGCCGGCGAGCGCATTGGACATGCCGCCGCCGAAGCAGAAGCCCGTGACGCCGACTTTGCCGTTGCCGTCCGCACGTGCTTTCAGCCACCGCGCCGCGGCGAGTAGATCCTGGGTCCTCTTGGGCGCTTCGAGCTTCGCGAAAAGCAGCCCGCCCTTGTAGTCATCGCCCGGATAGCCGCCCATGGACGTGAGACAGTCCGGGGCGAAGGCGTTGAAGTTCGCCAGGGCAAAGCGCCGTGCGACGTCTTCCGTGTGCGGATTGAGGCCGCGATTCTCGTGGATGACGAGAATTCCCGGCAGCTTCGCTCCGGTCTCGGCGCGTGAGTCCGCGCTGAACGGGCGGGCGAAATAGCCCCGGATGTAGCCATACCCGTTCGGCGAGGGCACGGTCTCGTAGCTCACTTTGATCCGCTCGTCGTCCTTGCGAACCTGCTGTCCCAACGCGTAGTTCGGCATCAACGCTTCATACATTGCCGCGACGGTCAGGCCGCCAACGGCATAACGCTTCAAGCCACTGAAAAAGGCACGACGACCGATCGCGCCGTGAATGAACTGCGAATACAATTCCACCGCTTCCGCGGGCATCTTCTTGCGTACGTCCATATATCCCATAGCTCGCTCCGCTGGCTCCGTTCGATCCGGGGAAAGTACCACTGCTGGGGCGACTTCCGAAAGACCATGACGGGATTGTCAACTCCCGGCTCCCGCTTCCGTGCCTGGGCGGAAAATGGCTTATATTCAGGGCATCTTGGTCGCTAAAGGACGCCATGAAGCTGTCTGTCATCCCGGCATCGCTGCTGGCTTTTTTTGCCACGGTCTTGCTGTTGGCCGGTCCGGCTCCCGCGGCGCCCACCTGCCAGGATCGGAACGGTCTCACCATCAAGTGCGGAACTGAGGGTGCCATGCCGGTGGGCTGGAGCCTGCCGTTCGAGGAGCGAAGGTTCAAACCGGCGGGTCCAAGCGCAAGCGAGCTGTTGGGTCTGATCGCCACGATCGGACTCTTGTTCGCGCTCATCGCACTCTTGCCAGAATTCGACGGCACGCGCAGCAGCGACTGGGGCAAGCAAGAGGGTGACGATCAGGAACGGGTTTAGCGCGGAATCGTCTCCGTCGATCGGCGACGCGAAGGGCCGAGCGAGAGGGACGGGAACCTGGGACTCCAAGAAATTCCGTAGGCAGAACAGTGCTTTCGTTCCCTTCCGGGCGCGCGGAAGTCGCGGCCGCATTAACCATATTCCGCATACCGATCATTTGCGGTATATTATGGTTAACGACCTGGGGAAACACCTGGGATTGGGATCTTGGTGGAGGCCGTTATGCCCTACTTCTCGAACCACGAGTTGCCGTCGACCGTGCGTGCGGAATTGTCCGGCGCTGCGCAGAACACCTACCGCGAAGCCTACAATCGTGCCTTGACCGCTTACGCCGGAAACGCGTCGCGCAAACATATCGCCGATCGCATCGCCTGGCAGACCGTAAGAAGCAAATACGAAAAGATTGGCGGGGAATGGGTGCTGCACACCCAGGCGTCGCACACCCAGTCGTCGCACACCCAGTCGTCGCACACCCAGTCGTCTCACTAAGAAGCCTTCGATGAGTTCTCTTGCCCGGCGGCATCACCGATGCCGCCGTCCTGTTTCACGCGGCTTCAGCGAGCGGCGTGCCACACGGGTATGTTCTTGAGCAGTCCGTTGGACATCGTCCGGGACAGCGTGGCTGCAAGATTGAGCGTCATGTCGTCGAAGTGTAGCACCTCGATGTTGGTCAATCTGTCCTCGCCGTCTGGCCCGACGACCACCACTTGGTCCTCGATGCGGAATATGACGTAGGACCAGCGGCTGCCTGAGAACACGGCCATGTCGAAGCCGGGGCCGCCGTTCATACGGTTGTTGCCAGGCCCACTGATCATCACGTGGCCTTCGCGCGCATCATCTCTGGCGGATGCCGCTCCCAAGGCAATACAGATCCCTGCGAGCGCCACGCCTGCCAATCGCACAAGCGATTTCTGCACCTCTGTCTGCACGATGGACCTCCTGCGCTGTTTCAGGCTGCCGATCCCAAAGCCAAATGCCGTGCAGCAGGATACTCGTGAGTTCTTGAATCCGGTTTGAATGCGCGGCGTGGTTTTGATGAAACAAGCTGTGACAATAATGGGCTGGCCGACAGCATTTTCCGCAACCCGCCCAGTCAATCCGACTGAATTGCCTAACCGGTTGTTAAAGCCCCGCTGCCACTATTCGGCGTGATTTGTGGAGCGACGGGCAATGGCACACATGACGATCACTCGAAGCGTTGCGGCCATCGCATTGGCTCTCGCGCTCTCTGCGTGCGCCACCAAGTGGGTCAAGACCGGCGCAAGCGAGCAAGACCTTCTCGCGGACCGGGCCAACTGCGAGAGAGATGCCGAGGCGGCGTTCGCCAATGTGGACGGCCGGCTGGAGCGCCTATCCGCCAAGATCGATAAGCAGGGTTTCTTCGACCGCTGCATGATCGCCCAAGGATGGCGCGATCGAGACGGCAAAATAACGAGTGTGCAAGCGACGCCGGCTACTCGGAGCGACCCCCTCTACCTCCCCGGATATTCGCGCTAGAAATCGAGCTTGCGAAGCGGGCCTAGTTCGTCACGCCGGTAATCTGGTTGTAGCGCTCGATCACCGCGCGCGGGGTCCTCTGCATCTTCGCGATGATCGCGCGCACGGCCTCGCCGTCGATCGGCGTGATGTCGAGCTTCACCCGTTCCGCGTCGGCGAGGAACTCGCGGTCCTTCACCATCGCCATGAACGCGCTTTTCAGCGCCGCCGCCCGGTCCGCCGGAATCCCCGCGGGCGCCAGGAAGGGCAGGGCCATGTACAGCGGCGCCTCGGTGAACGCGATGATGTCGAGCGCTTGCCGGTCCCGCTTGAGCTCGGTCGCGAGCGGCACATCGGGCAACAGCTTGTGGCGCGTCGCGCGCCCGAACTGTAAGAGCACGCGCACTTCCTTCGCGTTCCACAGCGCAGGCTGATTGGCCATGATCGAATTCAGCCCGATCACCTGGCCGTCGAGATCGCCGTTCGCCATCGCGAGGAACATGCCGGGCGCGCCCGAAAACCCGTCCTTCACCTGGATGTTCAGCTTCAGCACGTCGCGCGCGACCAGCGCGAATGTGAGATTGGTCGAGCCGATATCGTCGCCGCCGATCAGCGCGGGCACCGCAGGCGCCGCCAACTCGCGCAGATTATGCGCCGGATGATGTGCATTCACGATCAGGAGGTACGCATCCGTCGAGAACGACGAGAGACTCCCGAGCCACGTCAGCGCCAAGGGATCGAACCGCGCTGTCCGCTCGCCCTGGATCGCGAGCTGCGGCACCGCGCGCTGCACGTTCGCGATCACGGTCCCGTCCTTCGGTGCGCCTTGCGCGAACGAATTGGCGAGCGCCACCCCGCCGCCTTGGTCGCGGTTCTCTGCAACGATTGCAGGCGTTCCGGGAATGAACCGCCCGAGATGCCGCGCGACCAACCGTCCCGCGAGATTGTTGATGCCGCCCGGCGCCGTCGGAATGATCAGCGTGATCGTGCGCCCGCGATAGAACTCGCCCACGCCTTGCGCCGCCGCTCCGCGAGGCACACCCGCCGCCGCCATCGCCGCGGCCGAGAAGCGCAAGAATTGCCCCCGCGTCATCATTGCCCTAACCCCGGAGCAACGTTGCGAGCCCGAGAAATGCCGGGTTCGGCCGCGTCACCACGAATGTCGGGATCTCGCTCAAATACGCGCGATACCGCCCGCGGAATTCGAACCGCTCGCGGAAGCTCGATTGCACGAACGTGCCCAGGATCCTCGGCACAATGCCGCCCATGATGTACACGCCGCCGCGCGCGCCGAACGTCAGCGCGACCGAGCCCGCGAACGTACCGAGCATGGCGCAGAACATCATCACCGTCTCGCGGCACTGCGGATCGCAGCCGGGATAGAGATCGGTGATGCGTTCGGGCGTCAGCGGCGCTGCAGGTTTGCCTGCAAGCTCGCACAACACGTCGTACAGGTTCACCAACCCGGGCCCCGACAGCACGCGCTCGGCCGAGACATGCGCATATTGCCGGCGCAGGATGTCGATGATCGCCCCCTCGCGCGAATCCATCGGCGCGAGCGTCGCATGGCCGCCTTCGCCCGCGATCGGCGTCCACTTGCCGCCACAGCGGATCAATCCGGCGACGCCGAGCCCTGTCCCCGGCCCGAGGACCGCGACTGGCTCGCCGTCGACCGGTCTGCCTTCGCCGACCTGCACGATGTCGTTGCCCGAAAACTGCGGCACCGCGAGCGCGTTGGCGACGAAATCGTTGACCACGTACAGCGCCGACCAGCCGTAGCGCCGCCGCACATCCTCGATCGAGAAGATCCATGGCGCATTCATCATGGTGACCTTGTCGCCGATGATCGGCGCCGCCACCGCGAACGCGGCCTCTTCTGGCCACTCCTCGCGCGGCACGAGCGCGAGATAGGCGTCGATCGCCTCGCCGATCGTCTCGTAGTCGAGGTTGCGCAACGCTTCGGCCCGCAGCACGAGCCCGTCAGGCGCGAGCAGCGCAAAGCGCACATTGGTCGCGCCGACGTCGCCAAGGAGCTTTGTACCTCTCAATGGGAAGCTCCGTGCGTCAACTCAGACCTTCGGGCTCTCGGCAAGTCCGCTCGAAGCAGAAGCGTGGCCATAGATCTGTCCCATCAGCGCGATCGTTACCGCGCCGATCATCATCGGTCCCGCGGCCAAATAGAAGAGGCCTGAGGGGCTCCAGCCGTCCTGGAGCAAGACGCCCGCCGCGTAGGGGCCGATCACCCCGCCGATGCGCCCAATCCCGAGCGCCCAGCCGAGCCCAGTTCCGCGCAAGGCCGTGGGATAGAAATAGACGCTGAGCGCGTTGTTCGCCTTCTGGCCACCGGACAGGCAGAAGCCGAGCGCAAGCGACATCGCCGTCAGCAGGAACGCGCCCGCCGCCGTCATCAGCGAGGCCATCAGCACGACCGAAAGTGCCGAGATCGCGAACAGGCCTGCGACCACGAGATACGGCCCGAACTTGTCCATCAGCGGCCCGATGATGAACGCCGCCACGATCCCGCCCGCGAGCCCGACCGTCGTCGCGAGGATCGCCTCCTGCTGGCTCAATCCCACCTGCACCAGCAGCGATGTGAGCCATTTCTGCATGAAGAAATAGATCATCAGGTTCATGAACATGCCGGTCCACACGAAGATCGTGCCGAGCAACCGGTTGTCCTCCAGCAATTGGCGCACCGCCACTTTGCGGTCGCCTTGCGTGCCTGCGATCAGCCGCACCGTGTCCGGTATCGAGAGATCGGGCGCCATCCGCCTCAAGGTTCGGACCGCCCGCGGGCGATCGTTGCCGCGATTGACCAAGTACTCGATCGACTCGGGGAGCACGAACACGAACAGCACCGCGAACATCAGCGTGACGATGCCGCCGAATGCGAGCACCGCGCGCCAGCTGAACGGCTCGATCAGTACGCTCGACGCGAGCCCCGCGCCGATCTGCCCGACGGAGAACCCGATATAGATGAGCGTGATCGCGGTCGAACGCCGGTTCTCAGGGATGTATTCGCCGGTCAGCGCGACCGCGCTCGGCATCGCGCCGCCCACGCCCACGCCCGTCAGGAAGCGGAAGAACAGCAGCATCTCGACAGTGCTCGACGTGATGGTGAGGAACGTCATCAGGCCGAAGAATGTCGTGCAGGCGATCACCGTGCGCTTGTGCCCGAACCGCGCGGAGAGCGGCGCCACGAACAGATAGCCGAGCAGAAGCCCCACCATGTCCGCGGTTAGGATCGTGCCCAGCACGCTCGCCGGCACGCTCCACTCGCGCGTGATCTGCGGCGCGATATAACCGATCGCGGACGTATCGAATCCTTCGACGAACAGCGCGCACGCGCCCAGCACGGCGACCACGATCTGCGGCCTGCCGATTTTGCGCGCGTTGATCAGCGCATCGGTCTCGATCACGCCTGAGGTTTCCATGCTCATCATGCTTTCGCCGGCTGCTGCACGCTTGCGACCATCGGGCGTTCCTCGATGGGCTCCTCGCCATAATGGCGTCCCATCAGGAAGATCGCCGTTCCGCCGACGAGAAGCGGAATCGCCGTCACGCAGAACACGGTCGTCGCCGACCATGCGAGTGAGCCGAGCAGATAGCCGAACAGGATGGGCCCCACAATCGAGCCCGACCGCCCGACGCCCAAGCCCCAGCCGAGCCCGGTCGAGCGCAACGCCACCGGATAGAAATACACCGACAGCGCGTTGTGCGCCTTCTGGATGCTGCTGGTGCAGAAGCCCGCGGCGAACGCGGCCGAGAGCACGAGGCCCGCCGAGTCGAACAAGAGCGATAGGCCGAGCAGGCTGCGGAACAACGCGGCGAAGGCGAACAGCGCCACCGTCACCCGATAGGGCCCGAATTTGTCCATCAGCGGCCCGATGATGAACGCGCTCACGATGCCCGCGATGAAGGCCGAGCCCGTCGCCCGGATCGCCACGCTTTGGTCGAAACCGGAGCGCAGCAAGATCTCGGTCAGCCACGTCTGTACTGTCGTGTTGGCGATGAGGTTCATGCCGATCGCGAGCCAGATCACCAGCGTCCCGAACGAGCGTCCCTGCTGGAACAATTGCGGCAGCAATTGCCAGATCGTGAGCTTGCTCTTGCTCCGCGCGCCCGCAACCAGGTTCGCGTCATGCGGCAGCGCCGGCGCAATGCGCCTCAGGATGCCCGCCGCGCGTTCGGGCCTGCCGCTGCGGTTGACGAGATACTCGAGCGAATCCGGCAGCAGCACCATCAGGACCGCGGCCATCGTGAGCGCAATCGCTCCGCCGATCCAGAACGAGGCCTGCCAGCCATAAGGCTGCAGCACGAGATTCGTCACCTCGCCCGAGCTGAATTGCCCGATCGATAGTCCGCAATAGATGAAGCTGATCGCGGTCGATCTTCGCCACTTCGGAAAATACTCGCCGGTGAGCGCAACCGCGCTCGGGATCGACCCGCCGAGCCCGATGCCGGTGAGCAGCCGCACGACGAACAGCTCGATCGTCCCGCTCGCCGTGGTCGTCAGAAGCGCCATCGCGCCGAACAGCGCCACGCAGCCGATCGCGATCCGCTTGTGCCCGAAATAGCCCGACATCGGCGATACGGCGAGATACCCCGCCATCAGCCCGAACTTGTCGGCCGCGAGGATCCAGCCCAGCACCTCGCGCGGAATGTCCCACTCGCGCGCGATCTGAGGCGCGACATAGGAGATGACCTGCACGTTGTAGCCGTTGACGACGAGGATCAGCGCGCCCAGCACGCCGACCATGATCTGCAGGCGGCCGATCCCGCTCGCATTGATCACGTCGTCGGTGTCGAGAACCGCGCCCGGCCGCTCCATGTCTCCTCCGAACCCGCGGATGTGCCTCCACTCACCTTGAGCCTAGAGGAAATCGCCGCGCGATACAGGTGCGGATTACGCCTTTTTGTGCCGGTTACGGGTGAATACAACCAGACTGACCAGGGATAGCGCCGCCAACAGCACATAGATCAAAAGCAAATCAACGCGGATGTTGCATTCGCCGGAGCACAGCAGGCGAAGCTTCATCGCGTATTCGTAGGGCACGTAGGCCAGCCACGCGATCCCCGCTATGAGGATCACGCGCGCCTTCGAAACCGAATGGAGATAGAAAAACAGCGCCGCTGGCACGAGCGCGAGCAACGGATACTCGATCATGATCGCCATGATGCTCAGCACGCTCACTGTTCAAGCCCTCGCCAAATCCAGCCCAAGATTCTAGAGGCGAATGCCAGAAACGTGACACCGCTTGACCGGATGCGCCAGGGTCAGCGCCTTATCGGCAAGGCGGCTGAATGTTATCATCTGGCCTGGGAAAGGTGATCACCTGCTCAAGAACGAGCAAACTGGAGGAGGACACGACATGAAGAATGGACTGAAGATTTCTGCGCTAGTGGTTCTCCCTGTCCTGTGCTCAGTGCCCGCCGTTTTGCTGGCGGCTGCTGCCCCGACCATGAGCTTCTTTGTCACCAGTGTCGGTCCGGGCAAGGGAGCAAACCTGGGCGGCCTGGCTGGCGCCGACGCGCACTGCCAGATGCTTGCGCAGGCCAAAGGCGTCGGAAACCGCACATGGCGCGCGTATCTCAGCACGACCGCAAAGCAAGGCGCGCCCGCCGTGAACGCGAAGGATCGGATCGGGAAGGGACCCTGGTACAACGCCAAGGGCGTGCTGATCGCCCAGAACGCCGCGGAACTTCATAGCGAGAAGGCGAAGGGCGTCACCGAGGAGAACATCATGACCGAGGCGGGCGGGCGGCCGTCGCGGCACGACGCACTGACCGGCTCGCAGCTCGACGGAACGGCGTTTCCTCCCGGCGGCGACGATCGCACCTGCGCCAATTGGACGAGCGCCGGCGAGGGGCGTCCATGGGTCGGGCACACCGACCTGAAGGCCAAGGGCATTCCGCCATCGCCGTTCAATTCCGCGCACGCGAGCGCCGGCTGCAGTCCGCCCGCTTTGCAGAGCACGGGCGGAGACGGATTGTTCTACTGCTTCGCAGCAGACTGACGATTGGTACGACGGCGAAGGCGCTGTTGGTCTCGACGAATGCTGGTCGCGGCGCTCGTCCGTTCGGCAGCGCCTGTGCTCGCGGTCGTGACCGATCCCGGTCGCGGCGCTCCGCGCGCTTTCTCCTTCAGTTTGCAATTTTCATTAACCGAGGAGCTACGGGGCTCATTCTCAGCGGCTTTGGCCATCTCCTCAAAGTGGCAAGCCATATTCAATAGTTTGGTGCGGTTGTCATCTTGCAGATAACGCGCCATCGCGCGCAGATACCCAGCGTACTCGCGACAATATTCGGCCTTGATGATGCGCGCGCCCATGCACCACCTTCAGAGCGGCAGGTAATAGTCGCGCTGAATCTCGGCTGCGTGTAAGGCGAGTACTGCCGGACCGATGTGAAAAGGCATGCCGTACTCCTCTGATTGGGCGGGAGCGCGGACACGTTTATTTTCCGTGTCGCTGAGGTCTCTCAGTCGCTGGCACGCTTAGGCGGGAAGCCAGCAATGATCGATTGTTGTAGGGTTTTGTACAGAATTCAAGGTCAGCGTGGTGCGCTTAGAGCGAGGGAGCATTGCACTTAGCAGCGCCAGCCGACAGAAGAGAGTACTGGCAGGATTGCTACAGATTGAAAAAGCGTGCCAACAATCGTTGTGATACGCCCCAAGGGAGCCTTCGATTTGACCTGGGTTTGGCCGTGGCAGGACAGGAACGGCAAGTTCTCGTTGCTGAAGGCGACGATCTTCAGCGCCATGTTCCTGCCCGCGACCTGGATCGTCTGGCAGGTCCAGACGCATCAGTTCGGCCCGTTCCCGCTCGCCGGCATGACCTACTGGTCGGGCGTCTGGGCGACAGCGATGCTGCTGTTTGCGCTCGCCGTCACACCCGCGATGACCATCTTCCGCTGGCGTTACTTGACCGTCGTGCGCCGCATGATTGGCGTGAACGCGCTCGTCTACTCGATCGCGCACACGATCGTCTATTTCGCCTTGCGCGTCTGGGATTTCGGTTTGATCGCGAACGAGATGGTCACACGCCTCAGTCTCATCCTCGCGACCATTTCGCTGCTGGGCCTGATCCCGCTCGGCGTGACCTCGGTCGATGCCGCCGTGAGCCGCATGGGCGCGGAAGGCTGGGCGCGCCTGCACAACACGGTCTACGTGCTGACGGCCTTGGCTCTCATCCACTATCTGCTGTCGCCCGGTGTCTACGCGAGCCAGTACCTGATGAGCGGCATGTTCCTCTGGCTCATGGTCTGGCGCTGGTTGAACAAGCGCGGGCAGGGGACGGACCCGCGGACCCTTGCACTGCTCGCGCTCGCGGCCGGGGTTTTCACCGCGCTGTTCGAAGCCTTCTGGGAATGGCTCTATCAGGACTTCGAGTTCGGCTGGGTGCTCGGCCAGAATTTCGATCTCACCTTCGGCATCTCGGCCGCTTGGTACAATCTGGTTGTCGGCCTCCTGATCGCGCTCGGCGCATTATTGAGACACGCGCCGCCGCCGCTGACCGCGCAAAGCAAAGCCGGATAGTTCCATTTCGTTAACTGTAAACCGCAAGAACGCGCCTCCCGCGCGCGACTTGCCTTGACCGCCAACCCGTCTCGTCATATATTTCTGTCATGACAGAAACAACGGACAGAACAGGTTCATTGGCCCCCGCCGCCGAGCGCTTTGTCCTGCAATGGGGCGACATGGGCGGCCACTGGGGTGTTAACCGTTCCGTCGGCCAGATCCACGCGCTGCTCTACCTTTCGGACCGCCCGCTCACCGCCGACGACATCGCCGACACGTTGGGCATGGCGCGCTCCAACGTCTCCAACTCGCTCAAGGAGCTGCAGACCTGGCGCCTCATCCGCCGCGTCTCGATGCTCGGCGATCGGCGCGATTACTTCGAGGCCGAAGCGGACTTGTGGGAAATGCTCCTTCGCATCGTCGAGGGCCGCAAGGAGCGCGAGATCGATCCCGCTGTCCTGACGCTCCGTCAGTGCGTGCAGGACGCAAAAGGCGACAAGCGCATGCCGTCCGCCGCCACCGCGCGTCTTTCCGAGATGCTCGAATTCGTCGAATCCCTGAACGCCTGCTACGCGCAGATTCAGAAGCTTCCGAAATCGAAGCTCGGCGCGATCGTCCGCATGGGCGGCCGCATCGCGAATCTGCTGGGGCGCAAGGGGCGCAAATAGGCGAGTACGGCCGCGGGGGCTCCAATGAAACCGAACCGCAAACCTCAAGATGGCAGGAAACCCGAACTCTCACTTGGCGACACGCGCTTCCGCGCGCTTCTCACCGAAGCCGAATGGAACGCGCTCTCCGGCGAAGTTCGCCGCAGGTTCAGCAAGCGTGTCGCCGACGAGAGCTCCATCATCTACACCGGTGAAGTCGTCGAAGCGCGCTTCAGCATCTGGGGCCGTCTCTTGGCGCAGGCCGCGCGCGTGATCGGCGCGCCGCTGCCACTCCATTCCGACACGGGCGTCGCCGCCGTCGTGACCGTCACCGAAGATGCGCGCGTCCGTGGCCAGGTCTGGACGCGCCTCTACGCGCGCCGCCGTGGTTTCCCGCAGGTCATCCACACCTCGAAGCGTTTCCAGGGCCCGACCGGCCTCGAAGAATATCTCGGCTACGGCGTCGGCATGTCGCTCGCGGTCACCGTCGAAGACGGCGCGATCGTCTTCCGCAGCATCGACTACTTCTTCGACCTCTTCGGTCTCCGCGTGAAGCTGCCCGCATTCCTCAGACCCGGCGACCTCACGATCAAGCACGCCGAGACCGGCGAAGGCTGCTTCAGCTTCACGCTCGATCTCATGCATAAGCGCCTCGGTCTGCTCATCCGTCAGCACGCGCACTTCCATGAGGTCAGATCGTGACCGCCGCATTGCGCGAGCCGTTCAGCTATCGGGACGATCCTTCCGTGCCTGCGTTCCCAGACGACCGTGCGATCATCGTCTTCGACGGCAACTGCGTGCTGTGTTCCGCTTTCGCGCGCTTCGTGGTGAGATACGACCGCACCCAGCGTTTCCGCTTGCTGCCCGCGCAGTCACCGCTCGGCGCAGCGATCTACTCCCATTACAACCTGCATCCAACCGACTACGAGACGAATCTCCTCATCGAGAACGGCCGCGCGTGGCTCAAGTCCGAAGGCTCGATCCGCATGTTCGAGGGCTTGGGCTTTCCCTGGTCGCTCGCCACAATCGCACGTGTGCTGCCGCGTCTGCTCCGCGATCGGCTCTATGACCTCATCGCCCGCAACCGCATTCGCTGGTTCGGCGCGCGCGCCGTCTGCCTGATGTCGGTACCGGGCCACAACGATCGGTTCCTCGCATGACAACGAAACTCACCGTTCTCATCGTGGGTGGCTATGGCCATTTCGGCAGCCGCATCGTGCAGCTTCTGGAGCATGATCCGCGCCTGACCCTCCTTGTCGGCGGCCGCTCGTGGGAAAAGGCCAACCGCCTCTGCATCACGCGCACCGCGGCAAAGGCGCGGCTCGTTCCCGCCCAATTCGATCGCGCCCAAGACCTCGACCGCCAGCTGCAGATCCTGCAGCCCGACATCGTCATCGATGCCAGCGGGCCGTTTCAGGCCTATGGCCACAAGCCCTACGCGTTGATCGAGGCCTGCATCGCGCGCCGGATACACTATCTCGATCTCGCCGACGGCTCGGATTTTGTCGCGGGCGTGCACGCGTACAACGCCGCCGCGCTTGCCGCCGACATCTACGTGCTCACGGGCGTGTCCAGTTTCCCCGTGCTCACCGCGGCCGCGGTTCGCCGGCTCTCGCACGACATGCACCGCATCGACTCCATCAAAGGCGGCATCGCGCCTTCGCCCTACGGGCGCGTGGGTGAGAACGTGATCCGTGCGATTGCCGGTTACGCGGGCCGCCGCATCGCGCTCAAGCGCGACGGCCGCGCCGCGTTCGGCTACCCGTTCACCGAACAGTTGCGCTACACCATCGCGCCGCCGGGACACGTGCCGTTGCGGCGCACGCTGTTTTCTCTCGTGGACGTGCCCGACCACACGGCCATCGCCGAGCTCTGGCCCGACGCAAAAACCATCTGGATGGGCGCGGGCCCGGTCCCTGCCGTGCTCCATCGCACCCTCATCGCGCTTGCCTGGCTCAGGCGTTTGCGTCTGATGCCCTCGCTTTCATGGCTAACGCCGCTGATCCATTTCGCCGCCAATCATTTCGTGTGGGGCGAGAATCGCGGCGGCATGTTCATCGAAGCGCGGGGCGCGCGCCCGACCGGCGAGCCGCTCATACGCTCCTGGCATCTCATTGCCGAAGGCGACGACGGCCCGTTCATCCCGAGCATGGCGGTCGCCGCAATCGTCAACAACGTGCTCGACGGCAAGCCGCCGCGCCCAGGCGCGCGCGCCGCCAGCCGCGACCTCGAGCTCGACGACTACGAACCGTTCTTCTTGAGCCGCCGCATCGTCACCGGCATACGCGAAGACCTCCCACGTTCCGCACCGCTGCAGAAACGCGTGCTCGACACCGCGTGGGAAAAACTTCCGGCCCCCATCGCATCCATACACGATGTCGCCGTCAGCCACATCGCTCACGGCCGCGCCGATATCGACCGCGGCACCGGGCCGCTCGCCACCGCGATCGCCACGATCATCGGTCTTCCCAAACCGGGCCGCGACGTGCCCCTCACGGTGCGCATCGAGCGCATCGGCGACACCGAGCTCTGGACCCGCACCTTCGCTGGTCGCTCGTTCGCGAGCACGCATTTCGAAGGCCGCGGCCGCAACGAGCGCCTGCTCTGCGAGCGCTTCGGCCCCATCGCCTTCGCCATGGCCATGGTGCCCGATGGCGATCGCGTCAACCTCGTCGTGCGCAGCTGGTCCTTCTTCGGCATCGCCATGCCGCAATGGCTCGGCCCGCGCGCAACCGTGTACGAAACGGCTCAAGATGGCCGCTTCCGCTTCCACGTCGAGATCAGGCTTCCCTGGGGAACGCTCATTGTCCGCTATCGCGGCTGGCTCGCGCGCGCGGACGAGAAGACGCACGCCGCGCCCCTCGCAGAACCCGCGCTCGCCTAATTGGCGTCCGAAGCGCCCGTGATGTTCAGTGCTTCGCTGGCGATCTTCACCACATCGGCGGGCATCGCGTAGGCGCGGTCGAGCACCTGGTGCACGCGCTCGGCCGTCACCGGATGGATTTCCACGCGCTCCTTCTTCGCCTGCGCGATGAACGCGGGATCGCTCACCGCCTCCTGGAACGCCTTGCGCATCACCGCCACACGATCGGCAGGCACGCCCGGCGGCATCAGGAGCGGCTTGTCCATCGCCATGTGCGAGACGACGAGTTCCAGCACCTGCTTCGTGCGCGTGTCTTTCGCGAGCTCGCCCAGCGCCGGCACATCCGGGAACTCGGGGCTGCGCTCGAGTGCGATCTGGAACGGCACGACGATCTTCTTCTGCGGGAACCAGTCGGGCCGCGTCGACGTCACCGACGACACGATCGACCCGCAGCGCCCATGCACCTCGCCGCGTTCCATCGCGAGGAATACTTCGTTCCCGCCCTTGTAGCCGGAGATCACCTTGATCCGCGTGCCGAACAGCTTGTTCACCATCAGCGGCAGCGTTTCCATCTGCGAGCCCGCGCCGGAGCTTCCGACCAGGAACTCCTTGTCGAACATGTCCTGCCAGCTCTTGATGCCGGACTGAGCCCACGCGACGCACAGCCCGCTCGAATTGTCGAGGCTGCCGAGCCAGTTCACCTTGCGCGGGTCGTACTTTGCCGCGTCCACGCCGAAGAGTGGCGCATACGGCGACATCGCATGCACCATCGCGATCCGCGTGCCGTCTTTGGGCGCCGCGGAATAGAGATAGTTCATCGCGCGGATGCCGCCCGCACCCGGCATGTACTGGATGATGATGCGCGGCCGCCCCGGAATATGCGCGCTCAAATACGGCGCGAGCGCGTTGGCGTAGGCAGCGTAACCGCCGCCTGCGTCCGTCGACATGATCATCACGATCTGCCGGCCCTTGTAGAAATCCTCCGTCGGCGCAGCGTTTGTCACCGCGGGCGCAAGACCCACGAGCGCCAGTACCGTTGCGAGGAGGCGCCGGTTCATCGCGCTACTTCGCCGACGCCCTCTGCTGCCCGCTATCGGGCACAAGCGTGCGGATCATCCCGTCCTGGCGCGAGGTGATGAACAGCTCGCCGTCCTTGCTGCGCCCGATATGCAGATCGGCCCGCGCCGCGGGCGCGCCGTTCGTCTTCGCGATCAGATCGTTCAGCGTCACGTCCTGACGGTTGCCGTTCGCGTCGCGCACATAGAGCTGAATCTCCTCGATCGGCGCCACCGTCCGCGGCACACCGTCATCCGCCTGCTTCAGCGCGGCGACATCGGTCGCGAACACCCGGCCCGACTGGATGTCGCCGAACACGAACTTGCCGCGCAGCTGCGGAATCGTCCCGTGATAGGTGAATCCGTCGGTCACCGAGCGACCCTCGTCGTGATCGTAGATCGCGACAGGATATGTGAACCCGTCCTTGCGCTGGCCGCTCATGATGTCCTCAGGCAACGCATAGAGCTGGTTCAGCGTCCCGTTCGGCTGCCGCGTAAATCGCGCGTTCTCGAAATAGCCTTCGCGCGCCATCCAGCCGTAATTCTCGCCGTTGCGCACGATGTTGATCTCTTCGATCTGGTTCATGCCGATGTCGGAGAGGAACATCGTCCCGTCGGTCATGTCCCACGACAGCCGATGCCCGTTGCGGAAGCCGTAGGCGTAGATTTCGCCCAGCGTCTTGGGATCGCCGTCCGCCTGGAACTTGTTCGACGCAGGGATCGTGTAGTCGCCAAGCCCCTTCACGCCGCGCGTCACCGAGGGACTGCGCGGGTCGATGCGCAAGACCGCGGTCATGATCGAATCGAGCCGCTGCGTCTGCGTCGGGTTGTTCGCCTTCGGCCCCGCGCCATTGCTGAATCCGTGATCGCTGCCGCTCGTATAGAGCAAGCCGTAATCCGCATCGCCGGGCTTCGCCGTCGGATTGAACTCGACCGCGCCCATCGGATGGGTGAGGCTGTCGACGATATGCGCCTCGCGCAGCAGCTCGCGCCGCGTGCCCTGGAAGGTGTTGGCTGCGGGATTCGTCGCGTGCCATTCGGTGATGATGTTGTGAAACGTCACTTCGGAGGGTTGGAACCCCGGCGGAATGAAATCGGGCTTCTTCGGATTGCCCGGCCCGCGCTCGGCATGCACCGTGTAGAACAATCCGTTCCGCGCGAAATCCGGATGGAACGTGAAGCCGATGAACCCGCTTTCGAGCCGGTCATAGACCGCAAGCGGGAAGGCCTCTTTGACGTTCGCGTAGACTTGCGGCGGATTGCTGCCGTTGATGATGTAGAGGAGCCCGCGCGAGTCGTTGGCGAAACGCCGGCCGTCCGGCGCATCGCGCACGAAGCTGACGCGCGCCCAGCCCGCCGGGTTGACGTCCTGGTCTGCCGGAATGATGCCCTTCGTCTGCGGCAGCCGCACGACGTCTTTGATCTCGACCGCGAGCCCCTTCTTCACGATCGGCTCGGGAAGCGGGTTGGCGGTGATCTGGCCTTGCACCGTGCCAGAGACCAAGACCGTCGTCAGAAGCAAACCGGCAACCAGCGGCATCCCAATGCGCATGAACTTCTCCCATGTCGTCTGAAGGCGTTATACCAGATGGATCGCCCTTTGCTGAGGTCGGGCGGACACGTCTGTGCCCCCTCTACGCTCGCGGGATTCCCAAGACCAATCAAAACTCTGCCACCGGCCGGCTTCGTCCGCTGTGGCACGGATGTTGCCGAGACAGACTGGCTTTTGTGGGAGGGTGGGGGACTGGCGGCTAGTGGCGCACGATGCTGCGTTGCGGCCGGAAGGCGCCGTCGCGCGTCACGCGCGGCAGCGACGTCAGCGTCGCCCCGAAGTGGCGCCCCTGACCCAGACGGAACCCGATTCCTATGCACCGCTTCAGCTTCTCGGCGCTGTCGATCCATTCCGCGATGGTCTCGATGCGCCGCTCGGCGCAGCGCTGGATCACCGAGCGCAGATACGCGTCGTCGGACTCCGACTTGCCGATTCGGTCGATCAGGCTGCCGTCGACCTTGATGAAATCCACGTTGAGCGCATCGAGATACTGCTCATTCGCGGCGCCCGCGCCGAAATCGTCTATGCCGACGCGATAGCCCATCCTGCGCAGCGCCTGGATCGCCTTGTCCGCCGCGGCGAGGTCGGTCATTTCCACCGTTTCTGTGATCTCGATCAGCACGCGTTTTGCGAAAGCGCGGTTGCGCCGCAAGAGACCTTCGAGCATGGCAAAGGATGACGTGCTGGCGATGCTGCGGGCCGACACATTGATCGCGATGGACGCGATGATGGAGGGATCGCGCTCCATGAACCCGAAGAATTTCACCGCAAGCGCGAGATCGAAGAAATCGGCGAGGCCGAGATCTTCCGCAAAGCGGATCGTGTCGGCCGGGCTCTGTCCCGGCTGGAACCGCGTCAGCGCCTCGTAATGGGCAGGCACCAGACTCTTCAATTCCACGATCGGTTCGAAGGCGAGATCGAACTTGCCGTCGGCGACGGTCGCGCAGAACCCTTGTGCGCGCGTGATCGTCTCGGCCATCAGCTGCTCGAACATCTGCGAGAGATTTGTGCCCGGCGCCGCCTTGAGCTGGCCGTCGGCGAAGCGCGACATGACATGGCGCAGGGCAAGCGTGATCTGCTCGGGGTTGAGATCGCGATCCTTGAGCGACAGCAACAGCTCTTCGGTCTTGAGCTCGCCCGCACCACTCGCGCGCACGGGAGTCGTGATGCGCACCGCGAGGTCCTTGGCAGAGGCCGGATCGTTCGCCAGCACGCCGAAGCTGGTCTTGGAAAGGCGCCCGGCGAGGGTTGCGTCCATCTCCCGCACGCTCGCGCCGATTTCGGCCATCAGGTTCGCGGCCGCTTCCGGCGCCAGCTTCGCGTACACGTTGGAAAGATCGGGGACATTGACGAGAGCGATAGCGCCTTCGCCGCCTGCGCCCAATGCGGCCGCGGCGAGGAACGCCTTGCGGTCGACAAGGCCCGTCTCCGCATCCGTTCCGCCTTGGGACAGCGCGCTGCGCTTGCCGACCTTCACCAGCGTGCAGGAGATGTGATCGTTCGGCGGCAGATAGCACATCGAAAGCGTGGCCTTCTCGCCGGACGCGAGCATCACGGGCAACGGGCCCGCACGTTCGCCCGGCGTCAGTCCGCGCGTGAGAATGTTGAAACGGTAGCGCTCGCTCGGACTGAAGAGATCGGTTGCAGGCTTGCCCACCAGCGTGTCGCTGCCGGAAAATCCGCTCGTAGCACCCGTGGCGAACAGGACCGTGCCGTCGCGGCCGACCTCGAACAGAAGATCGGCCCCGGCAAACGCGAAAGCCAGAAGGCGAATCGGTTCGATCATCCTGGGCCACCCGGAAGGGAGCCCGGAGTCTGCCACCGCAATAATTAACAAATTAGTACAATATGTTATCGGCCCGGGAAGCGCCGTCCGACAGAAGCCCAGAACGGGCCAAGAGCGCGCAGTGGCGCCGGTCGTGCTTACGCCTGCCTGGGACCATGGCGGATGGGCTGTGCCCCGCCTCTGCTCGTCCGGGAAAAGCGGGGGAGTTCATCGGCCACTTCGAGCCACGGCAGTTGCCCGTCGACGAAGACATGCCGCTGCGGTTTCACGCGGCTCGGATCGGCAAGCGCCGCCGCATAGAGGTGGATTTCGTCGGGAATGCGCTCCCCCTCCCAGGTCAGCGGCGAGCCGCAGGTCGCGCAGAATCCCCGCCTCACACCTGGCGACGAGCTGAAATAGCGAGGCTCGCCCTGCTTGAAGCGGAAGGTGCTGCGCGGCACTGAAATCCAGGTCGTGATCGGCGACGATGTCGCGCGGCGGCAGCTCTCGCAATGGCAATAGAGCGTCCAGTTGGGCTCCGCGTCGTACTCGAACAGGACCGCGCGGCATAAACAGTGACCTTCGACGGCAGTCATTGGGGCACCTCTGTCCCACGTCTTTTGGGCACTCTCTCCGCCTGCTATTGTAGCCTCCAATCTGGACGCTGTCTGCGGCATAGCCCGGCAGCGCGCATCCAGTGGGACCATTCGAACGTCAGCTATCCAGGAGGGAGATCACGATGCGTCGCCGGTCTGCCATGACTTTAGGATTGCTTTTCTCCGCGTTGAGTGTGCTTGGCCTTTCGCACGAAGCGGCCGGGCAGGGGGGCGGAATGATCGCGCTCTCCGATGGAACCAACATCGAGAATTTCGAACAGGCCGGCAACGCCAATTGGCGCGTCGGCGAGCGCACCATTTATGCCGATCATGGCGTCGGCTTTTTGGTGACCAAACAGTCTTACGGCGATTTCCGCCTGCGCGCCGAAGTCTGGGTCGACGACATCGCCAACAGCGGCATCTTCATTCGCTGCGATGATCCCGAAGCGCCCGGCGCCAACAGCTGCTACGAGGTCAATATCTGGGACACGCGTCCTGATCCGTCCTATGGCACCGGCGCGATCGTCAACGTCGCCAAAGTGAACCCGATGCCCAAAGCCGGTCTCAATTGGAACGTGATGGAGATCGAGGCGCGGGGCACGCAGCTGACGGTGAAGCTGAACGGCAAACAGACCGTCAGCGTTCAGGACAGCAAGCACGCGCGCGGCCGCATCGCCTTCCAATACGGCCAGGGCGTCGTGCGCTGGCGCAAAATCGAGATCCAGCCCCTTTAGGCTGAGCGACTCCATTTAAGTCCCCACCTCCCCCTTGTGGGGAGGTCGAAGCGCCGTAGCGCATTGGCGCGAGGCGCTTCGGGTGGGGGATCGCCTAACAGCACTCGCTGCCGTTTACCGACAGGGAAACGTCCGCAGCGGCTCGGCGCCCGTTCCATCTTGCCCGTTGACCCGGTCGATATCGGTTCCAGTGTTGTCGACGAGCACGATCGATTGCTCGAAGATGATCCCGTCGTTGTCGCCGACGTCGGCATCCGCCTGCGTAATGACGAGCTTGTGGTAGGCCATGTAGAGCGACGCCCGGAGCTGCCGGTTGTTCGGCTTGAAGATGTTGAGCTGGCGGCCCGGCATTCCCGGATCGTAATCGGCGAACGCCTGGAAACGGACTTCGCCCGTCTTGCGCAGTTCGGCCGCGGCCTGCTCGACGATCTGTTCGTCTGATCTCGGCCCGTCCGAGAAATCGACGACGGTCACACTGTATCGGTTTCCCCCGCGCTCGATGAAAAACTCCCGCGCGGCACGATTGTTGGCGTAGAACGGGATCGTATATCGAGTGTCCCGCGTTTGCGGCGTCTTGCTTTGGCCTGGCCAGATGACCGCGATGCCGGACTGGCAATTCGCGTAATAGACCGGCTGGTCGGGGGCCACGTCCTGCGCAGGCGCCGCGCCCATCAGAAACATCGCACACGAAAGAAGAGAAGCAACGCGGACCGGATCGTATTTGGACATGACGACACTCCCTAATAGTCGGCAGTCTCAAGATCACAACGCGCCGGGTATTATATACCTCTCAAGTTCGCCGCGACAGGAACTCGATGGCCGCGGAATTGAAGCGCTCGGGGAAGTCGATATGCGGGAAATGCGCCGCCTCCTCGAACACGATCAGCTCCGAGCCTTTGATCTCCGCCTGCAGCCCCTTGGCGTAGCCGGGCTCCCGCAAGGGATCCCTGCCGCCCGCGACGATCAGCGTCGGCCGCCTGATGGCGCGGTAGCTGGTCTCTTCCTTCTCGCGCGTCTTGACGCCCGGTCTCCTGAAGCGCGCCGCCGCCGTGCACTCCCACGCGCCGGGGATCAGGGATAGGCGGTGCCGCCGCTCGAGATACGCCTCGTCGTCGCGCACCGGCGAGACAAGGATCGTCGCCTCAAGGATGCGCTTCATGTGCTCGCGCGTGCCGTCATAGGAATTGAGCAGCTGGCGCGTCTCGTTCGCCGGCGCAAACCCGCCCGCGCTCGCGAGGATCATCCGTTCGATCGGCCAGCGCGGCTCGTCCATCGCGGCTACGCGCGCCAGCACGCCGCCGCCCATCGAATTGCCGATGAAATGCGCGCGGCTGATGCCCAGCGGCTTCAGCAGCGCGCCGATGTGATGGATGCGAAGTGAGACCATGTCGTCGAAGCTGAAGATCTTCGCCGACTCGCCAAAGCCCAGCCAATCGGGCGCGATGACATGGAAATGCTCGGCGAGCGCCTTAAGATTGAATTCCCACGACAGCTCGGCGCAGCCGCCGAACTCGCCCGAATGCAACAGCACGAGCGGAAAGCCGCGGCCCGCTTCGAGGTAATGCGTCCGCATCCCCTCGACGTCGACGAACTTGCTCGCGATGGCGCTCACTGCGCCGCGACGGCCACAGGCTCGGGCTGCCGCATCGCCTGCAGCCGCGGATAAACCTCCTGAGCGAACAGCGTCAGATGGTCCACCGTGTCCTCATGCGACATCGGTCCCGCATGGCCCATCATCAGAAGATTCGCCATGCCGCCGCAATGCTCGACGAAATCGGCGATCTGCTCGTAGACCTCGTCCGGCGTCCCGCAGAACATCGTGCCCGCATCGATCAGGTCCTGCACGCTTCCCGTCGCCATGTCGACGACGCGTCCATCCTTGGTGAATGAGCGCGGCTTGCCCTCGCCCTTCAGTATACGGACATTGTCCTCGATCGTAAGATAGCCCGGCGGATTGCGGAACGGCGCGAACACGATGCCGGACGAGCGCGGATAGGAGGCGATCAGCTCGCCGCGCCGCCGCGCGTCCTCTCGCGTGCGCCCCACGGCCACGAGCCCCAGATACGCAAAGCGATCCGGCGGCGCCGCCGCCCCGTTGCGCTTCTCCGCATAGCCCTGGCGATACGCGTCATAGATCCGCCGCGTCGCATAGCCCGTGCCCAGCGTCGCCATCACGTAACCGTACCCGCCGAGCTTCTTCGCGGTGTACGTGCTCCCCGTCGTGCTCCACACGGGGGGATGCGGCTGCTGATAGCAGCGCGGCCAGATGTTCACGTGCCGATAATGGAAATTCTCGCTCTCCCAGTTGAACGGCTCGTCGTGGCTGGTCAGCGCCTTCATGATGAAATCGTGCGCTTCCCAGAAACGGTCCGATTGGAACACCGGGTTCATGTTCGCGATCGGCACTTCCTGCGGCACGCCGCGCACGAAGCCCATCTCCAGCCGTCCGCGCGAGATCACGTCGATGGTCGCGAGCTCCTCCGCCGCGCGTAAGGGATCGGGCCGGTTCGCGATCGGGTAGCCCAGCACCAGCAGCCGCGCCCGCTTGGTGATCCGCGCCAGCACCGACAAGCCGATGACGCACGCCGCACTCATGCATGTCGCCGTCGAATGGTGCTCGTTCAGCATGATGTCGAGCCCAAGCTCATCGGCGAGCTGCCACTCGTCGTAGTAACGTTGGAACAGATCGGCGGCGATCGTGGGATCGAGCTTGCGGTTCGGCAGATTGACGCGCAGCGAGCCGTTGTGATCGTTCCACACGTTCGGATAAGGCTGCTCGGTGAATTGAAAAACGCGCATCGCCTTCTCCTCTAGCGCGGGACAGAACAGATTTTTCCTCCCCCGTTTACGGGGGAGGTGCTCGCGAAGCGAGCGGAGGGGGGATAGTTCGTCACGATGTTCTCACCGAATCCAGAAACCCAGACACCGCACGCGAAAACGCCTGCGGCTGCTCGAGATGCGGAAAATGTCCCGCGCCCTCGATCGTCTCGAATCTCGCGCCCGGGATCGCCGCCGCATAGCTCCTCCCGTACTCCAACTTGGTCACGCGATCGGCCGCGCCCCATAAGACCAGCGTCGGCACGCGCACACGATGCAGCCGGCCCTTGAGCTTGGGATTGTGCATATAAGGCGACCACGCATACCGCCCCGTGGATTCGCGCGAGCGCGCCATCGCGATCAAATCACTCTCCGGCAACCCCTTCGGATTGGGAGCCAGGCGTGCCGGATCCGCCCACGCCAGCTCAGCGAGCTGCTTGTCGGTGACGGCAAAGATGTCGGCGATGTCGCGCGTCTCGCGGTCGCCCGCCTTGATCCCGACTGCATTCGCCAGTACAAGCGCCGACATACGCTCCGTCGACTTCACCGCCATCTCGGCTGCGATCCAACCGCCGAGCGACGCACCGACGACCACAACCTCGCGCAAGTCGAGCGCATCCAGCATATCGAGATAGAGATACGCGAGATCGTCCACCGTCGTCAGCTCGCGTGGCGCCGGCGTCGAACCGAAGCCCGGATGTGTGGGCGCCAGCACACGCGCGCGCTCCGAGAGCAACTCCAAGACCGGCGCCTTAGGATCGAGCCTTCCGCTCGGGTGGCCCGGATGCAGGAAAAGCAGAGGCCTTCCCTTGCCGCGCTCGATGATCTCCATCGCGACGCCATTGATGGCCAAGCCCGGCGCGGAACTCTCCGCTGGCACCGTCATGCCGCCTCCCACCTTGTTATAGTATGTGAAACGTATTTTACTCTTTGAAGCGTAGCGAAGCCCTCGATTTGCTGTCAACGCACCGATGAACACGCTTCCGACCACAGCAGCGAAATACCGCAATCAAGCCGCCGGCCGCGTGCTGAAAGTGCTCGGCGCCTTTTTGGGCCACGACGGGCCGCGCGGCGTGTCCGAGCTCGCCCGCG
>Ga0210379_10000057_pt1 | contig 25909 bp, 25 predicted proteins | sample PLMedo_2_FD_155468 | JGI IMG/M metagenome (GOLD analysis project Ga0210379, IMG submission 155468) | Groundwater sediment microbial communities from an aquifer in East River, Colorado, USA - PLM4_32_coex redo | ecosystem: Environmental > Terrestrial > Soil > Riparian zone | place: USA: East... | reverse complement strand
CCAGAGCGGAATTCAGCCGCACCGGGACACCTTGCGAGAACATGCGCAAGAACAATGCCAGGTTTGGTGAGCTTCTCGAAGCGGCCAACCCGTAACAAGCTGCAGGTTTGCGGCAAGACCGGAGATCAGCCCCGCGGCCTGCAGGTAGAAGGCTGCGAAGCGGGTCAGACGCGCTCGATGATCGCCGCCATCCCCTGCCCGCCCCCAATACAAAGGCTCACCAGGGCATAGCGGCCCCCGCTGCGCTGCAGTTGCCGGGCGGCGGTAAGGGCCAGCCTGGCGCCGGATGCACCCAGGGGGTGGCCCATTGCTATCGCACCGCCATTGGGATTGATGCGGCTGTCATCCAGGGACATCCCCAGCCCCTTCATGCACGACAGCACTTGGGCCGCGAAGGCCTCGTTGATCTCGACGATGTCCATGTCCTTCAGGCTGAGGCCGGCTCGCGCCAGCACCTTCTTGGACGCGGCAACCGGCCCTATGCCCATGATCTGGGGCGGCACGCCCGCGGCTGCGCTGGCAATTACACGGGCCATCGGCCGTATGCCGGCCTTGTCGCCCGCCGACTTCGAGCCCAGGAACAACGCCACCGCGCCGTCATTGACGCCCGAGGCGTTGCCGGCGGTAGTGACACCCCCGTCGTATAGCGGCTTCATCTTGCCAAGCGAGTCCAAATCGGTGGTTGGCCGCGGATGCTCGTCGTCAGCGATCGGTGGCACCGGCCCCTTGCGCGTGGGCGGCAGCTCGACCGGCGCGATTTCCCCGGCAAAGAAGCCTTCGCCCTTGGCGATGGCATAGCGCTGCTGCGAGCGAAGCGCGAAACGGTCGGCTTCGTCGCGCTTGATCTCGTACTGGCGCGCCAGCGTGTCCGCGGTTTGCGGCATCTGGTCGTCGCCGAACTGCTTTACCAGCCTGGGGTTGGAAAAGCGCGGGCCGATGGTGCTGTCGTAGAGCTTGATGTCGCGCGCGAAGGCCGATTCCGAACGGTTCATGACCAACGGCGAGCGGCTCATGCTTTCCACGCCGCCCACGAGGAACACCTCCCCCTCGCCCGCGGTGATCGCATGCGCCGCATGCACCAACGCCCCCAGGCCGCTCGCGCAATTGCGCTGGAGCACGGTCCCGGGCGTCTCGACTGGCAATCCGGCCACCAGGCCCGCGTGGCGCGCCACGCAGCGGCTGTCCTCCCCGGCCTGGTTAGCACAGCCGACGATGATGTCCTCGATTTGCTCCGGCTTGAAGGCCGATTTCTTCATCAGGTTCTTAATGGCGTCGGCCAGCAGGTCGTCGGGTCGCACCCTGGCGAGGGCACCGGCATGCCGCCCGAACGGGGTGCGCACGCCTTCGTAGATGTAAGCATCGAGCATGACTGTCTCCTTCTCAGGACATCGTTGTGGTTGCGGTCATCAGGGTTCCGGGGTCAGCAGCGAAACGCCCAGTTTCGCGCGGCGGGTGAGCCAGATGTTGGGACGGTAACGCGGATCGCCGTAGATACGATACATGCCGTTGAGCACCCGGTATATGCGCTCCGGCCCGAGCACGTCGCCGAATCGGAACGGGCCGTTCGGATAGTTGAGCCCGAGGGTCACCGCCTTGTCGATGTCGGCGGGCTGCGCGGTGCGGCTCTGGGCAATCGAGCAGCCGATGTTGACGATCATGGCCACGATCCGTTGCGCGATGAAGCCGGGACTGTCGCGGCATACCGTGACCGGAACACCATCGGCAGCCAGGAGTCCGTGGGCCGCGGCACGGTATGCAGGTTCGGTTATCGGCGTGCCCATGATGGTGCGGCGCTTTACCATCGGGAACAACGTGTCCACCGCCACCGTGCGCTTGGGATCGAGCCCCTGCTCCACCGCGCAAGTCGTGGCATCCTCCCCGATCGGCGTGACCAGGATCAGCGATCTGGCACCCGGCCTGGCCCCGGATTCGAGCGGCGCCCCGAGCTTTTTCAGAAACTCGACCAGCGCGGCGTATCCCCGCGACTCTGCCGGGCTTACCCATACGCTCGCTGGCCGGTCTGCCGGCGCGGCGGGTTCCGCGGCGATGACAGGCTTCATTTCGGCATCGTATTCGTAGAATCCACGCCTGCTCTTGCGTCCCAGCAGGCCGGCCTCGTAACGGCTGCGCATGATCAAATTCGGCCGGTAGCGAGGTTCCTGGAAAAACTGGTTGTAGATAAGCTCGGACGCCGGCTGCGTCACGTCGAGGCCGGTCAATTCCATCAGCTCGAACGGCCCCATCCGGAAACCGCCGACGTCGCGCATCACGCGGTCCACGTCGGGGAACGCCGCAATGCCTTCGTACGCCAGGTGCGAGGCTTCAAGCGTAAATCCTCGGCCGACCTGGTTGACAAGGAAGCCCGGTGCGTCCTTGAGGCGCACCGGCTCGCGCGTCATGCGGCGGCCGAGGCCCATCAGCGCTTCACAAACCCAGCTCTCGGTCTGCAGGCCGTCGATTACCTCCACCAGTTTCATCAACGGCACCGGGTTGAAGAAATGGAATCCGGCGAAACGCTGCGGCGTTTTTAGTTTCGAGGCGATGGCAGTAACCGAGAGCGAGGAGGTATTGGTTGCCAGTATGCAATCCGGCGCCACGACGCTTTCCAGATCCGCAAGCAGTTTCTGCTTGGCTTCCAGATTTTCGACGATGACTTCGATCACCACCTGGCACGGCTTCATGTCGGCCGGGCCGGAGACGATCTTGATGCGGTTCACCGCGGCGACCGCTTCGTCCCGCGTCAGGGTGCCCTTCTCCGCCGCGCGCATCAGCATCTTGTCGATGAAGTCGCGCGCCTCCGCGGCGGCGCCCGGCCGGCTGTCAGTCATCAGGATGTGTACGCCCCCGGCTGCGGCGACTTGTACAATGCCCCGGCCCATCGCGCCCGTGCCGATCACGCCCACGGTGAGATCAGGGCGATTGATGTCTAGTGCCATGGATGTCCTATGGTAGGTGCTTGCCGCCGCCCGGCCTGCCGCCGGTATCAGCGGCCCTTGAACTGCGGCTTGCGCTTCTCCATGAACGCCGTCTGCCCTTCCCGGTAGTCCTCGCTCCGGAAGCAAGCGTCCACCATGCGCTGGCACAAATCCAGATCGCGCTCCGCAGGATCCTTCTGCATCTCGATCAGCGAGCGCTTCACTGCGGCAATGGTGAGCGGCGCATTGCCGGCCATCGTACTCGCATAGTCCAGCGTATAGCGCTCGACCTCGGCGGCGGGCAGCATCCGGTTCACCAGCCCCATCTGCAGCGCCTCCTGCGCAGTGAATTGGCGTCCGGTAAAGAAGATCTCGGCGGTGAACGAAGGACCGACGATGCTGGCAAGGCGCTTGATGCCGTCGAAACGGTAGCCGAGCCCCAGCTTTGCCGCCGGCACCCCGAAGCGCGCATCGTCCGCAGCAATGCGGATATCACAGCCAACCGCGACGGCAGTGCCGCCACCCATGCAATAGCCGCGGACCATTGCAATCGTCGGCTTGGTGCATTGGCGCAGCGCCCGGCTCGCCGCGTCCGCCGCGGTGTTGTATTCCTTTACTGCTTCCGCGCTGCTGCGCTTTTCCTTGAACTGGGAAATGTCGGCGCCTGCGCTAAAAGCCTTCTCGCCTGCGCCCCTGAAAATAATGACGCGCACATCCGGGTCATTGACGTAGGCGTCCAACACCAGAGGCAGCGACTGCCACATCTCGAACGAGGTCGCATTGTGGCGTTCCGGGTTGTTGAAAATGACCCAGCCGATGGCGCCCTCTTTCCTGGCGATCAGCTTGTCCGTGAGAGTCTGCAGCGGTGCCGCTGGATGATCCATGGGGAAGGTTTCCGGTAGGCTGGCGAGGCCCGTAGTTTAGCCGATGTGACCGCCCGCCGCGTTCGCGGACGTGCAGCCGCCCTGCTTCAGCGCACGACCAGCACCGGCACCTTGGTGTGCAACAACACCTTGGCGGTCTCGCTGCCTAACAGCAGGCTCGACAGGCCGCGGCGGCCATGGGAAGCCATCAGGATGAGATCGCACTTTTTCCGGCGCGCAGCGGCGATGATCTGCTGATACGGCATATCGCCGGAAAGGCAGAGGGTCGAGCAGCGCACGCCGCGGGCGCGCGCCTGACTGGCGATTTCATCGAGCATTTTCTGCGCCCGCGCCCGTCCCTGGTCCTCGAAGCGCTTCCTGAACGCGGGACTCAACATGGTGATGCCCTCATCGACCATGAGCTTGAACTCGGGTACGACGTGGAGAGCGGTCACGCGCGCCTTTCCTTTCCTGGCGAGAGCGATCCCGCGTTTGACCGCTTTTTTGGAGATCGTGGAACCATCGGTCGGTAGCAATATGTGCTTGAACATGGTGCCTCCCCGGGGTTGCAGCAATCCGCGGCGCGGCGGATTATCCTAGTGTGTCTTGCCCAGACGGTGAGCGGGAATGGGAAGCGCGACGACCTCGATGCCTTCGTCCTTGAGCGCCTCAACTTCTTCGCGCGAGGCCGTACCGCGTATCCTGCGGTCGGGCAATTCACGATAGTGAATTTTGCGTGCCTCTTCCGGAAACGCCGCGCCCACGTCTTCCGTGTTTTCGACGACGTGCGCCACGAGCCTGGCCAGAAGCTCGGAGCCGACGTTTGCGTACTGCTGCGATACCGTCCCCGCCGACGGTACACCCGGAGCCCGCTCCCGGTCCTTGCCGCCGGTCCGGATATGCGACGCGTGCGGCAGCCGTACCACGCCGGCGCTGCCGCACAGCGGGCAGGCGACGAGCTTGCGCTCGAGCTGCTGCTCAAAGTCCTCGTTCGAAGCGAACCAGCCCTCGAACCGATGATGGTATTCGCAGCTAAGATCAAAAACGATCACGACCTCTCCTTGGCGGTTTGGCCCTTACCCGTCATCTGACAGCATGCCGTGCATGAGGCTCCCGAGCGGCGCAAGTAGCAGCGTATCATGCCACAAATACCCGCGGCCCTTAGTCCTGGGCATACCGGTTCAATGTCATCCAATATGTTGTGGTTTCTTCGCTAATCGACCTGGTGCCCGGGGCGGGAGTCGAACCCGCACGGCCTTACGGCCAGGGGATTTTAAGTCCCCAGCGGCTACCAATTACGCCACCCGGGCGGTAACAACTGGAGGCGGGGGTCGGAATCGAACCGGCGTACACGGCTTTGCAGGCCGCTGCATGACCACTCTGCCACCCCGCCAAAGAACCTGTCCGAGTCACCGGCTCTCAAATCAAAAAGGGATAACGAAGCCTCCACCCACCGAAGCGGACTTCGTTATCCCCGGGCATTCTGGAGCGGGAAAGGAGTCTCGAACTCCCGACCTCAACCTTGGCAAGGTTGCGCTCTACCAACTGAGCTATTCCCGCGTTTCGTAAGGGAAATTATAGGTCAGCCGCACCCCCCTGGCAACTCGAAGTGATTAACACACTGAAACGTAAGTCCGTTGCACCGGCACTAGGTCTTTTTCCATGCAAGTGGCAACGCCACCTTGAGGTAGTAGGCCATCGACAGGAGCGTGAGCAACGCCGCCAGCCAGATCAGCCACGTTCCGACCAGCGCCGGATTGAAGGCGCCGATATCGTCGTTGTACAGCAGCAGCGGAATCGCCACCATCTGCGACACGGTCTTGATCTTGCCGAGCAACGACACCGCGATGCTGCCGCTCGCGCCGATCTTGGCCATCCATTCGCGCAGCGCCGAGATCGTGATCTCCCGTCCTATGATGATGAGCGCGATGATCGCATCCACGCGCTCGAGCTGGACGAGGGTGATCAGTGCCGCCGCCACCATCAGCTTGTCGGCGACCGGGTCCAGAAATGCACCGAAGGCGGAGGTCTGGTTGAGCTTGCGGGCAAGCCAGCCGTCGAGCCAGTCGGTGATGGCGGCGGCGGTGAAGATGATGGTCGCGACCAGATTCTGGTTGGGAATCGATACCCAGCTCTTCTCGAAATAGAAAATTCCCACGAACAGCGGGATCAGCACGATCCTCAGCCAGGTGAGCAGGTTGGGCACGTTAAGGGGCATGAAGGGCTCTAATGCAATTCGCGGTGGATCTTCTCCGCTAGTGTACGACTGATGCCCTCGACTTGCGCAAGTTCGTCGATGCTGGCAGCAAGCAGCCCCCGCAGGCCGCCGAAGCGCGCCAGCAGCCGTTGGCGGCGCTTGGCGCCGATCCCGGAGATTTTTTCCAGCGTCGATCCGCTGCGGGCCTTGCCGCGCCGCGCGCGGTGGCCCTGAATGGCGAAGCGGTGGGCCTCGTCGCGGATCTGCTGGATGAGATGCAGCGCGGGATGGTCGGCGCCCAGTGCAAGCGGTTGGCCGCCCCCGGCCGCGATCAGTTGCTCCTGCCCCGGCCGGCGTTCCGGGCCCTTGGCAACCGCTACCAGGGCGACGTCATTCAGACCGAGTTCGGCAAAGACGCCGCTTGCCACGGCGAGCTGCCCCTTGCCGCCGTCGATGAGCACGAGATCGGGCACTTTGCCCTCGCCGGCGACGATCTTGCGGTAGCGCCGTGTCAGCACCTCGCGCATCGCGCCATAATCGTCGCCGGGCTCGATGCCGGCGATGTTGTAATGGCGGTACTCACCTTTCTGCATCGCCGATTTGTCGTAAACCACGCAGGAAGCGACAGTGGCCTCGCCCAGGGTATGACTGACGTCGAAGCACTCGATGCGCTGCGCGTTCTCCGGCAAGTCAAGAGCCTGTTGCAGCGCCGCCAGCCGCGTTTCCTGGGTTGCCTGCGAACCCAATGCCTGCGCGGCCCCGAACTGCGCGTTGCGGGTGGCCATTTCCAGCCACACCCTGCGCGTGCCACCGGGGTTGGCGTGGATGTTCACCTTGCGACCGGCGCGTTCCGACAGCAGCCGCTTGAGCGGGCCGGCATCCAACTTCGCCCCCAGCACAATCTGGGACGGCACGGCGTGCTCCAGGTAATGCTGTGGCACGAAGGCCTCGAGGACCTGTTGCGGGTCGGAGTCATCGGCATTGCGCGGGAAGAAATTCTTGTCGCCGAGATGGCGGCCGCCGCGGATCATTACCAGGTTAACGCATACCACGCCGGCGGCGCGCCCGCAGGCAATGACGTCGGCGTCGTCGCCCTCCCCGCTCACGAACTGCTTTTCCCGAACTTTACGCAGTGCCGCGATCTGGTCGCGGAAGATCGCGGCCTCTTCGTAGCGCATGCCACCGGCGGCTGCTTCCATGCGCGACGCGAGGCGGTCGATCACCTCGTCTTCCTTGCCCGACAGGAACAGGATGGCGCTCCTGACGTCTTCGGCATAGTCGGACTCGCTGATCAGTCCGACGCACGGCGCGGTGCAGCGCCGGATCTGGTGCAGCAGGCAGGGGCGCGAGCGATTGCTGAAGACCGTGTCCGCGCAGGTGCGTAGCCGAAACGCCCTTTGCAGCAGTTGAATGCTATCCCGCACCGCCCCGGCGTTGGGGAACGGCCCGAAATGCCGATGGCGCTTGTCGAGGCTGCCACGGTGAAATCCCAGACGCGCATAACGGTGCCCGGTCAGCACCAGGTATGGATATGATTTATCGTCTCGAAACAGTATATTATAGCGAGGTGTTAAAGTCTTTATTAAATTGTGCTCGAGGAGTAATGCCTCGGCCTCAGAGCGCGTAACGATGGTCTCGACTGCCGTCACTTGCGCGAGCATCAACTGGATGCGGGGCGACAGTCCCCCCGCCTTCTGGAAATAGGAGGCGACGCGCTTCTTCAGATCGAGCGCCTTGCCTACGTACAGTGCCTCGCCTGCCCCGTTCAACATGCGATAGACGCCAGGCAGGTGCGGCAGGCCGGTTATGACTGCGGCAGGATCGAACACTGGTGTAAACTTACGCCCTTTTTCTGGTCAAGGTAGCGAAATGGCAAAAGTTCTGGCAACGGAAGTCCGTCCCGGCAACCTGATCGAGTGGGAAAAGCGCGTCTGGCGCGTGCTCAAGTCCCATCACGTCCACGTCGGCGGTCGCGGCGGCGCCTTCATGCAGGTCGAGATGAAGGACATCGAGTCGGGCACCAAGCGCAATGAGCGTATCCGCACCGAGGACAAGATCGAGCGCGCCCACGTCGAGCACCGCGAAATGCAGTTCCTCTACAAGGATAGCAGCGGCTACGTCTTCATGGACAAGGAATCGTACGAGCAGCTGACCCTTCCGGAGGACTTTCTCGAGGAGCAGTCGGGCTACCTCATTCCCAATACCGACGTGCAGGTCAATTTCCACAACGACCGGCCGATCGGCATCCAGATGCCGCCGACGGTGACGCTCACCGTGGTGGAGACGGAACCCAACCTCAAGGGCGCGACCGCCACCGGTTCCTTCAAGCCGGCCAAGACCGATACGGGAGTCACGGTGATGGTGCCGCAATTCATCATCGAAGGCCAAAAAATCAACGTCAACACGGATACCGGGGCGTACATCGATCGCGCCTGAATCGGCGCCCGCCTAGTGCCGGGGCCGCTTGCCGGGCCACAGGCGGACGACGGAAGTGCCCTGTTGCCCCGGGACCTCCGGCTGCAACGTGACGTGGCCGATGCCGTATTGCTGCTGGAGCATGGCCGCCGCCGCCGCGAGTATTTCCGGCCAACGGTGCAGGTCTGCAACCTCGAGGTGGGCCGACAGCGCAACGCTGCCGGGCGCAATGCTCCAGACGTGCAAATCATGCACCTTGGTTACGCCGGGCACGGTGGCCAGCGCCCTTCCTATGATTCCCAGTTCTATCGCCGGCGGCACGCCTTCCATCAGCACGTGCAGCGCGTCGCGCAGGACTCTCTGGGTACTCGCCAGGATCAGCAACGCGATCACGAGTGACAGGATGGGATCGATGGGGAACCAGCCGGTAAAGTGTACTACCACGCCAGCAACCAGCGCCGCGAACGAACTGGCAAGATCGCCCAGGACGTGCAGCAACGCGGCGCGGGTGTTGAGATCCGTTTCACCGCGACCGAGCAGAACAATGCAGGCGCCGTTGACCAGCATGCCCAGCAGCGAGATCGCGATGACGGCATCTGCCGCAATTTCGCGAGGCGCCAGCAGACGCGAGACGGCTTCCACGACCAGTATGACGATGATGGCCAGCATCAGAAGGCCGTTCAGCAAAGCGCCGATGACTTCCGCCCGCTGCCAGCCGTAAGAATGCGAGTGCCCCGGCGGGCGGCGGGCCAGGGACACCGCGACGGCGGCTACCCCGAGCGCAACGGCGTCGGAAACCATGTGACCGGCGTCACCCAGCAAGGCGAGCGAGCCCGACCACAGCCCGCCAGCGAGTTCCACGGCTGCATACGCCGCGGTGAGCACGAGCGGCAGCAGAAACCGTGGCCTGCGGTCATCCTGTGAGTGCCGGTGAGCGTGGGGCGCCATCAGACCAGCGGCAGCTCGCCGTCCCGCCTGCTGATGCCTGCGACCGCGCGCAGGGCCCGGCTGTAACGGTCGCTTTCTCGCAGGCTGGCCATGCTCTCGGGCTGTTGCCTGCCGTGCATGCGTGCGAGCCGCGCCAGACTCACCGCCGGCATGGAGTAGCTCAAGCCGTCGAGCAGCTCCTCCACGCCACCCGGGTTGTTGCATACCAGCACCATGTCGCAACCGGCGGCGAGCGCCAGCTGCCCGCGCTCGATCACGCTGCCCGCGACGCTGGCGCCTTCCATGCTGAGATCGTCGCTGAAGATCATGCCGTCGAAACCGAGCCTGCCGCGCAACACCTGCTTCAGCCACACTGCCGAAAAGCCCGCCGGCAGCGCGTCCACTCTCGAGTAAATGACGTGCGCTGGCATGAGGCCGCCGATGCCGTCCTCGACCAGGCGCCGAAACGGCTCCAGGTCGGTCGCCGCGATTTGCTCGAAGGTCCGCTCGTCGGTCGGAACCTCGTGATGGGAATCGGCGCTGACGTGTCCGTGCCCGGGAAAGTGCTTGCCGACGCCGCTCATGCCGGCCTGCTTGAATCCCTGCAGCAGCGCGCGCGCCAGCTCGGCGATCGCGCGCAGGTTGGAGTGAAAGGCGCGGTTCCCGATGACACTGCTCGCTCCATGGTCTACGTCCAGCACCGGGGCCAGCGCCAGGTCCACGCCGTGTGCACGCAGCTCGGCCGCCAGCACGTACCCCGTTTCCCGCGCCAGCTGGCGCGCCTGCTGCGGATCACTGTCCCAGATCCTCCCCAGTTCACGCATGGCGGGAATCGCCGTGAATCCTTCGCGAAAGCGCTGCACCCGCCCGCCCTCGTGATCAACCGTGATGAGGAGAGGAGGATTGCGCACGCCGTGGATCTCCCCAGTCAGCCGGCCAAGCTGCCCGGGATCGGTGTAATTGCGCGTAAACAGCACAACCCCTCCCGTCAGGGGATGCATGAGCCGCCTGCGATCTTCTTCGGTGACAGCAGTGCCTTCGAGGTCGATCATGACCGGGCCCAGCGGCAGGTTTTTCGGCGGCATTGTCATTCCGCTTCGATGACCACGCAGGCGCATGCCAGGGCACGCTCGTCGCTGATGGTGAGATGGTGCCTGACGATGCCGCGGCTGTTGACGAGCCGCTCGAGGTTGGGATGAAACTCCAGACTGGGCTTCCCGGCGGCGTTCTGGACGACACTGATGCATTGCAGCGTCACCGGATAGCGGAAACCGGTGCCCATGGCCTTGGAAAAGGCTTCCTTGGCGGCAAACCGGTTGGCGAGATAAAACACCGGATTGCCGGTCCGAAGGTACCCCGGCCATTCGAGTGGTGTCAGCACCCGCCGCGCAAAGCGCTCACCGTACTTGTGCCTCAGCCGCTCGATGCGATGCGGCTCCACGACATCGATGCCGATGCCGTAGATCATCGTGCCGGGTCGATCAGCGCGCGCATCTCGCGCACGGCCTGCGCCATGCCCACGAACACCGAACGCGCAACGATGGCATGACCGATATTGAGTTCACGAATGTGCGCGATCGCTGCAATCGGGCGCACATTCGCGTAGTTGAGGCCGTGCCCGGCATTGACGTGCAGATTTTTGCCCGCGGCGTACTCGGCTGCGGCGCGGATTTTTTCCAACTGCCTGCGCTGCCCTGCCGAACTGCCGGACTCGGCGTAACTGCCCGTGTGCAACTCGATCACCGGTGCGCCGGCAGCCACGGCCGCGTCGATCTGGCGCCGGTCGGCGTCGATGAACAGAGACACCCTTATTCCCGCCCTCCTGAGATCCTGGCATGCCCGTTCCACGCTCCCGAGTTTTCCCGCCACGTCGAGGCCGCCCTCGGTGGTCAGCTCGGATCGCCGCTCGGGGACCAGGCACACGTCGTGCGGCCGTATGCGACGGGCAAAGGTAATCATCTCCGGCGTTGCCGCCGCTTCCAGGTTCATGCGCGTCTTCAGCGCCTTGCGCATTGCCACGACGTCGCGCTCCTGGATGTGCCGGCGGTCTTCGCGCAAATGCAGGGTAATGTAATCGGCGCCGGCGCTTTCCGCGGCGAGCGCCGCCTCCAGGGGATCCGGATAACCCGTGCCGCGCGCCTGCCGCAGGGTCGCGACGTGGTCAATATTGACGCCGAGCAGCATCATGAACCGATCTCATCAATGGATACGCGTGCGAGGGAGGCGACGTGGGATGCAATTCCAGCAGGCGATGCGGTAGGTTCATAGCTCCTGCAAATCTCGCAGCAGCTGCCGTGTGTGCAGAATCTGGTTGCCGAGATGGTGATTGATCAAGGTGCGCATCAGCAGCTTGCTTTGCTGCTGCGTGGCTACGCTGGCGAAATCCCCCGCCTGCATGTCGATCAGCGTCTGGCCCGCCAATTCTACCCCGATTCGCGGCGCGCCAGCCGCCGGTACCGGGCCGCGCTCGACGAGGTAGACATAGCTGCGTTCGCGTACCACCGGATCGCCGCGCTCAACGTCGCGGTCGAGTATCAACGCGTACCCCAGCTCGCGCAGCAGGCACATCTCGAACTGCCTCAGCACCGCGGGCTGATCGGCGCCCGCGCCGAGCGCGGCCAGCGTGTATTCATAAACGGAGAACAGTCGTTCATGCGGATCGTCCCGCAGCAGCAGCTTCAGCAACAACTCGTTGACGTAGAAACCGCAGATCAGGGCCTGGCCCCGCAGCGGATGATAACCGCCCCGCCATTCGGCCCGGATGAGCGTGCGCAATTCGCCGCGGCCACTCCACGAAACGAGCAGCGGTTGGAACGCCAATAACACCCCGCGCAAGGCCGATTTCGGGCGCCGGGCGCCGCGCGCGACCAGCCCCACGCGCCCGTGGTCACGGCTAAATGCCTCCACCACCAGGCTGGTCTCGCGGAACGGATAGCTGTGCAGGACGAAGGCGGGTTGCCTGTCCTGCTGGGATTTTTCTAGCATCCCCCGGCCTTTGCCTCAGTTGCCGTAGCCGAGGCGCCTCAAAGTTGCCTCGCTGTCGGCCCAGCCGCGCCGGACCTTGACCCACACCTCCAGGAACACCTTGCCGCCGAACAGCCCCTCCATGTCGCGCCGCGCCGCCGAGGCGATGGACTTCAACTTCTGCCCGCCCTTGCCGATTACGATCGCTTTTTGCCCCTCGCGGTCCACCAGGATCGAAGCCTGTATGCTGCGCAGGTTGCCGTCCTCCTTGAAATGTTCGATTTCGACCGATGTCGCGTACGGCAGCTCTTCGCCAAGCTGGCGGAACAGTTTCTCGCGCAGCAGTTCCGCCGCCAGGAACCGTTCATTGACGGTGGTAATCTCATCGGCGTCATGAAGCGGTGGTCCCTCCGGCAGCAGGGGTACGATTGCCTCGAGCAGGTCGTCCATCTGCCAGCCTTTGGCCGCTGAAATCGGGATGACGGCCGCGAAATCGCGCAGTCGCGCAAGCCCGGCGATGAAGGGCAGCAGGCGCTTCTTGTGCTTGATAGTGTCGGTCTTGTTGACCGCCAGTATCACCGGCACACCCCCGCTCAGCAGCCCCACGACCGCCTCGTCGCGCCCATCGCAGACCAGGGCCTCCACCACCCACACCACGGCATCCACGTTCGCGAGGCCGGCCGCGACACTGCGATTCATCGCGCGGTTGAGGACCGAACCGTGCTCGGTCTGGTAGCCCGGCGTGTCCACGAACACGACCTGGGCGTCGGCGCGCGTGACGATGCCGGTAACCTGCTGGCGGGTGGTCTGGGGCTTGTCCGAAGTGATGCTGATCCGGGTGCCGACGAGACGGTTGAGCAGCGTGGATTTGCCGACGTTGGGCCGTCCCACGATTGCGACGTTGCCGGCGCGATGCGGGCGGACTTCAGGCACTGGTCGCACGCTCATATGCCTGGCGCGCGGCGTCCTGTTCTGCGCTGCGCCGACTGGCCCCCTCCCCCGTCGACCGTATCCCGAGTTCGGGAATGACGCACTCGACCTCGAACAACTGCACGTGCGCCTCGCCGCGCGTCGCCACCACCGCGTACTGCGGAAGCGCGAGCCGGCGCCCCTGCAGGTACTCCTGCAGCAGCGTCTTGGGGTCTTTGCCCGAGGCCGCGGGATCGATGGCGTCGAGAGCTCCGCCGAACAGGACGCGCACCACCTTGCGCGCAGCGTCGAACCCCCCGTCGAGAAAGATCGCGCCGATTACCGCCTCGACGGCGTCCGCCAGCATCGACGGGCGCCGCGCGCCGCCGCTCTTCACTTCGCCCTCGCCGAGCCTGAGCTGCTCGCCGAAGGAAAAACGCACCGCGATGGCGGCCAGCGATTGTTGATTGACCAGGTTCGCGCGCAGGCGCGACAACTCGCCTTCCGGAAGCGCCGGATACCGGTGATAGAGTTCGAGCGCCACGGCACAGTTCACCACGCTGTCGCCGAGATACTCCAGGCGTTCGTTGTGGGACACGCCAAAGCTGCGGTGGGTCAGCGCGCGCCGCAACAACTCGAGATCGGTGAAACGATGCCCTAGGCTGAGACCGAAATCCCCGGCATCCATCAGACGGTCCGTCGCCGCCACGCCCCTACTTGGCGGAGGTCGGAGCGTAATCCATGCACACCCTGACGTTGAGGACGAGCGGCACGCACACCGTGTATTCCGCGCTGATGACGGCGCGGTCGCCATCCTTCGTGATCTGCAGGTCTTTCGGCTTCACCGAACTGATGTTCTCGATCGCGGAACGCCGTTCGAACAGATCCTCGACGACTCGGCGGACCCCATTGCGCCCCTCCGGGTCGTTGGATATGGCCTTCAATTGGGCCTGGATGGTCAGGAATTCAAAGTAGGGTGGGCCGACCTTGAACGCAATCAGAGAGACGATTATGAACAAAACCGCCCACATCAGGAAGCCAGACAAGGTAAGCCCTCTTTGTCCGCGCATGCGCATGACGATTCCCTTTCAGTTGATGAACTGCCCGATCCTCTTGAACTCGTCGAAATTCCACCAGATCAGGAACGCCTTGCCGACGATGTTGGCTTCGGGCACGAATCCCCAATAACGGCTGTCGCTGCTGCTGTCCCGGTTGTCCCCCATCATGAAGTAATGGCCGGTCGGCACGGTGCAATTGAAGCCCGCGTCATTGTAGGCGCAATTTTCCCGGAATGGAAACGACCGCACCCCCGAGAGATGCACGCCCGGACCTTCAGCCTGCACCAGCACGGCGTGCTGGTGCTCGCCGAGCGTTTCGATCATGCGCTGGGCCGAGACGAAGTTGAGACCGGACTCGACGTAATTGTAATCGCCGTCCGCCTTGATCTTCATTTCCTCGCCGTTGATCCACAGCCGCTTGTTGCGGTAGACGATGCGGTCCCCCGGCAGTCCGACCACGCGCTTGATGTAATCGAGCGCCGGGTTCTCGGGATAGCGGAAAACCATGACCTCGCCACGCCGCGGCTGATTGATGTCCGCGATCTTGGCGTGAACGATCGGCAGCCGTATGCCATACGTGAACTTGTTTACAAGTATGAAGTCGCCGACCAGCAGGGTCGGCAACATCGAACCCGACGGGATCTTGAACGGCTCCACCAGGAACGAACGCAGCAGGAACACCACCAGGATCACCGGGAAGAAGCTCTTCGGATACTCGACCCACCACGGTTCCGGGCGGTCCGCGGCGCGCAGCTTGCGCAGCCAGTAGTGATCAAGCAGCCACACCGCTCCGGTCGCGATCAGCAGCAGGAACAGCACCAGCGCAAAGTTCATTTTTCCACCTGCAGGATGGCGAGGAAGGCTTCCTGCGGGATCTCGACGCTGCCCACCTGCTTCATGCGCTTCTTGCCCTCTTTCTGTTTTTCCAGCAGTTTCTTCTTGCGCGTGATGTCGCCGCCGTAGCATTTGGCGAGAACGTTCTTGCGCATCGCCTTCACCGTTTCCCGTGCGATGATGTGCGAGCCGATCGCGGCCTGCACCGCTATGTCGAACATCTGTCGCGGGATCAGCTGGCGCATGCGCACCGCGAGGTCGCGGCCGCGGTGCTGGGAGTGATCGCGGTGGACGATCAGCGACAGCGCGTCCACCCGGTCGCCGTTGATCAGGATGTCGAGCCGCACCAGGTCGCCGGCGCGATACTCCAGAAAATCGTAGTCGAGCGAGGCGTAGCCGCGCGAGACGGACTTCAGTTTGTCGAAGAAATCCATCACCACCTCGTTCAGCGGCATCTCGTAGGTCAGCATAACCTGTCGTCCCAGGTACTGCATGTTGCGCTGTACGCCGCGCTTCTGGTTGCACAGCGTGAGTACCGGGCCGACGTAATCGTGCGGCACCAGGATCGAAGCGGTGATAATGGGCTCGCGGATTTCGACGATGCGGGTGGGGTCCGGCAGCTTCGACGGGTTCTCAATCTCCACCACGGAGCCGTCCCGCGTCAGGACCTGGTAGATCACGGTCGGCGCGGTGGTGATGAGATTCATATCGTACTCGCGCTCGAGCCGCTCCTGCACGATGTCCAGATGCAGCAGGCCGAGAAAGCCGCAGCGGAAACCGAAACCGAGCGCCTGGGAAGATTCAGGCTCGAAGCGCAGCGAGGAGTCGTTCAGTTGCAGCTTTTCCAGGGCATCCCGCAACGCCCCGTAATCGCCCGCATCTACCGGATAGAGGCCCGCGAAAACCTGCGGCTTGATTTCCTTGAAGCCGGGCAACGGTTCCGTGGCCGGATGCTGCGCCAGCGTCAGCGTATCGCCGACGCGGGCAGCCTTGATCTCCTTGATGCCGGCGGTTACGAACCCGACCTCGCCGGCCGCGAGCATTTCCTTGTGGTTCGCCTTGGGCCTGAATATACCGACCTGCTCGCACAGATAATTGGCGCCGGTGGACATCAACAGGATGCGGTCCTTGGGCTTCAATGCTCCGTCCACGACCCGCACCAGCATGACGACGCCGACATAGTTGTCGAACCAGGAATCTATGATTAGCGCCTTCAGCGGGCCGGCCGGATTTCCCGCCGGCGGCGGGATGCGGCTGATGACGGCTTCCAGGACGTCGGCGACCCCGATGCCGGTCTTGGCGCTCACCCGCAACGCGTCCCTGGCGGGTATGCCGATGATGTCCTCGATCTCGCCGATTACGCGCTCCGGCTCCGCCTGCGGCAAGTCCATCTTGTTTAGCACCGGGATCACTTCCACGCCCTGTTCGGTGGCGGTATAGCAATTGGCCACGGTCTGGGCTTCCACGCCCTGCGAGGCGTCCACCACCAGCAGCGCGCCTTCGCAAGCCGAGAGCGAGCGCGAGACTTCGTAGGAAAAATCGACGTGTCCGGGCGTGTCGATCATGTTAAGCAGGTACTGCTTGCCGTCCAGCGCCCGGTAGTCGAGGGCGACAGTCTGCGCCTTGATGGTAATGCCGCGCTCGCGCTCGAGATCCATCGAGTCGAGCACCTGCTCCCCCATCTCCCGCTCCGCCAGGCCGCCGCAGTGCTGGATGAAGCGGTCGGCCAGTGTCGACTTGCCGTGGTCGATATGCGCGATGATGGAAAAATTGCGGATATGCTGCATGGAAAAGGGCGCCCTGTAGCGCCCTCACCGTTCACTAAAGCCGCGTATTTTATCGGAAATCCGCCAGATAAGCAGTAAGGATCGCGGGCTCGAGCCGATAATGGCAAAGCTCGCGGTCGCCGTGCGCCAGAACCGGCACTTTCGCGCCATACAAACGCTCCAGCGCCGCGTTGCTGTCGATGTCCACAACCTGCAGCAGGAAATGAAGGCGGCCCTGCAATGGGCGCAGAGCCGCGATCATTTCCTCGCACAAGTGGCAGCAAGTCCGGCTGTAGATGGTCAGCGTAAGCGGCACATCAGTTGGCATCGATGCGGAACGGTATGTAGAGCGAGTTGGCGCCGCGGCGGACCAGCAGCGCCACGATGCGCCCTTTCTCGAACTGCCCCATCATCTGGTTGAATTGCTCGACCGACTTCACGTCCTGGTTGTTGACCGCGAGAATGACGTCGCCGCGGCGGATGCCGGCGCGCGCCGATGCGCCCTGCGCGTTATCCACCAGCACGCCGCCGGCAATCTTGAGCTCGGCGCGCTGGGTGTCGGTGAGGTCGGACAGCGTCAGGCCATACTGGCTGGGGGCTGTCGCGGGCGGCTTGCCGCCGCGGCGCGTCTGCCGCGCGCTGCGGTCGTCCTGCATCTCGACGATCACCACCTGCACGTCGCGTGAAGTCTTGTTGCGCCACAGCTGCATCGTCACCTTGGAGCCCGGTTTGGTCGCGCCCACGATCCGCGGCAGGTCCTCTGAAGAGGACACCGGCTTGCCGTCGAAGCGCAGGATGACGTCGCCGGGCTCCACGCCGGCCTTCTCGGCCGGCCCGCCCTTCTCCACCGAGTTGACCAGTGCCCCCTGGGGCCGGGGCAGCCCGAAACCGTCGGCCAGTTCCTTGGTGACTGGCTGGATCACGACGCCGATGCGCCCGCGGCTCACCTTGCCGGTCGTGCGCAATTGCTGGGCAATGTCGTTGGCGACGTCGATCGGGATGGCAAAGGAAAGCCCCATGAAGCCGCCGGTGCGGCTGTAGATCTGCGAATTGATGCCGACCACCTCGCCCCGCAGATTGAACAGGGGGCCACCCGAGTTCCCGGGGTTGACCGCCACGTCGGTCTGGATGAACGGCACGTAGTTCTCCTGCGGCAGTGAACGCCCCTTGGCGCTGACGATGCCGGCCGTAACGGTATTCTCGAAGCCGAACGGCGAGCCGATCGCCAGCACCCACTCGCCGACCCGCAGCCTGCCGGGGTCGCCGACCTTGACCGCGGGCAGGCCCGTTGCGTCGATCTTGATGAGCGCAATGTCGGTGCGGCGGTCGGCGCCGATCACCTTGGCCTTGAACTCGCGCTTGTCGGTGAGCTTGACCGTGATTTCATCCGCGGTCTCCACCACGTGCGCATTGGTCAGGATATAGCCGTCCTGGCTGATGATGAAGCCGGAGCCGAGCGATTGCGACTGGAACTCGCGCGGAGCCCCCGGGCCTGGCTGGGGCATGAAGCGCCGGAAGAACTCATAGAACGGATCGTCTTCCTGCGGGCTGGGCCCCTGCGGCAGCAAGGGATTACGAGCCGCCTGCGTGGTGCTGATGTTGACTACCGCCGGACCCTGCTTTTCGACCAGCTCGGTGAAATCGGGCAACTGCGCGGCGGCAGCGATCGGCGCAACGAGAAGCAACGCCAGCAACAAACGCTTGAGCATAAAACGTCCCTGTTGTTGTGAATGAGTTTCGGAAACGACTGAAGCGGGGATGCCGCCTCCCTCACCTGCTGGCGACACCTCTGAACTCGAGGGAGTTCGCGATCTGCATCACGGTGGCGGCAGGCGCTTCGCCGAGCACCGTCACCATGTGGTCCGCAATCGGACGGATGTAGATATTGACGGCCCCCTGGTGCGACAGGCTCCGGGCCGGCCGTGCCTTGGGCAGCGGCTCGATGAAGACCGAGACCGCGGCCAGGCCGTCCGAATAAACGATATGGGACACCATGCCGGCGCGCCCGGCGATGGAGCGCTTCAACTCCGTCAGTTTCTTGAAACCGGTCGGCTGCCGCGTCAGCGACCAGCCGGTATCGGCCGGCACATCGGTAATGGCAAGCGCCGAATGGTCCACCTTCCACTCCTTGCTCCTCGCAGCGTAGCGCGACCGGACCTGGTCGCGGCTGAAGCTGCCGCCAATCCTGAGTTCGGTGAACGCGAAGGCTTCCAGCAGCTGGTTCTTCTCACTTAACGTGCGTGAGCGCAACGGCAGGCCGGAACCGGCTTCCGCGCAAAACTGATGCCCGTAGCGCAGCTTGTCCTTCGGCTCGAGCAGGACCACCCGGCAATCGTAGCCGGCCACGCGGTCCATGCCGGTGACGCTCACCACGTAGTTGTCGGCGACGCCGCTCAACTGCTCGGGCAGCAGCGCCGGGAAGCGGCGGGTGCTGCGTTTCTCGATGAGGACCGTCTTGGTGTCCGGCAGATAGCAGGTGACCTGGTCATTGGTGCGGATCACCTCGCGCGCCGGCCCGTCTAGCGTTTCCAGCTTCTCGAATTCGCCGCCGGCGGGATTGACGAAATGCACGATTCGGGAAGTCTCATTCTGCCCCGAATGCTGGTAGACGAAGGTGCCGCTGTAGTTGAGCCGTCGCGACGCGCTCGCCATTTTCTTGAGCAAGGCGACCCCGTCGTGGGACACATCGAGCGGCGTCGACTCGGCGGCCAGCAACGGGCCCGCCAGCCCCACGAGAACAATGGGCCAGGCCCCTCTCACACTAGCGTCCCTTGTCCTGTCGAGTGCTCGAGACGCCGCGGATGTAAGGGGCCAGCCCCTGGATTTCGGTACTGGGCGAAAATTCCTGATGCGCGATCAGGTATTCGTTCATCCGGCCTTCGCTGGGAACGCTGGCGAGCGTTGCCGAAGGGTCCGGAACTGCTGCGGGAGTGGTGGCATTCGGGGCTTGCGCGCGATCGGGTTGGGGGGCGAGAGGGTTGTTGAAGAGGGCCATCCATCCTACCAGGGCCACTGCGGACAGGGAGGCAGCGGCGGACAGGGCGTAGGCCACCAGGCGCCGGGCGGCAATGCGCCGCGGTGCGAGTACCGTCGGTTCCCCGGCCAGCCGCTGGGTCAGCCGCTCGCCGAAACCCTGCGACAGCGGGTTCTCGCCGCGCATCGCATCGCCGATCAGGTGGAACGTGGACCAGCACTGCGTTAGTTCCTCGTCCTGTTTCAGGCGGCCAAATTGCTGCCGCGCCTCGCGCCCTTCCAGCTCGCCGTCGATCAATGCCGAAATCTTTTCCATCTCACCATCTCCTGTCCTGCCGTGTACCCAGCAGCGGTCTCAATTTCTCCGCTATCGCCTCGCGTGCCCTGAATATACGCGAGCGGACGGTCCCGATCGGGCAATTCATTATATTGGCTATGTCATCGTAACTCAGCCCCTCGATCTCGCGCAGCGTTATCGCGGTCCTCAACTCCTCTGGCAACTCGCCCAGTGTTTGGTTCACGGTCTCCGCGACCTGCTTGCTCGCCAGCTCGTCTTCCGGCGTGTTAAGGTCACGCAACTGGTCGCCATCCTCGAAGCCTTCCGCCTCCTCGCTGTCTATGTTCGTCGTGGTCGGCGCCCTTCGCCCCATCGCCACCAGGTAATTCTTGGCAGTGTTGATGCCAATCCGGTAGAGCCACGTGTAGAACGCGCTGTCGCCGCGGAACGTGGGCAGCGCCCGGTACGCCTTGATAAAGGCTTCCTGCGTCACGTCCTCGACCTCTGTCGAGTCCCGGATGAAGCGCGACAACAACCGGGCAAGCTTGCGCTGGTACTTGCTTACCAGCAGATCGAAAGCCCGCTTGTCTCCGTGCTGCGCGCGCTCGACCAATTGCTGATCGACTTCGCGATCGCTCATCTAACCCGTCCCTGGTCTTCTTGTTATCCGAGTCGGAGCGGCAAAACCGGCCGGACAAAGCGGCAAGTATACCCGTCCGACCCGTCGCCAGTGGCACAAAACGGATCGTCATTGCACTGACAGGAAAGGCAAAAATTAGTTCAGTCGCGGGCAGGGGTATCCCCTTGGGGGCCGTCCGCCCCCCGGGGCGGCGTCAGCCAGGACGCGACGCGCGGTGGTCACCCGGGCCCGGCGGGAGCAGCAGGCGGTCCAGGGCGCTGAATACCCCCTCGGCCGCAATCGCCATGGCCGCAGCCGGCACCGCTCCCGCCAGCAGCAGAACGTGGTCGTTGACGGCAAGTCCCGCCACGATGCGCTCACCATAGCCGCCGGCGCCGACAAAAGCCGCGATGGTAGCGGTGCCGATGCTGATGACGGCCGCAGTCTTGATGCCTGCTAGCATGGTCCGTGCCGCCAGCGGCAACTCGATCAGGCGCAGCGTCGCGCCCCGGTCAAGCCCCAGTGCCAGCGCCGCGTCCTTCAGGGAACGCGGCACCCCGGCCAGCCCGGATTCCGTATTGCGAATGATCGGAAGCAGCGAATAGAGAAACAGTGCGAGGATGGCAGGCACGGTGCCAATGCGGTCCAGCGCGGCGATCAGAAAAGCGAGCAGCGCCAGGGCTGGCACGGTCTGCAGCACCCCCGCCCCTCCCAGTATCCAGCCGCGGGCGCGCGGTGCCCGGTTAGCCCATATGCCGAGGGGCACGCCCAGCGCGACGCCAAGGGCAAGAGCGACGAGAACCAGGACGAGGTGCTGCCCCGTCAAGCCCCAGAAGTCCGGACCGAACAGTGCCTGCAGGAAAGACCGCCGCTCGCGCTGCATTGCCGCGGCGGACGCCGGTCCGGCGGCAAGAAAATCCTGCGCAATCGTGGCGAACGGAACTGCCGACAGCTCGGCAGCCGCGTTCATCGCGGTCATCTTTTCCTCGGAAATCCGCCCTTGCAGGTCCTGTAACGCGCGCCACGATCGCGGAAAAACCGCCGGGAAACCGGCTCGATAAAGCAGTACCGCATCGTACGCCGGAAAAAATTTCCGGTCGTCTCGCAACACTCTCAGGCGATAGCGGACAATCTTGGCATCGGTCGAGTACACATCCATTACGTCCACCCGGCCGCCCGCGAGCGCCTCGTAAGCCAGGCCGTGATCCAGGCCGCGGGCCTCCGGAAATGGCAGGCGATAGGCGCGCTTCAGCGCCGGCCAGCCGTCCTTGCGGTTCAGAAACTCCTGCGACAGCGCGACGATCAGCCGCGGGTGCGCTGCCAGATCGGAAACGTGAGTGATGCCGAGCTCGGCTGCGCGGGATTCCAGCATCGCGAGGGCATAGCTGTTGCTGAAGCCGAGCGGCACCCCCGCGGCCAGCCCGTGCCGGGCCAATTCGTGGTTTAGTTGTGCCAGGTCCGGCACGGCCGTCAACCCGAGCAGTTCGAAGGCGATGGTGCCGGTGTATTCCGCGTAGAGCTCGATCGAGCCGCTTTTGAGCGCGGCAAACAGGATGGCGGTATTGCCCAGCCCCGGGCGATGCACGGCCCGTGCTTCGCCCGCGTGATTGACCGTAATCGTCAGCGCTTCGGCCAGGATGTAGGACTCGGTGAATCGCTTGGAGCCGACGTTGACGGTCGGCTGGGCGAGGCTCAGCGCGGGGGTGAGCAGGAGCGCCAACAGATGCAGCAGGCAATGTTTCATCCTCGCCCAGTATGGCTGAACCTCGGTGACACTGGCAAAATAGGCAGCATCCTTCCCGAGACCGCCTCCAGTCCATGCCTCCGCGCGATTATCCCCTCGAGCCGTTCTGGATGCCCTTCACCGCCAACCGCCAATTCAAGGCGGCGCCGCGCATCCTGGTTTCGGCCAGGGACATGCACTACACCAGCGAAGGCGGCCAAAGAATCCTCGATGGCACGGCGGGTCTGTGGTGCGTGAACGCCGGGCACTGCCGCCCGAAGATCGTCGAAGCGATCCGGCGCCAGGCTGAGACGCTCGACTATTCGCCCCTGTTTCAGATGGGGCACCCGGGAGAATTCCGCGCGGCTGCGCTCGTTTCCCAGTTGGCCCCGAGCGGCCTCGATCACGTGTTCTTCACCAACTCGGGCTCCGAGGCGGTCGATACCGCACTGAAGATCGCCCTCGCCTACCAACGCGCCCGCGGGGAAGGGCATCGCAATGTGTTGATCGGCCGCGAGCGGGGTTATCACGGGGTGGGCTTCGGGGGCATTTCGGTTGGCGGCGTTCCCGCCACCCGCAAGGCATTTGGAAGCATGCTCGCGCGGGTCGATCATTTGCCTCACACCCACAACCTCGAGCGCAATGCCTTCAGCCACGGGCAGCCGGCGTGGGGTGCGCATCTTGCCGACGATCTCGAGACGCGACTTATTCCGCTGCACGATGCATCCAACATCGCGGCGGTGATCGTGGAGCCCGTTGCGGGCTCCACCGGCGTGCTGGTCCCCCCCAAGGGCTACCTGGAGAGGCTGCGCGCGATCTGCGACAAGCATGGCCTGCTTCTCATCTTCGACGAAGTGATCACGGGTTTCGGCCGCACGGGCCAGGCGTTTGCCGCGCAAACCTTCGGTGTGACACCCGACATGATCACGTTCGCCAAGGGCGTGACGAGCGGCACCGTCCCGCTTGCCGGCGTGGTGGCGCGCCGCGAGATCTACGAGACGGTGGTGAACAGCGCGCCGCCCGATACGGTCGAGTTCTCCCACGGCTACACTTATTCGGGCCATCCCCTCGCCACCGCCGCGGCGGAGGCAACGCTTGCGCTCTACCATGAGGAAAAGCTGTTCGAGCGAGCGCGAGGGCTCGCGCCGCATTTCGAGCAGGCGGTGCACAGCCTGAAGGGGGCGGGCCCGGTGATCGACGTTCGCAATTTCGGTCTGATGGCCGGGATCGAGCTCGAGCCACTGCCGGGAAAGCCGGGGGTGCGCGGCTACCAGGCGTTCCTCAAGTGCTTCGCTAAAGGGGTGATGACCCGGGTCACCGGCGACATCATTGCGCTCTCCCCGCCACTCATCATCAGCAAGGAACAGATAGAGGAGCTGGTGGGGACACTCGCCGCGGCGCTGAAGGAAACCGCGCGCGACTAGACGCGCTGCATTTTGCGGTCGCCGGCGGTTACCAGGCAGTGGTCAACCCATTCGGCAGTAAGTTTTTCCTGCACCGAGTTCTGCTTGAGCCGCGCATCCAGCGCCGCCCAGTCCACGCGGTCAAGTGGCTGGTCCTGGTTGAAGCAGGAGAATACGTAGCTGGTTTTCCCGGTCGCCCGGTCCACGTGCGGCTGCAGGCACTGGGCGCAGATTTCCTTCATCATGCACTGCATTGGCGAGTTGATCGACCCGATGGCAACGTGCTGCGGCTTCAGGTGCGGCTTCAGGACGTCGTGTCGCGCGCGCGCTACCGCAGCCATCATGCGGTCGGAGCCGATGGCAATAATGCGATCGGCGTCCTGGAAGGCGATGACCTGCTCGCCCAGCGCGCCGACCGCGTACGCGTGCATGGCCTGCACGATATTGCCGACGAAGGTTCGGTCCTGCGCGCGGTCGGGAGTGAAGCCCGGCTCTTCGTCGCAGCACCATACGACCACGTCGGCGGCGGCCTCGATCTCGGAAATCTTGTAGCGGTCCATCATGTGCTTGTAGCCTGCGAAATAAAGCACGCGGCAGCCGGCGCGGCGCATGGCTTGACCGATGGAGAACAGCACCGCGTTGCCGAGACCACCGCCAGCGAGGACCACGGTTTCGCCGGCCGGAATGTGAGTGGGGGAGCCGGTCGGCCCCATCAACACCACCGGCTCGCCCGGCTTGAGTATCGCGCACAGGTCCGAAGAGCCGCCCATTTCGAGCACGATGGTCGCAATCAGGCCCCGCTCCCGGTCCACCCACGCGCCGGTCAGCGCGAGACCTTCCATGGCGAGCCGGCTGCCGTCGGCTTGTGGTGCCAGCGTCTCGAAGTTCTGCAGCCGGTAGAATTGTCCTGGCTGGAATCGTCGCGCGGCCAGCGGAGCCCGTACCACCACCTCCACGATCAGCGGCGTCAGGCGCATTACTGCGTGAACAGTCGCCCGCAACTCGTCGTTGAGCTTCGCGAGAAACTCCTCGTCCGGGCGGGGCATCGCCGGCGCCACCCGCTCCAGCACGCGCGACACCGCCGGATAGCCCTGCTTGGCGCTGCCGATCGCTTTCACCACGTTGCCGAAGTATGACGGGTGCACGTCGCCGAAATAGCTCATGAAGCGGCCGTCGGGCTGTCGTGACAGCAGCACGTGCGCCGCGCCCGGCTTCGAGATCGCCTTGTCCGGTACGACGGGGTTGCCCGCTTCGTCGCACGCCTGAAAAAAGCGGCCGTCGAGCCGGTAGCGCCCGGCATCCTCGCGCGCGAGCACGGTGTTGGGCTGGGTGCCGGCGGCAATGAGTATGGACCTCGCCGGCAGCGTCGCCTGGCCGGTCTCCGTCCATTTTCCGTCCCCGCTCAAATGCCGCACCGAAACCTTCAGCGCGCTCGCACAGCCCGTGCCATCGGTCTCGATGGCCAGCGGCGTCAGTCCCTCGGCAAAGCGGATGCCCTCTTCCAGCGCCTTCTGCACCTCCTCGTGGTTGAGCGTGTAGGAAGGGCTGTCGATCAGCCGCCTGCGGTAGGCCACGTTGACGCCGCCCCACGCCTGCAGCAGTTCGAGGATGCGCGGCTGGCGCTCCTCGGCCACCGCGCGCATGCGCTCCGAGCGCAGCGCGCGCGCGTGGGACAGGAATTCGTCGGCGACGATGCGTTCCGCGTCGTTCCATGCGATGCGCGCCGCAGCCTCACCGTGCTCGCGCGCCAGCTGCTCGTAGCGGTGCAGGAATTTTTCAACCTGCAGCGGGTAGTAGGCAAGGGACTCCGTTGCGGTGTCGATCGCGGTCAGGCCGCCGCCCACGACCACCACCGGCAGCCGCAGCTGCATGTTGGCGATCGAATCCGCCTTGGCCGCTCCGGTCAGTTGCAGCGCCATCAGGAAATCCGACGCCGTGCGCACGCCGCTGACAAGGCCGTGGGGAAAATCCAGCACCGTCGGGCGCCCCGCTCCGATCGCCAGCGCGACATGGTCGAAACCCAGTTCGAAAGCGCTATCCGCGGTGATGGTGCCGCCAAAGCGCAC
>Ga0210379_10000056_pt1 | contig 26185 bp, 20 predicted proteins | sample PLMedo_2_FD_155468 | JGI IMG/M metagenome (GOLD analysis project Ga0210379, IMG submission 155468) | Groundwater sediment microbial communities from an aquifer in East River, Colorado, USA - PLM4_32_coex redo | ecosystem: Environmental > Terrestrial > Soil > Riparian zone | place: USA: East... | reverse complement strand
GCGGTGCCTGCGGCCGCCAAGGTCGTGGATCTCTCGGAAAGCACGGTGATCCCCGGGCTCTTCGACGAGCACGCCCACCTGCACTACTCGACGCTAGACATCTTCCCGCAGCGGCCGTGGAAGTACCTGGCGAACCTCGCCTACGGCGTGACCTCGACGCACGACCCGTCCGCCAGCACGCAGGAGGTGTTCGGGCAAGCGGAGATGGTCGAGGCGGGGATCGTGACCGGCCCGCGGATCTTCTCGACGGGCTTCATCCTCTACGGGGCCGACACGCCCGGCAACGCCGTCATCGAGAACCTCGATGACGCCCGGCATCACCTGCGGCGGCTGAAGTCGCTCGGGGCCTTCTCGGTCAAGTCGTACATGCAGCCGCGACGCGACGTGCGCCAGTGGATCCTGCAGGCGGCACGCGAGGAAGGGATGATGGTGGTGCCGGAAGGTGGCGGCGACCTGGAGATGGACATGACGTTCATCCTCGACGGCCACACGACGATCGAGCACGCGCTGCCGATCACGCCCCTGCGCAACGACGTCGTGACGCTGCTCGCCCGCAGCCGGACCGCCTACACGCCGACGCTGCTCGTCGCCTACGGCGGGATCGAGGGGGACTTCTGGTACTTCCAGCACTACGACGTCTGGAAGGACGAGAAGCTCCTGCGGCATGTCCCGCGCTGGGTCATCGACCCGCTGACGCGCCGGCGGCTGATGGCGCCCGACGACGACTTCCACCACATCGACGTCGCGACCTCCGCGAAGAGAATCCTCGACGCCGGTGGGACCATCTGCATGGGGGGTCATGGACAGATGCAGGGGATCGGCCCGCACTGGGAGATGTGGTCGTTCGTGCAGGGAGGGATGACCCCCCTCGAGGCGATCCGCGCGTCGACGCTGGCGCCGGCGCGGACGCTCGGTCTCGATCGTCAGCTCGGCTCGCTCGAGCCGGGGAAGCTCGCCGACTTCGTCGTGCTGGCTCGCAATCCGCTCGAGAAGATCCAGAACAGCGACTCGGTGACGCTCGTGGTGAAGAACGGCCAGAGCTACCGCCCGGACGACCTGGCGCGGGAGTGACCGCGGGCGGATGGGAATACTACCGGCCGGCCTGGCGTTGCCTTGAGCTGGCCTTGCGAAAGGGGAAGCGAAGATGAAACCGAACCTGGGGATGACCGACAAGCAGCGGACCGGAGTCGTGCAGATCCTGAACCGGCTGCTTGCCGATGAGTACCTGCTCTACACCAAGACGCGCAACTACCACTGGAACGTCACCGGACCGCAGTTCAACGAGCTGCACAAGTTCTTCGAGGCGCAGTACGTCCTCCTCGAGGGGTTCGTGGATCAGATCGCGGAGCGCGCCCGTGCCCTCGGCGGGATCCCGCTCGGCAGCCTGGCGGAGTTCCTGAAGGTGGGCCGGCTCAAGGAGGATACGGGCAAGCCTCAGGCCGCCGCCGCCATGCTTGCGGTACTGCTCGCGGACCACGAGGCGGTGATCCGCACGCTGCGCGTCGACGTGGAAACCTGCGCCCAAGCGCACGGCGACACGGGAACCCAGGACTTCCTCACCGGGCTGATGGAAGAACACGAGAAGATGGCGTGGATGCTGCGGGCCTTCATCGCCCCGGCGTAGAGCGCCGGGGTTCGCGTGACGGCCGCGGGTGCGGAACCAGGATTGCCGCATCCCGCGTCCGGCGCGGCGCTCTCCCGGGGGCCTAGCGGACGAACACGTAGTAGATGACGTAGATCCACGAGAGGACCCCGTGGAGGATCGCCCAGAGGATCGACTGGTTTCGCGACCAGGAGATCGCGATGGCGAGCGCCGATCCGATCCCGATCCCCGATCTCATCACTTCCTTGCGGATGACCACGGTCTGGCTCATGGGACCTCCCTCGTTCGTAAGGTATCACGCCACCGTTCCGAACAGGGCGCCCACGCCTGCCGTCAGGACCATGGCGAGGGCGCCCCAGAAGGTGACGCGGAGAGCGCCCACCGTCACGCCTGCGCCGCCGACGCGAGCCGCCAGCCCGCCCAGGATCGCGAGGAAGATCAACGAGGTCCCGGAAACGACGGGGATCAGGGTCGATCCGGACACCAACGCTACGGCCAGCAGCGGCATGGCAGCACCGACCGCGAAGCTCCCCGCCGAGGTAAGCGCAGCCTGGATCGGCCGCGCGCTCAGGGTCTCTGAGATGCCAAGCTCGTCGCGGGCATGGGCGCCCACCGCGTCGTGAGCCATGAGCTGCTCGGCAACCTGCTTCGCAAGCACGGGCTCGAGGCCCCGCCCGACGTAGATCGCCGTCAGCTCCCGGTGCTCGCCCACGTCATCCGTCTCGATTTCCTTGCGCTCCAGATTGAGCGCGGCCTGCTCGGAATCCGCCTGCGAGCAGACCGACACGTACTCGCCGGCAGCCATCGACATGGATCCCGCAACCAGGCCGGCGATCCCCGCGACCATCACGTTGCCGTGGGTCGCATCCGCGGCTGCGACCCCGAGGATGAGGCTCGCCGTCGAGACGATCCCGTCGTTGGCGCCCAGCACCGCCGCTCGCAACCAGCCGATCCGATCGGTGCGGTGCCGCTCCATGTGGCGCACTGCCATTCCCTCGTCCCCTCCGCCTGCCTAGGGCGCCTGTCGCTCGCCCGGCGGGCGCTATCCAGAGGCCGGAGAATACTCCGGCAATGCGGTTCCCGAAAAGGAGCCGCTCGCCGGCATGGCGACTCCATACGGCGCACTCAATGGCATGCGGAGCCCTCGAAAATGTACGTCATCGGTCGCGGGCCCACGAGGGATGCCGATCTCGAGCACGGAACCTGTCGCTCTCGGGATAAGCTCTGACCGGCGGGTCGCCGCAGCCTTATCCTTCATGGTGCAATCGATGAGCCTTGGCAGTACGAACCTGCCGTAGATACCCACGTTGGTTCTCCTGCGCCGCCTGACGAACGCGTTCAGCCGCGCCCGCTGACCGCAAAGCGGGCGGTGAGCGCAGGCTGCAGCGACTTGTCAACCAAGACCCTATTGGGTCTTGAGCTCTCTCATCTGGCCGATGCCGAACGCCGCGTAGATGCCTGCAGTCAGCTTCTCAAGCTGCTCGTTGTACGGCTGGATCGCGACGCCCATGCCCATCTTGTCAACAATGGTCCTGAAGGGACGTTGGCCCGCCGGGGTCGCGATGACCTTCACGATCGCGTCGGCGACATTCTGCGGGTCTTGCGCCGGGTTTGCGGCGAGCGCCTCCTCGAACCCGTGCAAGAAGTTCTTTGCGTCCTGGGACATGGATCCCAGGGAGGCGTCGCGGCTCTTGTCACCCGGAGACATCAAACCGTCGATGAACGTCGTCGGGTAACCCCCCGGCTCGATGATCACCACATCAACTCCGAAACCAGAGAGCTCAACGCGATAATTCTCGGACATCGCCTCGAGCGCCCATTTCGATGCGTTGTAGGGGCCATAGAACGGAATTGCGATGCGGCCGAGCAGGCTCGAGATTTGGACGAGCAGCCCCGCCCGCTTCTCCCGCATGTGCGGCAGGACCGCACGAACCACCCGCTGTACGCCAAAGAGGTTCACATTGAAAAGCCGCTGCCAATCTTCCGGCGTGAAGGTCTCCTGGACCCCCAGCACCCCGATACCAGCGTTGTTGACGACCACGTCCAATCCACCCACGGACTCGAGCGCGAACGAAACACCGGCGGCCACGCTGTGGTCCTGAGTGACGTCCATTTCAACGACTTTGGCGCCGAGACCGAGGAACTCGTCGGCGGCTTTCCGGTTTCTTCCCTTGACGTCCCGCATGGACGCAACAACCGCATGTCCGCCCTTCACGAGCGAGGTGACGGTCAGCTTGCCGAATCCGCCATTTGCACCTGTAACGAGAATCTTGGCCATGCAACTCCTCCTCTTCTAGATCTTGCCCAACGAGTCTGGCGTCTCGCTGTGAAGGCCGATCGACAGAGATATGGTCTGGCCGACCGCCAGACGACCGATGCGAGTGACCGCGCCGTAGATCCCGGCGGTGTTCTGGTTCGCACGCACGACCGCCTTCAGCACTTCTGGCGCAGGAAGTGCCGAGTCGGGGTCGAAGTTCACCATCGAGCAGCGAACGTCGCGCATCGTCACGGTGATGGCGGGGGCGTCGTCCCCCTCGCCGAATGAGAGCACGCCGCCCAACCACTCGTCCTCCTGAAACGGAACCGGTCGCGTCAAGCGAACCAGGACATTCGGGCGGAAGCGTCGCACGTCGGGGCTGCGTCCTGCGAGTCGTTCGATCTCGCGCACCGTGTCAAAGGCGATCACGGAGATGCTCGCCTCATCGAAGGTGCCATGCTTCAGCTGCATCATCTGCACGGGACCCCCGTACCGGCGTCCGACCTCCGCGGCCAGTTCCTCCCCGAAGACGGGCATCGCTTCGCCATCCGGCGTGCGAACATGCGTCGGAAGGTCTCCCTGAGCGCCGTCTTCACGGTACGGGGCAAACAGGAGCAGGTCGGGAAGCCTGCTTGCTGACAACCAAGGGAACCCGCTGCGGTCATCAAGCCGCCGGAATGCCAGGCGCCTGTCACCCTCGAGGCCGTGCCAGCCCAGCGTGACGACCTCCAGGCGCTCGCCAGCCATCGACTTCACGGGATACCGGAAGATCGCCTCTACATGGCCGATTTCTATGGGCATGCTCGATCCGGGCTACTCCGCAATCTCGGCCTCGACGAGCTTGGCGAGGAGCACAAGCGACTCCTGCCAACCGAGGTAACAAGCCTCCGGTGGAATGGCGGCGGGTATGCCTTCCTGCACGATGTTCAACTCAGTTCCGCAGGACACGCTCTTCAAAAACACGGTCACCTGCATCTCCCCGGGCAGGTTCGGATCGTCGAACTTGTCCGTGTAGCGAATGCGTTCGTGTGGCACCAGCTCGAGATACTCTCCGCCGAACGAGTGGCTCTGGCCGGTCGTGAAGTTGGTGAACGACATCCTGTGGGTTCCCCCCACCTTGGCGTCCATCTGCTGGACCTTTCCCGTGAAGCCGTTTGGCGGAAGCCACTTTACCATGGCATTGGGGTCGAGAAAGGCCCGATAGACACGCTCCTGGGTCGCACGGAGCACGCGGTGGAACCGGACGGTGTTGGTGGACATGATTACCTCCCCTTGGATTGTTGCGGAGCCTGACCCCTCCAGCCAGGCCAGTTCGACCCGATTGCCGCACGGTCGGCGGCGTCTGCCACGTACTGCTCCATGTACCCGCAGAAGATACGGATGTAGCGCTCAGGAAGGCAGTCCGCTGGAACGAAAGGTCAGGCCGCAGATTCGTGCTGAGGCCGACTGCCCTGGTCATTGGCCGGCAGGCGGTTGCCAAAGTTCTACCTTGTTTCCTTCTGGATCGATGACCCAGGCGAACTTCCCGTACTCGGAATCGTCGATCTTCTCGAGAACGTTGCAGCCTTCTTCGCGCAAGACGCTGACCAGGGCGTGGAGATCCTCCACCCGGTAGTTGATCATGAAAGTTGCGGTGCTGGGCGCAAACTGGTCGCCTTGCGCCGAACCAATAGACCAGACGGTTGTTCCGGCAACCGGCTTACCTTCATCGTCGGTCCAGGTGAAAGCCGTGCCCCCCCATTCTTGGACATCGATTCCGAGGTGCCGCTTGTACCAAGCCTGTAGTGCCGGAGCGTCTTTGGCTTTGAAGAAGATGCCGCCAATGCCAGTGACTCGCCTCATAGAACCTCCGAGGTCGGGTGGTGGTGAGGGAGAGCGTATTGTCTGCGCCCAACGCACTGCCGCTCAGCCGCGAGCGGCGTCTTACAGCCACCGCCAACTACTCATGCCATCGACACCGCTCGTCGGCTGCAGCGGCCTGTTAGGCTGACTTTCGCTGCAGCAATTGAAGCGTCCTGTCGTCCGGCTCGCCGCCGAAATACCGGTCGAGTAATTGTTCGAACACGGAACCGGCCGGTGAGACGCTGGCGAACAGCGTCGCAGACGACCGCAGCTTCATGTCGTCGGGTGAGCCGAACACTTCCAATGCCGACCGGCCCTCGACACCCAGTGTCGCCCGGGCACTCTCCACCAGACGCGGACCAAGGATGGGATGCCGCAAGTATGCTCCGGCCTCCGCGACGCTCTTGATCGAGTAGCGCCGAGAGGTTGAGCTGGACCCTAGCCCATCGAACTGCGGGAAGATGTACCACATCCAATGCGATCGCTTCTGGCCACTTCGGATCTCCGACAGTGCCTGCGCGTAGTCATGCTCCTGCGCTTCCACGAAGCGAGCCAAGTCGTAGGGGTCAACCGCATCGATGAACGGTCGGTGTTCCGCCATCTTTCTCGTTCAACCTAAAAATACGAACAAGCAGGTAAGGGCCTTACCCTTGCAAGGGTCGCCCGTTCTCTTCCGCCTGCCGTCCCTCGTCGTCACGCCGAACTCCCTACCCTCGCTACGTTTGCCGCCCATGCCACCCGGCGCGGCGTGGCGTCATGCAGGTCGGCAGAGCTCGGACGCAGGCTGACCGGCCTCAGCCGATCGGCCAGGCACGCCCGGTGGGGACGGTCTGGTCCCCAAGCGGCCCCGCGCTTGGGCCCAACTCGGCCGCCAACTGTTGAGGCTCGCTCGTCGGTAACTCACGTCCCGCGCGGGTCCATTCGTGGAGACCCTCTCCGCGCCATTATGCTCCCCTCCGAGGCAAGTCCGTCAAGCAAGCGGGCTGACCACCGTGAAAGGGGGAAGCGATGGGCGCCCGGGGCTCCGCGGGGGGTGGGTGCGGGGCGGGAGGTTCCTACCCGACCCGGTAAGCCTCCTTCACCGGATTCATCGGCCGGCCGAGCCAGAGCGGGCGCCGCAAGTCGTCCGGCCCCGGGGCGGGCTTGGTGAGCGCGCGCCACTCCTCGTACACCGCGATCGACTTGCGGGTATCGACGAAGACATCGCCGTAGCGATCGTCCGTCCGGCCCGGCTCGACCCTGACCTTCTGGTGCCAGCAGTGCATGCCGCTGATCGGATCGGGCTGGACGGGGAAGGTCAGGTTCTGGTTCACGCCGGCCTCGTTCCACCAGATCCGCTCGGTGTCCGGGTCGCTGCTCTTGAACGGTCCGACTCCCTCCTTCTGGCGGAACAGGAAGGTGTGGTCGCCGCGGACGATCTCGACGAGCGACGAGGCCTGCTTCTCCCCGCCGATCTCCCGGTGCATCCGCCAGCGTCCAACGTGATGCGAGCAGGCGACGATTCCGGGGTGGATCCCCTCGGTCTCCCAGACGCGCACCACGAAGTGGCCGATGCGCGTGCTCACGCGCGCCAGCGCGCCGTTATCGAGGCCGAGCCGCCGCGCGTCCGTGGGGTGAACCCAGAGCGGGTTCGTGTGCGAGATCTCCTGGAGCCACTTGCTGTTGCCGGAGCGGGTGTGGATGAGCGTCGGCAGGCGGAAGGTCGGCAGCAGCACCATCTCCCCTGCCGCGAGGTTGCGCCAGTGGATGTGCGAGCGGATGTACCCGGGCAGCGCATGCTCCCCGAACCCCCAGTCGGCGAGCGTGTCGGAGTAGACCTCGAGCCGGCCGCTTGGCGTCTTGAACCCGGCGCACCGCTCCCCCGCCGCGACCTCTACCCCCGCCTGCTCCGGGGCCACCTTCGCCTCGAAGCGCGCCTGCCCGCCGTACGGGACGTCATACGCGCCATACCGGCGCATGTAGGCGAGCGGGTCGAGCCCCTCTCGCCGCGCGGTTTCGGGAAGGCCCGGCACCGCGTGAGCGAAGATGTCGGAGTAGTACTCGTCCATCGAGACGGGCAGACCGGGCCGCTCTTTCGACTCGTAGTACTTGCGGATGCCGCGCGAGCCGTCGGGGTCGATCTCCCAGGTGAGCGCGATCCAGAACTCCGCTTCCTCCCAGACCTTCCCGGGATTCGCGCCCAAGGTGGTCGCGACCGGTGCGCCTTGCAGGCGGCGGAACTCCTTCAGCACCGGCTGGCGGAACCCGAGCCAGGTGCCGGCGTGGGTCTCCTGGCTCATCAGATCGTGGCGCTCCGGGCCGAGCCCCATCGGCAGGACGAAGTCGGCCCACTGCGCCGACTCCGACCAGATCGGGGTCAGCGCCACGTGGCAGCCGATCTTCGACTCGTCCTCCAGCATCTCGATCCAGGCGCAGCCGTCCGGGTTCGTCCAGACCGGGTTGTAGACCCGGGTGAAGTAGACCTCGACCCGCCGCTTCTGATCGCGCAGCAGGTGCGGGAGCAGGAACGACATCTCGTAATGCGACAGCGGGTACTCGCGCGGCCAGATCCGCTCGTTCCAGCGCCGGATCGGCGGCGGGTTGAGCGTCGGCCTCGGCACGAACTTGTCCCAGGTGTTCGGGTTCACGCCGCCGGGCCGGCCGACGCTGCCCGTCAGGACATGCAGGAGCATCAGGGCGCGGGCGATCTGCCAGCCCCCGAGGTTGCCGCTGGCGCCGTTCCGCCACAGATGGCTGGTGAACTTCCCCTCCGCGCGGACGATCTCCTCGGTGAGGCGGGGGACGGTTTCGGCCGGGACGCGGCACTCCTCGGCGACGTACTCCGGCGTGAACTGCCGGCACGACTCGGCGAGCAGCCCCAGGAAGCTCTCGAACCCCCCGGTCCCCTGGGGACCGCGGGTGGCCATGTATGCCTCCCAGTTGGTCCAGCGGCGGACGAACTCCACGTCGATCGCCCGCCGCTCGAGAAGCAGCCGCGCCACCCCGAGGAGCAGCGCCGCCTCGGTCCCGGGCCAGGGGGCAATCCAGAGGTTCGCGTGCGTGGAGGTGTTGCTGAGCCGCGTGTCCACCACCGCGATCCGTGTACCGCGCTCCTTCGCCTCGATGATCCGCTGCGCGTGCGGGTTGAAGTAGTGGCCGGTCTCGAGGTGGGCGGAGAGCAGGAGCGCGAAGCGCGCCTCCGAGTAGTCCGGCGACGGCCGGTCCGCCCCCATCCACAGGGCGTACCCGAGCCGCGCCCCCGCCGAGCAGACGTTCGTATGCGTGTTGAGCCCGTCCACCCCCCAGGCGGAGAGGAGGCGCGGGACGAAATGGTCGTCGCCGGGCCGCCCGACGTGGTACATCACCTCGTCGTGGCGCCCCTCGTCGATGGCGCGGCGGATGCGCGAGCCGATCTCCTTCAGCGCCTCGCCCCAGGAGATCTCCTCGAACTGGCCGCTCCCCCGCGGCCCCGAGCGGCGCAGCGGCGTGAGGATCCGCTCCGGGTCGTTGACCTGGTTGATCGTCGCCGGCCCCTTGGCGCAGGTGCGGCCGCGGCTGCCGGGGTGGACCGGGTTCCCCTCGAACTTGGCGATCCCGCCGTTCTCCTTATCTACGAACGCGAGCAGCCCGCAGGCCGATTCGCAGTTGAAGCAGATCGTCGGGAGCACCCGGTAGTGGACCTCGCGCCGCTCGGGCCAGGCCGCCGGGTCGAGCTCGACCCAGTCGTCCCAGCGGTCGGGAGGCGGCCCGACGGCGAGCTCCCACGGCGCCTTGCGGATCGGCTGATCGGACATGGTGCTCGCCTCCTAGCTGATCGGCAGCGCCTGGCCGGCGCGCACGAGGATGTCCTCCTCGACGAAGAGCCCCGCCAGCGCCGCCAGCGCCGCGGCCGCCCAGACCCAGGGCATCGCCGGGAGGAGCAGGAGGATCGCGGGCAGCGCAATCCCGGCGCCTACTCCCAAAGCCCAGTGCGACCTGGCGTACGGGCCGCGCGCGATCAGGTCCACGACCCGGGCGTACTCCGCCTCCCGCCGTCGCGGCGCGAGGCGGCCTTCCGCGAGCGTCAGCGCCAGGTGCACCGCGAGCGCGCCGAGCAGGCCGAAGCGCAGCATCGAGAGCTGCGCCGGCGCGACGGCGATGAGTGGCTGTGCCAGGAGCCCGAGCGCGCAGCCGGCGACACCCGCCTGCGCGATCAGGTGTGCGGCCAGGCCGCGCCGCATCCACAGCACTCTCCCCTTCGCCTGGCCGAAGAGCCAGGCGGTGTAGCAGGCAGTGAGCGCACCCAGAACGGCGCTCGCAGCATAGAGGGCGCGCTCGGTCACGGGACCAGGGTCGAAACCGAAGACACCGAGCCCCAGCCAGAGTGAGAGCGCCGCGCCGTACCCCATCAGAATGACGGTGCCGCGCGCGATCCACGATCTCCAGTTCGGGCGCATGAGGATGAAGAGGAACCGTCCCGGCCGCTTCAGATCGCCCACCAGGAGCGCGGTCGTGATGAGCAGGAACAGAAGTCCGAGCGCGGCGAAGAACGGTATCCCGGCATGCGCGATCCCAAGCGTGCGGCTCCCCCACGGCAGGACCAGCCCGGCCGCGAGCGCCGACCCCCCCGCGAGCGACTTGGAGAAGAGATAGGCGGAGACCTTGCCACCCCAGAGCGGCGGATGCGCCACGTCGTAGACGGTGCGGGCGGTCGCCTTCTTCTCGAACGCCTCGAAGGTCTGGGCGTCGAGCTGCGGGCCCGGGATCTGGTTCGACCAGAGAAAGCCGCCCGCCGTGTTCGTGCGCAGCGGCTCGATCCCCGCGGGCGCGACCTCGCGGTAGAGGACGTTCGGTCCGGTCCCGGCCTCGATCTTGCGGGCGGTGAGCGCGTGCTGCTTGCGCATCTGAGACACGCGACTGAGGGGGTCATCGAAGTCGCCCGGGATGATCGCCTCGGTAGGGCAGACGACGGCGCAGGCGGGGGCGAGCCCGACCTCGACCCGGTGGGCGCAGAAATGGCACTTCTCCGCGGTGCCGGTGGCGTCGTTGATGTAGAGCGCGTCGTAGGGGCACCCCTGCATGCACCCCTTGCAGCCGATGCAGGCGGCCGGGTCCACGTCCACGATCCCGTCGGGGCGCTTCGAGAGCGCCTTCACCGGGCAGATCGTGACGCACGGGGCGTCGGTGCACTGGTTGCAGCGCAGGACCGCGAATGAGCGGCGAACCTGCGGAAAGGCTCCCTCCTCGGTGTACTTCACCCAGGTCCGGAACGACCCGAGCTGCACCTCGTTCTCCGACTTGCAGGCGACCGTGCAGGCGTGGCAGCCGATGCACCTGGCGTGATCGATGACGAAGCCGTACTGCAACGAGGACCTCGCGAAGCCCGCGACGCGCGCGCGAAGCGTGACGCCCGGCGGACCGGAAATGGGCGCTCATCTTATTACTATTGCCACCGCGGACAAGGGTGCCCATCCCCGCCCCGTGGACCCCGGTGGACCCCGGCTTCCGCCGGGGTGACGGAGGTGAGAGGGGCGAAGGCGGGGGAAGTGCCGAATTCCCGGCCTCCTTGAACCTCCGAGCCACCATTCCCGTATTGGGATACGATTCGCCGGCCGCGGGGGCAGCCTCCCGCGGCCCCACCCAAACCAGCTTGCAAGGAGAAACGATGATGCTTCGTCGCTTGTTCACCCTGCTGTTCGCCGCGGCGCTTCTCGTCAGCCCGGTCGCCGCCCAGACGCTCGACGAGGTCGTCGCGAAGAACCTCGAGGCGCGCGGAGGCGAGGAAAAGCTGAAAGCGCTCGGTTCGCTCCGCGCCAGCGGCAAGATGACGATGGGCCCCGGCATGGAGGCGCCGTTCACCCTCGAGTGGGTGCGCCCCAACAGCGTCCGGATGGAGATCACGCTGCAGGGGATGACGCTCGTGCAGGCGTTCGACGGCAAGTCGGGCTGGATGATCAACCCGTTCCAGGGAAAGAAGGAGCCCGAGGTGATGTCTGCCGACGACCTGAAGGACGTCGAGGACCAAGCGGACATCCTCGGCGTGCTGCTGGATTGGAAGCAGAAGGGGCACCAGGTCGAGCTCGTCGGGAAGGAGTCGGTCGAGGGGACCGAGGCGTACAAGCTGAAGGTCCTCAAGAAGAACGGCGACACCGAGATCATCTACCTGGACGCCGACGCCTACCTCCCCTTCAAGGAGGAGGGGAAGCGCAAGATCCGCGGCCAGGAGATCGAGCTCGAGACCAGCGTGGGCGACTACAAGGAGGTCGGCGGTCTCGTCTTCGCCCACTCGTACGAGTCGAAGCCGAAGGGGGCGCCGCAGGGGTCGGTGATGACCCTCGAGAAGATCGAGCTGGGGGTTGACGTCCCCGCGGAGCGCTTCGTCATGCCCGAGGTGAAGAAGGAGGAGCCGAAGCCAGACCCCGCCGGCGACGAGAAGAAGGACGACAAGAAGAAGGACGAGGAGAAGCCGGGAGGTGGCCTCCGGTGATCTCCGCTCCCCGCCTCACGCTGAGCGCGGCCGCGCTGACCGTGGCCGCGCTGGTTACCGCTCCCCCGGCTCGCGCCGATGGCGATATCAACATCACCTCCGACACCTTCGGAGGGCTGCAGGCGCGCGCGCTCGGCCCCGCCGCGATGAGCGGCCGGATCGCCGCGATCGACGCGGTCGCCGACGACCCGCTGACGATCTACGTCGGCGCCGCGAGCGGCGGCGTCTGGAAGTCGACCGACGCGGGGAACACCTTCAAGCCGGTGTTCGACGAGCAGCTCCAGTCGATTGGAGCCATTCGCGTCGATCCGTCCAACCCGAAGAACGTCTGGGTCGGGACGGGCGAGTCGTGGGTGCGCAACAGCGTGTCGATCGGGGATGGCGTCTACCGGACCACCGACGGCGGCGACTCGTGGCAGCATCTGGGTCTCGAGAAGACCGAGCGCATCGCGCGCATCGCGGTCGACCCGAAGGCGTCCGACACGGCCTACGTCTGCGCCGCCGGGCACCTGTGGAACGCCAACGACGAGCGGGGTGTCTTCAAGACCACCGACGCCGGCAAGACCTGGAGGAAGGTGCTCTACGTCGATGCCGACACCGGCTGCTCGGACCTGTCGCTCGACCCTCAGGATCCGAAGATCGTCTACGCCGGGATGTGGCAATTCCGGCGGCGCCCGGACTTCTTCACCTCCGGCGGCGCCGGCAGCGCGCTCTACAAGTCGTCCGACGGCGGCGAGACCTGGCGGAAGCTGGAGAAGGGGCTGCCCGCGGGGGAGAAGGGGCGCGTTGCGGTCGCGGTCGCGCCGTCGCGCCCGAGCGTCGTCTACGCCATTGTCGAAGCGAAGAAGACCGCGCTCTACCGCTCCGACGACACCGGCGAGTCGTGGAAGGAGATCAACTCGTCCTTCACGGTCACCGGGCGGCCGTTCTACTTCGCCTACCTCGTCGTCGATCCGCTCGACTTCAACACGGTCTACAAGCCGGGGTTCTCGCTCGGGGTCTCGACCGATGGCGGCAAGTCGTTCAGCGGCGGCGGCAGCAGCTATCACGGCGACCTGCACGCGCTCTGGGTCAACCCGAAGAACACCCAGGAGCTGCTGCTCGGCACGGATGGCGGCGTCTACTTCTCCACCGACAAGGCGAGCCACTGGCGGCACGCCAAGAACCTCCCCGTCTCCCAGTTCTACCACGTGTCGTTCGACATGCAGCGGCCGTACAACGTATACGGCGGGCTGCAGGACAACGGCTCGTGGGTCGGGCCGTCGCGCAGCGTCAGCGGCATCGAGAACAAGGACTGGCAGAACATCGGCTACGGCGACGGCTTCTGGGCCTTCGCCGATCCGCGCGACCCCGACACGCTCTACGTCGAGTACCAGGGCGGGAACATGCTGCGCGTGCAGCGCGGCACGGGGGAGGCCAAGGAGATCAAGCCGTACGCCAAGGAGGGGGAGAAGGAGCTGCGCTTCAACTGGAACGCCCCGATCCACCTGAGCCCGAACGACCCGGGAACGCTCTACATCGGCGCGCAGTACCTGCTCCGCTCCAAGGACCGCGGCGAGTCGTGGGAGCAGATCTCCCCGGACCTCACCACGAATGACCCGGCCAAGCAGAAGCAGGAGGAGTCGGGAGGTCTCACCATCGACAACAGCACCGCCGAGAACCACACCACGATCTTCACGATCTCGGAATCGCCCCTCAATCGCGACGTCATCTGGGCCGGCACCGACGACGGCAACCTCCAGGTCACGCGCGACGGCGGCAAGACCTGGACGAACGTCTCAGGGAACGTGACCGGGCTGCCGCCCGGCACCTGGGTCTCCCGCGTCGAGGCGGGGCGCCATGCCGAGGGAACGGCGTTCGCGACGTTCGACGGCCATCGCACCGGAGACATGAAGACCTACGTCTACCGGACGACCGACCACGGCAAGAGCTGGAGCTCGCTGGTGACGGACGACCTCGTCGGGTACGCCCACGTCATCATCGAGGACCCGGTGAACCCGAGCCTGCTCTTCGCCGGCACGGAGCTGGGCCTCTATCTATCGCTCGACAGCGGCAAGCAGTGGGCCCGCTTCTCCGGAAAGCTCCCAAAGGTGCCGGTGAACGATCTCGCTATCCACCCACGCGAGCACGACCTGCTGATCGCCACGCACGGGCGCGGCATCTACATCCTCGACGACCTCACCCCGATCCGGGCGTTGACGGCGGAGACGCTGCAGAAGGATGTCGCGATCCTGCCGTCGCGCCCGGCGGAGATGCAGATCCAGGCAGGCGTCCAGGATTTCCCGGGGGACGAGGAGTTCGTCGGCCGCAACCCCTCGGAGGCCGCGACCATCACCTACTGGTTGAAGAAGCGTCACCTCTTCGGGGACCTCAAGGTCGAGGTGTACGACGCGGAGGGGAACGTGGTGTCGACCATCCCGGGCGGCAAGCGCGTCGGGATCAACCGCGTGGAATGGCCCATGCGGCTGAAGGCGCCGAAGCTGCCACCGGCCACCAGCCTGGTGCCCGCATTCACCGGCCCGCGCGTGGCAGAGGGGAAATACCGGGTCGTGCTGGTCAAGGGGAAGGAGCGGATCGAGAGCGAGGTGACGCTCGTCGCCGATCCGCGCTCGCCGCACAAGCCGGAGGATCGCGCCGCCCAGCAGAAGACCGCGATGCAAGTGTACCGCGATCTGGAGCGGCTCACCTACATCGTCGAGTCGGCGAATGGCGCTCGCGACCAGGCGAAGGCCCGGTCCGAGAGGCTCGGCGGCAAGGCGAAGGCGAAGCTCGACGCCCTCGCCGCAAGCCTCGAGGCGTTCGGCAAGGCGATCGTGGCGACCAGCGACGCGGGGATGCTCTCCGGGGAGGAGAAGCTCCGCGAGAAGCTGGGCAACCTCTACGGCGCGGTCAACCAGTACGACGGCCATCCGACCGACTCACAGATGAAGCGGATGGCGAACCTCGAGAAGGACCTGGAGCAGGCGGAGAAGAAGTTCCAGGAGATCGTCGCGGGTGAGCTGGCCGCCGCGAACGCCTTGCTCGCGAAGGAGAAGGCAGAGCCGATCACGGTGCCGACGAAGGAGGAGTGGATCAAAAAGCAGGAGAGCACGTGATCCTCTACAACTCGCAGGTCTCCGGGAACTGCTACAAGGTGCGGCTGCTCCTCGCGCACCTGGGGCTGGGATACCGCCGGGTCGAGCTCGACGTGATCGACCGCTCGAACCGCAAGCGGGTGCTCGGCGGCAAGAACCCGGACCTGCGGGTCCCCACCATCGAGTTCGACGACGGCCGCTGCCTGGCCGAGTCGGACGCGATCCTCTACTACTTCGCCGAGGGGACGCAGTACCTCCCCGAGGATTCCTTCGACCGCGCCAAGGTGCTGCAGTGGCTGTTCTTCGAGCAGTACAGCCACGAGCCGCACATCGCCGTGGCGCGCTTCTGGCTCTCGTATCGCAAGCAGTGGGACCCGGCCGCGCTCGCGGAGCGCCAGGCCGCGGGGTACAAGACGCTCGACGCCATGGAGGCGCACCTGCGCGATCACCCCTTCTTGGTGGGCGGGCGATTCACGATCGCGGACATCGGCCTCTACGCCTACACCCATGTCGCCGGTGAGGGAGGTTTTGACCTCGAGCGCTATCCGGCCATCCGGGCCTGGCTGGCGCGCGTCGCCGCGCAACCGGGCCACGTGCCGATCGAGGCGTAGCCTCCGCCACCTTGGGCTCCCCCGCCATACAGCGCTCCCCTTCGATCCTGCAGATGACCGGCCCACTGGTCGTGTCGTTCCTGATGCGATCCGCGTTCACCTTCGTCGATACCGCCTATGCCGCGACGCTCGGCGACGCGGCGGTCGCCGCGGTCGGGCTGACGGTGCCGTTCGAGTTCCTCATGACCGCGATCTGGGTGGGGCTCTCGACCGGGCTCACCTCCGCGCTGTCGCGCGCGATGGGGGCCGGCGAGGGGGCAAAGATCCAGCAGTACCTGCGCACGACCTGGAAGCTGGTGCGCTGGATCTCCCCCGCCTTCGCACTCGTCGGCGCCTCGATCTGGTTCCTGGCGCCGCGCCTCGGCCTGGCCGCGGACGTGTCGCGCGCCTACCAGATTTACGGGACGACGCTCGTCGCCGGCTCGGCGCTCAACTCCTTCTGGTCGGTGATTCCCGACTCGATCGTCAAGGCGCACCACGACACCCGCTCGACGATGTGGGCCGGGATCTGGTCGAACACGATCAACGTGGTCCTGAACACGATCTTCACGTTCGTGTTCCACTGGGGCGTCTTCGGCATCGCCTTCTCGACCGTCATCGGCCGGTTCGGTGGCCTCGCCTACGCGCTACAGCGCGCCAAGCGCCACGAGGACGTGCGCAAGGCCACGGCGCCGGATCTCTCGCCGCACCTCGACCCGAAGCCGTACCGTGCCATCCTGGCGCTCGCCATCCCGTCCTCGGTCACCTTCGCGCTGATGGCCGGCGAGTCCGGGGTCGTCAACGCGCTCCTCGCGTCCCTCGATCGCTCGACGGAGGCGCTGGCCGCGTACTCGATCTTCCACCGCATGTCGCTGTTCGCGATGACCCCGGTGATCGCCTGCGGCGTCGCCATGCTGCCGTTCGCGGCGCGGCGCTTCGGGGAGGGGGATCTGGCCGGGATCCGCCGCGGGTTGCGCCAGGCGTTCCTGGCGACGGCCGTCTATGGCGTGGTGGTGCTCGCGCCGCTCCTGCTCAGCATCGCTCGACCGCTTGCGGGGGCCCTCGCCGAGTCGCCCTTCACCGCGGAATGGACGGCATTCGCCCTGCGCCTCGTGCCGCTCGGCGTACTCGCCGGCGCGCCGTTCCTGCTCTGCCGGCCCGTGTTCGAGGCGATGGGGCGCTGGCGGCCCGGGCTCGCGGTCGCGATGCTGCGCTACCTCGGTCTGACGGCCCCCGCTGCCTGGGTGGGGCTGGCCGGCGCCGCGGCGCTCGGCTGGCCGCCGATCGAAGGGGTCGTGGTGGCGCTCATCGGCGTCGCGGCGATTGCGTCGTCCGCCTTCGTCGTCTGGACGCGCCGCTCGCTCGCGGCCAGGCCGGCCGCGGCGCCCGCCGCTTGAACCCGGCGGTGGACGGCGGTACGCTGCCCCGGATGCGCGCTCGCCCTGCTCCGCTGGTTCCGTCCTCCGTCGCCACATTCATCCTAGTGATGCTGGTCCTCCTGGCGCTCTCGACCCCGGTCCGGGCCGCCGAACCGGTCGACTCGGTCGTCCGGATCGTGAACTACCAGCAGAGCGGTGACTGGTTCACTCCCTGGGACCTGTCGCACGTCCAGCCGAGCGTCGCCAGCGGCTTCGTCATCGAGGGGGGGCGCGTGCTGACGAACGCGCACGCGGTCAGCGATTCGCGGCTGCTTGCGATCTTCCTCCACAACGACCCGGAGCCGCATGTCGCGACCGTGTTCCAGGTCGCCCACGACTGTGATCTGGCGCTCGTCGTTCCCTCAGAGCCGGGCCTGCTCGACCGGGTTCCGGCGCTCGGCATCGGCGGGCTTCCCCGGATCGGCTCGACGGTAGAGACGCTCGGCTACCCGGCCGGGGGCTCGCAGGTCTCCTCGACGATCGGCGTGGTCTCGCGCATCGAGGGGCAGCAGTACGTCCACTCCGGCGCCGACCAGCACCTTGCCGGGCAGACCGATGCGGCGATCAACCCGGGAAACAGCGGCGGACCGGTGGTGCAGGACGGCAAAGCAGTGGGCGTCGCGTTCCAGGCCGCGGCTGACCTCGAGGCCGTCGGCTACTTCATCCCGACGGAGGTGATCACCCGCTTCCTGGTGGATGCCGCCGATGGCCATTACGACGGCTATCCCGATCTCGGGATCCAGGTCGCGGCGCTCGAAAACGAGGCGGAGCGGCGCCGCGAGGGGATGCCGGCGGGCGTGACGGGAGTGCGGGTCGAGATCGTCTGGCCCTCGGGGAGCGCCTACGGGCACCTGCAGGACGGCGACCTCGTGGTGGCGTTCGAGGGGCGCCCGATCGCGAACAACGGCAGCGTCCTCGACGGAACGTACCGGATCCCGTTCGGGCTGCTCGTCGATCGCCGCCAGGTCGGGGAGACGGTGACACTCCAGGTACTGCGCGGCGGAAAGCGGCTCGACGTTCAGGTGCCGCTCATGACCTTTGCGCCGTCCGCGTTCCGCTCGAACGCGTTCGACCGCCTGCCGCGCTACTACGTCTACGGCGGGCTGGTGTTCGTCGCGCTCGAGCTCGAGACCATGAAGACCTTCGGCAATGAATGGTACGCGCGGGCCGACCGGGCCTTGCTGCACGAGTTCCTGTTCCGCCCGCTCGAGGAGCCCGCGCTACTGGCGCAGGAGCGCGTCGTCCTGCTGCGCCGGCTCGACCATCCGGTGAACGCCGCCATGGCCTGGTTTCGCAACCTCGCCGTCGAACGGGTGAACGGGAAGCCAATCCTGAAGCTCGAGGATCTGATCGCGGCGATCGAGTCGAACCAGGGCCCGTTCCACGTCATCGAGTTCTCAAACCTCCACCGGCTGGGCGTGCTCGACCGCGCCGCCGCGGACGCGGCGCAGCTCGAGATCCTCGAGCAGTACGGCGTGCCGAAGGACCGCCGGCTGTGAGACGCGTCCTGCGCGCGGTCGTCCCTGGAGTGCTCCTCCTTCTGGCGACGCCAGGCACCCCCGGCGCGCCGGGGCGCGACTCTCTGCAGGCCGGGGTGGTCGGGCTCGCGGTCACCCATCAGGGGTGGGACGAGCAGCGGCCGTGGGCCAAGACCGACCCTGGCGTGCGGCGCGCCTCGGGTGTCGTGGTGCCGGGGCCGTACGTCCTCACGACGGCGGACATCGTGGGAGGGGCGACGTTCATCCAGGTGGAGAAGTTCGGCCGCCCGGCGCAGGCGACCGTGCGCCTCGTGCGCCTCGACCCGGAGGTGGGCCTGGCGCTCCTGGCGATCGACACCGAAGGCTTCTTCTCCGACCTGCGTCCCGTCGAGCTTGCGGAGGCGACGCCTACCGACGGGACGCTCCAGACCGTGCGCTGGCAAGACCAGCAATTCGAGTCGGCCGCCTCCCGGGTCAAGCGGTTCCGGGTGGCGGAGTCGGAGTACGGCCGGCTCCAGCATCTCTTTCTCGAGGTGCAGACCGATCTGCAGGGGGGCGGCTGGGCGGAGCCGGTGTTCCACGGCCAGCGCCTCACCGGCCTCACGTCGTCTCAGGATCGTGACGAGCGCGCCAAGGTGATCCCGATCGAGATCGTGCGGACATTTCTCGAGCGGGCAACCGCTGCCGGTGAGTATCGCGACTTCCCCGTGTTCGGCGCGAACTGGCAGATCAACAAGGACCGGGCGCTGTCGGCATTCCTCGGGCAACGGGGCGAGCCGCGCGGCGTCGTCATCCGCGAGGTGCCGTGGGGGACCTCGGCGTGCAGCGCGATCTCCCCGCGGGACATCCTCTTGGCGCTCGACGGGGTCGAGATCGACGCGGAGGGGTTCTACACACATCCTCGCTTCGGCCAGATCCTCTTCCCGCAGCTCCTGGTGGAGCGGTTCGCGGCCGGCGATAGCGTCGCCGCGACCGTCCTGCGCGGCGGCCAGCGTGTCGAGACGACGATGAAGCTGCGCCCCTATCCCGTGGGCGTCCACCTGATCCCGGAGCGGCGCCCGCACGCCGCCCCACCCTACCTGATCGTGGGGGGGCTCGTGTTTCGCGAACTCGATGCCGACTACCTGCGATCCTGGGGAACTGACTGGATGGTGAATGCGCCGGCCGATCTCAAGGTCCGCTACCACCTGGAGCAGGATGGGCAGCGTCCCGACCGGCGGCGAATCGTGGTCCTCAGCTCCGTGCTGCCCGCCGAGTACAACATCGGGTACCAGGACCTGAGCGAGATGATCGTCCGCGAGGTGGACGGCATCACGGTGGACGGGCTCGACGATATCGTCGACGCACTCGCCCACCCGATGAACGGGTTCCACGTCGTCGCGTTCGAGCCGAACCCGAGCCGCCTGGAGCTGACGCTCGACGCCGCGACGCTCGACGCGGCGACCGCAGAGATCCTCGCGACCTACGACATCCCCGCCGCGCGCCGCCTGCCCGACACCCCGCCCCCCGACGGCGGCCCCGCCTGCGCCGGCGCTCCCTGACCCGGCCGCGGTAAGCGACCAGAGTCAGGAGAACCACCTCGCCACCGGTTGACCCCGGCGTACGCCGGGGTGACGCGAGGGGAGCGGCCTCGCCCATCCCCCGTTGCAGTCATTCCGACGCTAGCGGGGAGCGGCGTCGCCCATCCCTCGTCGCCGTCATTCCGGCGCAAGCCGGAATCCACCGATTACCCGGCTGCCTGGCCGACCTGCAACGTCCCTCGCATGGCGCACGAGCGTGATCAGAACGTGAGTCCCGCCTGTGCCCCGGCCTCCCGGAAGGCGGCCCCCTCGTGGCGGAGCAGCCACGCCTTGCGGTCGAGCCCCCCGCCGTAGCCGGTGAGCTTGCCGTTGCTGCCGATCACGCGATGACAGGGCACGACGACCGGCACGGGGTTCGCGCCGTTCGCGAGGCCGACCGCGCGCACGGCGGTCGGGGCGCCGATCCTCCGCGCCAGCTCGCCGTACGAGATCACCTTACCGGTCGCGATCCCCCGCAGCGCGCGCCAGACCTTCACCTGGAATTCCGTGCCGCGCAGATCGACGGGGATCGCGTCGAGCGCGCCAAGGTCGCCGCCAAAGTACGCGCGCAACCGTTCGACCACATCCCCCGGCGGCACCCCTCGCCGCAGCGTGACCTCCCCGAAGCGGCGCTTCAGATCGGCGTCCAGATCCCCTTCGTCGGGAAACGCGAGGCGGCACAACCCCGCCGCGGAGAGGACGGCGGTCAGCCGCCCGATCGGGCTGGGCAGTTCCTTGCAGTACAGCTCCATGAATCGCTCCTTCCTAGCCCGCGGCGCGTCCTGCCGCGGGCAGATCAGACGTCCACAGGTGCAACGCGGCATACCCGCGCCAGGGGCGCCAACCCTCGGCCCGTGCGCTCAGCGCCGCCGCGCTCGCCGGCGCTCCCGGCTTGCCGGCGGCGCGCCGCAGCCCCAGGTCGCCCGCGGGAAAGGCATCCGGCTCGCCGAGCGCGCGCAGCGCCACGTAGTGCGCCGTCCACGCCCCGATCCCCGGGAGCGCGGTGAGACGGCCGACGGCCTCCTCCAGGGATGCACCCCCTGCGAGGAGCAGCCGGCCCGAGGCGACCACCGCGGCCAGCGAGCGCAGCGCCTCCGCCCGCGCCGCGGGAAGCCCGATCTGCTCGAGCGGCGCCCGCACCAGATCCGCCGGACGCGGGAAGAGGCGGCCGACGCCGGCATCCCCGGTCCCGGCGATCTCCTCGCCGAACCGCTCGACGAGGCGCCCTGCCAGCGTGGTCGCGCCGCGCACCGTCACCTGCTGGCCAAGGATGGCCCGGACCGCCAGCTCGAACGGATCCCACGCTCCCGGGATCCGCAGCCCCGGCCGGCATCGCACCAGCGGCCCGAGCAGCGGATCTCCCCGCAGCGACCCCGCGATCACCTCCGGGTCGGCCGCCAGATCGAAGACGCGCCGCAGGCGCTCCACGATCACGATCCACTCGGCCGACGCGGGGAGATGGAGCGCGACCTCGAGCGCCGGTTCGCCGCGCGCCGCGCCCACCTCGATCCACCCCGCCCCCTTTGCCACCCGGACGGTGCGGCGGTACGAGCCGTCACGAACCACCTCGACCCCCGGGATGGCGCGGGGCGCAAGGTAGGCGAGCATCGCCTCCCACTCGTACGGCGCGCGGTACGGCAGGCGCACGACGAGCGCACCGTCCACCGCCGCGTCATGCCTCCCGCGCGCGCGGCGCAGCACCGTGGGGCTCGACCGAAACACGCGCCGCATGTCGTGGTTGAACTGCCGCACGCTGGCGAAACCGGAGCCGGAGGCGATCACCCCCATCGGGAGCGCCGTCTCGTCGATCAGCCGGCGGGCGAAGTGGACGCGCCGCGTCCGCGCGACGGCGGCCGGAGAGGCGCCCAGATGGCGGGCGAACAGGCGCCGGAGCTGCCGCTCCCCAAGGCCGAGGCGCGCGGCGAGATCCCCGACCTCCTGCCCGTGGTCCAAGGCGCTTTCCTCGATGAGCCTGAGGGCGCGCGAGACCGTGGACGAGGTGCCGTGCCACGCGGGGGTCCCGGGGGAGCTCTCCGGCCGGCAGCGGCGACACGGGCGGAACCCTGCTTCCTCAGCCGCCGCGGCGCACGGGTAGAAACGGACGTTCTCCGGGCGCGGGGCGCGCGCCGGGCAGATCGGGCGGCAGTAGATCCCGGTCGTGGTCACCCCGAGGAAGAAGCGACCGTCGAAACGAGGGTCGCGGCTCCTCAGAGCGTCGTAGCAGCGGCTGGGTTGGAGTTCCATCGGCCACCATTCTACCCGCGACCGCGGCGCCGGACTGGCAAGGAACGGACCTCGCAGCCGCACCCCTCCCGGGGCGGTGTCCTACTCGTAGCGCAGCGCTTCGATCGGGTCCAGGCGGGCGGCATTGCGGGCAGGATAGGTGCCGAACAGCACCCCGATCCCGACCGAGAAGGCGAAGGAGACGACGATCGAGAAAGGCGTGACCACGGTGCTCCACTCGGAGAAGGAGGCCACACCCCATGCGATGCCGATGCCGAGCGCCACGCCCGTGAGTCCTCCCAGCAGCGAGATCACCACGGCTTCCGTGAGGAACTGGCTGAGGATGTCGCGCCGGCGCGCGCCGATCGCCCGGCGCACCCCGATCTCGCGCGTGCGCTGCACGACGCTCGCCAGCATGATGTTCATGATGCCGATGCCGCCGACCAGGAGCGAGATCCCCGCAATGCCGCCCATGACGATGTTGAAGATGCGGCGGGTGCGACGGCTCTGGTCGAGGAGCTGCTCCGGGACGACCAGCGTGTAGTCGGCGGCTCCCCCGTGCAGCTCCCCGAGCACGTCGTTCACCAGCACCGCGGCGGCCTCGGTCGAGGCGCCGGGAGCCACCTGCAGCACCAGCTCATCCAGCTCGCTTGCCAGCGGCTGCTGGTCGAACATCTTCAGCGCGGTCGTGATCGGAATGAACACGGTGTTGTCGCTGTTCTCGACCTCGACCCCCTGGAACGACTCCTTCCCGAGATTCTGTGACCGCAGCGTACCGACCACGGTGAACCAGACATCGTGGATCTTCACGGCTTGACCCACGGGATCCTGGAAGGGGAACAGGTCGCGCCGGGCGCGCTCCCCCAGCAGGCAGATGCGCTGGAACGTGGTCTCCTCCTCCGGGTCGAACAGGGAGCCGCGGTCGAGCCCGAGATTGAGGAGACTGAAGTACTCGCGCCCCACGCCGTACACCTGCCCGTCGCTGCGCCCGAACTCGGAGAGCACGCGGTCGGCGCGAATCCGCTTGCGCGGGGCCGAGGCGTGCAGGCCATCGACGATCTCCCGCAGACCCTGCAGGTCGCGCAGCGACAGTCCGAGCGAGCGCTCCCGCAGCCCGAACAGGTCCCGCTCCTCGGCCGGCTTCTCGCGCACCAGGATGTTCCGCAGCCCCATCGCGTCGATCACGCGCATCGCTTCCGACTGCGCGCCCGCACCGATCGACAGCATCGAGATCACCGCGCCGACCCCGAAGATGATCCCGAGCATGGTGAGGAGCGTGCGCAGCTTCTGCCGCAGCAGATCGGTCAGCGCGGAGCTCAGGTGCTCGAGGAGGTGCAAGGCGGCTCAGGCCCCCGTGGCGGCTGCGGCCGGCGCCGGCTCGGCGGCGTCCCCGAGCAGGACGCGCTCCCCCTCGGCGAGGCCCTTCGTGACGCTGACTCGCACCAGATCCCCGGGACCGGTGACCACCTGCCGGCGCGACGCGACGCCGCGCTCCTCCACCAGCACGAACGGCTCCTCCGCCGAGCCGCGCAGCGCCGAGCGCGGGATCACTATTGCCCCGGCGAGCTTCGCGGTGAGGATGCGCGCCTCCCCCTTGAGCCCCGGCTTGAGCAGCGTCGGGTCGCCATCCAGGATCTCGACCTTGACCTCGAAGTACTTGACCGGAGACCCCTCCTGGATAGGCCGCGACAGCTCCGAGCGGTACGACACCTTCCCCTCGAACGGCCGCGACGGCCAGGCGTCCACCGTGACGGTCGCCGGTGCTCCCAGCTCGAGCCCGGAGGCGTCCTTCTCGAGCACGAAGCCGCTGAGCACCGTGCGGGTCGGATCGACGATGGCCAGCAGCACGTTGCCGGGCCACAGGCTGTCGCCGACGGAGACGATCCCGCCGCGCCAGTCCTTGCGGTAGACGACCAGCCCCGGCAGGGGGGCGCGCAGCACCAGGCTCGCGAGCGAGGTCTCCGCGCGACCCATCTTCTCCTTCGCCTGCCCCGCCTCCACATCCAGGATCCGCTCCTCGATGTCGTAGTACTGGCCGCGGAGCAGCAGGCTGGCGTCGGCGAAGACGATCGTCCCCTCGGCGACATCCAGCTTGACCTGCGAGTCGAGGATCTCCTGACGGCTGAAGATCTCGGTGTCGAGCAGCGCAAACTCGGTGGCGTTCTCGCGCTCGAGCGCCGCGACCCCCTTCATGACGTCGATCCCGCCCTTCTCGATCGTCGACTGGATGCCGTTCCGGTCGATCCTCCGGGAGGCGGAGCGGAAGGCGGCGCGGTTGTTGTCGAGCTCGATGTTGAGCTGGGTCTCGTCGAACACCACCACCACGTCCCCCTCGCGGACGATCGTCCCCTCGGGGATCAGCTCCTTCACCTTGAGCGCGCCGGTCGGAACCCGCGGCACGGCGATCGGCGATTCCTTCACCGCCTCGAGGGTGCCGAGGGCGGGGACGCGAACCTCCATCTCGGAACGGCGCGCCTCCACCGCCACCGCCCCGCCGCCGGCCGGCGCGGTGGTGCAGCCGGTCCAGGTCAGAACGGCCAGCAGCCCCAGAAGGAACCCTAATCTCACGCCCGCACCTCGGCACCGCCGAGGCGCACGCGCTCGCCGTCCTTGAGCCCCTCCAGCACCACCACCCGCTCGCGATTGCGCTCGCCGAGCTTCACGGTGCGGGTCTCCGCCGAGCCATTCTCCCCGAGCACCTCGACCGTCGTCCCCTCGGGGCCGGCGCGCACCGCCAGGAGCGGGATGGTGAGGCTTCCGGGCAGCCGGGCGACCTCGATCTCGACGCGGACGTTCATCCCCGGGCGCAGCGCCTCGGGGACCGTGGCCCCCTCCACCGGCAGGATCGCCTCGAAGACGCGACTGGCATCCTGGGCCGATTTCGCGTGGACGATCTGCCCGACCTGCGCCACACGGGAGCGCAGTCGCAGCCCCGGCAGCGCGTCAACCGTGAACTCCGCCGGCAGATCCACGCGAATGCGCGCCGCGTCCACCTCCAGCACGTCCGCCTCGACCCGCAGCGTGGAGACGTCCGCCACCTGGAGGATCTTGGCCATCATCCAGACCGACTCGCCGATCTCCCAACGCTGCCCGTTCCGCTTCGGCACGTAAACCACCACACCGGGGATCGGCGCCTTGACCTGGAAGCGCTCGCGCGCCGTCTGGTAGTACGCGATCTTGGTCGCGGCGAACTTCTTCTTGACGTCGAGCAGGTCGAGCTTCGATTTCACGAGCGTGCGCTCGAGCGCGATCTTCTCCCCCAGGAAAGCGACGCGGCGGCGCTCCAGGTCGCGCTTCAGCCGGTTCTGCTCCATCTCGATGCGCGGCACCAGCCCCTCGGGCACGGAGAGGTCGAGGTCCGACCGCTTGAGGTCCCCCTCGGCCTTGACCAGATCGAGCTGCAACTGCCGCTGCGTGATCTCGAGGTTGCGCTCCTCCTTCTCCCGCTCCTGGGTGCTCTTCTCGAGCTGGGCCTGGTGCTCCCGCAACTGCTCGTCGATCTGGGTGGTGTCGAAGCGCGCCACCACCTCCCCCTCCTTCACCCGCTTCCCCTCCGGGATCATCCAGGTGAGGTTGTACTCCCAGAAATCGGCGATCGAGGGGGGGCCGATCTCGTAGGCCACCGCCGCCTCGAGGCGCCCGGTCGCCTCCACCACGGCGCGGAACTCGTCGCGCACCGCCGAGCCCGTGACCTCA
>Ga0210379_10000055_pt1 | contig 26267 bp, 33 predicted proteins | sample PLMedo_2_FD_155468 | JGI IMG/M metagenome (GOLD analysis project Ga0210379, IMG submission 155468) | Groundwater sediment microbial communities from an aquifer in East River, Colorado, USA - PLM4_32_coex redo | ecosystem: Environmental > Terrestrial > Soil > Riparian zone | place: USA: East... | reverse complement strand
TTTCGACTACCTCGGTTGTGATGTCGTTCAGCCGAGTGTCCCCGAGTACCTTCTGGATCTTCGCCAGCCGCGTGCTCTCTTTGCGCACCCACTTAGCCCACGCCATGTGCGGCCTGACCCGCTCGTCGATATACCTGGGGACAAATTCATTGAAGGTCGGACAGTCCCTGTTCGGGACCAGCCCGAGCTGACCGCGGGAGACATCAGCCTTTCGGATCTGCAAGGCTTCAGCCGCGGCCTCGACTGTCGCGAACGTCTCACACTTCCGGATCCCGTTCACAAGATAACGAATCACGTACTTCGACCTTTTGAAGACGATCCCTGTAGGCAGTGTTCGACGACGTGACGGTAGGTTCTTGCGAGTAGCGGCCACTTATTTGACCCTCTTCTTCAGATCCTTCAGTAGTGTAACTGTACCTCCCTGGTCCCACGTCTTGACGTTGCGGAAGACAACCTCGCCCTTCCGGTCCAGGACCGTGAGGTGAGTCTGTCCGGTCCTATTGATCGTCTCGGTTGCGTTGGCGCTGACTACCTTCCCAAACGACGTTGCGTTGCCGACGACTGACCGGCCCGCCTCGTACACCTTGGTAGAGAACACGAAGGTCAGATCCGCGTCCTTCTGAACGATAGTGTACCGACCCCACTTCGAGAGCTGCTTGTACGCCTTGTCTGTAACCTCGGCATGGTCAGACTCGTTCACAATCGCAACGGTCTTCCCTTCTCGCAGCGCCAAGGGTGCGGTCGACTGTGCTGAAAGGGATCCTACGAGCATTAAGACAAGGACTGCTGTGCGCATTGGGCGCCTCCAGGTTGAATTTATAGAGAGTGAATCGACCTTTGTGCCGGCCAGCGTTAGCGGAAGGCATCTGGCGGCATCCTGGCGTCATGAATGTAGACCCAGAACAGCCCTAGAGTCAAGTGATTGGTGATGCACCACGACAAGTAATTGCCGTTAATTGATTGATTTTGTTGGTAAAAGACTGGTAGCGCTAACGGGGATCGAACCCGTACTCTTCGCCTTGAGAGGGCGAAAGAGGGTGGATAGAATCACCTGTATTTTCAACAATCTGATGGTAACTCTATCCGACCGTGCGTCATCTTGGCGTCATGGTTGCGCAGTTTCTTTTGGAACCGGAATCACAATATAACCTTGTGGAACCAGCAGCACGTTAAGCGTCTTGACTAATTCCGTGGTTGACACCTGTCCGTGACTAAGGGACGCCTGTGCAATCTGCACCGCGACTCCGATTACGGGGTTTACCTGCGCGGTCTGTAGGGCAGCTTGGCCGGCTGCTTTGCCGATCTCCAAGCCAACCTTGCCTACTGGTTTGAGCCACTTGGGGAATCCCATTAGGCAACCACCCCGGCGTCTTTGAGCGCCTGCCTGAGACTCTTGACTTCATCAAACACCTTCTGAATTGTCGCTTCTCCTTCTGGCACCTTTCCTTGCGGAAATGGAGACGCGCCCTCGACGACAGGATTAGGATAGTCGTAGGGTGACGTTGCGTTTACTCGGTCTCCGTCCTGGTCGATCCAATATGCGCTGCCCGCCTCACCTGTCAACTTCACCGGAAGTCGCGCCGACACGTCGTTTCTGTTCTTGAACCATGCCATAATAATTTCTCCTAGTGTTTTGAATTTTACTTCTTGTCGTCTGGAACGATGATGATCTTGCCGCCGAACTTACCAACCAACTCTTGAAACGACTCGAATACGTCGTGCAGCTCTTTGTCGTCAGAACTGGCGACTTCTACCGTGGCCGTGTTATCTACCGTGGCCGCGGTAATAAGGTTATGATGCCCTGCTCCAGACAGCATCTCGATTGCTTTCCGGAATCCCAATTCGACAGATCCGGCGATTTCATCGTCACGTTTCGAGGGGGTCAGCTTGGCGATCATGCGTGCCAGGATAATCACCCCGAGGACGAGCTCGGCCAGCTTGTCTTGATTTTCCAGAACGTACTGAAATACTTGGTTCATTTGTTGCCTCCGTCATCGGAAATTGGTGTAGCTACGCCAGCGCTGCGCACTGGGATGATTATCTCGTCCCGTACTCTATCGGCTGCAGCCGTCCGCGCCAAGTCTGTGCTCGCGCCAACTTCATGCGACGAAACGATAGAGACGACGAATTGCTGCAAGACTTGCGCAAGCGGTATAGGCCCGTATTGTGCCGAAACTGCCGCAATGACGCGCGCCTCGATGTCTAGGGGAATCGTCAGAGTAACGTCCATTTTATATTCTCCTAAGAAGTCTTGCTTAAATACAGCGGGGAGTAGTATACCGTTCCGGCGACGTTGACCTTAATCCATGCGTCTACGGTCCCCGGTGTCGTCTTGGTCGTACCTGCGTCAACCGCTTTGTGGGTTCCTGCCGCTGCGTTGAATCGGACCAAACAGGCATCAGTTACAACAGCGCTCCCAGCTAGCGCAACATCCTTTGCGTCAATATAGTTGTGCCTCGTAACGGTGAACGCACCTGTATAGAGCGGCTCAAGCGTAGCCGCCCCTGCGTAGTCGTCAGCAGGACTCGCTGCTAGCGTTTTTGTTTCCTTGACGTGAAGGCGCGTGTCTGGCGTTGCCAACCCTACGCCAACGCGCTCTGTTGACGCGTCGGTAAAAAACAAGTTGACTTCAGTGTCACCTTCAATTCGACAGTCAGTATCCAAACCCTGTTCATTGAAAACGAATCCGCCGTCTTTGTTTACAAGCGCGAGAATTGCCGCAGAACTGTTTTCAATATCGAGTATGTTAGCCGTCTGACTTGCATCGGCGCGCAATGTTGCCGCTTTCAAAGAGGCAGACGGAGCCTGAATTCGGCCATCTACCATAATCTGAAATGTCTTAGTTGCCCCACCAGGAACTACGCACGAAAACACAGGGGTAGTTTGCCCTGTAGCAGGCCAGCACTCAACCTGTGCCCCTACTGCTGTATGAGAGTCTGATAGCCTGCGTCCAAGTTGAATTTTACCCGCGCCACCTGCGTTGGTCGGGGTAAGAATTATTGTTCCGCCGCCTATATTTATATTAAAATCTACGGCGCTCACCGACGCGCCAATAGTCGCCGATGTTGTTCCGGAGCCTAACTGAAACTTGTTAACAACGTCTGATCGACCAAACCGCATAAGTCCTGCGGGGTCGTCAAACTCAAAGTCATAACTTCTCCCAAGTCCACCAGACGCAGTTAGAGAAACCTTACTGCCCGTTCCTATTAGTTTGAGCTGGTTAGCTGCACTAATTACCCCTGCAAGGACGCCGGAACTGTCTGTCCATGTCGCCCTGTTTGGAACCGTTCCAGTGGCAATAAGCCGTACGGCGGGACGGTGAATCACAAACGTCGCCGCTGCCAAAAACGGAGAATGGATAACGTCTACTTGCAAGCTTGTGTTGTTTGTAACCATCAGAACCGTCCGGGATTGACCCGAGGCGACAATAACGTCACCGGACCTAACTTGCTCCGTAAACAAAGTTCCCGTGCCAGTGACAGTGTTACTGCCTGACGTAGTAAGCGTCCCCGTGCCCGTGAAAGACAGCGGAGAAACTAAATTTCCCCACGGGTCCAGCGCGCTTCCGATAGTGGTGTCCGGTCTATGCCATTCTTGCAAGTTCCCAGATTGCGCTGTGAAACCCATAACAACTAACTTCTGTGTTGCAGAGCCTGGGTTATTCCAGGTGAAACCGGCATCCCCGCCAAAATTCCCGGCGTTATTGTACTGAACAGAATTGAATGGAAGCGCCGGCGCCGTCGCAGTTGCTGCGATAGTGATGTCAACTTCTCCAGTTCCGCCGTCGTCGGCAACGGTCAGTGTAACGGCGCTACCTTCAATGAAGTTCAGTTGCTTCTGTTGGAAGACAGATCCAGTCGAATTCTTACGGACGTTGACCTTTTGAGGATCGGCCAGAAGACCGGACAACCCTGTCACGACGATCTCGTCAGTGCCGCCGTCCTGATGGCTTGCAGCGTGCGCTAGGGGAACCCCCGGCGCAGCACCAATGGGCGTATACACGCCGGCCTTCGAGTAGTAGAGTGTGTCGTTACTTTCAAGAAGACGGAACTGATTGTTGGCGTAGACCGGCCCGAGGGCAGCAACAACCATGATCTGTAATCTGTCTTCCTCGCGTTCCTGCATCAGCGGTTTCCTTCATATTCGACGTGAATGTGGTCAGACTCAAGCACAACGTCGAACTGAGGCCCGAGACAGGCAGCGATAGCCGCGTGCAGTGAGACGAGGATGTCCGCGTCTACGTTCTTCGTCCGACAATCGAAGGCACGGCCCTTAAAGTGCAGACTACCGGGCGCATGTGTCTTGTCGTTCAGGCTGGTGATCCAGAATTCGTATCCGAACTTCGTATAGACTTCATCAACTCTGAAAAGCGCCAGGACGGTCTGCGGTTGAAGGTCATTGAACTTCACGGAATCGAGCCATCTCATTTGAGCTTCCGCCTTTGTTTGGGTTTGCCGCGAAGCATGAGCTTCTCGAACACTTCGTGGTGCGCAAGGTGGTTTGATAGCAGGGTGTCGATCTTGGTCAGCCGGTGCTCCATCCATAGAAGCCCGCCAATCGCCCACATGCTTACCGTTGCAATCGTCTCCCACATTACGCCGCTCCTATCGCATCACGAATTAGTATACTACAGAACTACGGGACCAAGGGGTCTGCGCCCCGAATCACACCTGATCCAATCTTATCTTGATATTCACTAACACTTTGCAGTAGTTCTCGCAACTGATCCTCAGCCTGTGCTTGAGCCACGGATAGCCCGAGGAAGCCGGCTCGCTTTATATCGCTCTGTGCGGCACGTATCGACTTCACCTGTTGCAAGGAAGTAATTCGGGCACTCTTTGCCAGATCAATCTTGCTAGTCCGAATCCCTCCGAATAGAGACTGCACTTTCTCCAGGGGGGTCAAATCCTCGCGAGATTGGCGTACAACCTCGTTGACTGTGGGGGCGAGTGAACTGAGTACGTAGAACATGAACGGGTTGACATAGGACGTTTCCTGCCCATCTGGGGTTGTCCCTGTCTGGTATCCGATCAGCTTCTTGAAGGCTTCCTCGGGGACCATCTTGCCAGTCAGGTCGCCAACCAACTTCCCGAGGGTCGCACCGATTACCCCTCCGCTCTTGGCCCCCATCAGCGCAACCATGTTCCCGATCAGCTCGTCAGGCTTTACTTTACCGACGCGTCCGATCTCTGCCTTCAGATCCGTGATCCCTCTGGAGGTGTCGGACCGTAGGACCCGATCGTCGAAGAATCGCTTCTTGACCAGGAGCTCGATAGGCATCTTGAGGAAGGGTGTGATCTGTGCCAGGGTTGCTTTCTGCATGGTCTGCGCCATGTCCATTCCGCCCTTCTCGTCCAGTTGAATTCCGTTGAGGACATCCAAGGGTGAGAAGTTATTGAAGGACTTGAAGACTGCCTGCACCTGTGGGTCAAACTTCTCGAAGAAGCCGGGTTGCTCCTGGATGTAGCCAGGGATGGCGGTCTGCTCTGCCGGCGTCAGCGTCTCTCCACCTGCGCGTTTGTTCCAGCCAGTGAAGAATGCGTCGGCACCTTTCTTGAGTGCAGACACGCGGCCCGGTGTCGTAGCGATCGTCTCGGCAACCAGGGGATACGCAAACCGTTGGAATGAGTAGAAGGGAACGATCCGCTTGATGAAGCGTGTCTCGATTTGTGACAGCCCGTTGGTGTAGTCGAACAGTGCCTTCTCAGTCAGACGTGCTGCGTCCTTGGGAGCGTGGCCCATGCGTAGGCCGTTCATGAAGAGAGACACCCTTGACCAGTCTTCAATCGCGGACGGCCAGTTGAGATGGTTCGCCATTCCTGCCATGAACTTGACCGCGCCTTCCGCGGCCTCGTTGCCCATCGTCGCCCGGTTGATAACCATCTCGTTGCGAAGCTGGCCGGTCAGGTTGCGGTTGAACTTCTCGCCGGCAATGTTGGTTCCTCGAACGATGTTGTGTTCCTTCAGCAATGCGGCAACGTCGTCAGGTCCGTAGATGTCCCCGAGGTTCGAGACAAGCGGACGATCAGGCAGATGTCCGCTGACGTAGGCCGCGGCGTCCATCGCAGCCCGAGGGTCAAACATCTTGAATGCCTTGACGCCTTGGGCGACGAATCCCTGGACGGAGTTCGAGACGAACTGCTTAGGTCCGAACGCCGGGTTGACTGCTGTTGCAAACGTCTTGAAGATCGACTGCGCCCGGTCGTAGAAGTTGAGGGCCTTGCGTGCAGCCTCGGGCAGTGACCGCCCGTACAGTCCTTCACCGACGAAGTGGATGTCTTCAGCCACGCGCTTCGGGATCATGCTCTGTCCACCGAAGAGTTGTCGGGTTGACTCGTTGAAGTATTCCTTGGCGACGGCCTTCCTCGATTGGATTACGCGCTGTGCGGTCAGGATCGCAGCATCGAGCTCAGGCACGTAGCCGGCTGCTTTGGCTTGATCCAGTGTTTCGAACACCCGGCCTTCAGCCGCGGACAGGAACGTAGACAGTCGGGGAGAGTTGTGCGTCCTCTGGAAGGCAATGAAGTCAGCTCCGTTCTTCATCAGGTTGTACATGCGCGGGGTGTAGTTCTGCACCATGACATCTAGCAGACCGACAGCCATTTCATTCTCTCCGGATTCCTTGAAGAGTCGCTGCATCTCGGAGTAGGCCGCGAGAGACTTGTCACTCAGCTTCACTTCCCCGAGGACAGAGTGACGGATCTGTTGCAGCTCACGAGGATTCAACTGGCGCCCGAGTTGTTCGATAGCGGAGTTGGTAGATTCTTGAATGGTGTGAGCCAAGGACCCCAGACTGACGCGTTCGTCCTTCGGCAGTCCACTGAAGACTTTCTTCACAACGTCCTCAGTCTCTTCAACCATGCGGGAGTATTCCGCCTCGATCGTCTTTCGGATGTCGATGTACTCTTCAGGAAGACTCAGGTTCCGCCGCAAGATCCCGGTAGCATCACGAAGATCCTGATAGACCTTGGTTCCCTTCAGAGGTGACACAGCCACGCCCAACGCCTTCTTTGCATAGTCGAAGACAGCGCCAGGGACGACTGTCTGTCCGGCGAACTTGATGCCGCCCTTGTCGATCAAGGAAGGATCTGTCGCCATCATCTTCTCAATCGTAGCTTCTGCACTCTCGCGGATCTTAGTCACCGCTCGCTCGCTGACTGCTTCCCCCGCCAGCTTGGTTGAGTACCCACCTTCTTGTGCGAACTTCTTCGCCTGTGACGCAATCTCCATCCCGAGGGCCTTGCGGCCTGCCTTCGATAGAGGTTCACCCACAACCTTGATCGCCTTCCCAGTTCCGACCGTCAGGTAAGTAACCGGGTCCAACGCTACGTCAGCCAAGAATCCCATCACCTCTGTTGCGTAAGGGTGCGCTGCCGCGTACTCGGGATTGTGCTTCTTCATCACCTCGGAGTAAGACAGACGTTCCTTCGGGTCCAAGGCTTCTTGCATCCCGGCCTTTAGAGCGGATCCCAGCGCCACGAAACCATCCGTCGCCAGGGAGTCAGCAACCTTCGCAGAGGCATACTGACCGCGCGAGAGTAGATCCAAGACCTTGCCAGTGAAATCGACGATACTCTTCCCGGATGTCTTGAGCGCTTTGGTAGGCCCAAGGTTCGCAATGTCAGACTGTGCGCCCTTGAGTGCAGCTTGCTCGGGTGTGTCTGGTGTCTCTGCGAATGCGCCAGCAAGCGGGTCGTCGTTCTGTGGTTGTGAGGCGAAGGCACCTGCTAACGGATCAGTGGTTCCCATGCGTCTCCCTTACTTGGCAGAATTTCGAGTCTGAAGTTCTTGCGCGATCCAGGATGCGAACGCTTTCTTGACGATCTCGGGCTGTGATTGAAGCGTGGGTGATGCCAGCATCTTCGAGGCCAGGGCCAGTCGTTCCTCGGGTGATTGAACTGTCTCCATCAGAGCTACCGCGGTAGACTTGGCGCCGGCCAGGGGATCTTTCTGACCCATCTCGTTGATCTTCTTGTTCGCGTCTTCAATGTTTAGAGGGGCGGTTTCCTTGTTGGTTGTCTTGACGGTCAGCTTCTCTTTGGTGAAGGCAGAGGGATCGTTCCCAAACTTCGCCTTCAAGAACTTCTCACCGAGAAGCATGGCTTCAATACCGGCAGCGCGAGCGTCGTCCTGATTCGGCAGAGGACCCGTCAGCTTGCCGAACAGATCCGTCTTCGGTTGGTTTACGTCGTTGTACTCCCGGAATCCAGCAAGGAAGAAATTCGATAATAGCTGCGCTTCCTTATTTTCGCGGGCGATACTAAGCGACTCTCCACGACCGGCCAGACGTTCTTTCTCAGCCATCTCGTAGTCGTGCGCCTTCTTGATTCGGGCAGCGTCTTCCTTCGTGGGTTCCCCGTGAACAGCGGAATTGTAAATACGGTTGACTGTCTCGCGTGCCGCCTTGTGGTCAATGCCGGCGTACAGCATCGAGTGGAACTTCAGCTCTCCTTCAGCCTTGCGTGCGTCGCCGCGGTTGTAGTCAATCAGGGCCTTCCTGTATTCCTGCTCCTGTGCGTTGTTCTCCATGGCCTGTGCATTGCCGAGGTTCTTCAACGCGACACTGTGCTCAAAGTCAAAGTTCTTCAGTTCCTTCTGTCCAGCGATCTCGCGGTTGTAAGCTTCGATCACTTGCTTGTCTTGCCTCAGTTCCTTCTTCACGTCCTCTTTCGCCTGTGCCTTCTTGCCCGCGATCGTGAACTTGCGTTCGTCCACAATTAGACGTTCCCGGTCTTGGCGTGACCGCTCACGCTCCGCAGCGGCCCGTTGCTCGACAAGCTGACGTTCGAGCGCAGCCGCGGGGTTCTGGGACGTACCAACAGACACAGCTCCAGCTAGGGCACGGATGATCCCGTCTGCCAGATTGCCCTGTGCGGGAGGCGCAGCCGGCGTCGGAGAGTAGGTATCAAAGTTCGACGTGCGCGCATTCACCTCTTGGTCAATCCCTGCGTCGGACAAGGACGGTGCGGGGGCACTCACCTTCTGAAGAATTAGATCCATGAGGCCGGCCATTACACGCCTCCCGTTTGCTGAGGTTTGAAGATGGAGGACAAGCCAGGGATCTTCGAGAGTAGACTGGTGCCTAGCGTGCCGCCTCCAGGAACAGCCGCTGACGCAAGACTGAGCGCTCCGTTGAGGATCGAGCTGACTGGACTCGTTCGACCTGCCTGTAGCGTTGCTGTGTTCTGTCCGATGGTCCCGAGTAAACCTTGACGGAACTGATCCTGATTGAACCCGCGTTGACGTTCGTTCTCGATCAAGCCCGCATTTGTAGTGTTGCGTTGCAAGCCGCGACCAAGGACGCTATCCAACAGGCCGGTTCGCAACGAGGCTTCTCGGTTCCCTAGTTCGCCGGCATTCACTGCCAGCCCGCCCGCCTGTCCAAGAGTGCTCGACTGCAAACCGAGTGATTGAAGCGCTCTATTTGACACATCGCTGCGCAGCCCTAGTTCCCGGTTCGCTGCGTCAGCCAGAAGCTGCGATTGCAGTTGGTCCTGTCCGTAGTTCAGCCGTCCGGCTTGATCGAGTGCAATCGAGGACTGCGCTGTGCCGTTACCGAAGAGGTTCTGGACCAGAGTGTTCTGTGCGTCCTGCCGTCCCAGGTCAAACTTAGCCTGATTCGCCTTGGCGATCGCATCGAGTGAGCCTTGTGCAGACGCGTCAAGGTTTGCAAGGTTCGGCTGTCCCGCAGTCGTCTGCTGTAGTCCGAGCATCCGTTGGATGATGTCGTTAATCCCTGCTTGGTTCTGACCAGCCCCAGCAACGTCCCCGCCTACCGACTGCAAGAGAGCTGCCCGCAACGCTGCTTCATCGTCAGGGGTTCCGACTCCTGGTTGAGTTGGTGCCGCTTGCTTGAACTGATCCGGATTGAATCCCGCGCCCAGTCCCAAACGGTTCTGGAGAAAATTCAACTCGTCTACTCCGAGTCCTGCTCCTGTCTTACCCATTGTCTTTCTCCCTTAGATCCAAAACTGAACCCACTGAATACCCATGCTCTTTGCCTCGTTCGCGAGTGCTTTCTGAAGTGCGCACCAGCGCATGAGTGCTGAACTACTTGGAACCTTCGTGGCGTGTGTGGCAACCAGCGTGTCGTTGATGTAGAACCCGTAGGACGTTGCCGCTGCGTTCCATCGAATGCGGAGCATGTAAAGCGTGTTCGCGGTGATCGCGACGGTTGTGACCGTAACTTGAGGTGTCCCGGTGCCGCTGTCTGATGCACAGCGCCAGAATGCTGTGCCGTCGTTCGCCGTGTCGTAGCGGAATAAGGCATAGTTCGCAGACGGCGTTGCAGACGGATTCGAGATGTCTTCTTGCACAAGCCCGACGAACATTTGCAAATCGGTTACGTCGCCAGTCGGGGCCAACAAGAACCGCGTAGACCATTCGCCTTGTCCCCAACGTGCTTGGAACAGAGTGGCGGTACTCATGAATTCAGCGCGAGCGTTGGTCGTGGCGTTGCTCGTCTGGATAGCGAACATGCCGGCTGCGCCGGAACCGTGGGTTGAAGAGGCACCCACAACCGACAGGCCCGAAGGGATACCGTCGTTGATGTCCAGCGTGGTTCCGCCTGAGATAACGTAATTGCGAATGAGCAAATGCTTGTTCGGATCGTAGACGCTGGTCGTACCTCCCCCGCCACCGAGTGCCGACGTGATAGCGTTATCGACGTATGCCTTGGGTGTCAGGTGTTGGTTGGGATCAGATCCGCCGACCGCTACAGTGATGTCGATGGGGTCGCCGTTCGCAGCTCGAAGGACGACGACGTTGTGGAACTGTGCGGTTCCGTTGTCGATGTTCCAGCGTTGAATCGCAAGGTTGTCGCTCTTGCGACGGAGGGTCAACTGCTGATCTGGCGTGACGTCTGCCAGCATAATCAGCTCAGCCCACGCGACGTTGGTCAGATCCGTATCCTTGAACAGGATTCCAGGTTCGTCACCTTCGAGGGTCAGGTACTCGACGCTACCGGCCAGGGCTTGAGAGATGATCTCGGAAGCGTGCAGACCGTCCAACAGATCCGCGTTCAAGTTCGGGTTCATCTTCAATGACGTGATAACGAAGGGGAAGTTACCTGTTCCTGCGATAGTGCCTGCGACGGTCGAAGCCAGCCGGCCTAGTCCGTCTACCGACAGCTTCAGGACACCTCCAGCCAGCCACTCCTGAATCAGCGAACTCGCCGTGGTCGTAACTTGATTCAGCTTCAGCACGGACAAGGCGCTGTCGTTCAACTGGATATACGCCTGCACGTCGTCGCTGGTGCCGTTCATCAGGTTGATAATCTGGTTGAATTCGGAATCGACATCCGCGGAACGGATTACGTCTCCTGGTAAAAAGTCGAACAACCTCGCAAGTGTGGCCATGTCTTCCCCTTCACAACCCGCCTATTTTACCATGCGCTAACGATCGCTAACGCGTAATCGGCTAAGTGGTCGTGTTTCTAATTTCAAGTCCTTTAATATGAAAGCTTGATTCAACTGATTGTTCGTGATGAAGAACTGAACGGATTGACCTTTGCGGCCCGGATCGCCGCTGAACCGCTGGTAAATCTCCCGGTCGTTGGTGCCCGTGCGTCCGAATACATACGGCACAAAAGGCTGCCCGCTGTTGTCATCAATACCGTTGTCATCCAAATCCACGGCGTCCCAGGTCGCAATGTCCCATCGTGCGTCTACGCCATCATTACCCGTGCCCGTGGAGCCTCCCGAGCCGTTGGTTGCAAAGGTCGTCCCGTCGCACGTCAAATTCACGCCCGCTATTTTCGATAGATTATCGTCTTGATCGAAACGATACCGTATCGTCAGCGCCAAGGGGCAAGCCAGCATCGTAATCGCGATGGCCCAGTGGTTCCATTCCTTGCGCAAGAGTGCGTCTCCGAAGTCATATGCCTTGGTTGCAACTGCCTTCCTGTACACTGCGCCGGCATCGTTGTAGAGACCTGCGTCACCATAGCGATAGATTCGATTAGTGGCACTGCCGATGAACACGCGCTTCCGGCCTGAGACAAGCACCTGCGCGAACGTAGATCCCGCGCACAACCCGTCGAAGCGTGTCCAGCGGACCTTTCCTTGTGCGATACACTTGTAGTCCAGGATGTAGGTCTGCCCGTTGGCCGATCCCGAGGTTGAAGAAGGAACTGACAGCCAGTATTGCGATTCCTCTGAGTTCACCACTGACGCGAAAGAATCTACCGACTTAATAACGTCCTTCAATTCGTTCACGTTCTGCGAGACGATCGCTTGACGGAAGTCACCGAACTGCTGTACGGCAGCCAGGGAGACGACGCCGGCGTCAGACAAGAATATCAGGTCGTCAAGTAGCGGTTGGATCGTGAAGGCGGACACGCAGCCCACGTTGCCGGCAAATAGATCCACCTTCCACTGGTTCGGATCTGTGTTCGGGACCCCGGTCGTAATGACGTAGATCCGGTTCCTCTTGAAGACGAACAGGGACCTCCTGTGTGCCCTGATTCCAGTAATGTTGTCACCGTCGTTGTAACCAATCTCCAGGACGCCCGCCGTAGCGTGTGTCCAGTCGGCGCCGTCACCGATCTTCGAGAAGTACAGTTGATTCGGACTGGCCGCAGAGACGATCCAAACCCGGTTGTTCCAGACTTCAATGTACTTGCCCTTGGGAGGTGTCCCGGCCAGGGCGGTCGCGTTGCCTGTGCCGGTCCACTGCACTGGGTTATCGCCGCTGGTTGCCTGGTTGACTCCGATCGCGTTGTCATTGAACGTCACCCACTGCCAGTACGTGTCTGAGGGAAGAGTCAGGGCACCTTTGATCGAGGCAGCGGTGGACGCAGTAACGCTACGCAGCTCGTTGCCGTGGGTCATAATCAGGAAGGCCGTGCCGCCTACTTTGCGATAGTCGTAAAGGGAGGTTACGCGTTGACTTTCAGAACCTGCGATGGGAAGGGCCGAAGAAAAAGCAGTGTTTCCAAGTCGGTCTTTGAGGTTGTCTTCTTGATCGAAGTCTTTATTGAGGATGTCAACGCACTCGTCGTCTGCAATCTCATTGGCCGGTTTGCTTGTAACAATTCCGCCCCCGAATCTCTGCTGAATGCTGTCTTGATAACGAGAGGCCACATGGGTTCCTTAGTTTTCAAAGTGGTTCGGATCCAGACGCGCAAGAGGTTCTCGGTCACTTCCACCGATGTCACTCACGCGGAGCCGAATAAGACGCGCTGGTTGCTTCGAGTAGCGCTTGAATCTTTCCGACAGGGCATTCCTCCACTTCGTATCCATGCGGTCGTAGAGCTCGTAATCCTTGTCGTCCTTCGCTTGCATCATCCGAACGTAGTCTTCGAGGATCGTGAGGAAGTTGTCGGGCATCGGGATGGTGTCCCCGTCTGCCAGGGTCGTCGCCATTCCGTTCTCGATGATCTCGCCGGCGTAGGTGCCGTCAGGAACCGGCCACACCTTGAACTGATGTTGACCCGTCGAAGCCTCGTAACCGGATGCGTAGAAGTGTCTGGGTTTTCCGGTGAGTTCGAGATCCACGTTCATCGACACCAACCGCTCGACAGGAACGTAGGTAATGTGCTCGTCAGTCAAGGTAAGGCGCATGGTTGTAATCTCGGAGCAAGTGGCTTGTGTCTCGTACTCCGAGCCACTGGCAACCGTGAAAGAGATCGACTCCTGGACCTTCAGGAACGCCCATGCGCAGGCGTCCCCGATTTCACGATAGCCACCTTTGATCCACTTGCGGACCAGGGTCAAATACTCTGTGTCGCTGGTTGATTCGCCGGCTTCAGTAGCCAGTTCGAGCGCCAATGCAGAAACGGTAGGCATCTGAGTTCCTTATCCGAAGTAGATTACTTGAAGCGTTGCATCAGCGGACGCGCGGATGAACTCGATGTCGAGTAGCGCCTCGCGGGAATCCAAATACAGATTGTCTCCTGCTACCAGTGGAGCACCATCCGTTGCAGACGGATCTGCGTCCATGCGCCAGCGAACGGTGTTCGTCTCCACACAGATCAACGCAGCGACGGCGGTGGCCGGGACAGACGCCAGCGGTACCGACGTGGTGCTGACTGCCAGCTTCTCAAAGCCCACAGATTTCAACTGCTGACGAACGGCGGACTGACATAGAATGAATTGAGCCATGTAAACCTCTTGAAGAAAGAATGGGGACGCCCGGTCCCCTGATGCTTAGTTGTAGCTGACTGCGAGAATGTCGGTGATCGTCAGAGCAGCGATAGCTGCCCGCTGATCCGCGTGAAGCTGGTCGTACACGTCCTTGTTGATCCGGACTTCGATCACGCCCATCTGGTCGGTCGGTGTGGTTCCGCCGAGGATACCGACCTTGACTACGTGCTGTGCTTCGCCCGATCCGGACGCTTTCTTGTCGTATGTAACAGTTCCTGCTGCCATGTGATTACTCCTGTGTGAAATGTCTTACAGAGTCTTCATCGACTTTCCGCCGAGGTACGACTTCGGCATCTGATCCTCATCCACGATCAAGGCGTCGGCCCTGTTATGGAATTCAGAAATGTGTCGTTCAATCGCCTTACGAACAGTCGCTTGGGTTTCAGCGTCCATCTCGGCGTAAGGGCCGAGTTTGTTGTGCGCTCCAAGATCGAAGCCGCAGACTTTGCAAACCGCGGGGGTCAGCTCGTTGCGGGATCTCTTGACGTTGTACTTGTCAATCTGCTTTCCGTAGGTAATGAACTGCTTCTTAGGGGCCTTCGGTACTTCAACGATTGGCGTGTTTGCCATGTGTTCACCTTTGAGTGAAATATCGGGGATAGGCCGGACTGGTTCAACGTCCCACTATCCCCGTCCTACTTACCGCAGAACTACTAGAGCCAAATCCTGCGTAGACTCCGTGGTGATCGCGATGACTTGGGGAGCAGTTCCCGCGAAGGAAGCACCCAGGGCCAGCATCTGGGTCGAAGTCGGATCAGTCGTAGTTGCTTCAATACGCGTGTCCAGTTCCCCGGCCACAGCGGTCGTTACAACAAACTCACCCGCAACAACGCCATCCTCGACCTTCACCGTGGCGGGACCTTTGACAATCACCCATCCAAACCCGTTATCCGCAATGGCGTTGGGAGCCACAGCAATAACAGGCTGCGCAACAGCAGAAGTGGGATGAAGGTCGTAAGCACCTTCGGCGTAGTCACGATGCAATGCGTCGTACTGCGCGATGGCGGCACCTGCGCGGATGTACCGGCGAGTTGTGCCATCGTCAAACGTCAATTCAAGCCCGAGATTATGACGGGCTCCCTCAGCCGATGTCTGAACTGAATCAGGGTCAACGCCGAGGACTTTTGGTGCAACATAGTTAGCCATGTTAATAGCCTCCATGAAATTTTTTAACTACACTTCAGATACTGAATCGCATTCTCCAGCACCAGAATCGAATCTTGAAAGTGGCCGAGGGCGCGGTTGCAGGGCTGACAAAGCAACCCACGAACTTTCCCTGTTTTGTGGTCGTGATCTACGCTCAATCGCGTTAACCGTTCCACTCTTTCCGGCCTCCGACAAATGGCACAAAGTCCGTCTTGGATCTGCACCATCAAATCGAATTCTTCAGGACTAATTCCGTACCTTCGAATGTTTGCGCGTCTATCAATCCTTTTTCGCATGGCCTTGGTTTTGGCAGCGAACTTGGGATTGCGTTTGGCCAATGCTTTCTTGTAGCAATACTCACACTGGCCGAGCGCATAAATCTTTTTGCCTTTACCGCAATCCTTACAGACCGTTAAGTCCTTTAGGATCATGGCGTTGTAATGCCGGTTGCCACAGCTTGCCGTGCCCTGTTGTTGCAGGTCAGGTTGCCGTACAGAATCACTTGGCTGACTTTTGCTTCCTGGTTCTCAGGCTTCTGGAACGGGGTGTTGACAAAGTTCCGTCCTTTACCGATCACGAAGCGGAGGAAATCCGCGTTCAGGAAGTAGGTGTATCCAGACTGCGCGTCCTCGTCAAAGACGATAGGAGTTGCTTTGTAAAGCAGGTTCTGGAACCCGGCATCTCCCAGCTTCATGTCTGTGAATCGCTCGTTGACAGTCAGGGACTTCTCGTATGCTTCGAAGACAGCCTGAGTCGTCACGATAAGCGTAGGCTTGGACGAAGACCGCGAGGCGCTGTTGAACAACGTTCTCCACGTATCCAATCCGTTAGCTGCGAAGCTGCCCACGGTGCCGAGCCACTGATTGCGCCAGAAGGCGTTTGCAGCCAGTGAAGAGTCGATCCCGCCGTAAGTGCTCCAGGCGGTCCCCTCTTCAACAGCCAGCGCCAGACCCGTAAGGTCCTTTCCGCTGTTGGCCGTGCCGTCTCCGAACAACTGCTCGTTCAGAACCAACTTCATCGACTCTTCCAACTGAGTCAGCTTGGCTTCGAGCAGTGACAGGATCTTGGTCTTCGATCCGCTGTTCTTGAATTCCTCTTCACCCGAGATTGATACGGAACCAGCGATCTGTTTCCAGGAGAATTCAGCCGCAGAGATTCCTTCTTGTGGGGTCGTGTCGATGATGTCGTAACCGCTAAAACTGCGAACGGTGCTGTTGGTGCCAGTCAACAACGGCTCAACGATAGAAGTCCCGCCTTCATCTTCACGAATAAAACCTTTCGCCTTCATCTGGTACCACAACGCCTGATGGCCGGTGATGTTGTCAGACAACACCTTCCGGTAGTTCTTCAGAGTGGTAGTAACCAGGGCGTCAAAACTTGCATTTGCAGGGGCCATGATGCCCTCCTATGCTCATGTCAGTAAGTGCTTACTAACTTGACAGAGCAAAAATTTTTTGATACCGAACAACTGCTTAATACCCAAGTTCTTCCAGTGCCGCGTTAAGTGCGGCCTTGACGCTGCTAATCCGCGTCTTTGTTTCTGGATTGGCGGCGACACCAGACTCGGTTGAAAGACTCGCAGCTTTCGCCTTGAGTTTTGCAGCGTCGTCCACACTCATGCCGTCCGCTTGCGGTTTACTGGCAGTAGCCTCTGTCTTGGGTTGGGTAGTACCGGCGTCTTTCGGGACCAACTTCGATAAAGCGTAAAGTTGCTCGAAACTCAAACTAACGCCTTGCCCAGACAACTCTCTGCTCAGTTGTGCGATGGTCGGCACTTGTTCCTTGAAATCAGGGAACTTCGCTGCCGTCTCATCAAACTCCCGCTGAATTTTCGCCTCCGGTGTTTGGGACATCGCCTCAGAGATACCTTTCTGAATGAGATCCTTTAGAACACCCGGAGCGCGCTCGCGATCTGCGAGGGCATCAAGCAAGTCCTCGTCGGTTTGTTCCGCGGAGGGTGTTTGCTTCCCTGCAACAAGATCCTTAAGGGCCTGTACTTGCCCCTTCAACTCCTGAACTTCTGAGAGCGCCTGCGACTTACGCGTGTGATCCGATTGCAGGTCTTTGTAACGCTTCTCCCAATCTACTTTTTCGCCGGCTGGAACTGACGGTCCCTTGTCCGAGCTAGTCTCGGGTGTTCCCGTCTTAACGTCCGCCTTAGCGTCCGTCAGTTCGGACGTAGCCGGCTTCTTGTCGGTGGTTACTTCTCCATCTGCCGGGGGAGTGTTCGACTCGTTGAAGTTGAGTTCCCCTTCCTCGTTCATCCCTAAGTCAAAGTTCGGAACAAGGTCTGCAATGTTGAAAGTTGCCATCTGTCTCCTGTTTTACTTGCCCCTTGAGGACATGATTTTTCCTAACAGACTGTCTCGGTACTTGCCTTCGGCCACGTTTTTCTTGTGTGCGCCACAGACTTCCTCTGCCTCAGTTCGAGTACGACCCGCGGCCATCAACTTTTCCACGCACCCGGTGCTTGTGTCCATCTTCCCTGTACCAGACGGTTCCACGTCAAACGACTTCAATGCCTTCATCCGTGCGTCTAGTGCTTGGCTCATCTGTTGTTCCCTCCTAGCGCCGAAAATAGTCTTCCGAGCACGCTGTCTTGGAATCTAGCTTCTCGCTTATGTAGCGCGTGCTGCTTTGCGATCTCTGAGTAGCCACCCGACCAGTCCTTCCGTACGTCTCTGAAGCATCGTGCCTGTGCTTCTTCGGCACTCAGGCCCTGCTCCATCAAAGTCTCAATGCAGCCCTTGCGCGCTGCGTGCTTCTCAGGTGATACGTTCTTATCTCTCAGCTCGCTCGACATTAGACCGCGTATCCTTCCAGGTGCTTCTCAATGTGCAGCCGCCGCTTTACTTCCGCCCCGGCGTTCTTCTTGCCCACCTTCATCCCTTCTTCGACCCGAGCAATTCCGGATTCCTTCATGAACTGCTTCGCCTGCGATCTGCTGTTGAACGTCTTGTCCATCGCCGCGACGCGAACCCCCGTGTGCCAAGAATCGTCGGGGAACATCGTCGTAAGAGACGGAACAGTCACGCATAGATTACTACAGTTATCGCACCGTACTTTACCTTTTTTATCGCGCCATGACTTAACCAGGACTTCAAAGACTCCGTGCGCGGGGCATTGGTACTCGAAGATCGGCATGGTTATTGCATCCTCCGTCGATTTCTGAACGTCCAAGGCAGTTTCTGAAACGCGTCTACGCGGCCTATCGAGTAGCCAACTAAAAGAACAATCGTCAGCAAACACGTCATGAGAAAGTCTACGGTCATACTCCAAGTCCTCCGCTGGTCCCTCCCATGATCTGTCCGAACTGTGCCGCACTTACCTGACCCGGCGAAGTAGCCATGTTGCCAGGGAGAAGACTGCTCGCAGGAACCTCGGTGCCTACGGCGTTCCCGCTCTGTGGTGCGCCGTCAGGTTCGTTGATCGGCGCAGCCGGCACTGCGAACTGTGGGAAGATCCGTGCAATGTCTTTCACACCGAATGACTCGAACACGTACCGGAACAGCTCAGAGACGTTCATCTGTAGGCCCGATTGCTGTAGGATCTCCAGATTCTGTACGATGATCTGAAGGATCTGAAGGGCTTGCTGCCGCTGCGTGGCCGGGTCTACCTTGTCCGCGGAGGTTGTCTCAATGTCGATGTCGAAGTCGCCTTGGATATCGTCCCTCGTAAACTCAACCCAGTAGATTGCCTCGGGTCCCGCAACCTTCATGACCTTCGTCGTGACGTAGTTCGCCTTGATGTGCTGGATCAGTTGATAGCAAATCTCTTTTACGAAGTCGTCTACCTGATCGATCCGGTCTTCCAGCTTCAAGCTGACTAAGTTCGTGCGGGCGTTGACTTCTGTGGCTGTCGTCCTGGAAGGCAGTCCCCCGCCTCGCAACAGCTCGTCAGCGCCAGTGATCTCCCGCACGTCCTGCTTAATGACAGCCTCGGTCTGCATCTGGTCGCTCTGTAGCCGCGCCTCTTCGAGTGCCTTGACTCCGTTGATGTCGCGCACGACAACGATGGTTCCGTCAGGGCCGGCCTCCAGCTTGTTCATCTCAGCTTCATCGACTGCACCTTCGAGGGCGAGGTACTTACGGTTGAAGCGCCGGCGATGCTCGAACATGCTGGTGCGGACTCGGTTCAGCTCGAACTGTTGATCCTCGATCCAGCGTGGAATGCCGAGTGCGTAGTGTTCGTCAGGAATCGGGATGAACGGCGTCATGACGTAAGGGAACTGATTCAGGTACGGGTAGGGCCACGCACGCTCAACCAGGGGTTTACACACGCCGACCGCGAACACGTAGTATTTCATGTGCTTCTTGTCCCAGACTTCAGCCAGGACAATCCGCTCCAGGTCGTTCTGCTCCAGCTCGTCTTTCTTGAAGAGTTGTTCACCGCCGTTGGTCCCCTCGGCCAAGTAAGACTGCACCGTCTTCGGTGTCTCGATCTTGTCCTTGATGGAAGCCAGCACGCCCTTGTCGTATTGCTTGTTCGCCAGGACATCTTGCAAAGGCTTGAAGAACAGCTCCGCGCACCAACGAGCGGATTCCAGGTCGTGCTCGGGTGCTTCCGGATCAAACAGGAACATGAAGGGAGAGACGCGCTTGATGTACGGAGCTTCTTTGACGACGTAGGACTCGTAGGAAATCTTTCCGTCTAGGTTCGGGTTCTTCGCGGCGTCCTCGTTGACATCGAGGATGAAGCCGGTCTTGACGATGCCGTGACCCACGATCGCCATGTCAGCCGCAGCCCGCTTGATTTGCTTCTGCATCTTGCGTTGCTGCCACTCGTAGTTGAGGATGGCGCGCTGGATTGCCGCGGCCACAAGGAATTTGGGCCGGCGCGCCGTCACAAGGAATTCCGGATTCTTGCGAACCAGGAACGGGAGGAATGAGAGAATCGTTGAGCCGGTGAGATTGACAGTGATTCGATCGCGCACCGCGTCACTGGACGGGTCGTCCTGGTCGGACATCATAACGCGCCAGTGGTCGCCCCGGAACATGCGGTAGGCGCGCTTCCACGCCTTGTCGCCGTTCCAGTGGTTTTGGCGCCAGCGGAGAGCGCCATCAATGCGCTGACCCCAGAGTTCGTAAACGTCGTCGCCTGTCTTCGCTTCGCGCATGAATTCAGCCGGCATTCAGTTTCTCCCGGTGAATATCGTACCATGCGATAAGTAGTTTATAAGGGGTATTTACTTTCCGAAGTCAGAATAGCCGATAGCACCATTGTTACCAGCAAGTTGCGCAAGACGCCGGACGATTCCTTCAGGAGAATTGCGTGGAGGTGTGATTGTATTGCGCGCTATGTTGATGTGAATCTGCTTCGCCATCTGGATCGCGATCAACGTAGAAGTCACCCGGTCATCCTTCTTGCCCTTTGGCGCCCCATAGCTGCCGTCGTCTTTCTTCTTGTACGCAGCAAACTCTTCGATCGTCGGGATGTCTCGGAAGTGAATGTCTTGGTCACGGATCGCCGCCTGACCGCCGGAGACCATGATGGGCTTGGTGACTTCAGTCGTGTACCAGCCGAACTTCGTCTGACGTTTCTCGCTCAGCTCGTCCTGCAACTTTCGGAAGAAGAGGTTCGGGTAGAACAGATCCTTCGCCAGTCGGAGCAGCGTGGCGCGGCCCATGTTCTCGACTTCGACCCCGAGCAGTGCCTTGTTGAACAGCATCCCGAGGGCGTACAGCAAGTCCGCGAATTCGTCCGGTTCGATTGGCTTGGCCCACATTGCAACCTGCTTCAACTCGGACCCGCACTTCAGCACACAGGCCGCGGAGTTGTCCCCGCCTTCGAGTAGGCCGTCTGAGGGATCGGCACCGATCACGTACTTGGCGCCGGGGACGGGATCTTCGTAGACAGTGAGAGCACCGTAGGGCGCCTCGTAGAACGCACGCTTCCACCATGTCCGGTTCGATGTCCGGTTGTCGCTGCACTTCGTGGAGTACCGATAGTTTCGCGGGACCAGGATCTTCTCAGCGATGGCTTGCTTTAATTGCCTCTTCGTATCTGACAACTGGCGCTGATCGAAGACCCCAGTCCCGCTTACCGCGAAGGCATCCTCGGGCGTCGTCGGATACTCCTGGCGGAATTTGATCTTGTCGTTCTCGCACAGCTCTTTGATCGCCCATCGACGCCACGAGATGCGGCACATGGTTTCGTGTTCGACCTTCTTCGCGTTCTCCAGTGTCTCCAGCTTCCACTCGGGATACCAGTAGAGCACCTGCTTACGGATGTTGTCGGCCTCGTCCACTTCGTTCCCGAAGATGGTGTCCTCCACGTCGGAGAGCTCAGGGTATTTCTTCGGATCTGTTTCGAGTCTGTACGCGTCGTCAGCGATCCAGGAGATGAAGATTTTCTCGTAGCCGTTGCCCTCTTCGTCCCACATGTCTTTGAAGTAGCCCTCACCTTGCGCTGTCGTCTCGATGATCTTAGCCGTCCCTGGTAAATTGGGAATGGTTTGGTTCAAAGAAGTCATCATCGCTTTGACATCGACGACTTTCTCGTACCGTGCAAACTCAGAGAGGTGGACGAAGTGAAGGGTGAACGACGCACCCAGATCCTCGTTGCCGGCTGTCTCCACAAGGATGCGCGACTCAAGACCGAGGGCACCTTCTTCGTCCGGATTGGCGAAGTAGATTTCCTGTCGGTTCGAGTTCTTCTTCATGGGCCGCAGGTCAGGAGGTGAACACTTGTAGAACAGCTTGGATTTGTCGAAGAGGTTGCGGGCTGAGTCCAGTTCATGCGCCACGACCAGGGCGCCGCGGTGCGGGTTCATCGAGACAAGCCAGTAGAGGAATGCAGCGATAAGCGTGGAGAACCCAAGCTGACGCGCCTTGAGGATGATGCACCGAATCGGGATACCGTTAGTCAGGCAGTACAGCAGGAAGTTAGCGAACTTGCGCTGTGCCCGGTTCCAGACCAACGGAACCAACTTGCCAGCCTTCGTCTTGATCTTCAGCGCCCGAGCGCAATACTGCTCGAAATCCCTACGCAGGATCAGGATGCCTTTTATCCGCGGGTCAACCTTCTTGCTCACGCGTACTCCTGGTTGAAGATGTTCGCGATGGCCCCGCCCTTGGCTTTCATGATCCAGGTGTCCCGGCTCTGTTCTTCGTACACGTCAAACTCAATCATCTCGACGCGTTCATTGCTGACGGATGCGCAACCGCATTCGCCCTTGGCCTCTTGGATTCTCCGCGTAACCTCCGCATCTTTCTCCGCAACCTGCGATGCGATGGTGTAGCCGGCCTCGAACAGATCACTTGCTGTCTTGTTAATCAGCTCTTTTAAGGTCATGACGGTATAGGTCCCTCCCGGTGTAAGTTCTATAGGTAACGGAGTCTGCTGCTTTGTGTACGTCGTGCGCGTTCGAGAGAATTGCTGTCTGAAGGTCTTCGGAGAGATTGCTCACGCTGTCTGAGAGCATGTACGCAAGATCCCGAAGGACAGTATCGAGTCCGTGTTCTGCAACGATGGAGTTGAGTTCACACTTCTGCTCGGCTGTCATGAAAACCTCTTGACGATCAGCCATTGAATCAACTCCCCGATCTGTTTCATTTCCGCGAATGAGAACGTGTCGCCCTTGATCGTGTTGCACTGCCAGCAGGCTTTCGTAAGGTTCCCGATCTGGTAAGGAAGCGCGTTGTCAATTCGGTCAACGGTCAAGTCCCGCGTCTTCGTGGCGTGCGCTGACGGATACGCCTGTACGAGATACTTCTGTCGAATCCCGCAGTAGGCGCAACGCGACGGGGTTTCCTTCCACCACTGCTCGAAGGCATCGAACGTGAGCGGGAATTCCCGTCCAGCGCGTTCCGAGCGATACTGCATTTGCTTCCACCGACAGCGAAGGTTGTTCAGTCCCTTCCCGTAGTGGTTCCGAGCGTATGCTCGGGCGTGCTCTCGATTGTCTTCTCGCCACTTAGCCGTTGCCATCTTCAATCCTCAAAACCCGGAAAAACGATCTCGTCTTCGGTGCCCTTCTGCTGCGCCTCGCGAATGATGGAATCGAATGAGAGGTTGACGTTGACTTGGGTGCCGGCCTTCTTCTCGGTCATGCCGAGGATGTCTGCCAAGGCCTTCGCCGCTGCGATGGCGTTCTTGTCCGTGCCCGACTTCCCGCTCAAGTCAAACTCTTCCTTCTTGCGAATGATGTCGATTAGCCGGTCGTAGGCCACGGTATCGAATTCAGTCTTGGCTACGGACTTCTTGATCTTGTGGAACCGCTTCGTAAAGTCAGGGTGTGCCAGGACCCCCATCACAGTTTTGATCGGGAGTTGCAGCAACACGGCCAGCTCACTCGCTGTCTCGGCCTCGTTGTTCATCAGAGAATCAATAATCTTCAGGCAAGTGATCGGGTCCATCATTGCGACTTCAGGTTTAGTTATGTTTGCCATTGATCTCGTCCAGTTTGTGTTGAAGGATGCCGACAGCTCTCGCCAGTCGATCAATGTCGAATTGGGATATCTCTTCAGCAGGAAGATGCGCAGCTAATCGGCACGTTGCTTCTATCGCGTCATCCATCGTGACCCGGGCGCGTATGTAGAGTGAGACTGACGCGTCGTTCTTAGTGGACACGTTCGCCCCCCTTCTTCACGGTCGCCAGTTGGTCGTTCTGATCCAGGTAGGTGACGCCATCGTTCAGACTCTCCAGGACAGACTCGATGGTCAGCCGCGGAGTTGTGCCTTGGTGTTCGATCGGCAGGTACATCTCAAGCATTCCCCCGCGTGACTTCATCCGGATGGTGGCGTTGCCTCTTTTGTCAAACTCCACGGTCAAGGGTGCGTAGCTCATGCGGGTTTCACCTCACGGAATTTCTTCGCTGCCTTCTCGATCATCTTCCACCGTGCTCGGATCTGCTTTTGTGTCACTTGGATTTCCTCACCAAGGTCTTCACGCGCATCCGGCTGTTGGCTCGCTTCGTTGTTCGTTTCATGCAACCTCCCACAGTTTGAATGCGACGTAGAGTCCGATTGTCAGGATGGCCAGTGCTTCGATCAAGTTCTTGGTTCGTTCGCTCACCACAGCCACTATAACATAACCGGTGAGACGCCTTAACACACGAAGTGGTTGCCTCTGGGCAACGGGAATAATCGCTTCACAGGATAAAAGAACAGTCTGCTCTATTATGTAAGGGTAATATGTTTATTATAAAGCTGAGCGACCGAGCATCAAGCGAGGGAGCGAAGCGCCTCTTAATTATATTGAACTACGTAGTAGTTCTTGGATAGTATAGAATTCTTCTTATAGTATAGATAATATAGATTATACAGTGCATTATCTCCTTTATACTCCCTAATACTCCCTATTGCGCACGCGTATATGTTTTGCCAGATTAATAGGGCAACCCACTGATCACGCTCGGTAATATCCCACTGGATCCACGTAAGTCACTGGATCCACGTAAGTCATTGATAATCCCGATATTATAGAAATTTCCAGGGGGTTATATCCCGCATGATCGGGGTATCGGGCGACGGCAGGTCAAGGGAGGGTACGGGTCTGGTTAAATGTATGTCTATATGGATCAGTAGCTTACGAATACTGCGCATTAAGCCTCGCTAGGATAACTCCAGCCATATCAACACAGCTCCAGCCGTCAAATAACACAGGATAATATCATCTAACATGTGATCCAGTCTTGTATCTGGTTGAATACGGGGTAAATAGCGTGTTGTCTAAAAGTATGTATTTTAATACATGAGTGAATTACTCAAGATTGCATTAATTATACCTGACTCATTGACTCAGGATTAGACCGCCTCGCCTGACTTTACAATTATTGTCACTTTCAACTGACGTGGATTGACACTTTTATCGTGTGATGCAATAAGCTTGCCAAATTACTATCTCACTGTGCGATAAGCGCTTGTGCAATTTTGTATCGCATGGCACGTTAGCTGCACTATGCAAGCCGTCAAATCGCAAACGGAGGAAACGAACATGAGCAAGCACTGGGAAGTAAGAGACGGCTACGCAGTATCGCAAGCAACTCGCCTACACAGCGTCAAGACACGCCGGGATATCTCAGGGCTCAACCTACTGGCTTACACAGTACCTGCGGTCATTCTCGCAGCATTCAGCTATCCCCTATTCGCCTTTGTTGCCGAGTTTATCGCCCTGTTCACACGCTAACGCCTTGCCCGCGCTGCGGTCCTTCAACGAAGTCAACGCTAACACTGAGGACGAACGACAATGTGTAACCGATGTCCAAATCCAGACGAACTTCGTCTGACGTTTCTCGCTCAAGAGTACGCGGCACAGGAAGCCATGAATGAGGCCGTGGTTGAATTCGTCAAGGCTGAACAGGACGAAGACGAACAGCCTGAAACCTGTGATCTGTGCGAGCAAATCCTTGACGGGGACTGTATGTGCTGGTCTTGCCAAGGCTGTGACCACAAGTATACCGGCGACGATAGACCTTGCTCCAACTGTGCACGATGCGCTGACTGTTGCTCATGCTGGTATTGCCGAGGCTGTCGGCAACAGGTAAGCGAAGATGTCATGCAATGCTCAAACTGTGCACGATGCACTGAGGCATGCTGTGAGTGTTCGTACTGCGAGAGCTGCTCTGCGTCAGTCTCTAACACTTGCTCAAACTGTAACCAATGCGAGGAATGCTGTGGTGGATGTTCAGATCGTGGAGCTGCTGTCCATGAGTACGGCTATCAGCCACGCTTTACCTTTCACCATGAGGAAGATGAAACCGAAGACTCTTCGCAGTTCTACGGTATAGAGCTGGAAGTCAATGGCAGTCAGGACTTAGCCGAAGACGTTGAATCCCGAATGGACGGCCACGCCTACAACTGCGAAGACGGTTCAGTCAATCATGGGTTTGAGATTATCACGCATCCCCACAGCTTTCGGTCAATGCGCAGACTGTGGACAGAATACTTCAAGCGTCCTGTCAAGGGCCTGTCCAGCTTTAAGAGCGGTGAGTGTGGCCTTCACATCCACATAGGCCGGAATAATCTGACCGAAGC
>Ga0210379_10000053_pt1 | contig 26459 bp, 25 predicted proteins | sample PLMedo_2_FD_155468 | JGI IMG/M metagenome (GOLD analysis project Ga0210379, IMG submission 155468) | Groundwater sediment microbial communities from an aquifer in East River, Colorado, USA - PLM4_32_coex redo | ecosystem: Environmental > Terrestrial > Soil > Riparian zone | place: USA: East... | reverse complement strand
ATCCAGGCCGACATCTTCTTCTCGTTCTCGGACCAATCGAACGTCATGCGCAGGAGCGGCAGGCCGTTGGCGTCGCGGTAGGTCGGGTCGAGGTCGAGATAGTGGCTGCGAAAGCTCTGGGAGCCGCCGTGGAGAGCGATCGTGAAGTTGCCGTGGTAGTACTGTGTCGCGGCCTTCTTCCAGGCCGAGCCCCAGCGCGGCGTGCCAGGCGGCACTGGCGTGCTGCGGATCGGCATGGCGCCGCTGCTCGAAACCGCCACGTACGCGCCGCCCATGAAGCCCAGGCCGGAGTGATCGAAGTTGTCGCCGTTGAATTCGTCGATGGAAGTCCCGCGCGCGCCGCCGCCCATGAACGGGTTGAACGACCTGTCCTCGAAGAACAGCGCCACCTTGCCCGCCGACTGGTAGGAATAGTTTCTGCCCACTACGCCCTCGCCCGAGACCGGGTCATAAGGCTTGCCGATGCCCGAAAGGAGCAGCAGGCGCGTGTTATTGAACGTATATGAGGCCAGGATGACCAGGTTGGCGGGCTGCTCCACTTCGCGTCCGCGCGCGTCCAGGTAGGTCACGCCCACCGCGCGCTTCCTGTCGGAATCGAGGTTTACCTTGATGACGTTGGAGAGCGGTCGCAACTCGAAGTCCTTGTGCTTGAGCAGGGCGGGAATGACGGTGGTCAACGGGTTGGCTTTCGCGCCGTTGGCACAGCCATGGCTGCTGCAGAAGCCGCCGCGCACGCACTGCCCGAGCATAAGCTTGTAGGGGTTCATGTAAGCCTGCGTCATGGCCGCCGTGGGATTCACATGCGGCTTGTAGCCGAGCGACTCGGCGGCCTTCGCGAACAACATGCCCGCGTACGTCATCGGGGCCGGCGGGTTCGGATACTCGCGCGAGCGCGGGCCTTCGAACGGGTTACCGCCGGGCTGGATCTCGCCGTTGAGATTGCCCGCCTTGCCCCCGACGCCGTAGAGATGCTCGAACTGATCGTAGTACGGCTCCAGTTCTTCGTAGGTGATGCCCCAGTCCTGGCTGGTGCAGTTTTCCGGAATCTGGCCCTTGCCGTAGCGCTCGATGGTGCGGCTGCGGGTTTCGAAATCCCACGGCAGGAAGCGCCGGGTATGCGTGCCCCAGTGCGCGGCCGTTCCACCCACGCATTCGCCGGGCTTGAACGAGCCCATCTCGCGCATGGGCAGCGCGGTCTCACTCATATTGTTGCGGAAGGTGATCGTCTCGCGCGAGAGATTCTGGAAGATGTCGCTGTGGCGGTCGAACTTGAGCTCGTCGTGCGCGTACGGCATCGCGAAATCGTGCTGGGGGTCGATCATGCGCCCGCGCTCGAGCCCGACGACCTTGAGCCCGGCATCGGCGAGCTCCTTGCACAGGATGGAGCCGACCACCCCGGTGCCCACGACCACCACGTCCACCGGCTTGAGTTTAGTGACTGTCATCCTTCGACTCCGCCGCGCTGCGCTCAGGACGAGCGGTTGGATTGTTGAGACTGCCCAGCACGACGTGCTTCGGATAGCCCTGCGCATCGACCTTCGCCCGTCCCTCGAGCACGTCGAGGATGCTCACGGGCTCGACGCGGTACCGCACGTTGTGCTTTTCGATATGGTCGTTGTAGGTGGACGCCGCCACCCCGGGGAAACCGATCAGCTTCCAGCCGATCTTGTCGCGATTGCCGCCGTACATTGGGTCGGCGAAGAAGCCTTCCAGCGTGTTTCTCAGCAGCAGGTTGAAAAAGAGCCGGGCCGACAGTGACTCGAGCTCGATTTTTCCATCTTCGAGGCCGTGCAGCACTTCGTCCTGCTCGCGCGCGGCGAGAAATTCGAATGCCTTCTGGTATTGCCTGATGCAATGCACGTTGGTCTCGCGGATCGCGGCACGGTAGATTTCCTGCGGAGTCAGCCGCGACTGGAAGCCCTGCTCCGGTGTGCCTTCCGGCCACGGCCCCGAACGGTAGTTGCGACCGTGGGTCCCCCAGACGCTGGCGAGCTGCTGGTCGATAAAATAGGTTACGTCCGCTTCCTTCGCGCCCGGTCCCAGGTCATCCGCGGGTATGAGGCGCGCCACCGCCGCATCCAGGAACCGGAATTCGGGCTGCGTCAGGTAGTCGTAGGCATGGAGTTGGGCCGGCACGGTCGTGATCGCTCCGCAGGAAGTCAGACGGCGAAGAAAGCGAGCGCCCGCGCCTCGATGCTCTGCCGCGGATAGGCGTTCGCGGGTGATGTGGGATCCTCGAACGACGTGTGGGGCGTGAAGCGCGCCCGGCCGTCCGTCATGGAGTCGTACACCTTGAACACCAGTGCCTCGTCGCGCCGCATCCGCGGAAAGTAATACCAGCGGTGGTTCGGATTGTGCATCAGCCGGTAGGTCTGCCCCACCCGGCCGGGATAGCGGCGTTCGGCGACCAGGAAGTCCTCGATCGCGACGCTCTTTGCATCAGCAACCGCGAGCGGGTTCGCGAGGATCGGCCGGTTGATCGCGCGCCACACCTGGATGATCGCGAAGCGCCGCTTGAGCAGTGACTCCGCCTCGTCGGGCAGCAAGTCGCGCACGCGCTGCGGGCCCGACCACTCCGTGTAGTCATTGTGCGCGGAGAGCACCGGCTCGCGGATCAATCTCGCTTCCCGCTCCACCTCGTCTCCGGAGCGCAGCGTGTGATCGAACAGTACCACCCGCGAAGCGCCCGACACCTTCCTGATCAGCTGCTCCACCTCGGGGTAATAGACGGACTTCAGCTGATGTTCATCGAAAAAATCACCGACCCGGGTGTTGTGCTCGACGAACACGAAGCCGTGCCGATCCAGCGAGAATTCCCCTATGTGCGGGCGTCCGTCCCGCACCGCCATCGGCCGCAACTCTTGCGTCCCGGTACGGCGCCGGCTGATGTTCTCCGGGCCGAAAGTCTCGTTGACCAGCGTCTCGCCCGTGTTGACGATATAGGGAATATCCGCTGTCACTGCCTGGCTCATGGTTGCGGCTCCTGGCGGCTCCCTGGTGGAGCAATGGGTCGGAAGCTTATCAGGTGCCGCACCGCCTGCGGGTAGTGTGTCACCATGTGGAAGGCGAAGCGCTTGTATACTATGCCGGTGAATTTCGGGCGCATGCCGCGTGACGAAACATCCCGCCGCGGCGCCCGCAGCCTGAAACAACGGGGGAAACATTCGGCATGGAATCAGCGCACTTGATTCGACATCTCTTTTCGGCGGCGGCAGCCGGCCTTCTTTTCGGTTACCTGCCCGCGCTTGCCCAGAAGAACGATCCCGCGGCGGGTTTCCCGAGCCGGCCGATCCGCGTTTTGGTGCCGTTCTCTCCGGGCGGTCAGCCGGACATCTTCGGCCGGCTGATCGCGCAGAAAGTGAGTGATGCCCTGGGGCAACAGATGATCGTGGACAACCGCACCGGTGCCGGCGGCATGGTCGGCTCGCGCACGGTTGCCGAGGCCAACCCGGACGGCTACACGCTGCTCTCGACGTCCGCCTCGCACTCCATCCTCCCCTCCGTGCGGAAGGTCCCGTACGACGTGCGCAAGGATTTCTCTGGCGTCTCCATGGCCTACAACGCGGCATACCTGCTGGTGGTGCCGCCGACCCTGGGCGTACAGAACGCGAAGGAATTGATCGCGCTCGCCAGGGCCAAACCCGGGCAGCTCAACCTGGCTTCGGCCGGCCGCGGCAGCGGCACCCATTTTGCCGGAGAAATGTTCAAGCACGCCGCCGGCATCGACATCGTGCACGTGCCCTACAAGGGCATACCGGAGGCGACCAACGATCTCATGGCGGGCCGCGTGCAGCTTTTCATGGCGCCACTCGCCAGCTCGACGCAATTGATCCGGGACGGCCGGATGCGCGCGCTCGGCATCACCTCGCCAGCGCGCAACGCCGTCCTTCCCGACGTTCCGACAGTCGCCGAGGCGGCCGGGCTGCCTGGCTTCCGCTGGGATTCCTGGGGAGCGATCTTCGCGCCGGCGAAAACGCCGCGCGCGGTCATCAACAAGCTGAACCTGGCGATTACCAACGCCCTGCGCCTGCCCGACGTGGAAAAGACCATGCGTGCACTGGGCGCGGAACCGGCGCCCACCACGCCAGTGGAACTCGACAAGTTCATCATGCAAGAACTTGCCACCGTCGAGAAGATCGCGAAGCTGGCGGGGATCCAGCCGGAATAGAACGGCTTGGGAGTTTGTCGGACCCAATTGCACCAGATCCGACAGGCTTGACGGAGAATATCCTCAAATCTCAACGTTCCCTGGCGGCCTCGGAGACGGTCTTTTGTATCGGGGACAGCAGATACTCCAGAACGGTGCGGCTGCCGAGATTGACTTCGGCGCTGACCTGCATGCCGGGGGAGAGCTTGTACTGCCTGCCGTCGCGCTCCAGAACAGGGGTCGTGAGGGCCACCAGGGTGCGATAGCCTTGATTAAGCAATGACTGGTCGTCTTTCTTCCGGTCCTGCCTGGCATCGGCGGCATCGGTCGCATCGGGACTGATGTGCCGGACCGTCCCCTCGACCATCCCGTACTTCTGGAAAGCGTAGGTGGTGAATTTGATCTTAGCGGGTTGCCCCGGCCGCACAAAACCCGCGTCCAGGTGCGACACCCAGACTTCGGCCAGCACCGGCTCGTTGTGCGGCACCAGGGTCATCAATATGGTGCCGGTCGAGACGACGCTGCCCACCGTGTGCGTCGCCAGATCCTTGACCAGCGCGTCCTGCGGCGCTCGTAGCTCCAGCAATGTATGCCGATGTTGCTGCTTGTCCCAGTTCTGCTGCAGCCGGTGGTATTGCGCTTCCGCCTCGACGCGTTCGTTCTGCAGTTGCTGGCGGTAATTGGAAGTGATTTGCGCAATCCTTTTCTGCGACTGCTCGATGGACGCGGTAAGGCCGGCAATGGCATGTTCCTGCGCCCGCAATTCCTGCTCGCTCTCGATGTAGACGCGTTGCTTCTCGAGCGCGAGCAAGCGCCCGGCGAAGCCCTCTTTCGCCAACTGGTCCCAGGATTCCGCTTGGTCCTTGTGCAGCGGGAGCGTGCGCTTGAGCTTGCTTTCAATCTCGGCCGCGCTCCTGAGGTCGGCCTGCGCCTTGGCGAGCACTGCGCGCTCTGCGTCGAGCTGGTCCTGGTAGGCCTGGCGGCGGGCCCGGAACTGGGCCTGCACCTGCTCGTAGAGTGCCGGCGGATCGGCTGCCTGGCGGGGAAACGCCCTGCCCGCGAGTTCGGCGTCGATGCGGCGCAGCTGCAGGCTGCGGACGTCGAGCTCGTTCTGCAGGGACCGGTTGTCCGCTTCCGACACGCTCGTATCCATCCGCACCAGCGCCTGGCCGGCCTTCACCTCATCGCCTTCCCTGACCAGCAACGCCTTGATGATCCCGGCGTCCGCCGGCTGGACGACTTGAATGAAGTTTTGCGGCACGAGCTTGCCTTGCGCCACCGCGATGATGTCGAGCCGGCCGAATGCGGACCACAGCAACCCCGCCGCAAACAGTCCCAGCAACGCATAGAGAACGAGCCGCGGCAGCGGCGAGGGCGACTCCTGCTCGACGCGCAGAATCGCCGGCGCAAACTCCAGCGCCTCGGCCTTGAGTCCGAGGATTCGGTCTTTGACTTTCATCGGGTTGCCTTTTAAGTATTCGGCCGGGTTAGCTCAACCTGGCCAGCCCCTCCTGCAGGCTGGAGGACGATTGGAACGTATGCGTCGCACTGCCGAAGCCGCTGCCGCCCCAACACGTTCTGCGCTCCCACCGTGCCGACGTTCGCGAGGTTGCTGAGCCGCTCAAGAGAAAAGGAGTCAGTTCCGAACTATACTTCCGGGTGATCACGATCTAATCTCCCCGCGCCGACAATGATCCTTGCTTCGACATAGTCCTCGGCCTGCCGCGCGCAGCATTCTCAGCTCTCACCCTTGACGTAGCAGAGATCGACTCCCTGAATCGGTCGCCACCCAGTATGCCTCCACGGTGCACGGCGCTGCGGATCGCATTCAGATCCTGGTCACCCAATGCAGTCCTGATTAACGAACGGTACGCTGCAGCACGCGCATCAGGCGTAGCTCCCAGGACATCGAAGAGCGGATGGTCAGTAATAAGTGGGTCGGTAATGCCATGTGCGTGGTGGCGGTAGCTCGACCAGGCATATTCGGCCGGATGCTCGACCATTCCCGCGCGGACCGGATCGAGCTCTATATAGCGGTAGCAACTCAGTAGATATCGTTCGGCATCCACCGGGCTCGCCTTGAAGCGCCCTTCCCATAGCGTGCCGCTGCGACGGTAGACGCGATTGACATACTGCACGTACCGGCGCGCCACGGACTGCACGAACCTGGAGGCAGCGCCATTCTCTTTTGGCGTCAGCAACAAATGCACGTTGTTGGTCATGAGCACGTAAGCGTGGATCGCACAGCCGTAGTCCTCTGCGTTTAGTCTCAACCAGTGCAAGTAGAAGCGGTAATCCTCGTCCGCAAAAAAACACGCCGCGCGATTGTTGCCCTGCTGATTGATATGCAGCGGTATATCTCTCAGCCACTTTCTCGGGCGACGCGGCATCTGCGCTCTCATCTTTGCATCAAGATATTTCGGCTCTGACCCAGTCTGGCCTCAGCTTTTCTTGCTGCCCGCCGCTTGTTGCTGTCTGAGGCCGGTCAGCACCCGCCCGATCTGCTGGTGCAGTCCCGCGAGCGCGTCGTAGCCCAGCACCACGCGCACCGCGAGCTTGCCGTTCAGCCGCTCCGGAAGTTTCCCGCCTGCCTTTGCCACGCGTGGTAGCGCAGCCAGCATTCCGGGCTCGAGGAACCCGAAATCGATGAACGCCATGCCGGGCGCAACGTTCAGCACGGCATAGTTCGCCACCACCGGCTGGTCGGAATTCCCGACCGGCGTTAACCGTATGCCCAAGCGCGCGGTTGTAGCCTCCGGCGCGGCGCCTGCGGGAACGCCTTCGTCCATATCCCCGCCGTTCCCGCCGCTCTTCTTGCCCTTTGCCTCTGCCATGGTTTTCCTCTTTCGCTTAGCCGTGAGTCGTTTAGTGAATCGTCCTGTCAGTTGTTGGCGTCCTTGTCACCGGTAACGACACTCATCCGCGTCTGATGCCCGCCGAGCTTGATCACTTCATCCACCTGCAGGCCGTTCGGCAGTTGATGGGCGATGAAGAGCATGGTGACCTTGCCCTTGAGCTGGTTGACGGTGCGCGCGAACTGCTCCGCAGTTGATTGATCAAGGCTGCTCGTCGCTTCGTCAAAGATCAAAATCTTCGGGCGCTTCAGCAGGGCCCGCGCAATGGCCACGCGCTGCTTCTGCCCGCCCGAGAGCCCCGCGCCGTGCTCGCCAATCGGGGTCTGGTAGCCCTCGGGCAATTGCTCGATCGTCTCGTGGATTTCCGCCATCTTGCACACCCGGATCACCTGCTCGAAGGTGGCGTGCGGGTTGGCGAGGACCAGGTTCTCGTAGATCGTGCCGGAGAAGAGCACCGTCTCCTGCGGCACCACGCCGAAGTGTTGCCGCAACTCGTTTGCCGGAAGGCCACGGATGTCGCGGTTATCGAGCTTGATCTGACCATGGGAGGGCAGATAGAAGCCCTGCAGCAACTTCGCGAGCGTGCTCTTGCCGCTGCCCGAGGGACCCATCAGCGCCAGGCAGGCGCCGGGCTTGAGTTCCAGGTTCAGGTGTTCGAACAGATACGGGAGGCTCTCCCCGTAGCGAAAGCTCAGATCGGCGATCTCGACCCGGCCATGGCTCTCCGCCGAACGGCTGGGGGTTACCGAGTACGGCTCGGCCGGGGCGTTCATGATGTCGCCCAGGCGCTTCACCGCGATAGCGGTTTGCTGGAATTCCTGCCACAGACCCGCCAGGCGCAGCATGGGCTGCGAGAGCCGGCTCGCGAACATCTGGTAGGCGACCAGCATGCCAATGGTAAAGCCCTCGTTCCCCATCACCAGCCACGCTCCGGCGCACAGGATCGACAGCGTCAACAACTGCTCCAGGGTATTGGCGGCGACGTTATAGGTATTGGCAAGCTGGCGGGTGTTGAAGCCGGCCGCGAGATAGCTCGCGAGGTAGTCACCAAACCGGCTCGTCAACTGCGGCTCCATCTGGAGCGACTTGACCGTTTCCATCCCCGAGATGTACTCGGTAAGAAAGGCGGTATTGCGCGCGCCCAGCAGGAACTGCTGGTTCACTCGGGTGCGCAGGAAGGGCACGATCGCGAAACTGATGGCGACGATCGCGGCCAGTATCGCCAGGGTGAGGAGCGACAGCAGCCAGCTGTAATAGAACATGATCGCCAGGAAGATGAACAGAAACGGACAATCGAGAATGAGCGTCACCGCCGCGCCGCTGACGAACTCGCGGATGGTCTCCACCGCATGGAGCCGCGCCACGACCACCCCCGTCGGACGGTGCTCGAAGTAGCGCATCGGCAACCGTAGCACGCGCTCGAAAACCTGCGTCCCCAACACCGCATCCACGCGATTACCGGTGTGCAGCACCAGGTACTGGCGCACCCAGCTCATCGCCGCGCTGAAGATCATGACCACCGTCAGTGCGATCCCGATCACGATGAGCGTATTCATCGTCTGGTGCACCACGACTTTGTCGATCACGACCTGGGTAAATAGCGGCGTCGCCAGCGCCATGAGCTGGATCGCAAGCGACGCAAGCAACACGTCGCGCCAGATCTTCTTGTGCTTGAGGAGCTCGGGAATAAACCACCCAAAGCCGAATTCGCTGGTACGAACCAGGGCTTCGTCGGCTTCGCCCAGCGCCAACGGCTGCGGCGCGCAAAGCATGACCATCCCCGCGTACTCCTCGTCGAAGTCCTTCAGCGGGACGGTAACAGGCGCTGAACTGCCTTCCGCGGCGTACAGGATCCGCTTCGCGTCGCACTTGAGCACCACCGCCAGGCGATTCGGGATCGGCCCGGATGGCGCAGGTTCAGTGTTGGTCGGCGTCGCCGTGGACGCGCCGCGCGCGCCGGGTTTGAATATCGCGAGGAAAGGCTGGGGAAAGGTGTGCAGCTCCGACGACGCTACAGAGCGAACACCGCTTTTCAGCTTCAGCGATTGCGCAGCTTGCTGCAGCGTAACCAGACTATAAGGCGGGGCGATCTGCTGTAGCAGGAGGTTCGGCGCAAACGGGATGCGGTGAAGTTGGCAAATCGCGCCCAATCCCCACATGAAGGCATCGGTCGTGAACAGCGGGTTGCTTTTCAACCCTCTCCCCTTTATTCAAACCGTATTGCAACGTTGGATTACCAGGAAGTTCGAAGCCAAACATCTTTGGCGCCGACGTCTGATATGCAGCCCAAGTCTGTCTTTGGCTCATTTGACGGTGAACAAAGGGGTAAAGCAAATCTAACAAAACGATAGGATTGGAAAAACAGTTTACGAATAACGTGTTGTGAGAGACTCCTGAGAAGCCGCCGAAGAAATCGGCGCCAACTTCGCCTCCGTTCGAGGCATCATCTTGCCGGCACAATCATCCGCCGCAGGGCCGAGTCGAGCTCCGGTGTATCGGGCAGGTTCAACTTGAACTCGCCTTCGAGCAGCGCCCGTATTTCAGCCGTGCTCGCGAGCAGCCGCCGCTCGATGCCGCCCTTCAGATGGTGCACCGTGAATTCATTGTTGAGCAGCGTGTAGCGTCGGCCGGGAGCCGGCCTCGCCACCATCAACTCGTTGACGAAGCGTGACTCCGGGTGGGTCGAAACGTACCAGTTCGCGAGCTCGTAGTCGGGCAGCAACTGCGCCTGGAGGTCAAAGCGGTAGAGAGATCGCCACTCATCCCGGATTTTAGTCTGCATCAAAAATTCATCGCGATCCGCCAGCAGCCGGAACGCCTCGTGCGGCGTTGCCTGCTCTTCGTCAGCCTTGAGTTGCAACGGCCCGGTAGGCGTCATGACGCCGAAGCCCGCGTCCACGAGCCAGGGCTGCCCGCCGAGATCCACGCGCAGCAACATGTGCGTGCGGGGCGGAATCGCGCCGGCCACCGCCGCATTCCACAGTACGCGCGCCGCCAGCCCGGTCACTTTGAAACCCAGCGCATGCAACGCGTGACTCAGCAGAATATTCTGCTCGTAACAGTAGCCACCCCGCCTGCCTTGCACCATTTTGCGCTGGAGTGATTCCACGTCGAGGCGCACCGGCAATTTCAGCAGAGGATTGAGGTTCTCGAACGCGATCGCATCCGTGTGTCGCGCCTGGATCGCGCGCAGTGTATCGAGCGTCGGAGCACGCCCGCCCGCGTGGCCGATCCGCAGCAAGTAAGCATCGAGGTCTATCGTCATCGCCGGCCATCTTAGTGCACAATCGCGCGAATGTCCCTGAGAGCACCTACCATCGACGCTCCTGGCTCGCAATTCACGCGCGTTTCCTTATGTCAGACGCCCTGAGCGAGACCCGAACCGACGTACTCATCGTGGGCGCCGGCCCGGTCGGGCTGGCGCTGGCCATCGAGCTGGGGTTGCGTGCCGTCCGCTGCGTCGTCATCGAACAGCACGACCGCGTCGGCTACAATCCCCGCGCGAAGCTGACCAACGTGCGTTCCCGGGAAATCCTGCGCCGCTGGGGGATCGCCGATGAGCTGCGCCGGGCCTCCTCCCTGCCGACGGACTACCCGGCCGACATCGTGTTCGCCACGCGCTTGAACGGCATTGAACTCGCCCGTTTCGAGAACGCGTTCCATTGCGCGCCCGAACGCAACGATCTCTATTCCGAATCGGCGCAATGGGTCCCGCAATTCATCCTGGAGGAAGTGCTGCGGCAGCGCGCGGCGAGCCTGGCGGCGGTCGAAATACGTTTCGATTGCCGCCTGGACGGATTCATACAAGACGATGGCGGCGTTACCGCCGAAATTTCAGACCTTAAGGCCGGCGCGCCCGGCACGGTCCGCGCGCAGTACCTTGTCGGCGCGGATGGCGCACGCAGCACGGTCCGCAGCGCGCTTGAAATCGGAATGACCGGCAAAGGAGCGCTTGCGACTAACCTCAACGTGATATTCCGCGCGCCCGCGCTCGCCGGCATGCACGGCATGGGGCTCGCGATCCAGTACTGGATGGTCAATACGGAATTGCCCTCGTACCTCGGTCCCATGGACGGGCGCGGCCTGTGGTTCATGATCGCGCCCCGCCTTCCCGGAGGGCTGGACCCGGGCGCGATGGACGCCGCGGAAGTGGTGCAGCGCTCGTGCGGCCTTCGGTTCGACCTGGAAATCGTCCACGCCGACCCGTGGACCGCGTACCACCTGATTGCCGACCGTTATTTCGCCGGGCGTGTGTTCCTCGCGGGCGACGCGTGTCACCTGCATCCCCCGTCCGGGGGGCACGGCATGAACATGGGCATAGCTGACGCGCTCGACCTCGGCTGGAAACTCGCCGCCACTCTCCAGGGCTGGGGTGGCCCCCGCCTTCTCGACACCTACGAGCGGGAACGCAGGCCGGTCCACCGCCGGGTCATGGACGAAGCGCTCGAAAACTACGCGCTGGTGGGCGACGTGCTCGCGCGCGAGGGTATCGAGCAGTCCGGCCCCTCGGGCGACCGTGCGCGCAAAGCGGCGGGCCAGCTCATCCTCCAGGGCAAGCTGCAGGAGTTCAGGAGCCTCGGGCTCGTGCTGGGATACCGCTACCAGGACGCTCCCATCATCATTCCCGACAGCAGCGAGCCGCCGCGCGATCAGGTCACCAGCTACGAGCCCTCGGCCCACCCCGGTTGTCTCGCGCCCCACTTCTGGCTTGCCGACGGCACCTCTCTCTACGACCATTTCGGCCCGGGCTATACGTTGCTCACCGATGGCAAGGCCGCCTGGGACGACTTGCAGGCATTGGAGCGTGCCGCCGCCCGGCGCAAGGTCCCGTTCAAGATCTTCGCGCTCACCGACCCAAGATTCAGCGCGCTGTATCAGGCCCGCTACGCACTGGTGCGGCCCGATCAGCATGTGGCATGGCGCGGCAACCGACTGCCACTGCATCCCGATGATTTTATTGATAGAATCACGGGGAGGCTGAATTAAGCGGCAGCCCGCATAGAATAGCGCAGCGTTCCAATAGAATTCTGCTCATGCACAGGGAGGGGCAAGTCATGAAAATCCAGAAAATGCTGGCCGCGCTCGCAACCGTAGCAGGGCTCGCGCTGGCATCCGCACCGGTGGCGGCGCAGACGATCAAGATCGGCGTGATCAACACCTATTCCGGCCCGTTCGCGACGCTCGGCGACCTGATCGACAAGGGCATCAAGCTGTACATGAAGCAGAACGCGGACAAGCTGCCACCCGGGGTCAAGATCGAACTTGTCGTCCGCGATGCCGGCGGCCCGAATCCGGACAAGGCGAAGCAGCTCGCGCAGGAGTTGATCGTTCGCGACCGGATCCAGATCCTCACCGGCGTTGTGTTCACCCCCAACGCGATGGCGATCGCCCCGCTCACCCAGGAAGCGAAATTGCCGTTCTTCATCATGAACGCCGGCACTTCGGTGATCACCGAGCGCTCGCCCTACATCGCGCGCTTCTCGTTCACGCTGTGGCAGTCTACCTATCCGCTCGGCGCGTGGGCATCGAGGAAGTACAAGAACGCCTACATCGCGGTCAGCGATTTTGCCCCCGGCCACGACAGCGAGGCCGGGTTCGAGAGAGGATTCACGGAGGGTGGCGGCAAGATCGTCGGCAAGGTGCGCATGCCCGTCGCCAATCCGGATTTCGTTCCCTTCATGCAGCGCGCGAAGGACGCCAGGCCCGACGTGGTGTTCGCGTTCGTGCCGGCGGGCCGCCAGGCGACGCAGATCATGAAAGCCTACAGCGACCTCGGCCTCGACAAAGCGGGCGTCAAATTTATCGGACCGGGCGACATCACCACCGACGAGGAACTGCCCAATATGGGCGACGTGGCGCTCGGCGTCATCACCATGCACCACTATTCGGCCGCGGCGACGCGCCCGGCGAACAAGGCGTTCATCGCCGCCTGGAAGAAGGAGTACGGCGAGAAATCCTGGCCGAGCTTCATGTCGGTGGGCGCGTGGGACGCGATGGACGCGATCTACCACGTCATCCGCGAGCAGAAGGGAAAGATCGATCCCGACCGGACCATGGCGCTGGTGAAGAAATACAAGAATCCGAACAGCCCGCGCGGCCCGATAGCGATCGACCCCGAGACCCGCGACATCATCCAGAACGAATATATGCGCGAAGTGAGAAAAGTCGGCGGGCAGCTCGCCAACGTGGAGTTCGAGACGTTTCCGCAGGTGAAAGACCCCTGGAAAGAACTGAAGAAATAGCACCCGCTCAGCCCCGGGCCATGCAGGTAGCCCGGGGTTTGTTTGCCTGGGAGTTTGTCGGCCACGGCTCCGACAATCTCCTCAATGAAACAAACAAGAGAACGTAGTGGAAGGTTTTCTGTCATCGCTCGTAAGCGTCGCTTTCCACGGCGCCGCCTACGGCATGATCCTCTACGTGATTTCGGTCGGCCTGTCCGTGACGATGGGCATGATGGGTTTCGTCAACCTGGCCCACGGCGTGTTCGCCATGGCGGGCGGCTATATCCTCATCACGGCGATGGCCCGGTTCGGCGTGCCATATCCGCTGGCGCTCGCGCTTGCGTTCGCGCTTGTCGCCGCCGGGAGCGTGGTGCTCGAGCGGCTGCTGTACTCGCGCTTGTACACCGCGGGCGAACTGGCCCAGGTACTGTTCACGATCGGACTGATCTTTCTCGCGGCGGCCACCGCCCGCCTCCTGTTCGGCACCACGCAACTGCTGGTCCCTCTGCCGGATTACCTGAAGGGCCAGTTCGGGCTGCTGGGGCGCGACTTTCCCGCTTTCCGGGTGTTTCTCATCGCCTTCAGCGCTGTCATGGTCGGCGCGCTGTGGTTCGGGGTCGAGCGCACGCGCTGGGGCGCGATGGTGCGGGCCGCAGTGGACAACGGCCCGATGGCACGGGCGATCGGCATCAATACGAGACGCCTCTTCACGATCACCTTCGCCATGGGCAGCGGTCTCGCCGGCCTCGGCGGCGCGCTCGGAGCTGAAATCCTCACCGTGCAACCCAGCTACCCCTTCGAGCATCTCGTGTATTTCCTCATCGTGGTGGCGGTAGGCGGCCTCGGCAGCCTGCGCGGACCTTTCATTGCAGCGCTGTTCATCGGCGTCTCCGATACCGCCTGCAAGTACTGGGTACCGCAGTTCGGGGCGTTCTTCATCTACGTCGCGACGATCGCCATCCTCTTGTGGCGGCCGGCGGGACTGTTCGGGAAGCGGGTGTGAGCCCGGTAGCAGGAGCCCGGGTTTCCGGGGACGCGACCAAGGCGAACTGCCCGCGCCGCCGACGCCATGGCATCGGAAATCGCGTTGATCCTCCGGAGGCGGCTGTATGAACCGTCAGGCGAGCTATGGCGTGACAGTGCGCGTCGGCTGGCTTGAGTGGCTGCCATGGGCCGCTGCGGTCGCGATCTTCTTCGCGCTGCCCGAATACCTGCCGCTCGGGGCGCGCATCCTCGTCTACATCCTGTTCGCACTGTCTCTGGACCTGATCCTGGGCTATGCGGGAATCATCACGCTCGGACATACGGCGTTCTTCGGGCTCGGCGCGTACGTTGCCGGCATCCTTGGGGCGAAACTCGGCGTCGGGGATCCCCTGCTGCAAATGGCGGGAGCGGCGGCAGCGGCGGCGCTGCTCGGAGCCGCGACCGGCGCCGTGATTCTGCGCACCAAGGGCCTGACATTGCTCATGTTGACGCTCGCAATCACTTCGATCCTGCTCGAGGTCGCGAACAAGGCTACGGAACTGACCGGCGGCGCGGACGGCCTGTCCGGCATCGTCGTTGCCCCCATCCTCGGCCTGTTCAGGTTCGACATGTTCGGCAAGACCGCGTATCTGTATTGCCTGCTCGCGCTCTTCACCAGCTGGTGGATCGTGCGCCGAATCGTCTACTCGCCGTTCGGGGCGTCGCTGGCGGGAATCCGCGAAAACGTCACCCGCGCGCACGCCATCGGTTCGCCGGCCTACGCCCGCCTGGTCGCGGTATATACGATCTCGGCGACAATGGCCGGCTGCGCCGGGGCGCTGCTCACGCAAACCAACCAGTTCGTCGGCCTGAACGTATTGAGCTTCGAGTTCGCGGGCGAACTGCTGGTGATGCTCGTGCTCGGCGGTGTGGGCCGCATCTACGGCGCCTTCGTCGGTCCGCTCGCATACATGATCGCCCAGGACCAGCTCGCCAAGCAGTTTCCCGAGTACTGGTACTTCGGCATCGGCCTGTTGCTCGTCGTGGTCGTCCTGTTCGCGCGCGGCGGCCTGCTCGGGATACTCGATCTGGCGGCGGAGAAAATTCGTGGAGCGCGACGATGAGCGTCGTTCTCGAAACGCGGCAGCTATGCAAGAAATTCGGCGCGCTCACCGTGGCCGACAACATCGACTTCCGCCTCGAAGCCGGCGAGCGCCGCGCCCTGATCGGCCCGAATGGCGCTGGCAAGACCACGTTCATCAACATGCTCACGGGCAGGATTGCGCCTTCGTCCGGGCGCATATTGCTCGGCGGCGACGACATCACCGGTCTCGCGCAGGCGGCACGGGTGAAACGCGGGCTCGGCCGCACCTTCCAGATCAACACGTTGTTCCGCGATCTGACGGTGCTCGACAACGTCGCGCTCGGGATTGCCGAGCGCAGGGGCATCGCCGGCCGCAAGTGGCGCCCGGCCAGCGCACACGACGAAGTGCGGTCGGAAGTCCTGGAGCTGCTCGCGGAGTTCGACCTGTCGGCGGACGCAGGCCGCCGCCTGCTCGATCTGCCCTATGGCAAGCAGCGGCTGGTCGAGATCGCCATCGCGCTCGGCCTGAAGCCCAGGGTGCTGCTGCTCGACGAACCGGCGGCAGGCGTGCCTTCCCTCGAATCCGGGCGCATCCTGCAGGCGCTCGACAACCTCCCGCGCGACATCGCCATCCTCATCATCGAGCACGACATGGATGTAGTGTTCCGATTTGCGCGCCGCATTACGGTGCTGGTGCAGGGAGAGGTGCTGGTCGAGGGAACACCCGAAGAGATCGCCGGCGACAGCCGCGTGCGCCAGGTATATCTCGGGGAGGGCCGCCGTGATTGAGGCTCTGAAGCTCTCCGGGGTGCGGGCTGGCTACGGCGAGACCGTCGTACTCGAGGACATCTCGTTCTCCTTGCCTGAGCGTGCCTCCCTGGCGGTGCTCGGCCGCAACGGCGTCGGCAAGACCACGCTCCTCGCGACCGTGATGGGCCTAACGACCTTTCACGCCGGTGGCATCGAATACCACGGCCGGCCGATCGAGCGAATGCCGGTATACGAGCGTTCGCGCCTCGGCCTGGGCTACGTACCGCAGGAGCGCGAAATATTTCCGTCGCTGTCGGTCGAGGAGAACCTGACAGTCGCCGCCCGGCCGGGCCGCTGGAGCCTCGCGCGCATGTACGATCTGTTCCCCCGTCTCGCCGAGCGGCGCAGTCACATGGGCAACCAGATCTCGGGCGGCGAGCAACAGATGCTGGCGATCGGCCGCGCCCTGATGGGCAGCCCCGATATATTGCTGATGGATGAGCCGCTCGAAGGGCTCGCGCCCATCATCGTCGAATCCCTGCTGCAGACGTTGCAGCGCCTCATGCGCGAGGATACGCTGACGGTGGTACTGGTCGAGCAGCACGCGAAGATAGCGCTCGAGGTGACGCACAGCGCACTGGTGCTGAATCGCGGCCGCATCGCCTACTTCGGTCCGAGCGGCTCGCTGCTGGCCGACCGCGCGTCGCTCGAAGCCCATCTCGGTGTTACCGACCGCGCCGCCGCGGCCGGCCGCGATTGATATACTTCAACACGGACGATAGCCAGGAAAATCACCAGGTAATGGAAGCGCGCGCCGCCCCTCCGTTTCGCGCCGACCACGTCGGCAGTTTCCTGCGCCCGAAGGCGCTGCTGGAGGCACGCGAGAAACGCCGCCAGAATGCGATTACGGCGGAGCAGTTACGGCGAATCGAGGACAACGCAATCCTCGACGTCGTCCGCTTCCAGCAGGACCTCGGCCTGCGAGGCATCACCGACGGCGAGTACCGGCGCACCTATTTCCACACCGATTTGCTCGAGCAGCTGGCGGGGATCGAGACCAGGGGCGGCATCCCGGTCAGTTTTCACAGCGCGGCCGGCGCAATAGACTTCGCGCCGCCAGTGATGCACGTAACCGGCCCGGTGCGCCACGTCAAGCCAATCCAGCTCGCCGACTTCCAGTTTCTGCGATCGATAGTCAGGCAAACGCCCAAGGTCACGATACCCTCACCAACCATGCTGCATTTCCGCGGCGGGCGCAGTGCGATCAGCACCGAAGCCTATCCCGACCTGGAGCTATTCTACGAGGACGTGGCGGCGGCCTACCGCGCCGAACTGAAGGCCCTGGGCAAGGCCGGGGCGACGTACGTCCAGCTCGACGACACCAACCTCGCCTACCTGTGCGACGAGAAGATGCGCGAAGGCGCGCGCCAGCGCGGGGACGACCCGAACGAGTTGCCCCGCCGTTACGCACGCCTGATCAATGCCGCGATCGCGCGGCGCCCCAAGGGCATGACCATCTGCATCCATTTGTGCCGCGGCAACTTCAAGAGCGCGTGGGTCGCCGAGGGCGGCTACGAACCGGTAGCCGAGGTACTGTTCAACGAACTCAAGGTCGACGGGTACTTCCTCGAATACGACGACGCCCGCTCCGGGGATTTCGCCCCGCTGCGCCACGTACCGAAGAACAAGATCGTCGTGCTCGGGCTGGTAACGACCAAGCTCGGCCAGATCGAGTCGAAGGACGACCTCAAACGCCGCCTGGACGATGCGGCGAAATTCACGCCGCTCGAGCAACTGTGCCTGTCGCCACAGTGCGGGTTTTCCAGCACAGTACACGGTAACGCCATTGCGATCGAGGCGCAGGCGGCCAAGCTGCGGCTCGTGGTCGAGACCGCGCGGGAGGTCTGGGGCTCCGTCTGAAATGACTCCGCCCCGGACATTCATGGCAGCGCTGGTATATCACGAACTGCCGCACCCCGGCCTCATCCGCTTTTCAGGCGAGGAGGCGCAGTCCTTCCTGCACAACCAGTTGACTTGCGACGTTGCCGCGCTGGCACCCGGCAGCAGCACTTACGGCGCCCACTGCACCGCTCAGGGACGCGCCCTCGCCAGCTTTCTGCTATGGCGATCGGAACAAGACTTTTTCATGCAGCTGCCCTCCTCCCTGCGCGAGCCGGTGCAAAAACGGCTCTCGAAATTCATCCTGCGCTCAAGAGTAATAGTCGAGGATGTATCGAGCGAGCGAGCGCTTGTCGGAATTGCCGGCAAGGACGCCGCGGCGCTGGTGCAACAGGTGCTGGGAGCGGTGCCGAAATCACCGTACGACGTCGTGCACGCGAATGGGATGACGGTACTACGCCTGCCGGTGGATCGTTACCAGATAGTGGTATCGAGAGAACACGCACCCCGCCTGACGGAGGCGCTCGGCGCTGCGGGCAAGGCGGGGCCCGAGCACTGGGAGTGGCTGGCCATCCGCGCCGGCATTCCGGTAATCCTGCCTGCGACGCAGGAGCAATTCGTGCCGCAGATGGTGAACCTCGACCTGATCGGCGGCGTGAGCTTCCAGAAAGGCTGTTACCCTGGCCAGGAAATCGTCGCGCGCATGCACTACCGCGGCACCCTTAAGCAGCGCATGTACCTCGCCAACATCGCGGCGCAACAGCACCCGCAACCGGGAGACAAATTGTACAGCTCCGGCTTCGGCGAGCAGGCCAGCGGTGCGATCGTCAATGCCGCGCGCTCCCCGGAAAGCGGCCACGACGTGCTGGCAGTGGTCCAGATCGCCAGTGCCGGGAGGGGCGATATTCACTGGAAAACGCCGGACGGACCAGTATTGAAGCTGCTTCCACTACCCTACGAAGTGCCCGGTTGATGGAACTGATTCCGCTCTGGGTCAAGGTGTCCTACACCGTGTTCGCGGCCGTGACGGTAGCCGTCTATGCCGTAAAGTATCCGCTATGGAACTTTCTCTGGTTCTCGGACATAGCGCTGATCGTAACGGCGCCCGCCCTGTGGCTGGAAAGCAGCCTGCTGACCAGCATGATGCTGGTGGGGATCCTGCTGCCGGAACTGGTCTGGAACGTGAGCTTCTTCGGCCGGCTTTTCACCGGCAAACGCATCGCCGGTCTAACCGACTACATGTTCGATTCCGCTAGGCCGCGCTACCTGCGGGCGATCTCGCTGTTCCACGTTTTTCTGCCGCCGCTCCTGCTGTGGATGGCGCTCCGGTTCGGCTACGATTCTCGCGCTCTCATCGCGCAGACGGCGCTCGCATGGATCGTGCTGCCGCTTTCCTACTGGCTCGTCGATCCCAAGGTGGAGAACGTCAACTGGGTCTTTCGCTGGGGCACTTGGCCCCGGCAGCGCATCCCTCCGCTCGCTCACCTCGGGTTGATGATGATTGCTGGCCCGATCGTAGTATTTCTGCCCACGCACCTGCTGCTGCGCTCATTGTTTACCTAGTGGCACGGGGACGATTCACGATACACGAATCTTTCATATAGTATGCGGCCATGGCCTATTCGTTCTACGTTTACTACCGCATCGACCTTGCCAGGGCCGCCGAGTGCGAGCGCAGGATCCGGGAACTCTTCGCGGCCATGCGCAAGGCCACTGGCGTTTCCGGACAGCTCATGAAAAAGCGCGGCGAGTCGAACCTGTGGATGGAGACTTACCTCAACGTCGCCGATGATGCGCAATTCGAATGGGAGCTGGCTGAAGCCGCTGGCCGCCTCAACATCCCGGAATTCCTGCTGCCCGGCACGCCGCGGCATGTTGAGTGCTTCGAACATCCGTGAACGGTGATCAGTGATCAGTGAACGGAAAAGGTCGCCCTGCTCGAGCGTATCTTCCTGCACTTCACCGTTTACCGTTCACCGTTCGCCGTTCACCACATTATGTGCCTGATCCTCCTCGCCTGGCACGCGCACCCGGAGTACCCGCTGGTGTTCTCGGGCAATCGGGACGAAGCATACGAGCGGCCCAGCGCCGCCGCCGCCTTCTGGAGCGATGATCCGGACGTGTTTGGTGGGCGCGACCTGGAGCAAGGCGGCACGTGGCTTGGGCTGACGCGCGGCGGCCGCCTTGCGGCCGTCACTAATTACCGCGACGGGCGAACCGCCCCGTCGCTCGCGCCGCGTTCCCGTGGAGAATTGACGGCGGGATTTCTAAGCGGCAGCACTGAACCGCGGTTCTATCTCGAGAATGTCGCGCCGCGCGGCGCGGACTATGGCGGCTATACGCTCATCGTTGGAGATTCCCGCGGCTTGTACGGCTTTTCAAACCGCGACCCGACAATCCGGGAACTACCCGCCGGCGTCCACGGCTTGAGCAACCATCTACTCGATACCCCGTGGCCCAAGGTCAGCCGCGGCAAGGAACGTCTCGCGGCCTTGCTGACGTCGGGAGAAACGGATCTGGTGAACGGCCTGTTCCGCATCCTTGCCGACCGCGGCGTGGCGCCCGACGCGGAACTGCCGGACAGCGGCGTCGGCCTGGAACGCGAGCGCGAGCTGTCTCCCGCATTCATCGCCGGCGAGCGATACGGCACGCGGGCTTCCACCGTGCTTCTCGTCAGCAGACGCAACGAAGTGGTATTCGTGGAGCGCAGATATGGCGCGCACGGGGAGCCGCTGGGAGAAACCTCGCAGCGTCTGGCGCTTCAGCCGCGCGCCGCCTTGCCTCCGGGGAAGGCCGCGGGCCATACAGTCTGATCGGCGGTGTTGCGGGTCATGGTGATATGAGGAATCCCCGCTTCCATGAACTCCTTGCCCTGCCTGGCAAAACCGCGCCCGATGTAGAAACCGAGCACGCGCGTCTGCGCGTGCAGCTTCACCACGTCGTAGCCCATCTTGTTGGCGATCACCAGCAGCATATCGAGCATGGCTCTGCCCACGCCCTTGCCGCGCCATTCGCTGAGCACGGCGAGGCGCCCGATTTGGCCGTCCTGCAGGAGGCGGCCGGTGCCGATCGGCATGCCGTCGGGCGCATAGGCGATGACGTGGTAAGCATGCTCGTCCAGGCCGTCCCATTCCAGGTCGGGCGGCACACCCTGCTCCTCGACGAACACTTTCGTGCGGATTGCCCGCAGGGTCGTTTGCGTGGCCGTCCAGTAGACCGGCTTGACGGTGAACTGCAGGGACTCGCTCGCGGGAGCCATAATAATCAGGTACTGAGTATTTACCGAGTATTTGGGGGCGAGTCCGCAGTATGCTCGTAACTGCTACCGCGATCAACACCTTATGACCACTGCCGTCCCCCGGACGACCGGGATTGCACGCTGCCTGTCAGCCCTGTCAGCGGCAATAGCGCTGCTCACCTTCGGTGGCTGCGCGGGCCAGTACTTCCGTGACGCCGGCCCGGCCCCCATGATCCAGCACGACCTGGCACGGCTGCCTTTTTCCGAGTACTGGACCGGCATCGTATTCAACGGAGAGAAAATCGGCTTTACCCGATTCGCGATCCGCCAGGTGACGGACACCAAGCATTATGAGATTCGCTCCGAGGCGTCGATCGTGCTGCGCTTCCTCGGGGTCGAGAAGAAAATCCTCCTCAAATCGCACGACGTCGTGAACGACGATCTCACGATCGTCGAGTTCGCCTACGAGTATCAGATAGACGGCAGCGAACTCAAGGTGTCCGGCAGACGCGAGCCCGGCCAACTGGTGGCCACTATCGTCAGCGCCGGGAGGCCGACCGAGCAGCGCTTGACTGCGGAAGGCCGCCTCTACCCATCGAGCGTGATAGCCCTCTACCCGGCGCTGCACGGCCTGGAGATGGGCCGCGAGCACATTTACCAAGTCTACAACGGCGAGATACAGGCTATCGCCGAGGTTGCCCAGCGCATCACCGCCTACGAGAACAGCGACCTGTTCCTCGGTAACGCTTTCAAAGTCGAGACCGCGATGCGGGGGCAGCGCGTTACTACCTGGATCGGACTCGACGGCCGGCCGGTGTTCGAACTGGCCTTGCATGGAACGATGATTTCCTTTCTTGAGGATTCCGGCTCCGCAACGCGCTACCTGGCGCTTGCCAGCCTCAACAAGAAGGAAAGCCTGGTCGAATACAGCCTGGTACGGCCCGACCGCCCGATCGCTGATCCCCGGGCAGTTTCGGCGCTGCGCATTTCCCTGCAGGGGGTGGACCTGACGCCCCCTTCGGACGCGTTTCAGCATTGCACCGCCTTGAAGCAGGAAACCGCCTGCGAGATGAGGCGCGTCCGGCAGGGGCCGGAAATCGGCGCCGGAGCGCCGCTGCAGTCGCTCCAGGAGCGCTATCTGCGGCCGTCCGTGACGGTCCAGAGCAACGACCCGTCCATCCGGCGTATTTCCGGAGAAATCGTCGCCGGCAGTCCATCAACCGCGGATCGCATTGCGCGCATCCTGCAGTGGTTGGACACCAACATCGAAAAAGCGCCCCACGATGTATTCTCGGCACTCGACGTGCTGGACCAACGCAAGGCCGAATGCCAAGGCCACGCCTATCTCTATGCCGCCCTCGCGCGCGCGGCGGGCATTCCAACTCGTGTGGTGAACGGGCTCGTGTATTCGGAGCAGTTCAACGGTTTCCTATATCACAGCTGGACGGAAAGCCTGGTCGGCGCGAGCTGGCAGGCCATCGATCCCACCTTCGGCCAGGCGGTGGCCGACGCGACTCACATCAAACTGGTCGAAGGCGAGAACCTGGCCGAGCTGATGCCGCTGATGGACTGGGTGGGAAAGATAAAGATCCGCGTACTTGCGGTCGAGCACCAAAGACAGTAAATGGGAAATGGTGAATGGGTAAGTCATGCAATCGGCGCATTGCGCGCCACCATTCACTATTGCCTATTTCCCGTTCCCTCCCTACAGGGTCAATCCCCCGCTGACCTCGATGACCGCGCCGTTGATGTAGCTCGCTTCGTCCGAAGCCAGAAAAGCGAAGGTGTTGGCGATTTCCTCGGGCCGCGCGAGCCGGCCGAGCGGCACGCGCTCTTCGAGCGCCTTCAGCACCTTCTCCGGAATCTTTTCGAGGATGGGCGTCAAAACAAATCCTGGACACACGGCGTTGGCACGAATGCCCTTGCGGCCCAGCTCGCGGGCCCAGGTCTTGACCATGCCGATGACGCCGAACTTGCTTGCCGCGTAGTTGGTCTGGCCAAAGTTGCCGTAGAGACCGACGATGGAGGAAGCGTTGAGAATCACTCCGGACTGCTGCTCGAGCATGATGTCCACGACCGCCTTGGTGCAGTTGTAGACGCCCTTCAAATTGATCTCGATCACGTCGTCGAACTGCGCTTCGCTCATGTTCTTGAGCGTCGCGTCCTGGACGATACCGGCGTTGTTCACCAGGCAGTCGATCCGACCGTATTTCTTGATGACCGTGTTCACCATGCGCGCGATGCTTGCCGGATCCCGGACATCGATCTGGCAACCCAGCGCCTCGCCCCCGGCCCCGATGACGTCCTGGGCGGCCTGCTGGGCCTGGTCGGCGTTGATATCGCAGGCGACGACCTTGGCACCTTCATGGCCGAATTTCAGCGAGGTAGCGTACCCGATGCCCCTGCCCGCGCCGGTGATGATGGCCACCTTACCGGCCAACCTCATGGCGGTAGCGTGGCCGTTACCGTTCTTGCCCCTGCCATTGCCATTTGACTTGCCGTGTCCGTTGCCAAGGTGCGGTTTGTCAGCCATGAGCGGGTACGCCTCTAAGCTATGTAATAAACTAATTTAACGCATTTTATCGCATCGCACAATAATCACACCTCCGCCATGAGATGAGTAACCTAACCCATTGGCTAAGCTACTGGTTATAGGCTGGCAATCTGATCTGGCAACGCAAAATACAGCTCTGTCCAGGACTTATTCCTGAATCCGTACTTGGGCACGGACGGGCACCAGGTCGAATAGTTCGACGATGTCCTGGTTCCGCATGCGGATGCACCCGTGAGACCCGGGCTTGCCCATCTCAGCCGTATCCGGGCTGCCATGGATATAAATGGCGCGCCGCATGGTATCCACCTTTCCGAGCCGGTTGTATCCCGGTTCGCAGCCCGACAGCCAGAGGATGCGAGTAAGGATCCAGTCGCGCCCGGGGGAACGGCCAGCCAGCTCGGGTGAATAAATCTCGCCAGTGGGGCGCCGCTCGATAAAGACCGCATTGAGCGGCTGTCCCCCCCCGATCTTGGCGCGGATGATATGGCGGCCGCGGGGGGTGCAGAAGCTGCCGTTCAGTTCCCCCACTCCGTTCTTCGCGGACGAAATCCGGTAACGCTTCAAAATACTTCCATTATCATACAATAGATCAAGCAGTTGTGACTTTATATTGATGTTGATTCTAGGCATCGGAACCGGCCCGGCGGCGAGCTGAAAAAAAGTCCTGCAGCAACTTGGCGGCCTCCCCGGCCAGTACGCCGCCCGCCACGGTCGTGTGGAAATTCAGACGGTTCTCCGCGAACAGGTCCACGACGCTGCCGCAAGCACCGGACTTGGGATCCGCAGCACCATAGACCACGCGACTGATGCGGGCGTTCATGATCGCCCCGGCACACATGGCGCACGGCTCCAGCGTCACGTAGAGCATGCATTCCGCCAAGCGGTAATTGCCGATTCGCTCTGCCGCGTCACGCAGGGCCATCACTTCGGCATGCGCCGTGGGATCCCGGCCCGCCACCGGCCGGTTGTGGCCGCGTCCCACCACGGCGCCGTCCTTGACCACGACCGCGCCGACCGGTACCTCTCCCGCTGCCGCCGCCTCGAGAGCGAGCGACAGCGCCTCGCCCATAAACGCCTCGTCGCTCATGCGCCGACGTGGGGAGGGGTGAGGGGTGAGGGGTGAGGCGGAGACCGCCGAACCCGCCAAAACGCGCTAAGGTTTTCGCCCCTCACTCCTTACTCCTCACGCCTCACTCCCACTCAATCATCAACGGCGCTTGCAAGCCATTGTCACGTATAGCCGTTTTTTCGGCGGATAGCGTTTTTACCGTCAGATTTACCGTCAATTTCATCTGATCCCCGAAAATAGCTTTCAGCATCTATCGGTATGTATCGAGGTCTATCGACAACGCAACACGCGCACCCTTCAGGATCTATCGACATGTATTAGCATCTATCGATAGACGCGATTTCCCGTTGATGAAATCTGTCGGGATCTATCGGCATCTATCGCTCCTGATTCCATTTCGGGCTCCAATGTTCGCAGCAGCTGAGCCGATCCCTGTGTGGTGGCGAGTGTGATCGGCGCAAAATCCGCGATGGCATCGAAGGGCATGCCGCGGCGCAGGCTGGGATTGACGGTGTGCGTGGCGCTGACGATCACGATGGCGTAGCCATCGGGCGGGGCGCATAGGACTTTTAAACCACCTTTTTTGCTAACCGCCACTGTATCGGCGGCTTGTTCGGCGGTCAATCGCCCGGTGTTCGGTGAGAATTTGCCACGCTCTGTGGCTGCTTGAGCCCTACCTCGGCCCGAGAGTGGCGTCGCTTCGGCGCAATGTGAACGGTTCGCGCAGCCGCGGGCCGAGCCGGGTCGCCGGCCTGGGTGGCAGAACCGTTGTGGCGCTTTTGGATCAGGCCGCCTGGATGAGCTCCGGCAGCCGCACCGGGGCGCGTGGCGGCGCACGCGCGGGCAGGCCCAGATGCGAGAGGATCCTGACAATCACGGCCGGGTCTTCGATGGCGGCGATGATCTTCAACTCGCCGCCGCAGTTCGGGCAATGCTCGATGTCGATGTCGAAGACGCGTTTCAGTAAACGCGCCCAACTCATGCGCGCCGATGCCTGCAGGTGCTCGTCGGCGGGCCCACTGGGTTTGCCGGGCACGACCGCTGCACGCAGCCTCGCATGGGGTGCCAGCACCCCGTGGAAGCGGATGAGGTGCAGCCGCGGGCGCGGCACCAGGGCGGCCAAGCGCTGCATGAATTCCAGCGGCGACATGACGACGTGGGTGGTGCCGTCGCGGAAGGCGCTCTTCAGTTGCAACACGACCTGGCCGGCGCGATTACGCTGGAGCCGTTCATTGGCAATGGCGAGGCGGGTGATATAGCGGCACAGGCGTTCGAGCCGTGACGACTCTCAGGGAGAAGTTCTCGCGGCCATTCGCGAGGCCGGACTTGAATTCAAGAATAGACACTCGCGAAGCAGTACTTCCATCCCTTCGGGATCGTTCAGTAACCAGCGTCAAATTTACCGTCAGAAACTTTCGCATGCCATCGATACATGTCGATAGATTCTGAAAGAAAATTGTCCAGCAAATTCGACGCCTCGTTCGATTCGCGCGCGCGAATCGATAGATCTCGATAGACCTCGATAGATCCAGCCCTCTACTCCCACTCAATGGTGGCGGGCGGCTTGCTCGAGATATCGTAGGTCACGCGGTTGATACCGCGCACCTCGTTGATGATGCGGTTGGACACCTTCGCCAGGAGCTCATGCGGCAGGGGCGCCCACTGCGCGGTCATGAAAT
>Ga0210379_10000052_pt1 | contig 26461 bp, 21 predicted proteins | sample PLMedo_2_FD_155468 | JGI IMG/M metagenome (GOLD analysis project Ga0210379, IMG submission 155468) | Groundwater sediment microbial communities from an aquifer in East River, Colorado, USA - PLM4_32_coex redo | ecosystem: Environmental > Terrestrial > Soil > Riparian zone | place: USA: East... | reverse complement strand
GGGCAGCTGGCCTCGATTGTTCCGCGGTCTCGTAGTGGACCATGCGCTTTATGTTCGCAGTGATGCCTGCGCCACAGGCCGGCCGGGCGGTACCTGTCTTGGCTGCGGTGCTCGCGCCGCGTGCTGTCTCGTCGGCGGCGCCGCAAAGGGTGAGCCGAGCGCCATGAATAGCAACACCGTCGAGAAATAGAACTCGGTGATGCCGATGCTCTCGATGGGCATGCGCACCAGCTCGTAGATGAACAAGCTGAGCCAGAAGCAAATGAACAGATTGGGGCGCGCGAGGAAGCGCGCAATCAGGAAGCCGAGGCCGATGACGACGACGAGGGAGTAGACGATCAGTCCGAACCAGCCCAGATGCACAAGAATCTCGATGGCGGCGTTATGGAAGTTGAAGCCCTCGCGTGACGTAATCCCGGCATATTGCCAAAGACCTTCCGCGTCGGGATTGCCTTGCAGCCAGAACGAGTGGAATCCTTTCCCCAGCCAGGGGGTCTCGGCGATCAGGTCATCAGCGCGCTGCCAGAGATAGGTGCGCCCCGTAAGCGTCAGATCCTTGTCGAAGAACCGGGCGCCGGTTTCGATCAGTGCGCTGGACAAGGCACGATAGTTCAGCGCTGCGATCAGAAGCACAAGACCCAAAAAGAATGTCGCGGTGGCGCGCAGCAGCGTGCCGAGCGGGCGCATCGCAAGCAGAAAGGTAAACACGGCCGCAGCGATGGCGAGACCCAACATCGCACCGGCAGAGCGTGCAGCGACAACGGCATAGAGCTGCATACCCGTCGCCACGAGTGCAGCAGCCGTAAGCAGAAATCTGCGCTCGGCAAAGGAGACCAGGAACATTGCCGCAGATATCAGCGATCCCGTCGTGGCAATGTCGGCCAGCAGGTTCTTTCCACGGTTCAATCCCGAAAACGCCGTCGTGCCGGTGTTCCCGACGTAAACCTCTTGTCCGAACGCGAGAGACACCGCGATATAGAAGCTGAACGCGAGGAACATGCCGAACAGAACGGACATCGGCCGTCGCGAGGCGGACAGCATCAATCCGGCCATCGCGGTAAAGGCGAATTCGATCCCATATTTGAGGGTCTCGCTGCGCGTTTCGGACCACAGCGTGGACATCAGGATTACGGCAGGGATCAGGAGAAGGAACGCACGGGGAGCGAGAATCTCGTAGAGGCGCGTGATGTGAAGCAGCACATAGCTCGCGGTCACCGTGACGACAAAGAGGCCGCCGAGAGATCCAAGTTGGCTGACGAACAGCATCGAGGCAAAGAGGCAGAAGGCTGTCGCGAATTCGAGATCCATAACTCGAAGGGCGACGAGCCGCGCGCGCGGTTCACGCGGCGCCCCTTGCCGGAACACGAGACCACGATCGGCTTGCATCTGCCGCCAGCGAGGATCGGATTGCGCGCCTTCCTGCGTGCTCACCGCGCGAACCTGTAAGCTCGGATGTAGTCGACCTCGTACGTGGCGGGGAACCGCGTGCTCGCGTCGGGCGCACCCGGCCAGTTCCCGCCGACGGCAAGGTTGGCCAGCATGTACATCGGCTTGTGCATGTCCGCGGGCGTGGCGTGACGGCCGGCTTCGCGCCCATCGATGTACCAGATGACATTGGCCGGATCCCAACTCACCGCAAAATTGTGAAATTCGTTCGGCGCAATGCGCCTCTCGAAGCCTTCCTGCTTCGAGGCCTTGCTGTGGGTGGTGACGAAGACCACCGCGGGATCGCCGATGCTTTCCATCACGTCGATCTCGGGCGGCCAGCTTTGATCGAGAGGCAGAAGCCAGAACGCCGGCCATAGGCCCTTGCCGCGAGGCAATTTCGCCCGCATCTCGAAATAGCCGTAAGTCTGCGAGAACGAAGGCTGCGTGGTGATCACGCCCGACATGTAGCCGTGATTGTTGAGGAACGGTTTGATCGCTACCGGTGTCGGAATTGCATTGATCCCGAGCACGCCGTTGCGCAACGAAAACGGATTGAGCTCGAGCGAACCTCTTGGCCCGGAGATGTCCGGATCGACATAGAGCTGAAGCTCACCGTTGTTCGGCAGCGTGCGCCCATCGAGCCCGAGTTGCGAGTCGTTACCGTATCTCGTGCGCCAAACTCCCGACCGGCCGGTCCACGGCCGGAAGGTATTGAACTCGTCGGCAAACACGAGCATCAACGGGCGTCCATCGGGCGTGGCGCGCAATGGCCCTTCGTCCTGCGCCGGAGACGACGAAGGTGCTGCGAGCAGAAGCGCACCGGCGAGCGCGCCAAGCACCAATCGTATACGCGCGAAATTCCGCGGCATCTGTCTAGGTGTTCGTGATGTAGTAGTGCCGGTAGTAGTTGAAGTAGTCGCTGGCATCGCCATAGCCGTAGCGCGCCTGCTTCTTCACGTTGACCTTGCTCAAGATTGCGCCGATCACGTTGGCGCCGCAGGACTGCAGGATATCGATCGCCGATTGTGCCGCCGATGCGGGCGTCTTGTTCCACTGCACGACATAGAGCACGCGGTCAGCCTTGGACGCCAGGATGCGAGCATCCGCCACGCCGAGCAGCGGCGGAGCGTCGAGGATCACGTAGTCGAACGCTTCGGCGAGGTTGCGCAGGACCTGGTCCATCTCCGGTTTGCTGAAGAGATCGTGGGGAATGTCACGCTGACTGGATGCGGGCAGTATCCAAGCGTTGCTCTTGGTGTCGCGGACGAGCGCGCGCTGGAGCGGAAACTTCTCTTCGACCACCTCGACGATACCGACATCGGATTCGCCGACGAGCTTGGTCGCTCCGCGCCGCCTGAGATCGCAATCGACGAGCACGACCTTCGATCCGGTCAAGGCAAGCGTCCGGGCGAGGCAGAGCGACGTCATGCTCTTGCCTTCCCGTGGGACGGCCGAGGTGACCGCGATTATCTTCGAGGGCCCGGAGCGCGCCGACAACAACAGGAAGGCGCGCAGATTGCGGAACGATTCGGCAAACGCCGTGAATGGATGCTCGACGAGATGGTCCGCAGGGCCGGCCGGATAGCGCCGGCGCGGCAGGCGCGCGATCGAAGCGGCATCCGGGACGACGCCGGCGAGCGGCAGGCCGATGCCTTGTTCGACATCGTGCCGGCTCCGGAGCCGCCGGGCCCAGAACTCCGCGATCAGGACCGTGGCGATACCGCCGAGAATGGCGAGAAGCGTGGCAAAGGCGATCGTCATCCGCGGATCGGGAGCGATCCATGGCGCAATCGCAGCGCGGTAGTTCACGGTTGCGTCCGGCTGCTGAAGCGTCCGCTCCACGGCGACTTCGCTCGAGCGCGTGAGGTAGCCCTCGTAAATCTTCTTCGCCGCATCCGCGCGCTGCTGAAGCGCCACGAGTCCAACGCGAGCGCGATTGTTCGATACCAGGCCATCCCGCGCCGTACCGCGGCTGGAAAGCAGCGAGGCCTCCCTTTGTTGCGCCGCCTTTGCTTCGGACCGAAGGCTGGAAAGGATGCGGTTGATCTCCGACTGGATCTGGCCGCGGACGTCGTTCAGCTCCGCCTGCGTCCGCTTCACTTCCGGATAGTCGTCCTTGAATCGAACGGTGAGCTGCGCGAGCATCACGCTCTTCTCCGCTTCGCGCGCGCGCAACTCCCTGATCGTGTCCGATGTCAGCGCCGCGTTGACGTCGGCGCCGCCGCCACCGCGTCTGACCTGCGCGAGCGCCTCGGCGACGCGCGCATCCTTCTCCGCGCGGTCGGCTCTGGCTTCGGCGATCTGGCGGTTCAGGTTCGAGACTTCGGCTTCCGCCATCGTCGCGCCTTCGACGCTCATCAGGTTGTTGCGGTTCTTGTACTCCTGTGCTTTCGACTCGGCATCGAGCGCTTCCTCCCTGAGCTTCGCGAGGCTGCCGTCGAGATCGCCGTTCGCGCGCTCGACCAGGGCCACTTTCTCGCTCAGCTGCCGGTCCATGTAGGCCGTGATGAACTCATCGGCGACTTTCTGCGCCTTTTCGGGCGTATGGGCGCCGAAAGCGACTCGCACGACATAGGTCAGGCCCACACGACGCACGAATGAGTGCTGCTGCACCTCCATCACGGTGCGGTCGAGCCAAACTGAATTGTCCGAGCCCGCAGGTTGGATCGGTTTGGAGCTGAAGGGCCAGAGAGAATTCCACGAGAAGGGCAGTTCGACTTCGAACTCGACGGGCCAGTTCCAGCGGAAGACGGCCGGGTCGTTGGCGGTGAGCGCAGAATTGAATTCAGGATCGTCGTACAGCTTCAGCCGTCCGACGACCTCTGCCGCCAGTCCACGCGAGCGCAACACTTCGACTTCGGTGTCGATGGCGCTGGTGTCCGGCGGCAGCACGGAGTCCGGCTGTTGCTCGACGCGCGTAAGATTTGCGCGGCGGGGCTGAATGAGCACCGCACCTTCGGCAAAGTAGGTGCGCGGAATCTGCGACACGATGCCGATGACGAGCAGGAACAGGAGCGCAGCGACGCAAAGCGCCGGCCATGCGCGGCTCAAGATCACGCCGACGATGTAGCGCAACGAGGTGCGCTCGGTTTGATAGGGGCGGGCCTGAAGATCGGTGGTCGCCGGCGGTTCGAACTCGTACGGAACAATGTTGTTCATAGTAGCGCCTTCATACGATTACGTTGCGCGCGTGTCGGTGCGCGATTCTCAAGCGGTATTCGCTAATACGGCCGGAACAAGTAGAGGAACGGAACGAGAGTGCCCAAGCTGCGCAAAATTCTCCGCCCTTCGCGGGTATCGACCACGACCACGTCGTTGGGGCGAACTTGAGGATCGGGCATCTTTCCCGATCGGATGGCTGACAGATCGAAAACGGCCGCGAGACGCTTCTCGCCTTCGTTCCTGAAGATCGCGACTTGCCGCAAATTGGCGTCTTCGATCGTGCCGCGCGCGAGCGCGACGGCTTGGGTGAGAGTCGTGTTGCCCGCGATCGGATAAATGCCCGGCTGCATCACTGCGCCGTCAACCGTGACTTTGCGGCTTGCGGACTCGGTGACCGTCACCGTGACGAGCGGGTCCTTGACGTATTTCTCGCCGAGCTTCGCGGCGATGTCTTCGGAGAGAGCCTTGACCGTTCGCCCGTTCGCCTCGACCTGTCCGATCAAAGGCAGGAGGATCGTGCCGTTCGTTTCGACCACAACCGATTTGCTGAGGTCCATGATCTGGAACACGTTCACGTCGAGCTTGTCCTGCGGACCGATGAGATAGTCGGATTCCGTAACGGGACCCGGACCGGGCGCAGAGGGAACTTCCTTGAAAGCCGTCGTCGCGGGAGTCGAGGAGCGCGAGAACGGCGGCCGCGAAGGTGTCCCGAAGGTTGAGGGGGCGGCGAAGCTCAAGCTTGTGACGATGCAAAACGCGAGGGCGGATGCAACGGTCACCAGCGCCCGTAACGATCTCATCGGAATATCCCCTTCTGCTCGCGACGGTTGAGATCGAATCAACCGGCGTCTGATGCATGTGATCGGACGCAAGCCCCAAACGTGTGGCCGGGTGCTTAGGTTCCGCCTTGCGAGCACTTCTCTTTCCGTTCCGCCGCGCATGTGGTTCCCGCAAACCAAAGAGGCGCCTGCAACGGCGCCGAAGCTTGAACGCAGCAGCGGCACACGTCGGTCTGCGGTCGGTCGCGTTCAGCTGAAGACGAAAAGTGGAGCATGAGCGGAACGAAGTTTGTGCTCCACTGTTTCAAAACGCGGGCACTAAAGGGGAATTCGCCCGGTCTGGAGACATGTATGTCCGAAATTACCTTGCCGCATGGACAAGTGGATGTTCCTGCGAGCGTCCGACACGAAGAGCGTCAGGTTCAGCAGAGAAATTATCAAGATGATCCGATCATCCGCGCGATGGATATGACCATCGTGTCCCTTGCGCTGCTCTTCCTCCTCCCTCTCATGGCTCTTATTGCGGTGGCCGTCTTTCTGCAGGACGGGGGGCCCGTCCTGTTCTCCCATCGCCGCGTTGGACGGGGTGGACGCCCTTTCTACTGTCTCAAGTTCCGCTCGATGGCGGTTGGCGCAGAAGCGCGACTCGCGTCGTTGCTGGCGAGCAGCCCTGCGGCGCGTGTTGAATGGGCGCGCGACCACAAGCTCAAGATAGACCCGCGTATCACCCCGCTCGGTGCGTTCCTGCGCCGCTCAAGTCTGGATGAGCTGCCTCAGCTGTTGAACGTGCTTCGCGGCGAGATGAGCATCGTCGGACCTCGTCCGATCGTCGAAGCCGAGATCACCCGTTACGGGCGCCGGTTCCGCCACTACTGCTCGGTGAAGCCCGGCATCACTGGACTGTGGCAGGTCAGCGGCCGCAACGATGTTGCCTATCGTTCGCGAGTCGCCATGGACTGCCTGTTCGTGAAATCGCAATGCCCGTCGCTCTACGTCTGGATCGTCGTCGCGACCATTCCAGCGGTGATCATGCGCAAGGGCTCCTACTAGATGTATTCTGGGGGATCGGTCTTGCGAATCGCCTATTTCGTGCACGATGTCACCGACCCCGCCGTCGGCAGGCGCGTGCGCATGCTGAAAGCCGGCGGAGCCGACGTTACGGTCCTCGGTTTTCGGCGCAGCGACATGCAGCTCGCCGATCTCGAAGGCGTATCCGCGCTCGACCTCGGCCGAACTTACGACTCGCGTCTGGCTCAGCGCGCGTGGAAGGTCATTGAGCGACGCATGAGCTTGGGTCCTGGACACTTGGCCGTTCGCGATGCCGACATTCTGCTCGCGCGGAACCTCGAGATGCTGGCAATCGCCAGCGCGGCGCAACGGAAGCACGCGCCCAAGGCTGCGCTCGTCTACGAGTGCCTGGACGTTCATCGGCTCATGTTCTCGAGCACGATCCCGAGCTGGTTTCTGCGCCTTCTCGAGCGCTCCTTGATGCGAAAGGCACGGCTCCTGATCGTCAGCTCGCCGGCTTTCATTTCGCAATACTTCGCGCCGAGGCAGGGCGTCGGCACGAGTTGGGACCAGCCGGTGCTGATCGTCGAGAACAAGGTGCTGCAACTTGACCCGCCCGACCCACACCAAGAAACACAGATGCCGGAATCGCCGCTGGGTCCGCCCTGGCGCATCGGCTGGTTTGGGATGATCCGGTGCCAAAGGAGCCTCGACATCCTGTGCCGGCTCGCCGCGCGCGTTCCGGGGCTGATCGAGGTCGTCATCAGGGGCCGGCCGGCGCGCGTGGCCTTCGAGAATTTCGACGCGCAGGTTGCGAGCACACCGGGCATCTCGTTCGGCGGTGCGTATCGTCCGGCGGAGTTGGGCGCGCTCTACGGGGGCGTGCACTTCAACTGGACGATCGACTATTTCGAAGACGGCGCGAATTCCGCTCTATTGCTGCCGAATCGAATCTACGAAGGCGGACCTTATGGCGCCGTTCCGATTGCGCTCGCGCGAACCGAGACCGGACGCTGGTTGAAGCGACACGGCACGGGCGTGCTGCTGGACTCGCCTGCCGACGAATTGCACAGCTTCTTGGAACGCCTCACGCCCGACGCGTACCGTCGACTGCGTGAAGCGATGAAAGCGCAACCGCGGCCTCACTTCATCGCCGATCGCGAGGACTGCGAGAGTCTGGTCCAGGTGCTCGCTCTTGCCGGCGACCAGCATCCGAGCGGACGGCGTAAGGTCGCAACCGCAGCGGTTCACACCGCGCGCTCGATCAATAGAGTCTGACTTCCTTCAGCCCGGTGAGGCGCGCGACCACGCCGCAATGCAGCGCAGCGCGCGTCAAAAACCGATTCCTCCGCGCCGTAAACGGGAGGTGGACGAGAGCCGCAACGGCGCACGTCGCCGCCTTGGCAGCGGCTACGGCTAGCGCAAGGATTCGTGCCGGCACGCTGCGGGACCGCGCTTGCAATCGTCCGCCGTAGGTCTGTCCTGCGCGAAAGCTTCGCCGAAGGAGCCACCCGAGCGTCAGGCGTCCGGAGGGTATGGTCTCATATGCGAGCGCACCAGCGGCGAACCCGATGCAGCCGCCGGCGTCGCGCAGGCGGTTGAAGAAATCCTCGTCTTCACCGCCGCTGCGTCCGAGTTCCGTCCGAAACCTCAAGCCTTCGCGTGCGATCGCCGCTCGCCGGATCAGGACATTGCCGGTGTATCCCGTCTCGATTCGTCCGCGGACAAAAACCGGCCGGGTCGAATGGAAATCCCCCTTGCGGATCCACACCGGCGCCGATGTCGGGTAGAGCGCTTGCACCGGACCGAGAACGGCATCCCATTGTCCGCGTTTGGCTTCGAGAACGAGACTGCTCAGCCAATTCGGCGAGGCGATTTCGTCATCATCGAGAAAGGCGAGCCAATCGCTTTGCGCCGCATCGAGGCAAGCATTGCGGGCGACGGAGACGTTATTCGCGGGCGCATGCACATAGATCGTATCGAACGCCAGCTCTTGTGCCGCCGAGGCAACCAGATCCCGCGCAGTGGGTTGCTCGGCGTTGTCGGCAACGACGATTCGCACCCTCACGGCGTCACACCCCTGCTGACCCGAAATTGATCGCAGGGCGTCGACGATCGCTGGTCGATGATAGGTGCAGATGCAGACATCGACCGTCGATGCAGAGAGGGTGCCGGATTTAGTTTTGGACCCGGCCTCGACGACGCTCAAAGCATGCTTCCCCCACGCCAGCTCAGTTCTTTAACGGGCCGGCCATCGCATGTAGCGGTGGCCTCCGAGCGTTGACCTTCTGGCCGGTTTCCTCGGCGTGGATCTCAGCCATTGTCTGGCTGAACAAATCCGCCACCTCCTTGAATGTCGAGTGAGTCATGGCGAGCCGGACGGCTTCGACGTTCTCGACCGGCCCGCGGCCGAGCTCTCCCGATGGACTTGCCATCGAGATCAGTACGATTCCTGGACCCTTTCCGACATGGACACGGGTAATGAGCATTGGGGGGTTGTTGGGCATATGATCCTCAATTATCGCTGGAGCAACGCTCAAGCAGGCAATCGGTTCCGGGTACGGAACAAAGTTTCCTGTCCAGCTCTAGCTAGGCAGGTTCCAATCGGACTGAAAATTTCGCGCGGATTGATATTTTGATGCGCGAAAAATTGCGACACCGCAGAGCTTCAGCTAGGTCACTTTTTTGTTTCATCAATATGCGTGAGCTTAGCGAAAAAAATGTTGACCGCGATGCAACCTTTTTGGTTTTCTCATTTCGAGGGGCGAGGCGCAGCGGTTTCGAATTGACCGCGCTGATCTCGAAAACATTTGAATCAGAATCGTGAGCGCACGTCGCGTTGCTCGCAGGTAGCGGGGCGCGGAGAGCCTAGCCTTAACTTTCGGGCGCTAGGCTTCAGGGGCTTTTAGGCGGCATTGCCGCACAACCTCGAGACGGAACTTCTGCGGAAGTATCCTTGCCCATGAAGGAGGACGCGTGACCATTGATCCAAAGAATCTAAGCGCCACCGCCACGCTCACGTTCGGCGACGAGTTCAACTCGCTCAGTCTCTGGAACGGAACATCGGGAACTTGGAGCACCAAGTATTGGTTTGGGCCCGCGAACGGTTCCACGCTCGACGGTAACGGAGAGCAGGAGTGGTACATCAATTCGATGTACGCGCCGACCAACTCGATCAAGCCATGGACGGTGAGCAACGGGATCCTGACGCTGACGGCCGCGCCCGCATCGGCCTCCATCCAGCCGCTGATCAACGGCTATCAGTACACGTCCGGCATGATCAACACATATAACACCTTCAGCCAAGAATACGGCTACTTCGAAATGCGCGCGCAGCTTCCCGCTGGCCAGGGCCTGTGGCCCGCCTTCTGGCTTCTACCGGCGAATGGAACGTGGCCGCCTGAGATCGACGTGATGGAAGTGCTTGGTAACAACATGACCACGCTCTACACCACCGCGCACACCAACCAGACGGGTACGCACACGTCGAGCGGCACCGGGACCACGGTCCCGAACATGTCAACCGGATATCACACCTACGGTGTCGATTGGGAGGCCGACTACATCACCTACTATTTCGACGGTCAGCAGATCTTCAAGACCGCGACGCCGGCGGACATGCATCAGCCGATGTATATGATCGCCAATCTTGCGGTCGGCGGATACTGGCCGGGCATGGTGAACAGTACGACGCCGTTCCCTGCTGAGATGAAGATCGACTACATCCGCGCCTACACCGACGGCGGGAGTCCGACTCCACCTCCACCGCCGCCGCCACCACCGCCGACTATACCGCCGCCGACTTCACCACCGCCCGCCCTATCGTCGAAATTGTTCACTTTGGCGACCAGCGCGCCGTCGAGCGGGACGATCCGCGGGACAGCGCGCAACGACACGCTCGCGGGCACGGGGGCCCACAACAAGATCGACGGCCGAGGTGGCAGCGATTCCATGTCGGGCGGCGCCGGCGACGACACGTATGTCGTCGATCGCTCGACCGACTCGATCAACGAGACTACCAATTCCGGCATCGACACGGTCGAGAGCAAATCATCGAGCTATACGCTTCCCGTCTATGTCGAAAACCTGACGCTGACCGGATTTGGCGCTCAAACCGCAACGGGCAATTCGCTTGGAAACATTCTCAAGTCGAATAATTACGCCTCCACGCTCATCGGCGGCGACGGCAACGACATTCTCATTGCCGGAAGGGCGGCCAACATTCTGACAGGCGGCGCGGGATCGGACATCTTCCAATTCGACTCGGTGCCCAACACGGCGGGTCGCGTCACCGATTTTACGGTTGGCACGGACATGCTGGACCTGCGGGGTCTGTTCTCCACCTATACGGGAAGCAACCCCGTCAGCGACGGCTACCTCAGCTTCTCTTCGGACGCGAGCGGGACGCAGGTCTTCTTCGACGCCGACGCCGGTGGCGCCGGGCTGAAGAAGCTGATCACAACGCTCCAGGGCCCGGGCGTTTCACCGTCGAACCTCGTGATGCAAAGCGACTGGTATTTCAACAGCACGAGCGGGTCGGGAGGTTCTACGCCTCCACCGACAACACCGCCTACGACTCCACCGCCGTCGGGGTCATCAGGTCTCTTCTCATTGCCCACGTCCGGACCCGGCATTGATACGATGGTGGTGACGGGCTCGAGCTACACACTCGGATCGACTGAGGAGAATTTGATGCTCTCCGGTTCCACCTCTCAGTCCGGGTTCGGAAACACCCTCAACAACATCCTCACGTCGAACAATTACGCGTCCACGCTGAACGGCGGCGCCGGAAACGACATTCTCATCGCCGGACGAAACGCGGACGTGCTGACCGGAGGCGCGGGCAGCGACATCTTCCAGTTCGACAACTTGCCGTGGGCAGGCACACGCGTCACCGACTTCACGGTGGGGACTGACATGTTGGACCTGCGGAATCTGTTCATCGCCTCCAACTATACGGGCACGAACCCGGTGGCCGACGGTTATTTGAGCTTCCAGTCGGATGGAGCGGGCGGCACGAAAGTTCTCTTCGATGCTGACGGGCCCAACCCCGCTATGCCGTGGCAATTCCTGGTGGCGACGCTCGACAATGTTTCGCCCGCGAGTCTGCAAATGCAGAGCGATTGGTTCTTCCACTGAGGTCGTGAGTCGTCATGTGTACAACTTGGGCGCGGCCATTGGCTGCGCCCTTTTTCTTTCCGGGTGCTTAGAGCGCTTCTTCTTTCCGGGTGCTTAGAGCGCTTCGAGCGCCTCGCGCATACGCTTCAACCGCGCCGCGATCGGACGCGTCAGTAGCGGCCAGATGCGCGGATTGCGCATCGCTAGGCCGGCGCCACGCCCCGGCTCGCCTTGCTTGATCGCATGCACGACCCGATCATAGTCGAGCAACGCATCAAGCGACTGACGCCGCCGGTCGAGCAGTCTCGTTTCCCGATCATTGAGCGGCACCTGTTTTCGAAACCGATCGTCTGCGTCCATGAGCGCGTAGATGTGGTCAGCCTTCATCCGGTGCGAGATGGAGCTCGGGTGCTTGCGGTAGTGATACAGCGGCGTCGGCTCGAAACGCAGCCGCTGCCCGTTTGCGAGTAGCGATGCCAGGAAGTAGCTGTCCTCACCGATACGAAGCTGCTCGTCATAGCGCACCCTGAATTGCCCAATGAGGTTCGCTTTGATCATCGGTTTGAGGTAGCCGAGATTAGGCGTGCGCGAGTAAAGGCAATCGGATTCGATCAGGTCCGCAAGGCTGATCCAGCGCGGCGAAACGCCAAGCGCGTTTCTCAGATGCGGACGCGGTTTCTGCGCGGTGTCGGAGAACAAGAGGAGGTTATCGGCGACAATTGCCGCTTGATCCCTTGCCGCGCGGTTGAGCAGCGTCTCCAGCCGTTGGGGCGCCATCATATCATCGCTATCGAAGATGGCGATCCATTCGCCTCGCGCCATCTCCAAGGCCGCGTTGCGTGCGGCGCCGGGGCCGCGATTCTCGCGTTGTGCAGTGATTGTGACGCGAGGATCGGCGTTCGCAGCCGCTTGAGCTATCGGGACGCTCCCATCCGTCGAAGCGTCGTCGACAAAGATAAGTTCCCAGTCGCTCATGGTTTGCTTCCTGAGCGAGTCGATCGCGGCGCGCAGATAGCGGGCGCCGTTGAAGTTCGCCATGATGACGGAGACGAGCGGCGATGTGCTCATGTTGACGTCAATGCGCCTTGCCTTCTGCCGAGCACCAGCTCCCACCAGAATCCCATCGACCATCCCAGGTGAATGATCATCGCAGCGACGCCGGAGGCGAAAGCGCAACGTCGCCTTTGCTGAATCCCGAGCGCGACGCCCGAGAGCAGACAGGTCCCAGACCATAGAGCCGCCGGGCCTATTGCGAATGGAATCCACGGCGACAGCAGAAGTGCGAGAACCGTCGGCAGGACGCACGCCGGCAGGAATTGGCGCACCTTCGGCCGCAGGTGGTGATGCAAGAGCGTGCGGGCGCGACCGCGGCCGTAATTCACGTATTGGCGATAGAGGGCGAGGGGATGCGACCTTGGGAAATATGTAATATCGACCGCGCGTGTGAGCCATATCTTGCCGCCCGCTCGCGCCAGTCGCACGTCGAACTCCGCATCCTCGTTGTGACTGAGCGTGTCGTCGTATCCTCCGACGCCGACGAACTGCTTCAGATCGAACAGGGCGTGATGACCATGATCCACAAACCCTTCCTGTCCGGACCTGCGGTGCGCAGCTCCCCCTGTTCCCAGGACGGAATTCTGTGCCACCGCCGCCGCACGCTGAAAGCAGTTCACGCCCTCGGACTTCATCGCCACGACGACCGATGACGCGTCCGCTCGGCGCGCTTCAGAAATCAAGCTTGCAATGAACCCTTTCGGATACTCCGCATGCGCATCGATTCGGACGAGCCAGCGCTGGGGCTCGCCGAATTCCCGCACGGCCAGATTCACGCCGGCACTCTGGATGCGTTTCGGATTATGGATCAAGCGAACACGCGGCTCTGAGTCGGCGATCCGAGAGACGATCTCCTGCGTGGCGTCCGTGCTGCCGCCGTCCGCAACCACGATCGTCAAGTCGAGATCGCCTGCGTCTTCCAATAAATGCCTAAGAAGTCCGCCGATATGCGCGCTTTCGTTCAGGCACGGAATGACGGCTAGAACCTTCTCGCGCGGAATGAGCGCTGTGCTGGGTGCAATATGTTCTGGGCGATACAAATCTCAAGTTCCCGCTCGCCCTCCCCGGCTCTGAGCAAACGCGGTGGCTGAGATTTGGACGCAACAGAACTTCAAATTTTGCGTTTAGAGATTTAAGCGTGGCCTGAGCCGTAAGGCGCGGTAACTTTTTCCGAAAATATTTCGAGTTTCGCGGAACGATTTGGAGTATTGTGCAACGGGGCTTATCTACATGCCAAACAGCACGAGCGTCGCTGGGCGACTAAGAATTGCTGCTCCCGTCGGGAAGGAAATTGAGGATGGCGATTTCGGACATGGGTTCCATGAGTGCGCATGTAGGCGACAGTGCGATTCTGCGCGGCCACAGAGAGAGTCCTCAGTCCGATGCGTCCTTCGCGAAACCCGACGTCAGCAATAGATGGCACCCCGCCGCGACCCTTGGCTTCATCGTGGCGAGCTGCGCACTGCTCTGGGGCGGAATTTTCGTCGCTTTAGGCCTGCTGTTCTGATCGGCGCGGCGTCCAAGCGCGCCGCTTCAGTCCTTGCTGCCGATTGACTTCCCTTCCGGAATGGGAACCATCGGGCTCACTTGAGCGTGCGCCGGCCGGCCGGCACGACGCTCGTTTGAGCCAAGGGGATGCGGCGCGTGGGCTCGACGTGGCCTGGATCGCAGTGTTTCCGCGCATCGCGGCGCTTTCGTCAGTTCGCGTCTGCGTGTCTCGTTGCAACCGGCATTGCGTCTTCCGGACCCGTAATAGCTGCGGAAACCCGTCCGTTTTACGCGGGAAAGACGGTTACCATCATTGTCGGGCTGCCGGCCGGCGGCGGCGCCGATGCCTATGCGCGGCTGGTTCAGCGCCATTATCCGCGCTTCGTTCCGGGGCGGCCCACGATCGTGGTTCAGAATGCGCCCGGCGCAGGCTCGCTCAGGGCGGTGACGTTTCTGACCGCGAGCATGCCGGCAGACGGCACCGCGATCGGAACCTTCAGCTCTGCGCTCCTCAACGAGGCGTTGATCGCGCCCAATCGCGTCCCAATCGATTTCCGGTCCTACAGCTGGATCGGCAATGTCAGCGAGGACGTCCGCGTCTGCTACGTCTGGGGCGGCAGCGGGGTGAGGACTTGGCGCGACATGCTCGCGCGCGACAAGGAACTGTTCATGGGGGCGACGGCGCCCGGAACGGCAGGCAACGCCGACACGGCCATGCTGCAAAAGCTGTTCGGCGTGAAACTCAAGCAGGTTCAGGGCTACACCGGCAGCGCGGCCAAGCGGCTCGCCGTGGAACGCGGCGAGATCGATGGCGAATGTGGCGGCTGGACGTCGCTGCCGGAAGACTGGCTGCGGGACAAGAAGATCAACGTGCTCGTGCGCTTGTCGCCGACCTTGGTTGCGGGAATGGACGCCACGGTTCCCTTCGGCGGCGACCTCGTCAGGACCGAGAACGAGCGGCGCCTCTACGATTTCCTGACCGCGCCCGAACGTCTCGGCCGGTTGTTCATGGTCTCGGGCAAAGTGCCGGCCGATCGTGTGGCGATCCTGCGCCGTGCGTTCGACTCGATGGTCGCGGACCCACAGTTCCGCAGCGAGGCCGAGCGGTTGAAGCTCTTGGTGACACCGATGACCGGCGATGAGGTCGCGCGTCGCATCGCGGGTCTTTACGCGACGCCGCCCGATGTTGTGGCCAGAGCCCGGACGATCATCGGCGAGTAGCGCAAGAATCGCGCGGACGTGTCGGGAACCGAATGGTCCGATCGGAGTAGTCCTCCTTTGGGTGGCCGGGATAGGCCGCCTCGTCTGCGACCGCGCGACAGGGGGATTCTTTTGGACCAGGGCCCCGGAACGCCTCGATCGGGTAGACCCGACGTCCTTATCAACATCCAGGCCCTGCGCGGCGTGGCGGCGTTCCTCGTGGTGTTTGTCCATCTGGAGACGCTGGCATCGCTTGCGGGGGCAGGCCCGGACACTTTTGTGTTCGGCAATAGCGGTGTCGATCTGTTCTTTGTCATCAGCGGTCTGATCATGGTCGTTACGACCGCGGGGCCGGATGCGAGCGCGGGACGATTCATGGCGCACCGCATCGGCAGGATCGTTCCCCTCTACTGGACGATGACGCTGTTCGTGTTCGCAGTCGCTGTGGTGGCGCCATCGCTGATGCAAGCGACACGGGCCGACCCGGCGGACTTGGTGCGTTCGCTGTTGTTCATTCCGTTCGAGAAGGCGAATGGTTTGACCCAGCCGATCGTCTTTGTGGGTTGGACGCTGAATTATGAGATGGCGTTCTATTTGCTGTTCGCGCTGGGCCTTCTCGCGCGCCATCGCCTCTTGGGACTTGCGTTGACCGCATCGATCCTTTTGACCGCTGTCCTTGCGGGTGTGGTTGCGCGCCCAACCGATACGCTGGGACGGTTCTATACCTCGCCGATCGTCCTCGAGTTCGCTTTGGGCATGGCGCTCGGACTGGCTCTACCGCTGCTGCGGCCGGTAGCGTGGATGACGCGCGCTTCGTATCCGCTCGCCTTGATTTCATTCGCGCTTCTGATTGCGGGCCCATCGGTCTGGCCCGACGTCGATCGGTTTTTCGTCTTCGGTCTTCCCGCCGCGATCCTTGTCGCGTGTGCTCTGGTGATGGAGCGGTCAGGCGTGACCGTTGCATCGCCGCTCATCAGGCGATTGGGCGATGCGAGCTACTCGACATATCTGACGCATTTCTTCGTCACGCAAGCGGCGACGAAAGCTGCCCTAGCCCTCGGTGTTGCCGGTATCTGGCAGGTAAGTTTGGCAATCGTTGCGACATTCGTGATGGTCGGCGCTATGGGCCTCGTGGTTCACACCATCATCGAAAAACCAATGAGCCGCGCAGCACGCCGGTGGCTTGCATCGTCGCCGAACGGACCGAAACGAGTCGTGGCTCCGATCGCGGCTAAGGCGCCGTAGCCCTGACCACTTTTATCCGCGACTGCTCGTGTTGGAAGATGAAGTTGTTGATGTAGCGATGTTCGTGAGAACCATGCCGAGGCTGCATCTGCAGGTGATCGATCGAATCGCCATCGAATGGTTGGAACCTCGTTCCTTCAAATATGAAGCTCCCGTACCCCGCAGTCCGCAGCAGCCGGAAGACTGAACCGCAGTCGCGGTTGTGACGCTGCTCGATCTCGCAGATGAGCAAAGGATGATGCCGGGCGATCACGCGTTCGGCGCCGCGGAACACTTCCAATTCGTAGCCCTCGACATCGACCTTGATGAAGTCGATGCTCCTTCCATCATGGAGCGGATCCAAGAAGAACGTGTCCAACGTCACTTGATCCACCACGCGGACCTGAACGTCGGCTCGACCGGCGATGGGGTTGGTCTCGCTCAGTGTCGCCAGGTATGGCGACTGCTCGGAAGCCCCGGGCGTGTACATGTGCGCGGTGCCGCAAATACTGCCCACGGCGGCTTTGATGAGGCGGATGTTGGATCTGCCTATCGCCGACTCGAGATACCGGCCGTGTTGCTCACCGGGCTCGAACGCAAAGACTTGCCTCGCCTTTCTGCTCAAGATCCAGGAGTAGGCGCCCCGCGCCGCGCCGACATCGACGGCAATGTCGATACTGTTGCCGGGCAAAGCGTCGATGAACTTCATCTCTGCTTCGGGGAACTCGAGCCGGCTCCAGATCAAACGGCGGAACACGCCGTCGGCCGCCGGAAAGCGCGTCAAGAGTCGTCCACCGATGGACCGGATGGGTGATTTTCGTGTCTGCGACGGGACGGATGAGGGGATGAGGCTCATGGAACCGGTCAGTTGTCGTCCGCATGGTAAAGCCCACGCCGACCTTCGGTTCCGCGATAAAAGTGACCGAAAAGCAATATTGCACCGCACTTCCAGACTGGGTTCCAACGGAACGATCGTCAAATTCAGGCATTAACAGGGCTCTGTTCCAGCAAAGGTCAGGTTGCCCATCCCCATAGGAGTCGTCTTGGTAAGCCGGCGTGATCCCCCCCTGCACGTGTGCTTGATTTCACGACAGAGGATTGTCGGAAAGACGAACGGAAGTTCCGCGTACGTGCTCAGCATTGCGGAATATCTGAAGTCAAAAGGCTGCCGAATCCGTTACCTTTCGCCGTCGCCTGCCACGTTTGGACGCTGGCCCTTTATCCGTTTGCGACCGGAAATGGACGTCTTTGAAACAGTGCAGATCCGAGGGTCGTTGAGACTCGGGCGTTTCTTGATTCTGCTTGATCCTGCCGTGCTGTGCCGCGCCGCGGTTGCAATTTTCGATCAATTCCTTGCGCGCACCGGGCTGAGCGACAAGCGCTTCGGACGTCGTGCGCCCTATTCGATCGCGGTGGACTTATCGCCCGCCGATCTCAAGTTTCTAGCCAAGCATCTCCGGGATCGGGCCGACGTCCTTCTGCTCGACTATGCCTTCATGACTCCGTGCCTTGAACACGTGCATCGGCCCGGGATCTCGAGCATCGTCATCATGCATGACCTCTTCTCCGCGCGCGCCCGGCAATTTGATGTCTTGAACAAAACCGATACGGCGGCCGCCATTTCGGAACCCGATGAGATGGCCCTTTTGTCTGCTGCGGATCTTGTGGTTGCGATACAGGCCGATGAGGCCGCAATCGTGCGGAATCGGCTACCGGGCTGCCGCGTGGTCGTCGCTCCGATAGCGGCGACGCCTGTAGGCCAAGCCCATATCGGAGATGGTGATCACGTTTTATTTGTCGGCAGCCAGACCGCGCCGAACATCGATGCGCTGCAATGGTTGGTCGAAGAGATATGGCCCGCCATATTGCGTCAACGGCCAAGCTCCCGTCTTCTCGTCGCCGGCTCGGTCACGTGGGCATACTCCGCACGCGCGCCGGGCGTGGAGTATCTCGGCGTGGTATCCGATCTCGGGCATCTTTATGAGCGCGCGGCGGTTGTGATCTCGCCGCTGCGCGTCGGATCAGGATTGAAGGTCAAACTCGTCGAGGCGATGGGCAGGGGCAAGGCGGTCGTGGCGACCGCCGTCACAGCGCAAGGAATTCAGTCGGTTGTGAAAGATGCCATTGTGATTGCCGATTCGGCGGCTGCTATTGTCGAAGAAACTCTGAGCTTGATGAGCGACACGGGTCGTCGAAGACACTACGCGAACGCGGCCCTGCAGGTTGCACGAACTCACTTCGGTGAGGAGGCGTGCTACAGGGAGATCTTCGCTTTTGTCGCCGAGAAAACAGGCGCGCGGCGGAGCTCGGAAAGTACGGCAAGCGTCGCCGCGGGATCTATTCGACCGGCGAAGTCGCCTCGTCATGAGCAACGGACGGCCGTAGTCGAAAGCTCCGGCGGACCCCCGCCGCTCGGTTAAGGCACCATCGCGCCCACCGTCTCGACATACACGGCATACACAGATGTGCTTGCCGTCATGAACAGGCGGTTCTTCTTCCTTCCCCCGAAGCAGAGATTCGCGCAGGTTTCAGGCAGGTGGATCTTTCCGATCAGATCGCCCGCGGCGGTATAGCATCTCACGCCGTCTTCCTTGGGGTCGCCCCATCCCACGCTGCACCAGACATTGCCGTCCATGTCCGTGCGCACGCCATCCGTCACGCTCGTGCCGAAATTGGGGATGAACACCTTGTCGTTCGTCAGTCGCTCGCCGGCAACGTCGAACACGCGGACATTAGAACCGACATTCGGCACGCCCGTGTCGATGACGTAGAGCTTCTTCTCGTCGGGCGCCAACGCGATGCCATTCGGCCGGCCGAATCCGCCGGCCGCGACTGTCGCGCGTCCGCTGCGCGGGTCGAGGCGATACACCTGCGGCGGCAGCTCGAGCGTGTCCTTATGCCCCTCGTAATTGCCAAGAATGCCGTAACCGGGATCGGTGAACCAAACCGCACCGTCCGCGGTCACGACCGCGTCGTTGGGCGCGTTCAGCCGCTTGCCCTCGAAGCGATCGATCAACACAGTGATCGTTCCGTCGGGCTCGGTGCGTGTCACGCGGCGCGTATCGTGCTCGCACGTGATCAGCCGCCCTTCGCGGTCGCGCGTGTTGCCGTTGGAATAATTCGACGGCGAACGAAACACACTGACGTGACCGTCGTCCTCCGACCAGCGCATCATGCGGTTGTTGGGAATGTCGCTCCACAAGAGATAGCCGCCGTCGCGGACATACACAGGACCTTCCGCCCAGCGATAACCCGTCGCGATGCGCTCGATTGCGGCATTGCCGATGCCTCGGAATCTGCGGTCGAGCGACTCGATACGCGGATCGGGATAGCGCGTACCGGACAGCGGCCCCAGCGGCAATTCTTGTGCTCGTGAGGCGGTTGGCAGAAGTGCAGCCGCCACCGTGCCACCGGCGGCTTTGAGAAAGCTGCGTCGTTCCATTCGTTCTCTCCCTATGACGTTTCCTATGGCGTTCGGCTGGCGGCGGAAACCGCGCCTGATACGGTCGCGCCTCGGCGCGAGAGTGTCGCGTGCAAGACGACGCAGACGCCGGCCAGCAAAGGTGCTGTCGCCATCGCGACGAAAATGTTGGTCGACGCCCAGTTGAGCAAGATGAACTGTCCGATGACGAGGGGGCTCAGCACCTGGCCGAAGCGGCCTAGGCCCATTGCCCATCCCGTGCCCGCCGAACGCATCGCCGTGGGATAGAAGGTTGCGGTCAGCGCAATGGTGCCCGATGCACCGAGTGGGACCGCGAACCCCAGCAATCCCATGACGAGGGCTCGCCCCGTCGGCGACGTTGCGACATAGCCGAGACTCGCGAGAAATGCAGCGCCGCAGATGAAGGCGGGCGCGAGAGCGCCGGCGGGCCCGAAACGTTCGACCAGGCGCCCGGCGATGGCCATGCTGCAGACGGACATGATGCTGAAGACGCCCACGAGGAACGACGATGTCGCGGGCGCGATGTCCCAGCCGCGCAACAGCAATGTCGGCGTCTGCAGCACCGCCACCGTCGTGGTGGCAAACGCAAGCAGCAGGATGAGCCCGAGGAGTACCGTGCCGGCGGCGCGTCCGTCCGTGAACAGATCGACGAACGGGATCTTCGCTCCTTTGCGAGGCTCAGCCCGCGTGAAGGGTTCAAGCCGCTCTTGCGGAAGATCGGGGTTGATCGCCCGCATCACGCGCTCGGTGCGTGCGCTGAGTCGCCCGCGCGAGACCTGGAAGCGCAACGACTCCGGTATCAGGATGGGAAGCAACAGCGCGGTGATCAGTGTCGGCACAGCGGCTGCGGCAAACACGACGGGCCATTCGAAATTGCCGATGAGGTAAGCGTTCACGAAGCCGCCGACCGCATTACCGAGCGGATATGCGGACCACAAGAGGCTCGTGTACATGGCGCGCCTCCTCGCCGGCGCATATTCGGCGCCGAGCGTCACGAAACAGGGTATCGCGCCGCCGAGACCGAGACCGGCGGCAAAGCGATACGCGAGCAGAAGCGGGAACGAAGTGGCGAACGCGGTTGCGAGCGTCATCAGCCCGAACAAGGCGACCGCGAAGATCAGTGTTGGCTTGCGCCCGATGCGGTCCGCGACCGGGCCGAACGCCATCGCGCCGATGGCGGCGCCGAAAAGACCCGCGGAGAACGCCCAGGCGAACATGACCGTCGTCACGCCCAATGCTTCCCGCATCATCGGTGCGGCGACGCCGATCCCCTGGCTGCACACACCGTCGAGCAGCGCGACGAGGGCGCACAGCACGAAGATCCGCACCTGCAGCGCGGAGATCGGCCGATCGTCGATCAAACTTGCCACGTCCACGCGCAGGGGGGCGGCACTCATATCCGGCTCATCTCTGTTCGCCTTTGCACCCGCCCGCGGCTAGTGTCCCGGCCGTCACGATGCTCCATCACGGAACGCCCCCATGTCTCTGAAGATCAGACGCGTGGTCACCGGTCACGACGATAGCGGCAAGGCCGTCGTTCAAATCGACGAAGTCTGCCGGAACGTCATCTCGCGGCGCGAACGGCATCATAGCTGCGTGGTTTGGTCAACCGCGTCCTTTCCGGTGAACAATTCGGGCAATGGGGATGAGTCCCAGCGCCCCGTCGGCGCGCCTCCGCCCGAAGGCACCGTGTTCCGGATCATCGAATATGGTCCGGGCGTTGCCCCGCGCAACCATCGGACGAGCACGATCGACTACGCCGTGGTGATCTCCGGCGAGATCGACATGGAGCTTGACGAGGGCACCGTTCGTTTGAAGGCGGGCGACGTGCTGGTGCAGCGGGGCACGATCCACAATTGGGTGAACCGCGGAAGCGTGCCGTGCGTGATCGCGTTCGTGCTCATCGCGGCGCACCCGGTCATGCGCGGCGGCAAGACGCTGGAAGCGATGGGCTAGGCGGCTAACTCAGCACGCCGATCCGTCGACGATCTCGGGCGCGTGTTCCATCAGTGCCGGCATGAACCCATTCGCCACCAGCTCGTGCAGCTTGCACAAATAGTTGTCGGCGGCCGAACGCGTGCTCGTGTCGGACGTCACGACGACAGTGAGTCCCAGTGTCGGGACGATGTAGAGCATCTGCCCGCCAAAGCCCCAGGCGTAGTACACGGGATGACCGTGGGCCGATGCGATGAACCAGCCATAGCCGTAACCGCGGCCGAGCTCATCGATCGTTTGTACGGTCCACGAGGCGCGGATCCATCGGCGGGGCACGATCTGGTAGCCGCCATACACGCCGCCGTTCCGATACATCTCGCCGAAGCGCAGCAGATCGCGGGGCGAAAGCCTCATCTCGTTGCCGCCGAAATAGACGCCCTGAGGATCGCGAGCCCATTGGGGAATCGTCAGGCCCATCGGTATGGCGAGCCAGTCGTTCGCCAAGTCCCACGTGCTCTTGCCTGACGTGTCGGTAAGGATCGCGGATAAGAGATGCGTGTTGCCGGTCGAATACATCATCGCGCCGCCCGGCTCGTCGATGAACTCGCGCGACAGCGCGAAGCTCACCCAGTTCGGGCTGCTCACCCAGCGGCCGTAGTTCTGCAAGCCGGACGTTCGCTGGAGACCGGCGCGCATCGACAGCAGGTGATCGACCGTGATCGTGGCGACCCGCGGGTCCATGTATTCCGGCGCGCGCTTCTGGAGCAGCGGCAGGATCGGCTGGTTGGCGTTCTTGATCATGCCTTCGTCGATGGCGATGCCGATGAGCGCACTGATGATCGATTTGGACGCCGATTTGATGTTGACCGGCTGGTCGAGGCCCGGCCCATGGAACGCACGTTCGGCGATCGGCTGACCGTCGAGAGCGACAATCAGAGCGTGGATGCGCGGAAGCTGCGCCGCCTTTGCGACCGTTTTGTCTATGAGCTTATGGTCAAGGTAGAGCTCAGCGGCATTCGCCTGCGCGAAGCCCGTAAACAGCAATCCAACCAGGGCACAAAGCAGGCGTAGCATAGCTCAAGTCTGCCGGACGCTCGGCGTCTGTCAAACGATTTTCGTGGGACAGCCTAGGGCTTTACGTAGCCGGTATCGGTTAAGAACCATGCAAGGGCGTCGGGAAATTCTCGGAATTGCTCCGACTCACCGGGCGGGCAGGCATCCTTTACGAGCGCGACCCTGCATTTCATGGGAAGATTCCAATCCGTCGAGCGGCGATAATGCGACATCATGATGTTCCATGCCCATTCGTGACGCCCCAAGCGCGAAGCCGTCGCGACAAAGGCCGCGCACGCGGCATTCTTGTGCTTCTCGCAGCCACTGAGCGCGCGGTTCATGTCGGTTTCGTACACGGCGTCATAACGCGAGGCGTGCCCCACCTCGATTGCTCTCGCTCCATCGATGTTGAAGATGCGCGGCGGCTTCAAACTCTCCGTATACGGCGCAAACGCATAATCGAACCGGTCGTCCTTAAGGATAAAGTCCGGCGTGCCGTCGCCGTCGACATCGGTGGGAAAGTCCCGCAATGGGTCTCCGTCCCACATGCCAAGCTGAATTTTTCGCCACTTACCCTCGACGAGCTCGACGACAGTGATCTTCGTGCAGCAGTGCAGACCGCCGGTGTAGCTCGTGAAGACCAGCTGTTGTGTGGGGCTCTTAGGATCGAGCTTGCCGATGCCGAATCGAGCCGCTGGGATGGGATATCCCAAATCGCCGTATATCGAGATCGCTTCACCCGTTGGCGCTCGCAACTCCAAGAGCGCAACGCGTTCACCGATACTGTGGATATGCGTCGAAAGCGTTAGCGCGTAATTGTCGATGACGTAAGTTTGCTTCTCCGTATCGTCCGTCGGCGCCCACGAGAGGAGAGTCGCTGAGCGTGCCGTTTGCGCATTGGCCGTCTCGGCTTGAGACGAGGCCGAATTTAACGCCAGCACGAACGGCACGATGGCGGTCACCATCAGAACCGAGGCCAACAGGAACACGCGAAAGATCGTGCGGAGTTCTGCTTCATCCGCGTAGGCGGAACCGCGGGTGTGACCGCCATATTGCGAGGGGGTTCTCATCCAGCCAGCCACCCCTGCTGTCGCATAACTATGTCAAAGTGTGTCCTAAGTGTGTCAAATTGTGACGGGTTAATCCAGGGGTAAAAGCGTTTTTTTTCGGACCTCTGCCGCAGGGGGCCCTTTCCCCGTCGGAATCGACGAACTCGGCTCTGGAGGGGCCCCTGACGCAAATTCGTCGGCACTTCCCGCGGGCTGGCGGTCAGCGGCATCCAGCCGGTCGGCTGCAAGAGCAGCAAGTCGCGAGGATGGGCTACGCGAGCGATCTCTGGGACCGTGCCGAGAACTATATCGACCGTTCCCGCTCCGCGTCTTCGCAGTAGACTGGTTTACTGTCGCCTGATGGGCGACAGGGCGGCACCTGTTTCAGCAAACGGCGTTCGCTCCGGGCTCCAGACTTCATAGAACCGCTTTAGGTCGAGAAGCAGCAGCGATCCCCCGCTACCCTGTACGATCAACTTGTCGTCTGCCACCAAGACGCTATCGACTTCGCCGTTCGGGTCCATTCCGTCAATCATGTTTCCTGTGCCGATGTCGACGGCGACGACCCTTTGCGGGAAGGCTAGGAACAGCGTTCGCCCATCCGTTGCAGCGCCTCTGTAATTGTCTATTGGCAGCTCTAGAAGAACGCGTGTCTCTCTCTTCATCCGGTCGACGGCGTAAAACCGGATGGCATCCATCGAGTGTACGCTGATCAAGACTTGCGTTTCGTCATCCGTTTCGAAGAACGGTGAGGGCACCGCGGCGTGAAAACTCATCGGCATTTCGAAACGAATGGGCTGCCCTTCGCCATTGACGGAGCGAATCTCATAGATCGGTTCCGGCAGCGCTCGCGAAACAATCTGGCTCGAACTCAAGAACTCGACATATCGGCCGGCAACCGTCGGCGCCGTATCCCAAGAAGGTGCCGGCGCCGGACCAGGTACAATCTTGCGCGAGTCCATTCGGCGGAGGATGCTGCGTGCAGTTTCATAGCGCAATTCCATATCGACGCCCTGCAAGGTATTGGCGTCGATGACACGACATGGCGGGCCGTTAGCGCTACAGATTCCAACGACGTTCTCCCCCGGTACCAGAACGGCGCCATTCTCCGAAATTGCTGTAGCGAGCAGCTGGTTGAGGTTCGTGAGATCGAAAATGTAGAAGTTTACGTCACTCGCGCTGGGATAACGGTTGCCCAGTGACACAAACATTCTTCCGTTTACGAAAGTGATGGCGGAAATAGCCTCTTCCTTGTCGCCGTCGGGCCGCATGATTGGAACACTGGAAATGGGCGCCCAGTTGGAACGATCTCGCACTTCCACGCTAATCAGCCCCCTCCCAAAAGCCCTGAAGACGCGACTGTCATGGAAATGAATTTGATTGTGGGGCGCGAAAAAGTTGATGCGGGGTCGTCCAATAACTGAACGAACGAGCGGCCTTTCCGCGGGAATCGCTGCCCAAGCATCCGACAACGCTTTCTCGCGCATGGCGGGATTACCCTGAAAGTACATCGCTCTTCGAGCTGCCGCGTCCGCATAGCTGCGAAGCTGTACATCCCACGGCCGGGCGGCCCGGAGCCGCGCAAGCAGTGCGATGCCTTCTCCACTCTGACGGGGATGCAATGCCAAATAACGAGCGTAGCTCGTGGCGATGGCAAACAGTTCGTCGTCCAAACCGTACGCGGGTACATCCAGGATCGGTGATAGCGAGATCGCCTCCAGGGCGTCCAATGCAGCGTAGACGGTCTGCGCAGCCTGAGCTCTTTGGGCCGCAGCGATGATGTCTTGGCGTGCCCGCGCTTCGTCATGGAGACTGGTTTTGTCGACGGAATAAACCTGCACATCGAGAGTTTCTCGCTGCCTCAGGCGTTTGAGGATGAGCTTTCCTCCGGATGACAGCAGCTCTCCCTCAGACAAGTTGGTGCGCGCGAGTTCGCGTCCCGACTCAAAATCCAAAACGCGGATGTCGGTAGCGGGGATCGAAGGGAAGGATTGACTTTTCGGCCTGATGAACAGAAGGCCGTCGGAAATAGCGATGTTGGAGAAATCTGCATCCCGGTGCTGGGGAAGTCGGTAGACGATTCTGCTTTGGTTCAAATCGACAACCGCGTATTCGCCACATGCCATGCGAATCACGGCCCGTGCGCCCACAATGGCGTCGACACTGCCGCCGCAAGTGCGTCCAGCGCGTGCGCGCTGCGTGGGCATTGGAATTCTTGCGATCTCTTTCCCGTCAAGGGCAAGCGCAACCAACTCCGGCCTAGGCGCGTACTGAAAGCCGACGAGCTTGTCCTCGAGTAGAAAAGCCTCCATCAGATTCGGCAGCGGGGCCGGTCTTTCCTCGCCCAGAAAGTCCATGTTGGGAAGCGCGAATTTGGCGAGGACGTAGCCCTTATCGCTATACGAACGTGTGTTCCGGACTTGCAGCAGGAACAACACATTGTCTTTCGCTGCAGCGCCAACCAGGCGATTGGCGATCCGCGTTGATGCCAATCGCTGAAACGTCCGACGATCGAACAGGGA
>Ga0210379_10000050_pt1 | contig 26565 bp, 18 predicted proteins | sample PLMedo_2_FD_155468 | JGI IMG/M metagenome (GOLD analysis project Ga0210379, IMG submission 155468) | Groundwater sediment microbial communities from an aquifer in East River, Colorado, USA - PLM4_32_coex redo | ecosystem: Environmental > Terrestrial > Soil > Riparian zone | place: USA: East... | reverse complement strand
TCTACGGTGGCTGGAAGGTGCTGCGCGAGGATGGGAGGCGGGAGCGGCGCTGGCTGCCGGTGGTGTGGGCCGCGGGGACGCTCGCGCTGATGACCCTCGCCGCGGCCAAGAAGTCATGGTACGTGCTGCCGGCCTACCCCGCGCTGGCGGTGCTGGCCGGCGTCGGGATCGATGCACTGCTGGCGCGGCGGCCCTGGCTGCGCGAGCGCTACACCGCGGGGCTCGCGGGGCTGCTGCTGCTCGCCCACCTGATCGTGATAGCGACCCCGGTGACGCTGGGCGAGGACCGCAATCGGGATCTCAAGGCCATCGCACCGGCGGCGCGGGCGGCAGTGCCTCCCGGCGCCCACATCATCAACTTCAACCTGCTACCGCCCTGGAAATACGTCTCGCCCCTCTACTTCTACGCCGATCGCCCGCTGGCCTCCCCCGAAACCGATCTCGCGGTGATGGCGCGGATCGTCGTCAATCGCGAGGGGGAGGCGATCCTGACCGATCCCCCCACGTACCAACGCCTCTCCGCGTCGCTTGGCCGCTCCCCGCGCATCCTCGCCGCGTCGGGCGGGCTGATCCTGTTCACGCCATAGCGTCGGCAGCTCATCTGCCTTAGAGCGGGAGCTTGGCGACGAGTTCCCGGACCGAATCGACGGACTTGGTGAAGCCGATCTGCTCCTCGGGGGTCAGCTTGATCGAGAACACCTCCTCGATGCCGCGCGCACCGAGCTTCACGGGCACGCCGACGTAGAGCCCCTGGACGCCGTACTCCCCCTGGAGGTAGGCGGCGCACGGCAGGATCTTGTGCCGATCGTGGAAGATGGCGTCGATCATCTCGACCACCGAGGCGGAAGGGGCGTAGTAGGCGCTCCCCTCCTTGAGGTACTGGACGATCTCGGCGCCGCCGTTGCGAGTGCGATCGACGAGCGCATCGATCCGTTCCTTGGGCAGCAGTTCCGTGATGGGCACGCCCGCGATCGTCGAGTAACGCGGCAGCGGCACCATCGTGTCGCCGTGACCACCGAGCACGAAGGCGTGCACGTTGTCCACCGCGACGCGCATCTCCTTGGCGATGAAGGTGCGGAAGCGGGCCGCGTCGAGGACCCCCGCCATCCCGAGCACGCGATGCGGAGGGAACCCGGAGACCTTGAGCGCCGTGTGGGCCATCGCGTCGAGCGGGTTCGACACGATGATCAGAATGGCCTCGGGCGAGTGGCGGGCGACTTGCTCGGTGACCGACTTCACGATCTGGAAGTTCTTGAGGAGCAGGTCGTCGCGGCTCATCCCGGGCTTGCGAGCCAGACCGGCCGTGATCACGACGACGTCGGAGCCCTTGGTGTCGGCGTAGTCGTTGGTGCCGAGCGCGGCGCAGTCATACCCCTCGACCGGTCCCGCCTCCAGGAGGTCGAGCCCCTTCCCCTGCGGGATCCCCTCCAGGATGTCGATCAGCACGACGTCCGCCAGCTGTCGGTCGAGCAGCCTCTGGGCGGTGGTGGCGCCCACGTGCCCGGCGCCGACGACGGTGACTTTCTTTCTCATGTCCACAACCTCCGCGACCCGCCGCGACGCGCGCGGGGGATCGACCCTTGTTCGCAACGGCTCGACGCCGGCCGCACCCAGGCTCATGAAGTGCAAGGCGATACGCGACCGTAATCTACCAGAATCAGGCGGACACAATACTGGCCTCACCCACCCGGATGGGAGGCGGGGAGAGAGCCCGCAGCCGCCGCCCCCGGTTCGGCGCCGACCAGGCGATCGAGCGCGCCGTCGGCGCGCAGCCGGTCGAATTCATGGACCCGGCCGATCCACTCGACCGTCGCAGGGTCCCGTGCAACGGATGCGCCCAGCAGCTCCTGCACCCGCTCCGCGTTGCCGGCCAGAGCCTCGATGCGCGCGAGGCAGAAATCGAACCAGGCTGCGTCGGGAAAATCGCGGCGGGCGCGCTCGGCCTCCTGCCGCGCCTCCTGCATATTGCCGGCGCGGATGAGTGCTACCACCAGCGGCGATCGCGCCTCCGCGCTGAGAGGGGAGGCGGCGGCGAGCGCACCGAACTCGACCGCCGCCTCCGCAAAGCGCTCCTGGGCGAACAAGGACTCGGCCAGCTCGAGGCGGGCCGGCAGGAGGCCGGGCACGAGGCGGAGGGCCTCGCGCGCCGCGGTCTCCGCCTCGCCCGGCCGCTGCAGCGTCCGGAGGATCCGGCTCTCGGCGAGGCGCGCCTGCGGGAACTCCGGGGCCAGAGCCAGCGCAGCCCTGACCTCTCGCAGCGCCTCCTCGAGATCGTCCGGCTGCTGCGAGCTTTCCAGGAGTGCCACCGCCAGGTTGAAGCGGCCGTCCGCGTACTGGTCGTTCAGCTTTACCAGCTGCCGCAGCGGCGCGACGGCGCCCGCGGGGTCCCCGTGCCGCAGGCGGTGCTGTCCGAGCCCGTCGTAGGCAAGCGCGAAACCCGGATACCGCTCGCTCCACGCCTGAAAAAGCGACTCCGGGTCGCGCCAGATCGCCGCCTCGCGGTGGGCGGCGAAACCCATCAGGAGCAGGGCGCCGAGCGCGGCCGGCAACGCCACGACTGCAGCTCGCCGGCCCTCGAGGCGACGGCGCGATGCCAGCGTGATCCGCCTCGCGACCTCGCCAACGGCCAGGCTCACGCCGATCAGCGGGAGGTAGAGAAAGTTCTGCGCGTAGAGCGAGCTGATGAGCACGAGGAGATTCGAGGCAGGCAGGAAACTCGCCAGCGTGAACGCCAGGAACAGACCGAGACGATCTCTCCTGATCCAGAGGGTGACGCAGGCCACACCGCAGGCCACCAGGAACGCGGCGGCGAGGATGGCGCCGCCGTCCGGTCCCGTGGGGGCCGCCGCTCCCGCGACGTAGCGATGCGGATCGCCCAGGCGCATCGGCAGCAGGAGATAGCCGAGGTAGCGGCCGCTCAGCTCGATCGCAGCCCAGAGCCGCGCCGGCTGCGGCAGCCAGTAGAGCGGGTTGACCACCGGATCGACGCCGTGGCGGCCCGGCGTGAGCGGCACACCCGCCGCGACTCGCATCAGGACCGCGATCACGAGGGCCGCAAGGACGGCGACGAACGAGCCGACGACGGCCCGCCTGGGGCGTGGCGCGTCGTCCCGGTGCGGCCGCAGGGCGAGCAGGGGTACCACCAGGAACGCCACCGCCGACTCCTTCGCCAGCAGCGCCAGCAGGAACCAGCCGCCCACCGCGGCCGCCTGGATCGCCGGGCGCGACGCGCGGCGACCGGTTGTCCCCGGCCCCGCGAAGGCCCGCCAGGCCAGCAGGACGAACGTCGCCGCCAGCAGATCGACGCGCGCCACGATCGAGGCGACAGGCCAGGCCGCAACCGGATGCACCGCGAAGAGCGCGGCGGCCAGGGCGGCCGCGCCGAGTGGCTGCCCCAGGCGGCGGCACAGCGACAATACGAGCGTGGTGTTCAATGCGTGCAGCAGCAGGTTCACCAGATGGAACCCCACCGGATCCCAGCCGCTCAGGCGGCCGTTCAGCGCGAGACTGGCGGAGACCATTGGCCGGTAGTAGAGCGAAAAGAATGGGCCGCCGTACCAGAAATGATGCGCGAACGCCCGCACGGGGCTCCACGGCTCCCGGATGAAGGTGTTCTGGACGATCAGGTGGTCGTCGTCGAAGACGAAGCCGAACCAGAGCGTGTGCAGGAATGGCGCGGCGGCCAGGAGCATCAGGGCCGCAACGAGGGGCCAGCTCCGAGAGCTGCGGTGGTTCGGTGTCACGAGGGCCCCTGGAGATGGGTTGTAGCGGACGCGTCGACGGCGATCAGTCTGCTGCAACCAGCCATGGGCCGCAACCCCTCGAGCCCAGGGATGCCCGTCCTGGGCGGAGTGATCGCCCGGGCCCGCGACCGACGCGGCCGAGCGCCAGCGGTCAGGGCGCCATGGCGTCCCAGCGCCTTCCGGTAGAATGCGTCCAGCGACGCACGCGATTCCCGCCTCGGCAGCAGACGGGGGCGGCAGGCGACGAGCTGATGGCGGACTCACTCCACCCCGACGCGCAAGCACCCGTCCGCTCCTCGCGGTGGTCACTCATCGAGGTCGGCGCGCTCGTCCTGGCTGTGGTATTCGCGCACCTCGTCTACCGCCACGGCCTCTCTCTCCCGATCGTCTACGACGCGGCGGACTACTGGCGAATCGCCGAGGAGATCTGGAGCCAGGGGCTCTTCAAGCCCTTCAGCTTCGCCGACCTCCGCACCTACGGGTATCCGTCGCTCCTCGGAGGCATGCTCTGGCTCGCACGACTGCTCGGCGTGGAGAGCCGCTGGTTCGTCTTCGAGCTGCAGCTTCTCCTGCACCTTCTCGGTGCGGACGCGGTGCGCCGTGCGCTCGCCATCACAAGCGCGTCGCCGACGAACCGTCGCGTCGTGTACTGCTCGCTGCTGCTCAATCCAGTCGTGCTCATCTACCCCGCCTACGCGATCACCGAGAGCGTCTCGCTGACCCTGACCATGCTCCTGTTCGCATGCAGCGTCCGCTCGATCTTCGGAGACACCCCCTTGCTGGCGCTTGGCGCCGGCAGCTTCCTCTGCGGTCTGGTCGTGATGATCCGGCCGTCGAATCTCTTCCTGTCCGTCCCCTGGACCCTGGTCGTCCTGGTGACCCTCTTACGCCGCACGGGTTCCTGGCGCCGTGCCGCCGCCTGGGCCGTCCCTCTGAGCCTTGCCGCGGCCGTCCCGCTGCTGCCGCAGGTACGCAACAACGTCGTCTTCTTCGACGTCCTCAGCCCGCTCCCGGCGGGCGACCTGCGCAAGCTCCAGCATGCGTATGGGGTCCAGATGCTCAAGTACGCGACCGCCTGCATTCCCGGGCAGGCGCCCGAGGTTCCGTACCTGAACCCGCTCGCGGACCAGGATGCTGCGACCGAGCCGTCGCTCGGCTGGTACGCGGTCCACCCGCTGGCGGGGCTGGCGACGGCCGCACTCCACATCTTCAACGTGCTCGACCAGGATCTTCCCCTGCCCTACAACACCACCCTCACCCCCTGGTATTACCCCGCGGTCAGCATCGCAAACCTCGCGGTGGTCGCGGTGGGGTCGCTAGGCCTCGGTGTTGCGGTCCGCCGGATGCGGGGGCGCCGCGGACGGCGGCGACTGCTGCTCTGGGCCGTCGTGATGGCGCTGGCGTGCCACCTGGGACTGCACAGCACCGTTGCCGTCGAGACACGTTTCGGCGCACCGGCGCTGATGATCCTCTACCCCTTCGCCGCGCTGACGAGCGGATATGCGCTGCGGATCCGCCGGCGCCGCTCCTCGATCCCCCTGCTCGCGACGGTGATCGCTCTGGTCGCGGCGGGCACCGCGTTGTCGGGTTGGGTCCGCGATCAGGCACCGGCCATTCGAGCGGCGGAGCTCGTGCGGTCGGGCGGCTAGTCCGCGCATCGCGCTCGCCGACCCCACCGCATGGGCGCCCGCCTCAGGATCCTCCGACGCTGGCCGGAGGCGGAAGGTCGGGCCGGCGGTAGATGACGACATCACGCTGCCGCACCTCCTCGATGTATCCGTGGTCGGCAAGAAACTGCCGGACCACGTCCTCGCCGGGCATGTCCGCCCACTCGGGAAACACCACTACCATCGCGGGGAGCGCGGCCGTCAGATCAGCCCGCAACTGGGACAGCGCGAGATCCTGGTCCGGAGCGAAGGGCAGGAGCGTGCTCGACACATAGCGGGTAGGGACGCGGCGCTGTGCCACCAGGTAGATCTCCGGCTCGAACCCCCACTGGAAGATGTACTCTCCGCCGCCGGTGCGCTGCCGCACGTACTGACCGGCCTCCCGCGCGAGCACGAAGATCGGGCCATACTTCTCGATCGAAACCTCCTCCGGCGACAACCGCGTGTAGAACCGCCATTCGCGAAAGCCGAAGTTGACCAGTGCCAGCCCTACCAGTGTCGCCAGCCCCACCCCGACGGCGCGGCGGCGTGTTTCACGGAACGCATCGGCCAAGACGCCGGCGGTGGCGACGCAGAAGAAGGGGATGAGCAGGATGAAGTAGTGCGCGAAGTTCTTCCCGGGTAGCAGCACGGCCACGATCGCGGCCGCCGGCAGGCCGCCGGCCAGGCACCCCTCGGGATCGCGCCGGCGCAGAGGGTGCATCGCGATCGCCGGCAGCGCCAGGAGGGCGATTGGAGCCACCTCCGCTCCGACGTATCCCACCACGAACGAGAGCGTGGGCCCGGCCACCAGCGTGCTGGCAGCGTAGCGGAAGCCATGCAGGACGGTCCAATAAAGGAAGTCGCCGAAAGCGCCGTGGACCGCGAGATACAGGCTCATCCCGCCCACGACCGCGAGCGCCGGCACCGCAAAGCTCAGCCCCGCGCGCAGCAGCATCCCGCGGCGGCGAGCCTGCCACATCACGACGCCGGCGCAGAGCGCCGCGAAGGGGGCCGCGACCGACTTGATCAGCAGCGCGACTCCCAACAAGGCCCCGCTGCTCGCCAGCGGGCCCCGCGCCCGCGTGCGCAGCCACTGCAGCAGGAACACCGCGGCCCAGACCAGGGGGAGGACGAGGAGTACCTCGGCATTCGCTCCCGACGCGCGCGTCATCGGGGCGCTCGACAGGATCGCGTAGAGGAACCCCGCCACCAGGGCGGCGCCGCGGCCCGAGAACCCACGCGCCAGGCGATACACCCCCCACAGCGTCAGCAGGTTGTAGAACATCACGAAGGTCCGGACGGCCTCGGTTGTCCGACCCAGGACGCCGATCGCCAGCGCGTAGAGGTAGTAGAGGACGGGTCCCTTGGAATCGATGCCGTCGCGGTAGGGCACTCCGCCGTCCAGCAGGCGAAGCGCGATCGCCGAGTAGAACCCCTCATCCCGCTCGAACGGCTCGCGCAGGAAGGTCGAGCGGAGCGCCAGCGAGAGCGCGCAGGCCAACAGCAGCGCACCGCCGATCCACCAGCGGGCCTCCCCGCCGCGAGCGGAGGCTGGCGACTCGTCGGTCATCGGGGCCGCCTGGGCAAGCTCCACGACTGAGGGGTCACTGCGTCGAGACGGTCCGCTGCTGCGGGGCGCGGGAGTGCATTCTCTTCCTCAGCCTCGGGTGGCCGGTCCCATCTTACTAGAAGCGGTTTCGGGGGTATCCCCACGAACGCACCGCCCGCCGGGCCGTGCTCCCTCGCCCGCGGGCCGCCCCCACGAACGCACGCCCCGCCGGGCCGTGCTCCCTCGCCCGCGTGCCGCGGGCTCGGAGTGGGGCCCCCGGAGTGGGGCCCCCCGGAGTGGGCCCCCCCGGAGCGGGGCCCCTTACCGGAGATGGAAGTCGATCTGGACGCGGTAGAGGAGCTTCACCGCCCGTCCGTTCAGGGGGGTCGGCTGGAACCTCCACTGGCGGACCGCCGCGATGGCCTCGCGGTCAAAGGCCGGGTCGCCGCGGACGACCTGGACGTCCTCGACGCTGCCGTCGGTGGCGATCAAGAGCGCCACCTCCACGCTCCCCTCCCGCCGGGCGCGGCGGGCCATCTCCGGGTAGCGCGGTTCGACGCGATGGATCGGCACCGGCAGGGTCATGCTCGGCGTCCAGAGGACCTCCTGGTCCTGCCCGTCGCCGCTCGCCCCGTCGAGCAGGCTACCGGGCACCCCGCCTGGCACCCCGCCGGGCACTCCACCCGGGACTCCACCTGGCACCCCACCAGGGACACCGCCGGGCACCCCGTCCGGCACGCCTCCTTCGATCCCTTCCAACACGCCCGCGTCCTGCGCTGCCGGCGGCAGCGGGGGGACTTCCTGCGGCTGGACGAGCTCCTCGGGGGTAGCCCGCTCGGCAGACTCGGGAGTCGGTGCGGCGACCGCAGGCCCGGCGGGAGGAGCCGCGGGCGGCGGAGGAGGAGGAACCAAGGCGACGGTGTAGAGGATCGGCCGCCAGGGGGGATCCTCCGTCCGCGGGATCGCCAACCACGACGCAGCGACGAGCAGGCCGATCACCAGCAGGTGCAGCGAGGCGGCCACCGGAAAGGAGGTGAGCGCGCTCGCTGAAAACTTCTCCCGTCTGCTCACGGGCAGCGATTCGAACATCGGAGTTCCTCCGTCGACCCACGCCCGCGGGCAGAGCCGGACGCCACGTCCTCTGAGACTCACTGGATCGAATAGACACCTTGCAGATGGGGGAGTTCCTTGCTGTGGGGCCGAGTGGCGGCCACGTGCAGCCGTTCGACGGAGTCTTTACCTCGACTATACAAAGGACCTCGGCGAGCTCGGCAACGAACCCAACGTCTCACTCACGACTCCTATCGTTTAGATCCTGATCGTCCGTACGCCCAGTACGATGGCGTAATGGAATTACCGACGATGCTCCCTGCCCATATTGCGCCTCTCCTTGCGTCGCACCAGTTACGACTGTTCCTCGAACTGGCACCCATCCTGCTCTAGCCGGCGGCGTCGCCGAATGCGCGGGGGGCGCGTGAGCGGATGGACAGGATGGTGAGCAGGTCGCGCACGCGATCGTCTCCATCCCCTGAGTAGAGACACTCCCCCGGCCGGCGGGCGGCTTCCGCGGCGACAGTCCGGGCGATAGCTGGAGCCTCTGCCCGTCCCAACCGCGAGCGTTCCCCCCCCGTGCGCGTGCGCAACGGAGGTGGAACCAATGGAGGAGCGAAAGCGCTTCGAACCGACACGGCGGTTTCTCGCCAATGTCCTTCGTGCCAGTCACGTGCTGCTTTTGTTCGTGCCCATCCTGGCGTCCGCTCAGACGCCGTTGCCACCGATCGTCGCCTCGCCCGGTCAGGGGGAGACTGGGGTCGCGTTCAACCCCTCGGTACACTGGGCCGAATACGACGAGTCCGGCGGCGACCTGCGCGATGTGCAGATGGACTACGAAGTGCAGATCGCCTGCGCACAGGGCACCGGCACGGCTTGCACGTCCGGCCTCCTGTCGGGGCAGTGCGAGGCGTCCGACTTCACGGGAGCCACACTCGTCTACTCGACGGTGAACGACGCCGACTGCATCCAGTTTCCCTCCACGGGCTGTCACGGCCCCTCGATGTACCACGCCGTCTACGTGGGGGATGCCACCGATCCCAACCGCGGGGTGTTCCAGAACGCCCTCGCGGGCAAGGATCGACTGGCTGCCAACACCACCTACTGCCTGCGGGCACGCGTGCGTGGCTACTCCGGCGATGACTCCGCCGACCTCGGATGGTCCGGCTGGTCGAGCACCGTGGCCTTCCAGACCCTCGCCTTGAGCGGCCAGCGACGATATGCCTCCCCCGCCGGGACGGGGACCACCTGCTCCTCCTCCGCGCCCTGCTCCGTCATCACCGCGGTCAACTCCGGCGCCGCCGGGGACGAGGTGATCCTGGCGACGGGCAAGGGGAGCTACGCGATCAGCACGACGCTCAGGTTCCCCGAACGGATGTGGATCCACACAGACGCTCCCAATATGGAAGCCGTGATCAGCGCGGCGACGCCGGGGCTGAAGAACTCGTGGGCGGGGTGGGGATCGGATCTGCCCTCCGGCAACGTGCTCGCTCGCTTCCAGCAGGACGGGATCCGGGTGGAGGACATCCGGTTTCGCGGGAACGGCGTGCATCCCTATGACTGCGGCGCCCCCACCGGCACCGCGGCGGTCGTGGCGTGCACCAGCGACGCCGACTGCGGCGGGCAGGTGTGCGGCGGGAACGACGGCACGGTGGCCTGGATGCTGCTGGCCAACGGCACCGACCACCGCTGGCAGACCTATCACGGCGGCGGGCACGAGGCGATCAACTTCTTCGCCGCGGGCTCGGGCGGGTCGGGGAACAGCCGTCTCCATCTCTACGACTGGGAGATCATCAACACCACCTCGAACGGGGAGCCTGCCGCCCCGGCCTCCTGGTACAACTGGCGAACTGTCGAGGGGTTCTCGGTGGAGGGCTCGCACGACTCGGTCTTCTACAACCTAACCATCGAAGACGAGATCCAGCCCACCGTGGGGGCGTTCTCCCACCTGGCGGTGGATGGCCTGAAGCTCCTGCGCGGCCGGAACCACTCGTGGCGCCTCGACGCGAACACTTCCAGCACCTATCTGACCGTGCGCCGCTCGCAGATCATGCCTGGAGCTGAGGGGATGAGCACGTTCAGCTTCAACAGCAGCGTCCGCAAGGTGGTGTGGGACAGCAACACGATTGCCAGCGAGATCGATCTCGGCAACGACAACGGGTCGGCCTCCGGGACCGTCGGGTACTTCGTCGCCTGGAACAACGTCATCAACCGCGGTTTCAGCTACCCGTTCAATGTCTCCGATACGGGAGGGGGTCAGGCGTGCCAGAACGGCCCCTGCGACGTGATCGACGTCAACTCCGACCGGATTCTGATCGACCACAACGTCTTCTGGGCCCCGCAGACCGGCGACGTCATCGCCGTTTGGGACTGCCACGTCCAAAATGGGGATACGTCCGCCTGCGACCCCGCCACTGTCTACACGCGGGCCGAGGCCCTCGCCCTGTTCGCGAATCCCGGGTGGGGCGCGCACAACTCGGTGGCGAACCCAGCTTTCGTGGATACCCCCGCAACGTCGGCCGATTTTGACTATACCTACGACTACACGCCGCGCGGCGTGGGCGTGATCGACCGGGGGCCGGTGTTCATGCGCGTCCCCTCCGGCGGTGGTCCCGTGAAGGACGTGGGTGCCGTGGAGGCCAGCGGATCGACATTCCGTACCCTCACCGCCGCCCTCTCGGGAGACGGGGACGGCACGGTGCTAAGCAGTCCGGCGGGGGTGCTCTGCCCCGGGACTTGCAGCGCGGCGTTCGACCAGACCACCCAGATCGCGTTGACCGCCGTCCCCGAGCCGGGCAGCAGCTTCGCCGCCTGGTCCGGAGACGCGGACTGCGCCGACGGCGTGGTGACAATGAGCGCGGACGTACGGTGCGTCGCCACCTTCCCTCTCCAGTCCCACGGACTCGCGATCACCGGGGTCACCGACGGCTGCACTCAGACCGGGAGCCGTATTGACGACGATCAGGCGCTTCTCCTGGATCGGATTGCCGGATGCGTCGCCGGTGGAGGAGACTGCACCGGGACCTACAAGCACGGATTGGATGTCGTTCTGACGGCGGCTACCACGGCGGGCTGCCAGGTCTCCGCCTGGGGGGGCGCTTGCTCCGGTTGCCCCTTGGGCGCCGGCCCGACCTGCCGGCTGAGCATCGACGCGAACAAGACCTGCGCGGTCACTTACGCCAACGTCGCCACTGTATCCACCCACACGCTCACGCTGAAGCGCTCCAAGGGGTGGGTAGCGGTGAAATCGGCACCGGCCGGCCTGAGCTGTCCTGGTGACTGCTCCGAGGGGATGATCCCCCACGGAACGACGTACCTGCTGACCGCCACCACGCTCTCGTCAGGAAAAGCCGTCCGCTGGGGTCGGGACTGCGCACCCTGTGGGGTTTCCAAGACATGCAGCGTGACCGTGGACAGGGACCTCACCTGCTCCTTCGGGTCGTAGACGCGGAACGCGACGTGCGGGGCCGATCCGGCCCCGCACGCCGGCGTGCCGTGATTCAGTCCCGTCGCAAGCGGAGGCGCAGGGCGTTCGTGATCACGGATGCCGAGCTCAGGCTCATCGCCAGCGCGGCGATCATCGGAGACAGCAGCCAGCCGGTGAGCGGATAGAGCACTCCGGCGGCCAGCGGCACACCGAGCGCGTTGTAGATGAAGGCGAATCCGAGGTTCTGCCGCATGTTGGCGACCGTCGCCTCGGAGAGCGCCCGCGCGTGTGCGATGCCTCGCAGATCCCCCTTGACGAGGGTGACCTGAGCGCTGTTCATCGCGACGTCGGTGCCGGTGCCCATGGCGATTCCCACATCGGCCTTCGCCAGGGCAGGCGCATCGTTGATCCCATCGCCGGCCATGGCAACGACGTGCCCCTGCCGCTGCAAGCGCTCCACCAGCAGGAGCTTGTCCGCCGGCTTCACGCCGCCGTGCACCTCATCGATCCCCAGCCGGCCGGCGACGGCGCGAGCGGTGGTCACCCCGTCGCCCGTCGCCATCACCACGCGCAGCCCTCCGGCCTTGAGGGTCGCGAGCGCTTCCGGTGTGCTGGCCTTGATCGGGTCGGCCACCGCCAGCAGGCCCAGGAGGCGGCCGTCGGCCGCCAGGTGCATCACGCTCGCCCCCTCGGCGCGTAGCGCTTCGGCCTGGGAGGCGAGGCCCTCGAGCGCCACCCCGAGCCGGTGCATCAGCGCCGCGTTGCCGAGCGCAAACTCGCGACCCGCCACCCGTCCGCGCACGCCGGACCCCGCGTCCGACTCGAACGTCTCCGGCTTGTCGAGCGCGAGCCCGCGTTCGCGAGCCGCACGCACGATCGCCTCGGCCAGCGGATGCTCGCTCCCCTGGTCCAGGCTCGCCGCCAGCCGCAGGATCTCGTTCTCCCGCTCCCCTTCGACGGGCACGGCGCGCTCGAAGACGGGCCTCCCTTCGGTGAGGGTGCCAGTCTTGTCGACGATCAGGATGTCCACGGCGCGTAGGCGCTCGATGGCGGCGGCATCGCGAAACAACACGCCCTGGGTCGCCGCCTTGCCGGTCGCCACCATGATCGACATCGGCGTCGCCAGCCCGAGCGCACAGGGACAGGCGATGATGAGCACCGCCACCGCGTTGACCAGACCGTAGACCCATCTAGGCTCGGGGCCGAGGAATCCCCAGACGAAGAAGCTCGCGAGCGCAATGCCGACCACCAGCAGCACGAACCAGCCCGCGACCCTGTCCGCCAGGCGCTGCATCGGCGCCCTGGACCGCTGCGCCTGCGCGACCATCTGCACGATCTGCGCGAGCACCGTCTGGGCGCCGACGCGCTCGGAGCGCATGACGAGCGCCCCGCTGGCATTGACCGTGGCGCCGATGAGCTTGTCCCCCGGGCCCTTGCTCACGGGCAGCGGCTCGCCGGTCAGCATCGCCTCGTCCACCGCGCTCCGGCCCTCGATCACCACCCCGTCCACCGGCACCTTCTCACCGGGCCGGACACGCAAGGAGTCGCCGACGTGGACGTGGGAGAGGGGGACGTCCTCCTCGCTGCCGTCCGCGTTGAGGCGGCGCGCGGTCTTCGGCGCGAGTCCGAGGAGCGTCCGGATGGCGGCCGCGGTCCGCGCGCGCGCCTTCAGCTCGAGCAGCTGCCCCATCAGGGTGAGCGAGATGATCACGACCGCGGCCTCGAAGTAGACCGCCACCCGTCCCATCGAGACGAACGAGTCGGGGAACGCACCGGGCACGACCGTCGCCACCACGCTGTAGACGAACGCCGACCCGGTTCCGAGCCCAATCAGCGTCCACATGTTCGGGCTGCGGTTCGCAATAGACTGCGCACCGCGCACGAAGAACGGCCAGCCGGCCCAGAGGATCACCGGGGCGGACAGGGCGAGCTCGACGAAGCTCTGCATCGCCATGTCGAACCACCCGAGCTCATGTCCGAACATCGCCAGGAAGGTGACGGCGACCGTGAGGGGCAGGGTCCACCAGAGGCGCCGCCGGAAGTCCGCGAGCTCGGGGCTCTCCTCCTCCTCGAGGCTCGGCAGTTCCGGCTCGAGCGCCATCCCGCATTTCGGGCACGATCCAGGGGCCGCCTGCCGCACCTCCGGGTGCATGGGGCAGACGTAGCACGTCCCCGCCGGCGCGGGAGCCGGTGCGACGCCTGCCTCCGGGGTCAGGTACTTCAGCGGCTCGGCGGCGAACTTCCTCCTGCAATGCTCGCCACAGAAGAACGTCGTGCGGCCGCCATGCGCGTGCCGGTGCGGCGATGCCTCCGTGACGGTCATGCCGCACACGGGGTCCTTCAGGGGCGTGGTTGCCGACCCAGACGGCGGGACCTGGCCGGTTCGACGGGATGGGCCATGTGGGCACATGAGGTTCGCTCTCGCTCTGCGTCACCCTGCCTTCCAGTCCGGGAAGGGGCAGGGCGGCCCCAGCTTGGCCACGCATCATACCGCGCGATCGCTTCGCGTCGGCGTGCGCACGGTGGCACGGGGGGCGGGCTCCCCCGGCTTCGTGATAGCCTCCCCTTCCATGAAGCTGCTCCTGCTGCGTCCGGTCGCGCCCAACGAGCGTTTCGGGCTGGGACCGTTCTTCAAGATCGAGCCTCTGGGGCTCGAGTACATCGCGGCGGCGGCAAGGCGCGATCCGGCCAACCGGAACGAGGTCGCGATCTACGACCTGCGATTTGTCAAGGACGGGCGTGGCCAGCGGGGGATCGAGCGGATCCTCGAGCGCGAGCGCCCAGACGTCGTCGGCATCGCGTCGGCGCACACGCTCGACACGAACGAGGCGCTCGACGTTGCCCGCCGGGTGAAGGCCTGGAGCCGGGGCGTCTTCACGCTGATTGGCGGCCACTCGGCCGCGGTCTTCCCCGAGCCCTTCCTCGCGCCACACCTGGTGCACCCTGAAGCAGGCGGGGCGCCGCTCGTCGACGCGATCTGTGTCGAGGACGGCGAGCGTGTCGTGCCGCAGCTGCTGGCGGCGCTCGCGGCGCGGCAGCCGCTCGCGCGGGTCGCCGGTCTCATCGCGCGCGAACGCGGCCGCGACGGGTCCGTCGGCGCGTTCGTCCACGGCCCGTGCAGCACCGAGCGCGTGAGCCTCGATGAGATCCCGCTGCCCGATCGCACCGCCTTGCGGACCGGCCACCAGGGCTACCTCTGCGTTCAGCGCCGTCCGGTGTACCTGGTTGAAACGACGCGCGGCTGCCCGTACCGCTGCACCTTCTGCACGATCTGGCAGCACGTCGATCGCACCTTCCGTTGCCGCGCGGTCGGCAACGTTGCCGAAGACCTCGCCTCCGTCGGCGGCAACGTCTTCCTCGCCGACGATCTCTTCTGGCACCCCGCCGGCTACAGCGAGGATCTCGCCCTGGCCCTGCAACGGCGGGGCGTGCGGAAGGAGTGGCTGCTGGTCCAGACACGCACCGATCTGGTCGCCAGGCACCCGCAGCTGCTCGAGAAGTGGCGGCCGCTCGCGAAGCACTTCGACATCTTCTTCGGCTTCGAGTCGCCGACCGACGACGGCCTGGCGAGCGTGCAGAAGGACTGCGGCGTCGCCGCCATCGAGGAGGCGATCGCCGTCTGTCGCCGGCTGGGCTTCGGAATCACCGGCAACTTCATCTGCGATCCGGAGTGGGACCTGCAGGACTTCGAGCGGCTCTGGGAGTTCGTCGCCAGGCACCGGCTCGATCACGTCGGCTTCACCGTGCTCACCCCGCTGCCCGGCACCCAGATGTTCACCGACGTCCGTTCGCGGATCCGCGATCTGGACTGGTCGCACTACGACATGCACCACATCCTCTGGGAGCCGAAGCTCGGCCGGCAGCGCTTCTTCGAGCTCTTCGCGGAGACCTGGCGACGCACCGCGCTCAATGCCCGCGGCGCACGCAGCCTCTGGTCGTACGTGAGGCAGGTGAAGCCGCGCGACCTGCCGGTCCTCTGGAAGGTCCTGCGGCAGAGCCGGCGGCTGTTCGATCCGGACGCCTACCTGAACGAGGCGTTCCCGCCCGGCCCCACCATCCCGCTACCGCAGACGGTGATGGCGGAGAAGGTCGCGGCCGGCCGCTGAAGGGAAGCCTGCCGCGTCGGGGTCGTGCCGGGAACTGGTGGCGCGTGGCTCACAGCCACAGGCGCCTGAAGCAGAACCACTGGTGGGGCGCGCGGCGGATCGCCCATTCGACCTCGGCCGCCACCTGCCGCATGGTCGCCGCCAGATCCGCAGCACGATCGTCGGTCCGCCGCGCTCGGATCGGCGGCCGGAAGAGGACCCGGTAGCGCCGCCGCCCCTCGCGCAGCACGAAAACCGGCAGCAGCGGGACCTCCGCGAGCCGCGCCAGTGCGGCGGGACCCCGGGGCAGCGGGAAGGGCCTTCCGAAGAGCGTCGCGTCGATCGAGCGCGCGCCCGTCCGGGGACGGTCCCCCTGCATCGCCACGATCTCTCCGCGCCTGAGCGCGTCGAACAGCTCCAGGCCCTGCAGCGGGTCGTCGGTCTGGAAGTGCATCGTGTAACGGCTCTGCGTGAACCCTGCCAGGACTTCCTGAAAGGACGCCTGCGCCGTCGGGTTGGCCTCGGGCTCGCGAACAAGGTGAACGCGACGGTCCCCCGTCTGGGCCGCAACCATGGAGCCGACGTCATAGTTCCCAAGGTGCGCGGTGATCAGCACGATGCCCTGCCCCGGCCGCGCGGCCGCGTTCCAGACCTCGATCCCCTCCACCTCGATATGGAACGAACGGTCCGTCGTCAGCCATTCGAGCCGCTCATTCAGGCACCAACCAAACGACCAGAGGGTCCGGTAGATGCGACGCTGGCGCTCCAGCCACCCGCAGGGGCCGAGGACCGCCTCGAGGTTCGACGCGACAGCCGCGCCGATCCTCCGGAGCACGACGAAGAAGAACAGGGCGAAGACCACTCCCACGGCGCCGAGGAACGGCGCCGGGATCGACCGGATGATCCAGCCATGAAGGCGGTACCAGAACGCCCCGGTGACATGAAGAGGGCCGAGGAGCCGCGAAGACCAGCCGCGTTCCGGTGCGTGGGGCGGGCTCGCCACGGCCGACGAGGTCTCCACGCTAGAGATCTTGCGGAGGCGCCGGGGCGGCGCAGGACTCCATGGCGGCGCCGAGTTCGGCGCGCTTCAGGCTTCGGGAGACCACCCTGCTGAGACCGCTCGTCCCGAGGTAGCTGAGAAGACAGACCAGGAGCGGTCCCCCCGCGAGACAGATCGGCACGAAGCCCGCGGCCGCCAGATAGTTGACCGGTGTCGCGTGGTGCGCGGCTTCACTGCTTCCGAGGCGGCGATAGTAGCGGCCGACAATCGCGTACGCCTGCCCCACCAGCTCCACCGGTCCGATCTCGCGCCCAGCGACGGCACAGTTCCCCGCCGCCACGGCGGCAAGCCAGGCCCGCCTGTCATCGCCGGGCGCGACCGTCACGGCGGCGCCGAGCGGCCGCATGCCGTGCGCGTCGCTGCCTCCGACGCCGAAGCGGGTAAGCCCCATCCGGCGCCCATGCTCGAGGATGCCGGCAGCCGCCCGGTTCTGATCCGGCGGCAACGCGGCGTTCCGCACTTCCACGTGAGTGAACAGCTCCAGGACGTCCTCCACGAACCGCATCGGCTGCTTCTGCAGGCGATAGCTCTGCAGCGGATGATTGAGGAAGTGGACCAGGTTCCGCGAGCGCAGATACGAGACCAGATCGCGTATGTCCCCTCTCGCCCGCTGCAAATCCTCGTGGATCGCCTCGTTGACGCCGAGGACGTTCACGTGGGCCCACTGTCCGGTCTCAGGGAAGCAGGTGTCGACCTCCTCTCCGATGATGACGGTCGGCTCGAGGTCGGGGCGGCGGGAGAGGAGGTCGAGGGCGCCGTCGATGGTGTCGTGGTCGGTGATGGCGACATAGTCGCAGCCGATCTCGCGACAGCGCTCGTAGACGAGCAGGGGGTCGTTGTAGGAGTCGCGTGCGCCCAGACATCTCAGGCGACGGAACTTCGAGAATATGGTGTGGACGTGGAGGTCAACCGCCCGAAGTTGAGTGCCCGCCACGCTCGATCTCCTCGACAGGTGCGGCAAAGGGCGCAGCTTATCACGCCCCGAGCGACTACTGAACGGGCGTGATGACGCCTACATACTTCCCCACCGCGCGGTGCGGATTATCCCCAATGGGCGCCGGCCGCCGATCGCGCTAGGGTGGAGACGGAGGATTGTCGATCCTGTCGTAACGCCGTTCATTCCGGAGGTTTAGCCATGAGAAAACAGAAAACCATCGCACTCGTAGTTCTGGCCGTGTTCCTTTCCCTGACCCTGGCGTGCATGCAGGCCACCGATGCCGGGATCACGGGCACGATCAAGACCAAGCTCGCCGCCGACGATCGCGTCCGCGCGTCCGAGATCAACGTCGATACGACGAACGGTGTCGTGACGCTGACGGGAAACGTGGACAGCCAGGCAGCGAAGGACGGCGCTCTGCAGGTGGCGCGAGCCACCAGCGGCGTGCGGGACGTGAAGGACATGATCTCGGTGAAAGTCGCATCCGGGACGGGCGAGGCGCCCGATCCGAACCTCACACTCGGCGAGCACATCGACGACGCGGGGATCACGATGCGGGTGAAGGGGCGGTTGCTCGACGATCCGCTCGTGAAGGGTATGAAGATCGATGTTGACACCCGGGACGGGGTGGTGTTCCTGACCGGTACCGTGCCCAGCGACGCCGAGCGGAAGCAGGCGATTCATCTCGCCAGGACGACCGAGGGTGTAAAAGACGTCCAGGCGAACCTCGGGTGAAGCAGAATACCTAGGCTCGCGCCCGGAATCTCAGCCCAGCGCGGTCCGGCAGCGCGCTGCGGCCTGAGTTCCGGTGGGTCGCCGTCACACCGCGCGGCCGCTCAGTACTGGACGAGCGACCCCTCGACGCGGGCGCGCCTGAGCGCGAGCGCGAAGGCGATGAGGCCGCCGGGGACCAGGATCGCGGCGAAGAGGGCCAAAGCGGCGAGGTCCCCTGCCACCTCGCCGATCCCGGCCCCCGCGAGGAGCGCGCGACGGATGCCGCGCAGCGCATGCGTGATTGGCAGCAGGTTGGACACCTGCTGCAACCAGGCCGGCATCACCTCGACCCGGAAGAAGACACCGCCCAGCGCCGCGGACGCCGCGGTGATCAGGTAGTTCACCGGGTCACCGCGCTTGAGCCAGATGGTGAACGCGGCCGAGAGAATCCCCACCCCCGAGAACGCCGTGACCGTCAGCACCAGCAGGAGGAGGAAGGCCGGGATGCCGGAGGCGCGCATGCCGACCCGCTCCCCGAACCCCCAGGCGAGCAGCGACCCGCTGCCGAGGATCACGGCCACCCGGAAGGTCGTCATCAGGAAGTCCCAGATCGTTGACCCGAGGATCACCAACGAGGCGCGCGTCGGAGTCACGAGCATCGCCTCGAGGGTGCCGGTGAGCTGCTCGCGCCGGATCTTCGCGGAGAAGGAGGTCAGCGTCGCCTGCAAGTACTGGTAGAACGCGAAGCCGACCAGCACGAAGGCGAAGTAGGTGACACCCGGGAGGTCGGGGGGTGCGTCGAACGACTTCGCCACCCAGCGGGCGATGAAGAACCAGGTCGTGACGAACAGGAACGACCCGAAGAACTGCAGCAGGAAGCTCGTGCGGTACGACACCTCGTCGAGGAAGTCGCGGTAGAAGAACGCCCACAGCTTCGAGAGGAGCCGGTTCATCGGAGGCTCCCGGGGCGCGCCGGCTCATCTTCCATCGCCACCGCCCGGTCGAACACCTCCTGCAACGGGAGCTGGAGCCGCTCGCAGGCGATTATCCGGCAGGAGGCGCCCAGCGCGTCACTCAGGAAGCGGGTCAGCCCCTCCCCGCCCCGGTCGAACTCGAGCGTGAGCGCGGCGCCCCCGGGGCCGGGCACCGTCTCGAGCACCCGGTACGCCTGCCCGTGCGGGGTGAAGGCCGGGGCGACCTCCACGCGGTAGCGCTCCTTCGGGCTCTCGAGCGCGCGGATCTCGGCGACCGTGCCGAGCCGGCGCACCTGGGCACGGCTCATGATCGCGATCCGGTTGCACAACGACTCCGCCTCGTCGAGGTTGTGGGTGGCGAGCAGCACCGTCTTCCCCTGCTGGCGGTTCAGGACGTCGCGCACGAGCGTACGCAGGTGGCGCGCGGCCGACGGGTCGAGACTACGCGTCGGCTCGTCCATCACCAGCACGCGCGGATCGTGGAGCAGCGCGCGCGCCACGGCCAGGCGCTGCTTCATCCCCGAGGAGTAGTCCATGAAGGGGCGATCGGCGAAGGCGCTCACCTCCACCTGATCCATCAGCTCCTGGCAGCGCTGGCGCAGGCGCCTCCCCGGCACGTTCGAGAGCCGACCGAAGAAATGCAGGTTCTCGCGCCCGCTCAGGCGCCAGTAGAACGACCGCTCCTCGGAAGTGACGAAGCCGATGCTGCTGCGCGCCGCGACCCCCGCGTGGAGGACGTCGTGCCCCGCCACCCTCGCCCTCCCGCGCGTCGGGACGACCAGGCCGGTCAAGATCTTCAGAAGTGTCGTCTTTCCCGCACCGTTCGGGCCGAGCAGCCCGAAGATCTCCCCCGTGCGCACCTGCAGATCGATGCCGGCGAGCGCGGTGACCCGCTCGGAGGCGCCGAACGGCCGCCGGATGATCTGCGGCAGCGAGCGTCGCTTGACGTAGACCTTGGTGAGAGCCTCGACCTCAATGGCGTCCGGCATCGAGCTATCCCCGGAGTTGGAGCGGGACGGTGACTGTAGCCGCACGCGGGGTTCCCTGGCAAGGACCCCGAGCGGGATCAGAGGCGGTACGCTACCCCGAACAGGATCTGGTTGCCGGCGATCTCAAAGCTTGACGTCGTCCCGAACAGGGTGACGGCACCGGAGGCGTGGAAGAGGTAGCGATCCTCGACCTCGAACGACCAATGCGGCAGGAACTGATAGGTCAGTCCGCCGGAGACGGAAAGCGGCAGCACCGTCCTGCGGAAGCCGTCGCTCTCGCGGTACGAGGTGAAGGCTGTGCAGTTCGTCAATGCGGGTCGGAGCGGTGGCCGCGTGAGCGGCTCCCGGTCGCACGAGAAGATGTCGGTGTACGTGGCGTCGGCGACCTCTCGCCAGAGGTTCGCCCACAGCCCGATCCCCCCTCCCAGAAAGAAGCGCACGCGGCCCGCGGGAAAACTCCAGCGGGGCGTGAGATGGACGTAGTAGATCGTCTGCTCCAGCGTGTTTGCGTTGCTGAAGGAGGTGTTGGGTTGGAGTCCGACCACAAACGTCACCTCGCCGCTCGCCCCTCGCTTGTCGGTCACCCGCGCGCTCCCGGGCGTGACGACGGTGGCCGACTCGGAGTAGAAGCCGGCGCTCACCGACACGGCCAGCGGTGAGTCGCCGTACGGGCGCCATTCGTAGATCCCCTCGAGCACCCAGCCGTCGAAGTCGGAGGACTCGAACCTGCGGGAGTAGCTCAGGTCGGTCACCGGACGTCGATCCAGGTGGACCGACCCCGTCAGCACCAAGGACTCCGCGCCAGGCAGAAAGGTCGCTCGCACCCCGATCCGGCTCTCCTCCTCCGCGCCCGGAAGCGGCGAGGCGGCGACGCTCAGCAGGAGTCCGGCCGGCGCGGCAAGCCAGAGGCGGGTCATCGGGCGGTGAATCCCACAGGGCACCTCAGAAGCGGAACTGCACAGCGCCGCCGGCCGCGATTGCCGTGGTCTGGTAGCTGCCCTGCAGAGCAAGTGGCGGGCCGCCGGTCGCCTCCCGCTGGTCGTAGAGCCAGAGCTGGACGAAAAGATCGGCCGCCACCTGACCGCCGAGCCCGCGCCATCCGTAGCCGCCCGTCAGCCCGAGCTTGTCGGCATCGGGCTGGTACGGGCGCACGTAGCGATCCTTGATCGGGCTCGGATCGTAGGCGATCCCGAAGCGCAGCGTATGGTGATCGTCGAGATGGTAGTCGGCGCCGCCATGGAGCGAGAACGTGTCGCGCCAGTTTTCCTGCAGGTTGGTGTCGAAGGTCGTGAAGCGTGTCGCGAATCCCGAGCTGATCCCGGCGTACTTCTCGACGAAGATGTCGATGCTGTCGAACTTGCTCCATTTCGTCCACAGCAGGTCCCCCTCCCAGTCCCAGCGGCCTTGCCCGTCGCGGCCGAACCCGACCTGGACCGTCGCCGGGAGGACGAACGTGGTGTTCCGGAACCGGGTGACGATCGTGCGACCGCGAGTCGAGTTCACCTTGGAGTCGGTGAACGCCGAGCCGAGCGGGCAGTAGATCGTCCCCGGAACGCCATTGAGGTCGGGAAGGCAGCCGGACTTATCCAAAGGGCGCGCGGACGGGATGAAGGCCGGGGTCTCGGCGACCTCGCTCCAGCGCAGGCGCCCGTCCATGCGGACGATTATCTGGCTGCGGAAGGACAGGCCGAGCCGGTATCCGCCTTCCTCGCGGTAATGGACCGCGGCGTTCATCCCGACCCGGTTCCCCGCCAGCGTGATGTTCTCCTGCGGCGGCGGCGGGAGAGGACCGGCGAGGAACGGTTCCAGACTGACGATGTTGTAGGCGCGCGAGAAGTCCTCGACCAGAAAGCGAAGGTGCGCGAGACCGACCGCGAGACTCCACCGGTCGTTCACCTTGCACGCGAAGCTCAGGTTCAGCTCCAGGCTGTCCCAGGAGGTCTTGAGGGCGGAGGTCGCCACCGGGTCGGAGGCGAACCAATGGGTGCGAAGCCCGTAGGGGCGCAAGGAGGCGAACGCAATCGCAAAACGGTCGCCCAACGAGCCGGTGAGGTACAGGCTCCCGAGGGACTGGCCGCTCGGCTGCATCTCGACGGAACCTCCGGACGCCGGCGCGAACGAGGTTTCCTGAGACTGCAGCCCGCCGCCGAGGTACACGTGCCACCCCTGCAGCCAGGTGGCCGCGGCGGGATTGTAGAAGGCGAGGCTGGCATCGTCCGCCTGCGAGGCGAACGCGCCGCCGCGGCCAGACGCCTTCGCCCCCTGCTGCGCCACCGCGAAGCCGCCGGCGTTCAGAGGCGTAACGGCGGCGACGAACGTCGCCATGGCCGCCGCACAGCGGATGGGAGTACGTAGCACCCTGGTCTGCTCCGTGCGCCGGCGCCCAGTATACGAGGTTCCCCGCGCGGGAGGGACCGGGCGGAGCGCGGCGCTCCTCGCGCACCCGCTCCGGGGGCAGTTCGGCCCTCGCATTGACGCCACGGATCGGGTGGGTTACACTCGCGGCCCGTAGAAAACCAGGCTTAGTCCATCCTCCTGAGGCACCCCTTGGCGAGGCTCCAGGCGATCGGAATCATCCCCGCACGCTACGGCTCCACCCGCCTTCCAGGGAAACCCCTCGCTCTCATCGCCGGCCAGCCGCTCGTGTGGCATGTCGTCGAGCGCGCCCGCGCGGCAAAGCGGCTCTCACGGGTCGTGGTCGCGACGGACGACGAGCGGATCCTCGACGCGGTGCGGCGTCGCGGCGGCGAGGCGGTCATCACCTCGCCGGACCACCTCAGCGGCACCGACCGGGTGGCGGAGGCGGCGCGCGGCTGCGACGCCGATATCATTCTCAATGTGCAGGGGGACGAGCCGCTGCTCGAGGCGGACGCGATCGATCGACTCGTCGCCCGGTTCGACGACGACCCCGAGCTGCCGCTCGCGACGCTGCGGCGCCCGGCGGAAGCGTCCGACATGGGGAACGCCAACGTCGTCAAGGTCGTCTGCGACGCGCGTGGGCGGGCGCTCTACTTCTCGCGCGCCGGGATCCCGCACCGGCGTGGGGACGCCGCGGCGGGGCGCTGGGCGCACATCGGCGTCTATGCCTATCGGCGCGAGGCGCTGTTCGCGTTCGCGGCACTCCCCCCCTCGCCGCTCGAGCGCGAGGAAGGGCTGGAGCAGCTGCGGGCGATCGAGGCGGGGTGGCGGATTCAGGTGGAGGCGGCAATGGGGACGTTCCTGGGGGTCGACACCCCCGAGGATCTGGAGCGCGCGCGTCAGATCCTGGAGCGGCCGCAGCAGGCGAACTAGGCGCACCGCAGTCCTGAGGGAATCGGTCGCCAGGGGACTTGTGAATCGAAGGGCTTCGAGGCCGGGGGAGCAGTTCCCGCCGGGTGGGGGACCTCATGGGGACCAAGTACATCTTCGTCACGGGCGGGGTGGTGTCGTCGCTGGGCAAGGGGTTGGCGGCGGCGAGCATTGGCCGCCTGCTCGAGGCGCGCGGCTTCCGGGTGATGCTGCAGAAGTTCGACCCGTATCTGAACGTCGATCCCGGGACGATGAGCCCGTTCCAGCATGGCGAGGTGTTCGTCACCGAGGACGGCGCCGAGACCGACCTCGACCTCGGGCACTACGAGCGCTTCGTCTCCACCTCCTGTTCCCGTGATCACAACTTCACCTCCGGGAAGATCTACGAGTCGGTGATCCAGAAGGAGCGCCGCGGCGACTACCTGGGCGCCACCGTGCAGGTGATCCCCCATGTCACCGACGAGATCAAGGCGGCGATCCGCAAGATCAGCGACGGGGTGGACATCCAGATCTGCGAGATCGGCGGCACGGTGGGCGACATCGAGTCGCTCCCGTTTCTCGAGGCGATCCGCCAGTTCCGGCTGGAGGTGGGGCGCTCGAACTCGCTGTTCATCCATCTCACGCTGGTGCCGTACATCAACGCCTCCGGGGAACTGAAGACCAAGCCGACGCAGCACTCGGTGCGCGAGCTGCGGGCCATCGGCATCCAGCCCGACATCCTGCTGTGCCGCTGCGATCGGCCGATCCCGCGCGAACTGAAGAAGAAGATTGCGCTCTTCTGCAACGTTCCCGAGGAGGCCGTGGTGACGGCGCAGGACGTCGAGTCGATCTACGAGGTCCCGCTGATGCTCGGGCGCGAAGCGTTGGATGCCATCATCCTGAAGGACCTCGACCTGCCGTACAAGGACAAGAACATGGACGCCTGGGAGTCGATGGTGCGCACCGCCAAGAACCCCGGCGACGGCGAGGTCCGCATCGGCATGGTCGGCAAGTACGTGAAGTACGAGGACTCGTACAAGAGCCTGAACGAGGCGCTGGCGCACGGCGGCATCGGCAACGACCTTCGCGTGCGGCTGATCTGGGTCGAGGCGGAGGAGATCGAACGCGGGAACCCCGAGGCCCTCCTGGGGACGATGGACGGGATCCTGGTCCCGGGCGGTTTCGGCATGCGCGGGACGGCGGGGATGGTGGAGGCGGTGCGCTACGCGCGCGAGCGGAAGGTGCCGTTCTTCGGCATCTGCCTGGGGATGCAGATCGCGACGATCGAGTACGCGCGCAACGTCTGCGGCCTGGGCGAAGCCGACTCCTCGGAGTTCCAGGAGAACACACCGCACCCGGTCATCTTCAAGCTGCGCGATCTGCTCGGCGTCGATCACCTCGGCGGCACCATGCGGCTCGGCGCGTTCCCGTGCCGGCTCGACCCCGACTCGCTCGCCTACGAGGCGTACGGCGCGCGCGAGGTCCAGGAGCGCCACCGGCACCGCTACGAGTTCAACAAGGCGTACGCCGATCAGATGGCGGAGGCGGGGCTGCGCTTCACCGGCCTCTCCCCCGATCGCAAGTTCGTGGAGATCGTGGAGCTGAAGGACCACCCGTGGTTCCTCGCCTGCCAGTTCCACCCCGAGTTCAAGTCGCGGCCGCTGCTGCCGCACCCGCTGTTCAAGCGCTTCATCCGCGCGGCCAAGGAAGAACGGGACCGGCGGGAAGCGCGACCGTCCTCCCGCGCCGCGGGCGTCGTCCCGAGGCAGGAAGCGTAGTGGGTTCCTTCGAGATCGCGCCCGGGGTGCGCGCCGGGGACGGCGCGCCGCTCTTTCTGATCTCGGGGCCGTGCGTCATCGAGAGCCGCGAGCACTGCCTGGCGACGGCGGAGCGGCTGGCGCGAGTCGCGGCGGAGGCGGGCGTGCCGCTCGTCTTCAAGGCGTCGTACGACAAGGCGAATCGGTCGTCGGTGCGTTCCTACCGGGGACCGGGGATGGCGGCAGGTCTCGCGATCCTCGCCGAGGTCAGGGAACGGACCAGGCTCCCGGTCCTGACCGACGTGCACTCGCCGGAGGAGGCGGCCGCCGCGGGGCGCGTCGTCGATATCGTGCAGGTGCCGGCGTTCCTCTGCCGCCAGACGGATCTCCTCGAGGCCGCCGCCCGGACCGGGAAGACGGTGAACATCAAGAAGGGGCAGTTCATGGCCCCGTGGGATATGGGAAACGCGGTCGAGAAGGTCCGCGCCGCGGGAAACGACCGGGTCCTGCTGACCGAGCGCGGCGCCAGCTTCGGCTACAACAACCTGGTCGTCGATCTGAAGTCGTTTCCGATCATGCGGAAACACGCCCCGGTAGTCTTCGACGCCACCCACTCGGCGCAGCTTCCCGGAGGGCTGGGGCATGCCTCGGGCGGCCAGCGCCAGTTCATCGCCACGCTCGCCCGCGCCGCCGTCGCAGCCGGGATCGACGGGCTGTTCTTCGAGGTGCACGAGGATCCGGACCGGGCGTTGTCCGATGGGCCGAACTCACTGCCGCTCGGCGAGCTGCCCGAGCTGCTGCAGCGCCTGCTCGCCATCGACGCCGCCGCGCGCGGCGCAAACCCGTGACCTCCTCGCTCCCCCACGACCCTGCCGAACTGGCCCGCGAGGTGCTGCGGATCGAGGCGCGCGCGATCGCCGATCTTGCCCTGCGAATCGACGCGTCGTTCCTGCGTGCGGTCGAGTTGCTGTACGCCTGCAGCGGGCGCGTGGTGGTCACCGGGATGGGGAAGTCCGGGATCATCGGCAAGAAGATCGCCGCAACGCTCGCCTCGACCGGCACCCCGGCGCTCTTCCTCCATGCCGCCGAGGCGGTCCATGGCGACCTCGGGATGCTCGTCCCGGGGGACGTCGTGCTGGCAGTGTCGGGCTCGGGCGAGACCGGGGAGATCCTGCGTGTGCTCGAGACGATCCGCAGGATCGGCGCGAAACTCGTCGCGCTGACCGGCAGCCCGGCCTCGACGCTGGCGCGCGACGCGGAGTGCGTGCTCGACGCCTCGATCGGCCGCGAGGCCTGCCCGCTCGACCTTGCACCGACCGCCTCGACTACTGCGCTGCTGGCGATGGGGGATGCGCTCGCCATGG
>Ga0210379_10000049_pt1 | contig 26609 bp, 28 predicted proteins | sample PLMedo_2_FD_155468 | JGI IMG/M metagenome (GOLD analysis project Ga0210379, IMG submission 155468) | Groundwater sediment microbial communities from an aquifer in East River, Colorado, USA - PLM4_32_coex redo | ecosystem: Environmental > Terrestrial > Soil > Riparian zone | place: USA: East... | reverse complement strand
GTCGGCGGCAAGAAGCGCTACGTCAAGCCCGAAGACTTCAACGGCAAGAAGGTGCGCAGCATGGGGCCGGTCGAGAACGCCTCGCTCGAAGCCTGGAAGGCGTCCCCGGTCGTGATGGGATTCGGTGAAGTTCCGAATGCGATGGAATCCGGCGTGATCGATGGGCTGATGACCAGCCTCGGCGGCTGGAACAGCATGCGCGAGCAGGCGCCTTACTACACGATGGGCGGCGCCGGCACCTTCGTGGGCGATTACTACATGGTGAGCGCGAGCCGGCGCTGGTGGGACCGGCTGAGCCCGGCGACCCGGAACGCGCTGGACGGGTTGATCAAGGAAACGATCCAGGTGCAGAAGGAATTCAACTGGTGCTTCGACAAGATGGCCTACGACAAGTACGGGACCAAGGACCCGTCGAAACCGGGCGTGTACTGGATGAACCCGCAAGAGGTCTCGGCCATGGTGAATGCGATGGGCGATGCGACCAGCCGTTACGTTAAGAGCAAAACGCCGGCGGAGGCAGGCCCCTTGGTAGACTCGTTCGTCAAGGAAGGCCGCGAGCTTTCCAGGCAGCACCCGGCCGGTTCGTCGTGGATCGAGAAGGTCGATTGCTCGAAGCACGCTTCGAAGATCGTGATCAAATAACGCGCTGGGGCGAGGTTTCGGGCGCGTGGAAAAGGCTTACGCCCTCTGGCGTGCGTTCCAGGACCGGGTCCTGGGACGCGTCGCCGCGCTCCTGCTGCTCGGCTGCACGCTGCTCGCCCTGCTCGAGATCTTCCGCCGCTACATACTTGGCGTGTCCTTCCCGTGGCAGCAGGACGCCGTCACCTTTTTCATCCTGAGCGGCGTCTATCTCTACTTCAGCATCTCGCAGCGCCATAACGATCACCTCAACGTCGCGGTGTTGCCCGAGGTGTTGGCGGTACTCGGGCCGCGCGCGCGCCGCGCGGCCGAGGTCATCAAGGTCGTCGCCCAGACCATTTCCTTTCTGTTCCTCATTGCCGTGGTGTGGTGGGGCATCCCGGAAGTCCGCGACAGCCTGAAGTACGAATCCCGCACGGAAAGCCTCGCATTCCCGATGTGGCCGTTCCTGGCGGTGCTGCTGGCCGGGTTCGCGTTCATGGTCGTCACGCTGTTCTTCCAGATCTACCGCGGCATTCAGAAGCTGCGCGGCGTAAGCGTTATCGAGGAACCGTCAGAACTAAAAGACGTTGCGCTGGAGTGATGCGCTGATCCGAAAGGGGAGGGGATGTACATCACGGGAATCGTAGCCCTCGTGCTGCTCGTGCTGAGCGTGCCGATCGGCATCGCGCTCAGCGCCTCGAGTGCGGCTTTCATCCTGGTGGATCCGCTGCTCGAGCCCGAGGTCATCTTCCGCGCGTTCTTCAATTTCATCAGCCGCTACTCGCTGACGGCGATCCCGCTGTTCATCTTCGCCGGATTTCTGATGGAGCGCACCGGCCTGGTCGGGCAGCTGTTCCGCTTCGCCGACTCGCTGGTCGGCTGGATGCCCGGCGGGTTCGGCGTCGCGACGGTGCTCGCGTGCGTCCTGTTCGGGTCGATCTCGGGCTCGAGCGTCGCCATGGCGGCGGCGATGGGCGTTATCGCCATTCCCGAGATGAGAAAGCGCGGCTACCCGGACTGGCTGTCGGGGGGACTGGTAGCCACGGCCGGCGGCATCGCGATGCTGATTCCACCGAGCATCATCCTGCTCATCTACGGCATCGTGACCGAAACGTCGGTGGCGCGCCTGTTTTTTGCCGGCGTCATCCCGGGACTGATGCTCGCTCTCGGCAACATCATCACGGTCATGGGCATCGCATGGTACCTGAAGCTGCCGCGCGGCACGTTTGACCAGCGGCGGATCTGGCCCGAAACCAAGGGTGCGCTGCCGGCGCTCGGCATGCCGGTCGTGATCCTCGGCGGGCTCTATGGCGGGCTGTTCACGCCCACGGAGGCGGCGGCCGCCGCCTGCGGCTATGCCCTGCTGTACGGGCTCATCGTCGGCCGCGGCAAATTCATCAAGCAGCTCCTGCCCGTCGCCGCCCGGTCGTTGAACCTGACCGCGGTGATCCTGTTCCTGATCGGCAGCGTCGGCGTGTTTCAGTTCCTGGCGGCGAACCTGTACTGGCCGCAGAAGATCACCGAGACCATCGTCGGCTGGGGGCTGACGCCGCTCGGCTTCATCTTCGCGTTCATGGGCGTCCTGCTGATACTCGGATGTCTGGTGGATGGCGTCGCGATGGTGCTGCTGACGGTGCCGGTGGTATTTCCGGTTGCGATGGCGCTCAAGATCGACCCGATCCATCTCGGCATCATGATCACGCTCAACGTCGAGACCGGCGTCGTCACGCCCCCGGTCGGCCTCAACCTGTTCGCGGTGAGCGGTACCTCGAAGATCCCCCTGATGCAGATCATGAAGGGCACCATCCCGTTCTTCATCGGCGATCTCACCGTGCTGCTGCTGGTGATCTACTTCCCGGGGCTCGCGACCTGGCTGCCGGATCTGCTCATCACGGATGTTTTCAAATGATTCCGGGCCGCTTGCGCGGCCCGAAATCATCACATAGTGACCAGCACCTGCGGCAGATCCAGCCGCCCTGCGCCTCAAGTCACGAGCAACGAGCAACGAGTCACCGATCCGTCGCTTTTCCGGTGAGCCAAACGCGCTCGATCTGCGGCAGCGCCTGCTCGATCCGCCGCCCGATCTCCTCGTCGGTGAGCGAGCTCAAGGGATGTGCGATTACGACCGCATCGAGTTCCGTCATGCCGAGCGCATCGCGCTGTGTCTCGGCCTCGAGCGCAAACTCGGTCGTGACGATCGCGGCCGTGGGGCGGCCCCGCGACTCCAGCATCACCGTGTCGTGCATACAGCACGACGTGCACGACCCTCAGTCACCGATGGCGGTAAGGACGATGTCGTTGTTGGCGGCGATCTTGGCGAGCAGCTCGGGCGTGGCGGCGAGCGAGAAGCTTTCCTTGCGGTAGTAGTTCACCGCGCCGAACGCGTGCTTCTGCGCGAGCCGGTCGCGCACGCCGCGCAGCAGCTTGTTGGCGTTCCACTTGGTGTTGTCGAGGAGGCCCAATCGCAGGCCTTCCAGTTTCTTCACACGGGGTGCGGTCGCAAGCGGCGCCGCTTCCACCACTCCGCGCGGGTCGTAGACCGGTATCGTTTTCATCATCGTCTCCTCCAGTCGAAAATCCTTCTCAAGAGCGAAAATCCAGTATCAGCCACGGAATCACACGGAAACACACGGAATCAAGCGCAGGAACATGACCGCGGGAACGCACGATAAATTTGAATGCAGTGAGAAGCCCGAAGTGATTTGATAGTTTGATTCGTCGACTCTTCTTTTGTCTCGTCCGTGTGCTTCCGTGTGATTCCGTGGCTAGTTTGGTTTTTCCTAGACGGAACAAGTGCCGTCCACGCACTCCGGACCGCCGGCAGGCTGCGCATCGCCGATGCCGCGCAGGACCGGCGCGGACATATGGCCCCAGCCGGGGATGAAGGCGGAGAAGCGCCCGGCCTCGCCGCCGGCAACGAACAGGTGGATGTTGTCGGGACTGGGCACGATCGGCGTGCGCGCATCGGGATCACGCTTGTACCACACCGGCAGATTGCGGTTATAGACCTTGCCGTAACGGCCGTTGCCGTAGAGGTCGCCCCAGCGGTTGCTGGAATGCGCCCACAGGTAATGGCGGATGTCGTGCCGCTTCCAGCCGGACTTGGCGACGGCAGCCGCATGCTCGGGGCCGAGGACCACCGCGCAGTGCCCTGCCGAGACGGCGTTGTTATTGCAGATCGTGCTCATCGCGGAGCAGACGCTGTCGAGTATTCCTTCCGCGTCGTTGGCGAAGTGGTTGGTGATGCTGTGAGGCGGCTCGGCTGCCAGCACGAAGACGGTGGAATCCTCCGCCCGGTAGCCCTTTTCCACGTGATAGGGCGCGAGCGGGCTCGCCTCCTCGTTCTCGGCGATGCAGTAGGTGTACTTCCCGGGGTGGCCGAGCGTACTCTTGTCGAGCAGCCCCGGCCAGCCGCCGCCGACGTTGAGGAGGACCAGCCGCAGCGCGCGGCCGATCGTGGCGTTGGCGCGGTTGCCCGAGCCGAACGTGTTGCAGCCGGCGTTCATGCCGATGGCGCGGCGAATCGGCCCGTTCACCACCAGCAGCGGGCTTGCCATGTGCGTCGTGGCCTGCACGCCGTTCAGGTTGAAACGCGCCTCGCACAGCGCAAGTATTGCCGCCTCGACCACCGGCGCGTATTCGGACCGGCAGCCCGCCATCACCATGTTGATCGCCAGCACTTCGCGCGTGAGGTTGCCCCAGCGCGGCGGCACGCGCGCGAGCAGGCGCTCACCCTCGCCGCCGAGCGCGGTGATGGCAGCCGCGATTTTCTCCGGTGTCGGGGGCACCAGCGGAAGACCGTCGGAGCAGCCGCGCTCGAAATACCACTCGATGAGATCGGTGCCTTCGGGCACCTTCGCCACTGCGGGCGGCGGCGGCGCCGGGATGACGTCGGTTTTTCCCATAGCCCATTATCTCACTCCGGGGCTTCCAACCTGGTGAGGAATTGAGTAAATTGGGGCTCTCAAGGAGGAGGGGCCCCATGAAAATTATATTTGCCGCCGCTGCCACCGTCCTGCTGGCCGCCTGCCAGTCGATGTCTCCCGAACCGCTCCGTGCAACCGCGCAGTTGCAACCGACCAAGGGCAACAAGACCTTCGGCGAGGCGACCTTCGAGCAGGTGGGCGACAAGGTCCGCGTCGTGATATTCGTCCAGGGACTCAAGCCGGGACAGGAGCATGGCCTGCACATCCACGAGGCCGGTGATTGCAGCTCGGGCGACGGCATGAGCGCCAAGGGCCATTTCAATCCCTTCGGCAAGCCGCACGGGCATCACGGCAGCGGCGAGCGCCACGCCGGCGACTTGCCGTCGCTCAAGGCCAACAAGGAGGGACGCGCCAATATTCAGGCCGACCTCGACGTCATCACCTTGGCGCCCGGGCCGGCGAGCATCATCGGCCGCGGCCTCATTGTTCACGCCGACCCCGACGACTACAAGACCCAGCCGACCGGTAACGCCGGCGCGCGCATCGCCTGCGGCGTGATCCAGGCCAGCTGAAAGAGCAGGTGACGATCAAGGGGGACGAATAATGGTGACGATTACAGGTGACGAGAAGCCGTAACCGGATGTACGTCACCCTGCGGCCTCCGATATGTCATCACAAGATCTCGAAGTAATCGCGTCGGCCGCCCCGCGCGCCGCCGGGGGTCACATCCCCGAACAAGTTCGGGGCCCCTGTTCCGCCCCTCGACGCGCCCCGTCACCCGTACCTCGTCACTTGATTATCTTATCGGGAGAAGTCCATGATCGCCATCACCCGCGAGCTCGCCGGATTCGTTGCCGGCCTTTCGTACGATGCGCTGCCGGTTGAAGTGCGTGAGCGCGTCAAGGCGCTTGTCCTCGATCTGGTCGGCATCACGCTGCGCGCCCGCAACGAGGCGGAGTCTACGCCGGCGATGGTTGCCGCCGCAGGCAGCCTCGGCATGAAGGGCGGCGCCTGCACCGTGATCGGCGATGTCACTGGCTACACCCCGCCCGGCGCGGCAATGCTGAACGGCACGCTCGCCCATTCGCTCGATTTCGACGACACTCACGCGCCTGGTTCGCTGCACCCGAGCGCGCCGATCGTCCCGGCTGCCTTCGCCGCCGCCGAAATGGCAGGCGCCGACGGAAGAGCGGCAATCGCCGCCATCGTTGCCGGCTACGAAGTGCAGATCCGCTTGAGCCTCGCGCTCGACCCGGCCGCGCATTACGACCGCGGGTTTCATCCGACCGCGACCTGTGGCGCCTTCGGTGCCGCCGCCGCCGCCGGGCGACTGCTTGGGCTCGATCCTGAGGGCTATGCCAATGCCTTCGGCATCGTGCTCAGCATGTCGGCGGGCTCGATGCAGTACCTGGTGAACGGCGCCTGGACCAAGCGCTCGCACGTCGGCCATGCGGCGATGTGCGGGTTGATCGCGGCCACGCTTGCGCGCGAGGGCTACAAGGGTGCATCCGAGTCGATCGAAGGCAAGTGGGGTTTCCTGCACGCCTATGCGCCCGCCGCCGACGCGGCGAAGGCGGTGGACGGCCTCGGCCGCCGCTGGGAGACGCTCAAGATCGCGGTAAAGCCCTATCCCTCCTGCCGCTATGGCCATGCCCCCATCGACGGCATACTTGCGCTCGCTCGCGAGCACAGCATCAAGCCGGAGGAAGTGCAGGAGGTCACGGTTGGCCTGCCAGATTCAGGATGGAAGCTCATTGGCGACCCCGAGTCCGCCAAGCAGTCGCCGAAATCGGTGGTGGACGGACAATTCTCGATGGCGTTCTGCGCCGCGGTGGCGCTGCGCAGCGGCGGCTTTGCCTGGGACGACTACGCGCGCCATCTCGCTGATCCCACCACGCTGGCGTTGTGCAAGCGGGTAACGACCTGGGTGGATCCCAAGGTCCAGGCTGATTTTCAGAAAGAAATGAGCGGAAGCGTGCGGATCAAGACCACGCGCGGTGCCTTTGAGACCTACGTCCGCGTGCCGAAAGGCGAGCCGGCGAATTTTCTCTCGGCGGCAGAGCTGCGCGCCAAGTTCGATGGGCTCACCGGGCCGTACCTTTCGGGACGCCGGCGCGACGAGCTCGCGGGCGCGCTGCTCGCGCTCGAGCAGGCGAAGGACATCGGCACGTTGCTGCGTTTGACGCGGCCCGACGATGCGAGCGCGCGTCGCGTTGCCTGAATGCCGTGACTCGTCACTCGTTACTCGTTGTTCGTTCGTTCCGCAGGGCCCGCTTCGCGTCCTGACCGATGACAAACCATCGTCACGAATAACGAGCAACGAAAAACGAGGAACGAACAACGAGAAACGGGTCGAAGCATGACCGTCGAGCGCAAGCCAGTTGGTCCGCATCGCTACCGTGAATCCTTCGGCCGCCATTTCGAGGATTTCAAGGTGGGCGACGTCTACGAGCACCGGCCGGGGCGCACGATCTCGGAAGCCGACAACACCTGGTTCACGCTGCTCACCATGAATACTCACCCGCTGCACTTCGACGCCGCCTACGCCGCGAATACCGAGTTCGGGCGGCCCCTGGTGAACAGCTGCCTGACGCTCGCGATGGTCACCGGCATGAGCGTGAGCGATCTCAGCCAAAAGGCGGTCGCCAACCTCGGCTGGGACAAGGTCCGGCTCACGGCGCCGGTGTTCGCCGGCGATACGATTTACGCCGAGTCAGAGGTGCTGGAGGCACGCGAGTCGAAGTCGCGCCCGACGCAGGGTATCGTCACCGTGCGCACCACCGGCAGGAAGGCCGACGGCACGGCGTTCATGAGCTACGAGCGCGCTATCCTTGTGCCCAAACGCGGCCACGCGGTGGACGACTGAGCGTGGGCACCACGTTGCAACCGGCCGCAGACGACGGGCAGGAAGCGCTGATCCTGCAGAGCGTGGACCGCTTCCTCGAGCGGGACGTGCGGCCGGTCGTGCATGCGCTGGAAGCCGCTGACACGTACCCGGCGGAGATCGTCGAGAAACTGAAGACGCTCGGTCTCTTCGGCGCCACCATCGCGCCCGAGTTCGGCGGCCTCGGGCTCCCGGCCGTGACCTACGCGAGGATCGTCGAGCGCATGTCGGCGGTGTGGATGTCGGTCCCGGGATTCTTCAATTCGCATCTCATCATGGCGGCAGCGGTGCAGCGCTTCGGGACCGGGGAGCAGAAGCGCCGCTATCTTCCGCGTTTCGCGAGCGGCGAGCTGCGTGGCGGCCTCGCGTTGACCGAGCCCGATTGCGGCACCGACCTGCAGGCGATCCGCACCCACGCCCGCCGCGAGGGCGATCATTACGTCGTCAACGGCGCCAAGACCTGGATCACCAACAGCGTCGAGGGGCAGATCCTGGCGGTGCTGGTGAAGACCGATCCCCGCGCAGAACCGCCGCACCGGGGCATGAGCCTGCTGCTGATCGAGAAGGGGCCGGGCTTCAAGGTGGCGCGCAAGCTCGAGAAGCTCGGCTACCGCGGCATCGACACGGGCGAGTTCACGTTCGAGGACTGCCGGGTGCCGGCCTCGAACCTGGTCGGGATATCTGAGGGCCGCGGCCTGCAGCAGGTGCTGAACGGGCTCGAGCTCGGGCGCATAAACGTCGCGGCGCGCGGGGCGGGACTCGCGCGCGCATGCCTGGAGGAGTCGCTGCGCTACGCGCAACTGCGCAGGACCTTCGGCAAACCGATCTGCGAGCACCAGGCGATCCAGGTGAAGCTCGCCGACATGGCGACCCGCGTCGAGGCCGCGCGGCTGCTGGTCGAGTCGGCTGCGCGCGCCTACGACGCGGGCGGACGCTGCGATCTCGAGGCCGGCATGGCGAAGCTCTACGCGAGCGAGGCGGCGCTCGAAAACAGCCTGGAGGCGATGCGCATTCATGGCGCCTACGGCTACTCGAAGGAGTTCAACATCGAGCGCTACTACCGCGACGCGCCGCTGCTGGCGATCGGCGAGGGCACGAACGAGCTGCAGCGGATCATCATCGCGCGGGAGCTCGTCAAGCGAAATCCTGCATAATTGAACCGCCAAGAAAGGCAAAGCAATAATTGAACCGCCAAGACGCCAAGGACGCCAAGAAAAACAAGAATGGAACCGCAGATACACGCAGATAAGATCAAGACAAGGATTGAAAGGGCTTACAGTACTGGGATGCCTGGACCATCGCGCTTGTTTTGGTTATGTCTTTCTGGGCTTGCAAGCCTGGTGGCCTTTATGTCTCAAATCGGGCCGGACGACGCAGTTTCAAACCTCTCAAAATGGGTAGGAAAGCTAGCAGTTCCATCAGATTGATTGAAAGCTCCAGGATTGGACACGATCTGGACGGTGGCTTTTGCCTCGATGGCAGTGCTATGTCTGGTTGCTTTCTTTCTTCCAATACGATCCCAACAGTGGAACATACAAGGATCACTGACGCCAAATGGAACAGAGAAATTTAAGGAGGACCTTAAACATCGTGCATATCTAAACCGCCTTGCGTTGGCCAGCGGTCAAACGCACAGCAAACGAACTCATGCGCCGCCAGACGGCTTCGGCGCCATTCCCGTGGGGTCGCTACGTGTACGTGCTTAGTGCTCGATCGCATAGTGCGTCTATCGGCACCTCTTGAGGAGTTGCTTCCAAGGGGTTTTCGCGAGTTCATGAGCGAATGAGGGATTGTCCCAAGCTCGGGACCCCTCAGGGTCAGCCTTCTAAGTCTTAGTCGCGATTTCGGCAACCTGGCGTAGCGTTTATAATACTTTCATGGCTACTCGTTTCAAGGAATTGGAGAAACAAGCACGCGCTCTGAGTGCCAGGGAGAAGGCGGCGCTCGCGCGCGTTCTGATCGAAGACCTCGATCCGTCTACCGACCCGAATGTCGAGCAGCTTTGGATCGAGGAAGCCCAACGCCGCTATGTCGCATTCACCGCTGGCAAGCTTAAGGCGTTGCCCGGCGAGGAAGTCATGCGCAGGGCGCGCCGGCGCCTGAAGTGATCGGGTACCGGTTTCTTCCTCCGGCCGAGGAAGAAATGGTCGAGGCGTCGTTGTTCTATGAGGCCGAATCCGCCGAGCTTGGTTTTGAGTTCCTGGATGACGTGCAACGCGTCATCGATAGCCTGAGAGAGCACCCCAAACTAGGGCAGACAGTCGGTCGTGGGCTTAGGCGGGTGTTACTCCGCCGATTTCCGTTTTCCCTGATTTACTCCGAAGAAGCCAACGAAATTCTGGTGGTCGCTGTTGCTCACCAACGGCGTCGTCCGGATTACTGGCGCGGCCGTACGGGTAGATAATCTGATGAATCCTGTCTATCTTTTTGTCTTTAATTCTCGTTTCTCTCGGCGTCATGGCGGTTTAATTATCGTTTTGTTCTTCCTTTGTGTCCTTCGTGTCCTTTGTGGTTCAAGATGTTTGATGTTCTCTGTGGCTAAGGCTCTGCCATGCTGCCGCTAACCGGTGTGCGCGTGCTGGCGGTCGAGCAATACGGGGCGGGGCCGTTCGGCACGATGTTCCTCGCCGACCTGGGCGCCGAGGTGATCAAGATCGAGAACCCGCACGATGGTGGCGACATGTCGCGCGCGGTGGGGCCTCATTTCTTCGCGCCCGGCGACAGCGAATTCTTCCACAGTTTCAACCGCAACAAGAAAAGCTTGACGCTCGACCTTGGTCGCCCGGAGGGGCTGGCAGTGCTGCACGATCTCGCACGCACGGCCGACGCGCTCGCCTCGAACCTGCGCGGGGACGTGCCGGCGAAGCTCGGGCTGGTCTACGATCGCTTGAAGGAATTCAACCCGAAAATCGTGTGCGCGCACCTTTCCGCCTATGGACGCAGCGGCCCGCGCGCCGACTGGCCGGGGTTCGACTACCTGATGCAGGCGGAGGCTGGCTACTTCTCGTTGACCGGCGAGCCGGGCGCGCCGCCGGCACGATTCGGGCTCTCGATCGTGGACCTGATGACGGGGCTGGGGCTCGCCTACGCGCTGCTCGCGGCGCTGACCGCGGCGCGTGCGACCGGCGCGGGGCGCGACATCGACGTGAGCCTGTTCGACATGGCGCTCCACAACACGGCCTACCTCGCCACGTGGTATCTGAACGAAGGCGTCGTCACCGGGCGCCTGCCGCGCTCGGCGCACCCGGCCCTCACGCCCTGCCAGCTCTATCGCACGCGCGACGGCTGGATCTACCTCATGTGCAACAAGGAGAAATTCTGGCCGGCGCTGTGCGCGAAGCTCGGGCGTCCCGAGTGGATCGACGATGCCCGCTTCCGCATGTTCCCTGACCGCCTGAAGCACCGTGACTTGCTGACCGGGCTGATCGACGGCGAACTCGAGAAGCGCACGACCGGCGAGTGGCTCGCGCTGTTCGCCGGTGCAGTGCCGGCGGCCCCGATCCACGACCTGGCGCAAGCGCTGGAGAACCCATTCGTGACGGAGCACGGCCGATTGCAGACGCTCCCGTACCCGGCGACGGGGTCGTACCGCATGGTTGCTCCGCCCGTGAAGTGCGTGGGAGAGGAGGCTCCGGCGCGCCCGGCGCCGGCGCTCGGCGAGCACACGGAAGCACTGCTGCGGGAGCTCGGCTATGATGACGCTCGCATCCGGGCGCTGAGAGATACGAAATTGATTTGAGATGGACAACACGGCGCGCCGCCACTATCGCCACATCGAGGTGCGTCCGGTCGCGGGTGCGCTCGGCGCCGTGGTCCGCGGCGTGGATATCGCGCGGCCCCTCGAGGATGAAGTCATCGCGGAGGTCCGCCAGGCCTTCCTCGACCACCTGGTGGTCTTTATCCGGGACCAGAAACTGACTCCGCAGGCGCAGCTTGCTTTCGCGCGGCGGTTCGGCCAGCCGATGGAATATCCGCAACTGAAGGGCCTGCCCGAATGCCCGCTGGTCACGCCGGTGGTCAAGCTGGAGCACGAACGAGTGAACTTCGGCGGCGTCTGGCACTCCGATACCTCCTATCTCGCGCGCCCGCCGATGGCGAGCATGCTCTACGCAGTGGAAACCCCGCCCCGCGGCGGCGACACGCTGTTTGCCAACCAGTACCTGGCCTACGAGACCCTCTCGGAGGGGCTGCAGCAGACGCTCGCCGGCCTGGTCGGCGTTAACAGCTCGGCGAAGGCCGATGTCTCGAAGACGCGTGAGGACCGCCTGCGCGACGCCGGCGCGGAACTGAAAGTGCTGATCGGAGAACATCCGGTGGTGCGCACGCACCCTGAAACCGGGCGCAAAGCGCTCTACCTGAACTTCGGCCACACGGCGCGGTTCCGGGACTGGACGGAGCAGGAAAGCGCGCCGCTGCTCGACTACCTCTTCATGCACCAGGTCAAGCCGGAGTTCACTTGCCGCTTTCAGTGGGAGCCGGGCTCGCTCGCGTTCTGGGATAACCGTTGCGCCCAGCACTACCCGGTGAACGACTATCACGGATTCCGGCGCGTGATGCATCGCGTTACGCTGGAAGGCGACCCGCCGCGCTAACAGCAGGCGAGGTTGGCCGCACAGCGGCAAGCGCCTGTTTTTGCGGACGAAAATCCGTTAAAGCGCTTCATTTCAAAGCCTTATCGTGGTATTCTTGGAAGTTGGACTCAACCAAGCTCCGGGACTTAGCGCAGGGGACGGATTCATGGCGGTCGAACGCACATTGTCTATCATCAAGCCGGATGCGGTGGCCAAGAACGTGATCGGCCAGATCGCTGCCCGGTTCGAGCAGGCGGGGCTCGCGATTGTTGCCGCGCGCATGATGTGGCTGTCGCGGCAGCAGGCCGAGGGTTTTTACGCCGTGCACCGGGAGCGGCCGTTCTTCAGGGATCTGGTGGAATTCATGACCTCCGGCCCGGTCATGATCCAGGTGCTGGAAGGCGAGAACGCGGTGCAGAAGAACCGCGACCTGATGGGCGCGACCGACCCGAGGAAGGCGGCCAGGGGCACCATCCGCGCGGATTTCGCTCAAAGCATAGACGCGAACGCGGTGCACGGCTCGGATTCGCGACAGAACGCCGCCACCGAGATTGCCTATTTTTTTCCTGCCGACGAGATTTTTTCCCGCTGACATGGCTGTCAACCTGCTCGGTTTCGATGCCCGCCGGCTCCAGTCCTACTGCGCCGGGCTCGGAGAGAAACCCTTCCGCGCGAAACAGCTGATGCGCTGGATACACCACGCCGGCGTGGATGAATTCGGCGCGATGACCGACATGTCGAAGGCGCTGCGCGACGCGCTGGCCCGCGAAGCCGTGATTGCCGCGCCGCGGGTTCTGCGCGATACCACCGCCGCCGACGGCACCCGCAAATGGTTGCTCGACGTTGGCACCGGCAACGCGATCGAGTCGGTTTTCATCCCTGAAGAGAAGCGGGGCACGCTGTGCATCTCATCGCAGGCGGGCTGCGCGCTGGAGTGCTCGTTCTGCTCCACCGGTCGCCAGGGCTTCAACCGCAACCTGACGGCGGAGGAAATCATCGGCCAGTTGTGGATTGCCAACAAGAGCCTGGGCCGCGGAGTGTCCGAAGACCGGCCGATCAGCAACGTGGTGATGATGGGCATGGGCGAACCGCTCGCCAATTTCGAGAATGTCGTGACGGCAATGCGGCTGATGCTCGACGACCATGCCTATGGGCTGTCGCGGCGGCGCGTCACGCTGTCGACGGCGGGCCTGGTGCCGGGCATCGACCGCCTGCGTGAGGAGTGCCCGGTATCGCTCGCGGTATCGCTGCACGCGCCCCACGACGCGCTGCGCGATACACTGGTGCCGATCAACCGCAAGTACCCGATCAAGGAGCTGCTGGCGGCGTGCCAGCGCTACATCGAGGTTGCGCCGCGCGGCTACGTGATGTTCGAATACGTGATGCTCGCCGGCGTCAACGACAGCGTGGACCAGGCGCGTGCGCTTGCCGCGCTGGTGAAGGGCGTGCCGTGCAAGGTCAACCTGATTCCGTTCAATCCGTTTCCCGGGATACGGTACCAGCGTTCGTCCCCGGAGGCGATCGATCGTTTCCGCGATGTGCTGATGCATGCCGGGCTCATCGCGACCGTGCGCAAGACCCGCGGCGAGGATATCGACGCGGCGTGTGGGCAGCTCGCGGGGCAGGTACAGGATCGTACCAAGCGCGTGCGGCGCCGCGAGGGGGAACTGGCCCAATGAGGATTCCAGGCCTGGTGCTGGTGATCGCGTGTCTCGCGGTGCCGGGCTGCGCCACTCAGCCGGAGGACGATTCGATGTTCAAGTCGGCGTCCAACACCACGGGAGACGAAACCAGCGAGCGGATGCGCGCGCGTATTCACACCGAACTGGCGGCGGGCTATTACGGGCTCGGCAACATCGGGGTAGCGCTCGAGGAAGTGAAGGATGCTCTGCGTGCCGATCCGACCTACAGCCCGGCGCAAAATGTCGCAGGCCTCATCTACTCCCAGCTCAAGGAAGATGCCCTGGCCGAGCAGAGCTACCAGCGTGCGCTGAGCCTGAGTCCGGGGGACTACGACGCCAACAACAACTACGGGGAGTTTCTGTGCCAGCGCAAGCGGGAACAGGAGTCGATCCGCTATTTTCTCGCGGCCGTGCGTAACCCGCTCTATCCGACCCCGGACCGCTCCTACGTGAACGCCGGCGTATGTTCACGCCGGAGCGGCGATATGGCGAGCGCGGAGAAATACTTCATGATGGCGCTGAAGGTGCGCCCGACACAGGCACAGGCCCTGTATCAGATGGCGGAAATCACCTACGCCCGCGGCGACTACGGCGAGGCGAAAAACTATCTCAACCGCCTGACCAAGGTTGCGCCCGCCTCGGCCGAGGTGCTGTGGCTTGGCGTGCGCGTCGAGCGCCGGCTGGGCGATCGCAATTCGGAAGCAAGCTACGCCCTGCAACTGCGCAACAAGTTCCCGGGTTCCAAGGAAGCTCAGACGCTGAGCGCGGGGCAGTTCGAATGAGCGCAACCGGCGACAGCCAGGCCGCCGCGGCCGGCGAATTGACGGACGCTACTCCGGGCGCGCGGCTCGGGCGGGCGCGGGTGGCCCAGAATCTGACCACCGCCGACGTCGCGCGCCGGCTCAAGCTCTCGGTATGGCAGATCGAGGCGCTGGAGTCCGGCCGCCACCACCAGCTGCCGGGTCCGGTTTTCGTCCGCGGATTCATCCGTAATTACGCACGAATGCTCAAGCTCGACGCGCACGACCTCCTGCACGCGGCCGCGGACAACGTGCCGCAGGCCGCGCCGCAGCCGGATGCGTCGTTGTTACGGGACACTCCGTACACGAGTGCTACGTCCTCGAGTTGGCAGAAATACGCGATCGGGGCCGCCGTCGTCGTGGCATTGCTGGCGGTCTACGAGTTCTACTGGAATGAGCCCGAGAAGGAAGGCAGGACGCCGGTTGCGGAGGTTGTCAAAGCACCCGCGCCTCCTTCTCCGCAAGAGGTCGCGAGCCCGCCAAGCCCGCAACCGGCTGCGAAAAGCTCCGTAGCTTCTACGGTGCGTGATTCATCGACTGCCGCAAGCACGGCGCAGACCTCTGGCAAGCCCGCCGCACCCGGCGAGCGCGAACTCCGATTCGTATTCGATGAAGAGTCGTGGGTGGAAATCCGCGACCGCAGCGACAAGACCATCTTTTCCCAGCTGAATCGCGCCGGCTCCGCCCTACGCATTGCCGGCATGCCGCCATTGACCATCGTGGTGGGCAACTCCCAGGGCGTCAAGATGACCTATGCCGGTAAACCAGTCGATCTCGCGCGTCACACGAAGTTCGATGTTGCCCGGTTGACGCTCGAATGAACTGCTACCGGGAACATGGCCCGGCGCGGCGCCGCGGAAGCAGCCAGGTGAGCGTGGGACACGTCGTGGTCGGCGGCGGCGCGCCGATCGTCGTTCAGTCCATGACCAATACCGACACCGCGGACGTGCCGGAGACGGTCAAGCAGGTGGCCGAGCTGGCGCGCGCCGGCTCCGAGATCGTGCGTATCACGGTGAACAATGCCGAGGCCGCCGCCGCCGTACCGGCGATTCGCGAGCGTCTCGACGCGATGGGCATCAACGCGCCGCTGGTGGGGGACTTCCATTTCAACGGCCACCGCCTTCTGACCCAGCACCCGGCGTGCGCGGAGGCGCTGGCGAAACTGCGCATCAACCCGGGCAACGTCGGGCGCGGCTCCAAGCGCGACGAGCAGTTCGCGACCATGATCGAATTCGCCTGCCGTTACGGCAAGCCGGTGCGCATCGGCGTCAACTGGGGCAGCCTCGACCCCGAATTGCTGTCGCGCATGATGGACGAGAATGCGGGCCTTGCGGAACCGGCTGACGCGGTGGTAGTGACGCGCAGGGCGCTGGTGGCGTCGGCGCTGGAAAGCGCGCGGCAGGCCGAGGACCTGGGGTTGCCGCGCGATTCGGTCATCCTTTCGTGCAAGGTGAGCGGCGTGCAGGACCTGATCTCCGTATACCGCGACCTGGCGTCACGGTGCGATTACCCCCTGCACCTGGGCCTGACCGAGGCGGGCATGGGATCGAAAGGTATCGTGGCGTCCACGGCGGCGATGGCCGTGCTGCTGCAGGAAGGCATCGGCGACACCATCCGCGTCTCGCTCACGCCGGAACCGGGCGGCGACCGCACCCGGGAGGTCGTCGTGGCGCAGGAAATCCTGCAGACGATGGGGCTGCGCTCTTTCGCGCCGATGGTGATCGCCTGTCCCGGCTGCGGGCGCACTACCAGCACCTATTTCCAGGAACTCGCCGACCGCATCCAGGGCTGGTTGCGGGCGCAGATGCCGCTGTGGCGGGGCCGTTATCCTGGCGTGGAAAACATGCACGTCGCGGTCATGGGTTGCGTGGTGAACGGGCCCGGCGAAAGCAAGCATGCCAACGTCGGAATCAGCCTGCCCGGGTCGGGTGAAAACCCGGTGGCGCCGGTGTTCGTGGACGGCGTGAAAACCGTGACGCTGAAGGGCGAGCATATCGCCGCCGAGTTCCAGAAAATCGTCGAGCGTTACGTGGCCGACACCTATACGACAGACTCCGCGGCTGGCGGCAAGAAGCCGGCGAAGGACGCGGCGCACGCCTGAGCGGAGTGATTGAGTGACTAAGGGATTGAGTGATTGAGTTTCGCTCATTCAGTAAGCAGGATGGACGCGGGTTCGCTCAATCACTTAATTACCTAATCACTTAATCACTAGATGAGTTCCAAGACAATACAGGCGATCCGCGGGATGAACGACATCCTGCCGGACGAATCCCCGCTGTGGGAGTTCGTCGAGGACCACGTGCGCGAGGTGCTCCGCCAGTACGGATATCGCAACATACGCACGCCTATCGTCGAGTTTACCGAGCTGTTCGTACGCGGCGTGGGCGAAGCGACGGACATCGTCGAGAAAGAGATGTATTCCTTCGTCGACTCGATGAACGGCGACAAGCTTTCGCTGCGTCCCGAGGGGACGGCCCCCGCGGTGCGCGCGGCGCTCGAACACAATCTGCTGCACACCGGGCCGCAGCGACTTTGGTACAGCGGCCCGCTGTTCCGCCACGAGCGGCCGCAGAAGGGGCGCTATCGCCAATACCATACGTTCGGCGTGGAGACGTTCGGTTTTTCAGGCCCGGAAATCGACGTGGAATTGCTGCAACTGGCGCACCGGCTGTGGCAGAAACTCGGCATCGACGGCGTGCAGTTGCAGATCAACACCATCGGCAGCGCCGAAGAGAGGCGGGCCTTCCGCGCGCAGCTGATCGACTACTTCGAGCTTCACCGGGCGGCGCTCGACGAAGACGCCAGGCGCCGGCTGCACGCCAACCCGCTGCGCATACTCGACAGCAAGAACCCGGACATGCAACCGGTCATCCACGCGGCGCCGCGGCTCATGGATGCCCTCGGCGACGAGTCCCGCGCGAATTTCGAGGCGGTGGAGGCTGGACTGCGCGAGGCGGGTATCCCGTATGCGTTCAACCCACGCCTCGTGCGGGGCCTCGACTATTACAATCTGACTGTGTTCGAATGGGTCAATGACCGGCTGGGGGCCCAGAACGCGATCTGCTCCGGCGGCCGCTACGACGGCCTGTTCGAGCAACTGGGGGGCAAGGCGACACCGGGATGCGGTTTCGGCATCGGTGTCGAGCGCGTGCTGCTATTGCTGAAGGATACGAAGCTTCCGCCGGTGGTGCCGGATGCTTACGTCGTACGGCAGGGACCGGCGGCCGAGCGTTTCGGCGGGCGGATGGCGGAGGCTTTGCGCGACGCGGGGCTGGCGGTGGTGCTGCATTGCGGAGGCGGCGGTTTCAAATCGCAGATGAAGAAGGCGGATGCCAGCGGCGCGCGCTTCGCGGTCATCGTCGGCGACGACGAGGCGAACGCGGGCGTCGTCAGCGTCAAACCGCTGCGCGAGGACGCGCAGCAGGTACGTACCTCGATCGCGGAAGCGGTCGAGTTGATAAAAAAGAAGTGAGGGACGGGCGAGCGGCCCGCGAAGCGACGGTTGCCGGTCACCGATCACCGGTCACGAGTTACGCATTTGGGGAAGTTGAATGGCATACGATCTCGAAGAGCAGGAAAAGATAGACGAACTGAAGGCCTGGTGGCGGGAATACGGCAGGCTGGTGATCCTGGGCGTCGTGGTATTCATGCTCGCCATCGGCGGCTTCCAGGGCTGGCGCTATTACCGGGACAGCCAGGCGCTGGCGGCTGGCGCGCTCTACGAGCAGTTGGCGCAGGCTGAACGCACCGGCGACCGCAAGAAAGTGTGGGAGATCGCCGACCAGATCGTTTCGAAATACGGCTCGACTCCCTACGCTGTATTCGGCGCGCTGAGCGCGGCGCGGGCGAGTTTCGAGGTGGCGGACGTGGCTAAGGCCAGGTCGCATCTCTCCTGGGTGATGCAGAACGCGCGCCAGGACCAGTTGCGGGACATCGCGCGCCTGCGCCTCGCCGCCGTGCTGCTCGACGAGAAGAACTACGCCGAGGCGCTCAAGCTTGTCGAATCCCCACCGGTGGAGGCCATGACCGGCCTCTACGCGGATCTCAGGGGCGATATCCTGGTGGCACAGGGCAATGCCGTGGAAGCGCGCGATGCCTACCAGTTGGCGCTGGACAAGAGCGAAGCCGCGAGCACCTATCGCGCCACCATCCAGCTTAAGCTCGATGCGTTGGGGGACGTGAAACCGGCTGCGGCAACGCCGGCGGCCAAGTGACTCGATAATGCGCAACAGGTCATTGGCGGCGCTGGCCGTGCCGGTGCTGCTCGCCGGCTGCTTTGGCAGCAGTCCGTTGCAGAAGCCCGCCGAGCTGGTCCCGATCGAGCCCACAGCCAAGCTGGAGGTCCTGTGGCAGGGCAGCGTGGATGCGGCGGGAAAGAATGTCTTCTATCCGGTGATCTTGGGGAACCTGGTTTATGCCGTCGGTGCCGAGGGCGGCATAGCCGCGTTCGACGTTGTCAGCGGCAAGACCATGGCCAGCATCGATGCGGACCAGCGCACCTCGGGCGGCGTCGGCGTCGGCAACGGTCTGGTGCTGCTCGGCACTCCCAGGGGTGAAGTGCTGGCATTCGACCGCGACGGCAAGCAGTTGTGGAAGACGCAGCTATCCAGTGAAATCCTGGCGCCGCCGCAGGCGCAGGACGGCATCGTGGTGGTGCGCTCCGGCGATAACCGCATCTACGGGCTGGACGTTGCGACCGGCAAGCAAAAGTGGATCTATCAGCGTGCGACCCCTGCGTTGTCGGTGCGCACCAACGCCAGCGTGGTGATCCAGCGCGGAGGCGTATTTATCGGGTTCCCCGGCGGGCGGCTGGTTGCGCTGGCGCTCGGCAACGGCAATGTCGGCTGGGAGGGGGTGGTCGCCCTGCCGCGGGGCACCACCGAGCTGGAGCGCGTGGCCGACATCACCAGCCTGCCCGTGATCGACGGGGAGCAGGCGTGCGCTGCGGCGTTCCAGGGGCGGGTGGCTTGCTTTGAAGTAATGCGCGGCGCGTTGCTGTGGGCGCGCGATGTTTCGAGCATTACAGGCATAGGCGTGGACGCGCGCTATTTGTATGTGACGGACGACAAGAATGCCATCCTGGCTCTGGACCGGACGAGCGGCGCCAGCATCTGGCGCCAGGACAAGCTCGTCGGACGCAACGTGAGCGCGCCACTGGCTCTGGGGCGGCACGTCGTGGTCGGCGACCTTGAAGGCTACGTGCACCTGCTCTCCCGCGAGGACGGCTCCTTTGCGGCCCGCATCGCCACCGACGGCAGCGCCATCAGCGCGCCGCCCCTGGCGCTGGATACGAAGAGTTTCGTGGTGCAGACCCGCGGCGGTGGCGTCTTCGCGATCACCATTCAATGAAGACCAGCCGCCAAGGCGTCAAGACGCCAAGAAAAGCAAAATCGAGGTTGGAGTTGTCCAAGCCTCATTCGAAGAACCACGTAACCTTGGCGTTCCCGCCGATGTGGTCTTCTGACAACTTGAACGGTGGTCTGCCTTTGAAGGTCAATTTCCAGAATTCCTTGGCGTCTCGGCGCCTTGGTGGCTAATTTCCGGTTCTTATGCTCCCAATCGTTGCCATAGTTGGCCGGCCAAACGTGGGGAAATCCACGTTGTTCAACCGCATTACGCGCAGCCGCGACGCGATCGTCGCCGACGTGCCGGGACTGACGCGCGACCGCCACTACGGGCGCGGGCGCCTTGGCAGCAAGCCGTATCTCGTGGTGGACACAGGCGGATTCGAGCCGGTGGCGAAGGCGGGCATCTACTACGAGATGGCACGGCAGACGCGCCAGGCGGTGGACGAGGCCGACGCAGTGCTGTTCGTGGTGGATACGCGGGCCGGGCTCACGGCGCAGGACCGGGCGGTCGCGGAGGAACTGCGCAGAAGCGGGCGTCGCATACACCTGGTGACAAACAAAGCCGAGGGCATGAGGGCGGGGATGGCGGGCGCGGAGTTTCATGCGCTGGGGATGGGCGAGCCGTTGCCGGTATCGGCCGAACACGGCGACAACGTGGCCGACCTCATGGATCTCGTGCTGGCGGAGTTTCCCGATGCGCAGGATGCGCGCGAGGAGGACGATCGCCACCCCAGGATTGCCGTGGTCGGCCGCCCGAACGTGGGCAAGTCCACGCTGGTCAATGCGCTGCTCGGCGAGGAGCGCGTCGTCGTGTTCGACCAGCCCGGCACCACCCGCGACTCGATCTATGTCGATTTCGAGCGCGACGGGCGCCGCTATACCCTGATCGACACTGCGGGGCTGCGGCGGCGCGGGCGCGTTACGGAGGCGCCGGAGAGGTTCTCGGTGACGAAGGCACTACAGGCGATCGAGGACGCCAACGTCGTGATCCTGGTCCTCGACGCCCGGCAGGACATCGCGGACCAGGACGCCCATGTCTCCAGCTACGTGCTCGAGGCCGGCCGCGCCCTGGTGGTGGCGGTCAACAAGTGGGAGCGATTGCCGGTAGAGGAGCGGGAGCTGGTCAAGCGCACGCTGCTGCGCAAGCTCGATTTTCTCGATTTTGCGCGGCTGCATTTCATTTCCGCGCTCGAGGGCCGCGGCGTCGAGCCGCTCATGAAGTCGGTGGACGAGGCCCATGCTGCGGCGATGTCGCGACTCCCCACCCCGCGGCTTACGCGCGCGCTGGAGCAGGCGGTGCAGCGGCAACCGCCGCCCCGCGCCGGAATGAACCGGCCCAAGCTGCGTTACGCCCACCAGGGCGGGGTCAACCCGCCCCGTATCGTGATCCATGGCAGCGCAGTGCAGCGGGTGCCGGAAAGTTACCGCCGCTACCTGGAACGTTTTTTCAGGGAGGCTTTCAAATTGCGGGGTACACCGTTGCGGGTGGAGTTTCGCTCGGGGCGCAACCCCTACGTCCGGCGCACCGGGAAACGAAGGTAACCCCATGGCGCGACGGGATAAATGCGAGTAAAGTACCTTCCCCAAATAAAAAGACGAGGCGAACATGAGCAACAAAGGGCAGCTGCTACAAGACCCGTTTCTCAACACCCTGCGCAAGGAGCACATTCCGGTCTCCATCTACCTGGTGAACGGCATCAAGCTCCAGGGGCAGATCGATTCCTTCGACCAGTATGTGGTCCTGCTCAAGAACACGGTGACTCAGATGGTCTACAAGCACGCGATCTCGACCGTGGTCCCGGCGCGGGCCGTCAGCCTCCAGACGGACCAGGGCGCCGAAAATTGAGCGGTCTCCGGCTCCTCCTTGCTCCTTGATGTTTGACCGTCCCGGTAACGGCACCGATGCGGTGCTGGTCAGCCTCGACTTCGGCGAGGCCGGCTATGCGGAAAGCACGCAGGAAATTCAAGAACTTGCGAAGAGCGCGGGTCTCGATGTCCGCGCGCTGGTCAAGGGTCGGCGCACGCGCCCCGATCCGGCGCTGTACGCCGGCAAGGGCAAGGTCGAGGAGCTGGCGCAGGCGCTGGCCGCCGCGGGCGCGCGTCTTGCCGTGTTCAATCACGTACTGTCGCCGGCGCAGGAGCGAAATCTCGAGCGCGAGCTCGGCTGCCGCGTGGTGGACCGGGTAAGCCTGATCCTCGACATATTCGCGCAGCGCGCGCGCACTCACGAGGGCAAACTGCAGGTGGAGCTGGCCCAGCTGGAGCATCTTTCGACCCGGCTGGTGCGGGGCTGGACCCACCTGGAGCGGCAGAAGGGCGGCATCGGCTTGAGAGGGCCGGGCGAAACCCAGCTCGAAACCGACCGGCAGCTGCTCCGGAAGCGCGTGAAGATACTCAAGGACAAGCTGGAGAAGGTGCAGTCGCAGCGCGAGATCCAGCGCCGCTCGCGCAATCGCAACCAGCTGTTCACGGTCTCCATTGTCGGTTACACCAATGCCGGTAAATCCACGTTGTTCAACCGCCTGACCCGCGCCGGTGTCTACACTGCCAACCAGCTGTTCGCGACGCTGGATACCACCACGCGGCGCGTGCATACCGCCAACGGCGCCCGCGTCGTGCTGTCCGATACCGTCGGCTTCATCCGCCAGTTGCCGCATACTCTGGTCGCGGCCTTCCGCGCCACCCTCGAGGAAACCATCCACGCCGACCTGCTGCTGCACGTGGTGGACGCCAGCAGCGACGACCGCGCCGCCCAGATCGAAGCGGTCAACCAGGTGCTGGCCGAGATCGGCGCGGAGTCGATCCCGCAGATGCTGGTGATGAACAAGATCGATCTCACGGCGCAGCCGCCGCGGATCGAGCGGGATGAGTATGGTAGAATTTCGCGGGTCTGGGCGAGTGCGGAGACGGGCGCGGGCGTGGAATTTATCCGTCTCGTGCTCGAGGAAGGCGCAGGCCCCGTTTTGACTCCCGCAGAACTCGACGACACCACCGCGGCGTAGGACTGAATATTTCCGTCATGCTGGGTTACTTGGTTACCTTTCGCGACTTCGTGCGAGACCGATCGCTGCGGCTGATCGGCGTCCTGATGTCGCTCAACGATCCGCAATGGGGACGGCGTCCCAATCAGGGCCCGCCCGATCTCGACGCGATCTGGCGCGACTTCAACCGCAAGCTCGGCGGCCTGTTCGGACGCCGCGGCGGCAGTGGTGGCGACGATCCGGAAGGCCCCAGCGCGAAGAAGTTAGGCGGTGGAGCAGGGTTGCTGCTTGGCCTGATAGTTGCGGCCTGGATGGCAAGCGGCTTCTACATCGTAAATGAGGGCCAGCGCGGCATCGTGCTGCGCTTCGGCAAGTTCGTCGACACCACCCTGCCGGGCCCGCGCTGGCACCTGCCGTATCCGATCGAGTCCCGGGAAGTGGTGAACGTGGCGGGGGTGCGCAGCGTGGAAGTCGGCTACCGCAACAACGTCAAGAGCAAGGTGCTCAAGGAATCGCTGATGCTGACCGACGACGAGAACATCGTCGACGTCCAGTTCGCGGTCCAGTACGTGCTGAAAAGCCCCACTGACTATCTGTTCAATAATCGCTCTCCGGAAGAATCGGTACTGCAGGCGGCGGAAACCGCCATCCGCGAGATCGTCGGCAAGAGCAGCATGGACTTCGTGATTTTCGAGGGCCGGGCCGAGGTCGCCGCGCGCGCCCACAAGCTGATGCAGGAAATCCTCGACCGCTACGGTACCGGCATCAACATCCAGAAGGTGACGATGCAGAACGCGCAGCCGCCGGAGCAGGTGCAGGCGGCATTCGACGATGCGGTCAAGGCCGGGCAGGACCGCGAGCGACAGAAGAACGAAGGCCAGACCTATGCCAACGAGGTCATTCCCAGGGCGCGCGGCACGGCGGCGCGCCTGGTGCTGGAAGCAGAGGGATATCGCCAACGCGTGATTGAGCGCGCCCAGGGCGACGCTGCGCGCTTCCGCCAGGTGGTCGCGGAATACAACAAAGCGCCGCAGGTTACGCGCGACCGCCTCTATATCGACGCCATGCAGCAGATCCTGAGCAACACTACCAAGGTCCTGATCGACCAGAAGGGCGGCAGCAACCTGCTCTACCTGCCGCTCGACAAGATCATGCAGATGACGGGCGCCGGGCAGACCGAGAGCGCGCCCAAGCCGCCTGAAAGCGTCCCCGTCCCGGAACCCTCCACCGCGCGCTCGCGCGAGGCGTTTCGTGCGCGCGAGCGGGAACCACGGCAATGAAGGCGAATATCGGTTCGATACTGGTGGGCCTGGTGGTGTTGCTGATCATCGGCGCGCTGAGCCTGTTCGTGGTCGACCAGCGCCAGAACGCAATCGTGTTCCGCCTGGGCGAGGTCGTGGACATCAAGCGCGCGCCCGGCCTCTACTTCAAGCTGCCGCTGGTGGACAACGTGCGCAACTTCGACGTGCGCATCCTGACCATCGATACCGCGGAACCCGAGCGTTTCCTTACTTCGGAAAAGAAAAACGTGCTGGTGGACCTGTTCGTAAAATGGCGTATTGCCGACGTGCGCCAGTATTACGCCAGTATCGTGGTTAGCGGCGGCGGGGAAACGCAGGCGCAGACGCGGCTGCTGCAGACGATCAATGACGGGCTGCGCGCCGAGTTCGGCAATCGCACGGTGCACGACGTCATTTCCGGCGAGCGCGACAAGATCATGGACCTGATGCGCGAGAGGGCCAACGAGGACGCCAAGACGATTGGGGTCGAAGTGCTCGACGTTCGCCTCAAGCGCGTCGATCTGCCCCAGGAAGTGAGCGACGATGTTTACCGGCGGATGAACTCCGAGCGCGCGCGCGTCGCCAAGGAACTGCGGTCCACCGGCGGCGCCGAGTCGGAGAAGATCCGGGCGGACGGCGACAAGCAGCGCGAGGTGATCATTGCGCAGGCGTACCGCGAGGCGGAGCGCACCAAGGGCGAGGGCGACGCCAAGGCGACGGCGATCTACGCCAGTGCCTATGGGCAGAATCCCGAGTTCTACGCTTTCTATCGCAGTCTGGAAGCCTACAAGGCCAGTTTTCGCGGCAGGAACGACGTGCTGTTGCTCGAGCCCAACTCCGAGTTCTTCAAGTACCTGAAGTCGAGCAGCGGCAAGGCGGGCAAGTAGGACGCGCACGAGCGAGCTGGTGCCGCCCCGCCGGGTCCCGCCTGATGCGGCGCCCGGCACCGGACTCGGGACAGGTTCCAGATGGGTAATATCCTGCTTACTGCATTCGCGCTCATGCTCATCATCGAGGGCGTGCTGCCGTTCCTGATGCCGGTCCTGTGGCGCGAAACGTTCCGGCGCCTGACCGAGATGAGCGATGGGCAGATACGTTTCATCGGCCTCACCTCGATGCTCGCCGGCCTGCTCCTGCTCTACATCGCACGCCATTGAAATCCAGTGAGGCGTGAGGCGTGAGGCGTCGAGCGGCGCGGTTCTCCTCTATAATTCGCCTCACTCCTCACCCCTCCCGCCTCACGCTTTATGAGAACCTGGGTATTGCCCGAATTCATCGAGGACATCCTTCCGGCTGAAGCCGCGCGCATCGAGCGGCTGCGGCGGGGCATCCTCGACCTGTTCCGCAGACACCGCTACGAGCTGGTGATGCCGCCGCTGCTGGAGCACATGGAGTCGCTGCTCACCGGCACCGGGCACGACCTCGACCTGCGAACCTTCAAGCTGGTGGACCAGCTCTCGGGACGCACGATGGGATTGCGTGCCGACATCACGCCGCAGGTTGCGAGGATCGACGCACATCTTCTCAACCGCAAGGGCGTGACGCGACTGTGCTATTGCGGCAGCGTGCTGCATGCACTGCCCGCGAGCCCGGGCGCGACCCGCGAGCTGATCCAGATCGGCGCGGAGATCTACGGCCAGGCCGGCGTCGGGGGGGACCTCGAGATCCAGGCGCTACTCTGCCGCTCGCTGGCGGTCGCAGGGGTGCGCGGCGCGCGCATGGATATCGGTCACGTGGCGGTTTTCCGCTCCATCGTTCACGCAGCCCGGGTCGGCGCCGAGCTCGAGAGAGATCTGTTCGAAGCGCTTCAGAAAAAGGACGTGCCCGACCTCAAGCGACTTGCGCGCGCCCTGGACGAGAAAACACGCTCTGCGCTCGCGCTGCTGCCGGAGCTGTACGGTGGCCACGAGGTACTGGCGGTGGCCGAAAAGAAGCTGCCGAAGATTCCCGAGCTGACTCGCGCGCTGGGGACGCTGCGTGCCCTTGCGAAGGTTTCCCCAGTTCCGGTGAGCTTCGACCTCGCGGAGCTGCGCGGCTATCACTACCACTCGGGCGTGGTATTCGACGCCTATTGCAAGGGCGTTGTGGGGGCGATTGCGCGCGGCGGACGCTACGACGAGGTCGGCAGGGCGTTCGGGCGGCTGCGGCCCGCCACCGGGTTTTCGATCAACCTGCGCAGCCTCGCCGGGGCGGGTGGAGCGCCACGCCCGCGCGCGCCGGGTAGCAAGGGCAAACCGCGATGAAGCGAACCTCGCGCAACGTCGTCGTCATCGGCGCTCAATGGGGCGACGAGGGCAAAGGCAAGGTAGTTGACTGGCTGACCGATCATGCCCAGGGCGTGGTGCGTTTCCAGGGCGGCCACAATGCCGGCCATACCCTGGTGATCGGCGGCAACAAGACTGTGCTGCACCTGATCCCTTCCGGCATCCTGCGCGAGAAGGTGGCTTGCTACATCGGCAACGGCGTCGTGCTCTCGCCGCGGGCGCTGGTCGACGAGATTGGGGCGCTCGAGGCTA
>Ga0210379_10000048_pt1 | contig 26932 bp, 18 predicted proteins | sample PLMedo_2_FD_155468 | JGI IMG/M metagenome (GOLD analysis project Ga0210379, IMG submission 155468) | Groundwater sediment microbial communities from an aquifer in East River, Colorado, USA - PLM4_32_coex redo | ecosystem: Environmental > Terrestrial > Soil > Riparian zone | place: USA: East... | reverse complement strand
CTATCAGAAAGGCGGCGACCTGCAGAAACTGCTGGCGGACCCGCAGCAGCGGATACTGTCCAAGCGCGGCAGCGCCGTGGTCGATCCGCGCACCAACACCATTTTCGTGCAGGACACGCCGACGCGGCTGGAGGAAGTCCGCAAACTGATCCGCAAGATTGACGTGCCGGTGCGGCAGGTGATGATCGAGTCGCGCATCGTGGAAGCGGCCGACACCTTTGGCCGCAACCTGGGCGTGCGGTTGGGCTACCACGACCAGACGGGCCAGGGCGGTAAAGTGGGCTCCAGCAATGGTGTCGCGTTGCGGGGGCTGGCCGGCGGCCAGTTGTCCGATACCGGCTTCCACAGCGGCCAGATCGCCGATGTGCCGCCTTTCAACGACTCGCTGTCGGTAAACCTGCCGGTACCGGGACTTGGCGGCGCCAATCCCGGCGCCTTCTCGCTGTCGCTGTTCAAGGAAGGCAGCGCAAAGTTCATCAACCTCGAGATCACCGCGCTGCAGGCGGACGGCAAGGGCAAGATCATATCGAGCCCGCGGGTGATCACTGCGGACCAGGTTGAAGCTACCATCGAGCAGGGCACTGAGATCCCGTACCAGCAGGCAACCTCGAGCGGCGCCACCAGCGTGGCCTTCAAGAAAGCCACGCTGTCGCTCAAGGTAAAGCCCCAGATCACGCCCGACGACAACGTGATCATGAACCTGAACGTGCACAAGGACAGCGTGGGCTCGAACACGCTCGCCGGGCCGTCCATCGACACCAAGCAGATCGTGACCGAGGTGCTGGTGGAAAACGGCGGCACCGTGGTAATCGGCGGCATTTACTCCCAGACCGAGAGCAGCACCACCAACAAGGTGCCGGTGCTGGGCGACCTGCCGTTCGTAGGCTGGATGTTCAAGCAGAACCTGAAAGTCGACAACCGCAGCGAGTTGCTGATCTTCATCACGCCGCGCGTGTTGAAGGACGGCCTGACGCTGCGTCAATAGGTAGGGCGACTTCCGCAAAAAGGCGGCCGCGGCCGCCTTTTTTGTTGCCCTTCCACCGCGTGGCGGGTGGTTATGCGGCGCTCGGCCGTTCCGCTAGAATCGCTCCATGGGCGGCAGCGGGCAAAAAACATTAGAGCGGCACGAACTCATTCCGGGCAACATCTTCCTGGTGGGCTTGATGGGCGCGGGCAAGACCTCGGTGGGGAAGCTTCTCGCGCGGCGCCTTGGCAAGACCTTTCACGACTGCGACCAGGAAATCGAGCGCGCGACCGGCGTCAAGATTCCGGTCATCTTCGAGATCGAGGGTGAAGCCGGTTTCCGCGCACGTGAAGCGAAAATGCTGTCGGAACTGACCGCACGCAGGGACATCGTACTCGCCACCGGGGGCGGCGCCGTGCTGTCCGCCGACAACCGCAGGCGGCTGTCCGAGAACGGCCTGGTGGTATACCTGCGGGCCGCCGCGGCGGAACTGTGGAGCCGCACCCGTCGCGACAAGAACCGTCCGTTGTTGAAAGCTGCCGACCCCAGGGCCAAGCTCGAGCAGTTATTCGCCGAACGCGACCCACTCTATCGCGAGGTCGCTGATACCATCGTCGATACCGGCAGCCAAAGCGTGGGCAATCTGGCACACCGGCTGGAGCAGCAGCTGCTCCAGCATCTGTCTGGCGCCGGCCGGCATGAAAAAAGCGCCGCTGGGCGCAGGCTGACCGGAAGCGACTGAAGGAGAACCATGCAGACTCTGAACGTGGCCTTGGCCGAGCGCAGCTACCCGATTCACATCGGTGCCGGCCTGCTCGCCCGCCCCGAGCTGATCGTGGAGAGGCTGCCGCAGAAGAAGGCCGTCATCGTTACCAATACCACCATCGCGCCCCTCTACCTCGCGCCGTTCCAGCGCGCGCTGGAGTCGTGCGGCGTGAGCGTGATGGCCGTAATTCTGCCGGACGGCGAGTCGCACAAGAACTGGGAAACGCTGAACCACATCTTCGACACGCTCCTCGAGCACCGCATCGAGCGCAGGACTGCCTTGATTGCGTTGGGGGGCGGGGTTATCGGCGATCTCGCTGGTTTCGCCGCGGCAGTCTACCAGCGCGGCGTGCCCTACCTCCAGGTGCCGACAACGCTGCTCGCGCAGGTCGATTCGTCCGTCGGCGGCAAAACCGCGATCAACCATCCGCTCGGCAAGAACATGGTCGGCGCCTTTTACCAGCCGCTCGCCGTCATCGCCGATACCGATACGCTGGCCACGCTGCCGTCCCGCGAGTTGGCGGCCGGGCTGGCGGAGGTGGTCAAGTACGGGCTGATCCGCGATCGGCCGTTCTTCGAGTGGCTCGAGGGCAATATGCCGCGGCTCGTCAGGCGCGAGCCCGAATCCCTCGCCTACGCCATCGAGCGCTCCTGCATCAATAAGGCGCAGGTCGTCGCCACTGACGAGCGGGAAAGCGGGCTGCGGGCGCTGCTCAACTTCGGCCACACTTTCGGCCACGCCATCGAAGCCGGGATGGGATATGGCAGGTGGCTGCACGGCGAGGCGGTCGGCGCCGGCATGCTGCTGGCGACAAGGCTGTCGCAGCGGCTCGGCCTGGTCACCGCCGAGGACGTGAAGCGCGTCAGTGGCCTGCTGAAGAGCGCGGGGCTGCCGCTCGATGCGCCCGGGTTCGGCCTGGAGCGCTACCTCGAACTGATGGGCCACGACAAGAAGGTGGCCGACGGCCGCATCCGCTTCGTGCTCCTGAAGCGCATTGGCGAGGCATTCGTTACCGACCAGGTCCCGCGCGATGCGCTGGCGGAAATACTCTCCGCGGGCGCGCTGCATGCCCGAGCGTGAGCTTGCCGCCTACGCGGCGCGGCCGGAGCGCTCTCACGGTCGCCGCCATCGCGAGCCGCCGCCGCGCGGCCGCAGCGAATATCAGCGCGACCGCGACCGCATCATCCATTCCACTGCCTTTCGGCGACTGGAGTACAAGACCCAGGTCTTCATCAACCACGAGGGCGACCTGTTCCGCACCCGGCTCACCCACAGCCTGGAGGTGGCGCAGATTGCGCGCTCGGTCGCCCGCAGCCTTGATCTGAATGAAGACCTCGTCGAGGCGATTGCGCTGGCGCATGACCTGGGTCATACACCCTTCGGACATGCCGGACAGGATGCGCTCAACACCTGCATGAAGCCGCATGGCGGGTTCGAGCACAATCTCCAGAGCCTGCGCGTGGTGGACGTCCTCGAGCAGCGTTACGCCGCGTTCGATGGCCTCAACCTCACCTTCGAGGCTCGCGAAGGAATACTCAAGCACTGCTCCCTCCGCAATGCGCGTGCCCTGGGTGATGTCGGGGAGCGCTTCACCAAGAACCGGCGCCCGTCGCTGGAGGCGCAACTTGCCAATCTGGCCGACGAGATCGCCTACAACAACCACGACGTGGATGACGGGCTGCGCTCGGGACTGCTGGTCCCGGAGCAGTTTGCCCAGGTAACAATCGTTGCCCGGCATATGAAAGCGGTGCTGCGCCAGTACCCCAAGCTGACCGGACGGCGCCTGGTGCACGAAACGGTGCGACGCATGATCGATACCTTGGTGACCGACCTGGTCCGTGCCAGCGCGGACAGCATCCGCCGGCACAGTCCGGCCTCGATCGAGGAGGCGCGGCTCGCCCCTCCGCTCATTACCTTCAGTTCTCGCGTGCGGGAAGAGAGCCAGGAACTGAAGCGCTTCCTGCGTGAGCACCTCTACCGACATTACCGCGTGGTGCGCATGAGCGCCAAGGCGCGCCGGGTCGTTGCTGACCTGTTCGGCGCTTTCCTCGCTGACCCGCGCCTGCTGCCGCCCGAATTCCAGGCGCGCGCGCAGGATAACACTCCGCGCGCTATTGCGGACTACATTGCCGGCATGACTGACCGCTACGCCATCCTTGAGCACCGCCGCCTGTTCGCGATCGAGGAAACCTGACCGGGACCGCTCCGTTCCCGAATTTTTTGTTGCTGTAAGTGGCTGATGCCAGTACACTTCCCCTTAGTTCCTTCACTTTACAGCGGGCTTGCTGCGGTGCAATATGCGGGCAGGAAGCGACTGAAATAAGGCCTTCTTCGGGAATAGGCGCGTGGACCAGCCAGGATTGCCATCGGTACAGGGGTTATACGACCCGCAGTATGAGCACGACGCGTGCGGCGTCGGCTTTGTCGCCCATATCAAGGGCAAGAAGAGCCATGCCATCGTCGAGCAGGGCCTCACCATACTCAAGAACCTCACGCACCGCGGCGCGGTGGGCTGGGATCCGAAGCTCTCCGACGGCGCCGGTTGCCTGATCCAGATTCCCGACAAGTTCCTCCGCGAGGAGATGGCCAAGCGTGGCGTGAAGCTGCCGCCGCCCGGCCAGTACGGCGTCGGCATCGTGTTCCTGCCGCGCGATCCCGCTTCGCGCCTGGCATGCGAGTACGAAATTGAGCGCGCGATCAAGGACGAAAACCAGGTGCTGCTCGGCTGGCGCGACGTGCCGGTCGACAACTCGGACCTCGCCGAGCCGGCGAAGAACATCGAGCCGGTGATCCGCCAGGTGTTCATCGGCCGCGGCCGCGGCGTTACCGTCACCGACGCGCTGGAGCGCAAGCTCTACATCATCAGGAAGAGCGCAGGTCACGCCATCCAGGCGCTGAAGCTCGCCCACGGCAAGGAGTTCTACGTGCCGTCGATGTCGGCGCGCACTCTCATCTACAAGGGAATGCTGCTCGCGCACCAGGTCGGCGAGTATTACCTGGACCTCAAGGATCCCCGCGTCGAGTCGGCGCTGTGCCTGGTGCACCAGCGCTTCTCGACCAACACTTTTCCGAGCTGGGATCTCGCTCACCCATTCCGCCTGATCTGCCATAACGGCGAGATCAACACCGTGCGCGGCAACGTCAATTGGATCCGCGCGCGGCAGGGCGCGATCTCCTCGCCCATCCTCGGCAAGGACCTGGAGAAAATCTGGCCGCTGATCTATGACGGGCAGTCGGATTCGGCATCATTCGACAACGCGCTGGAACTGCTGGTGATGGGCGGCTATTCGGTCGCCCACGCCATGATGATGATGATCCCCGAGGCATGGGAGAACCACAGCTTGATGGATCCCGCGCGGCGCGCCTTTTACGAGTACCACGCCGCGATGATGGAACCATGGGACGGCCCGGCCTCCATCGCCTTCACCGACGGGCGCCAGATCGGGGCCACGCTCGATCGCAACGGCCTGCGGCCGTCGCGCTACATCGTGACCAGCGATGACCTGGTGATCATGGGCTCGGAGTGCGGGTGCCTGCCCGTCCCCGAGGAGAAGATCGTCAAGAAGTGGCGTCTGCAGCCCGGCAAGATGTTCCTGGTGGACCTGGAGAAGGGCCGTATCATCGACGACAAGGAGCTTAAGGACACCCTCGCCTCGACCCGGCCCTATGCCGAATGGATCGAGCGCATCCGCGTCAAGCTCGACGAAGTGGAAAGCGATAAGCAGCAGCCCGCGCGCTCTTCGGTCATGCTGCTCGACCGGCAGCAGGCCTTCGCCTATACCCAGGAAGACCTCAAGTTCCTGATGATGCCGATGGCATTGAACGGCGAGGAGCCGGTGGGCTCGATGGGCAACGATTCGCCGCTTGCCGTGCTCTCCAACAAGGACAAGACGCTCTACCACTACTTCAAGCAGCTGTTCGCGCAGGTGACTAACCCGCCGATCGACCCGATCCGGGAGGAACTCGTCACCTCGCTGGTATCCTTCATCGGCCCGAAGCCGAACCTGCTCGGCATCGACGAGATGAATCCGCCGCTGCGGCTCGAGGTGAGTCAGCCGGTACTCGACTTCTACGAAATGGAAAAGGTGCGGCACATCGAGCGCTACACGCAGGGCAAATTTGCCGCTTCCGAGCTCGACATTACCTACCCACTCGCCTGGGGAAGACAGGCGGTAGAGGCGCGGCTGGCATCGCTCGCGGCGCAGGCCGAGGATGCGGTGCGCTCGGGCACGTCCATCATCATCATTTCGGACCGCAAGGTCGACAAGGATCGCGTCGCGATCCCGGCGCTGCTGGCACTGTCGGCAATCCATCAGCATCTCGTCAACAAGGGCCTGCGCACCAGCACGGGGCTGGTGGTCGAGACGGCCTCGGCGCGCGAAGTGCACCACTTCGCGCTGCTAGGTGGTTATGGCGCCGAGGCCGTGCACCCGTACCTCGCGCTGGAAACGCTGCTCGATCTCGCGGCTCGCGGACAGCTCGGAGCCGGGGTGGACGGCAAGATGGCAATCAAGAGCTTCGTCAAGGCCATCGGCAAGGGACTGAAGAAGGTGATGTCCAAGATGGGCATCTCGACCTACATGTCCTATACCGGCGCCCAGATCTTCGAGGCGGTGGGCCTGTCGAGGGCGCTCGTCGACCGGTATTTCACCGGCACCGCGTCGAACATCGGCGGCATCGGCGTATTCGAGGTGGCGGAAGAGGCGATTCGCATCCACCGCGCGGCGTTCGATGAAGCCAATCCGGTGCTCAAGGCCGCGCTCGATGCCGGCGGCGAGTACGCCTGGCGCGTGCGCGGCGAGGAGCACATGTGGACGCCCGACGCGATCGCCAAGCTGCAGCAATCGGCGCGCAGCAACACCTACGCCACCTACAAGGAATTCGCACAGATCATCAACGATCAGTCGAGCCGCCACATGACGTTCCGCGGGCTGTTCGAGTTCCGCTTCGATCAGTGCCGGCCGGTGCCGCTCGAGGAAGTCGAGCCGGCGGCTGAGATCGTCAAGCGCTTCTCGACCGGCGCCATGTCGCTCGGATCGATCTCGACGGAGGCACACACCACGCTCGCCGTCGCCATGAACCGCATCGGCGGCAAGAGCAACACCGGCGAGGGCGGCGAGGACCGCAGGCGCTACGCGCCGGTCAAGGCCGGGGAGACCTTGCTGTCCCGGCTCGGGGCAGCGCGGGTCGCGCACGACGTCGAGTTGCGGGAAGGTGACTCGCTCAAGTCCAAGATCAAACAGGTCGCCTCGGGCCGTTTCGGGGTCACCGCCGAGTATCTGGCCAGCGCCGAGCAGATCCAGATCAAAATGGCGCAGGGCGCGAAGCCCGGCGAAGGGGGGCAGCTGCCCGGCCGCAAGGTTTCTGAATACATCGCCGAAATACGCTACGCGACCCCGGGCGTCGAGCTCATTTCGCCGCCGCCGCACCACGACATTTATTCGATCGAGGATCTGGCGCAGTTGATCCACGACCTCAAGAACGCCAACCCGCAGGCCTCGATCAGCGTCAAGCTCGTCTCGGAAGTAGGGGTCGGCACGGTAGCGGCGGGCGTGTCGAAGGCCAAGTCCGACCACGTGACGATATCCGGCCACGACGGCGGCACCGGCGCGAGCCCGTGGTCCTCGATCAAGCACGCCGGCACCCCGTGGGAACTCGGCCTCGCCGAGACCCAGCAGACGCTGGTGCTGAACCGCCTGCGCGGCCGCATCGCGGTACAGGTGGATGGCCAGATGAAGACCGGCCGCGACGTGGTGATCGGCGCCATGCTGGGCGCCGACGAATTCGGCTTCGCGACGGCGCCGCTGGTTACCGCCGGCTGCATCATGATGCGCAAGTGCCATCTCAATACCTGTCCGGTAGGCGTGGCGACGCAGGACCCGGTGCTGCGCAAGAAGTTCACCGGCAAACCGGAATACGTCATCAACTATCTCTTCTTCGTCGCCGAGGAAGCGCGCGAACTGATGGCGCGTCTCGGCATCCGCCAGTTGAACGACCTCATCGGCCGCGCGGACCTGCTCGACATGAGGAAGGGCATCGGGCACTGGAAGGCAAAGGGCCTCGATTTCTCGAAGATATTCCACCAGCCGCAGATGCCCGCCGAGGTGGCGCGCTATCACCGCGAGCAGCAGGACCATGGGCTGGAGAAGGCGCTGGACCACCGGCTGGTCGAACTCGCCAGGCCGGCGCTCGAGCGCGGCGAGAAGGTGACGATCGAGATGCCAATACGCAACATCAACCGCACCGTCGGCACCCTGCTCTCCCACGAAATCGCCAAGCGCTACGGCCACGACGGCCTGCCGGACGACACCATCCACGTGCGGTTCGCGGGCTCCGCCGGCCAGAGCCTGGGTGCGTTTCTGGCCAAGGGCGTAACGCTCGACCTGATCGGCGACACCAACGACTACTGCGGCAAGGGCCTCTCGGGCGGGCGCATTTCGGTGCAGCCCTCGCCCAAGTTCAAGGGGGAGCCGACGCAGAATATCATCACCGGCAACGTCGTGCTGTATGGGGCGATCTGCGGCGAGGCTTATTTCCGCGGCGTCGCAGGCGAGCGTTTCGCCGTGCGCAATTCCGGGGCACAGGCGGTGGTGGAGGGCGTCGGCGACCACGCCTGCGAGTACATGACCGGTGGCACGGTGGCGGTGCTGGGTATGACCGGCCGCAATTTTGCCGCCGGCATGTCGGGCGGTCTCGCCTACGTGCTGGACGAGGACGGCTCGTTCCCGGGCCGCTGCAACACCGCGATGGTAGCGCTCGAGGCGGTGCTTTCAGAAGCCGAGCAGGAAGCCCGGCTGGCGCGCGAGCTGTGGCACATGGGACTTGCGGACGAAGTGCTGGTAAAGCGCCTAATCGAGAGTCATGCGCTCCATACCGGCAGCATGCGGGCGCGGCAGATCCTCGAAAAATGGGCCGACTTCCGCACTAAGTTCGTCAAGGTGTTTCCGCACGAGTACCGGCGGGCGCTCGGCGAGCTGGCCGCGAAAAGCAGAAAAATCGCGGCCTGATTCCCCGCACCGACACTACCGCCGGATTTCGGATTAACGATGGGCAAGGTCACGGGATTCCTTGAGTTCGAGCGCCTGCAGGAGGCGTCCGAAGACAAGCGCGAGCGCATCAAACACTACCGCGAGTTCATCGCGCGCCTCAACGACAAACAAGCGGCGATCCAGGGCGCGCGCTGCATGGACTGCGGCACGCCGTTCTGCATGAGCGGCTGCCCGGTGAATAACATCATTCCGGACTGGAACGATCTCGTCTACAAGCAGAACTGGAAGGCCGCGATCGAGACGCTGCACTCGACCAACAACTTCCCGGAATTCACCGGTCGCATCTGCCCGGCGCCATGCGAGGAAGCGTGCGTGCTGCGCATCAATGAGGACGCGGTCGGCATCAAGTCGATAGAACACGCGATCATCGACAAGGCCTGGGAAGAGGGCTGGGTCCAGCCGCGGCCCGCCGCGCGCAAGACCGGCAAGAAAGTGGCGGTCGTGGGCTCCGGTCCCGCGGGGCTGGCCTGCGCGCAGCAACTTGCGCGCGCCGGTCACGAGGTCGTCGTGTTCGAGAAGAACGACCGCATCGGCGGGCTGCTGCGCTACGGCATCCCCGATTTCAAGATGGAGAAATCACACATCGACCGGCGCATGGAGCAGATGGCCGCCGAGGGCATCTCGTTCCGCACCGGCGTCCGCGTCGGGAACCAGCGCCCTGGCAAAGGCGTGCCGGACTGGGCAACCGGGACGCTCGCGCCGGGAAAACTCCTCGCCGAGTTCGGCGCGGTGGTGCTCGCCGGCGGCGCGGAGCAGCCGCGCGATCTGCCGGTCCCGGGGCGCGAGCTCGATGGCGTGCATTTCGCGATGGAGTTCCTGCCGCTGCAGAACAAGCGCGTCGCGGGCGACGCCGGCGTTCCCGACCTGTGGGCGACCGACAAGCACGTGGTGGTCATCGGCGGGGGCGACACCGGTTCCGACTGCGTGGGCACAGCCAACCGCCACGGCGCGAAATCCGTTACCCAATTTGAGCTGTTGCCGATGCCGCCGGACGTTGAGCGCAATCCGGTCTGGCCGTACTGGCCGACGCGACTGCGCACCTCGTCCTCGCACGAGGAGGGCGCCCGGCGCGACTGGTCCATTGCCACCAAGGCGTTCGTCGGCGGTGAAGGAAATATGAGCGGCAAGGTAACAGCGCTCAAGGCGGTACGGCTGGAATGGAAAGACGGCAAAATGGGCGAAGTCCCCGGCTCGGAATTCACGCTGCCCGCCGATCTCGTATTGCTCGCGATGGGATTCGTCTCGCCGGTGCCATCGGTGCTGGAGGCTTTCAGCGTGGAGAAGGATGCCCGGGGTAACGCCAAGGCGGCCACGGACGGGCAGGGTTGTTACGCGACCTCGGTTCCCAAGATATTCGCTGCCGGCGACATGCGGCGCGGGCAATCCCTCGTGGTATGGGCAATTCGCGAGGGACGCCAGTGCGCGCGCGCCGTGGACGAATTCCTGATGGGGTCCTCTGAGTTGCCGCGCTGAAATTCGTGAGGCGTAAGGCGTGAGGAGTGAGGCGTAACATATTCGCCCCAGCTTCCATAAGCCGAAACCCGCCTTACGCCTAACGCCTCACCCCTCACGATGCTGAAGAACGACACGTTGATCCGGGCGCTGCTCCGGCAACCCACGCCGCGGACTCCGGTCTGGCTCATGCGTCAGGCCGGCCGCTACCTCCCCGAGTACGGCGTAACGCGCGCGCGCGCTGGCAGTTTTCTGGCGCTCGCCAAGAACCCTGCGCTGGCGACCGAAGTGACGTTGCAGCCGCTCGCGCGCTTTGCGCTCGATGCCGCCATCGTCTTCTCCGACATCCTTACCATCCCCGACGCGATGGGTCTGGGACTGGCTTTCACCGAGGGCGAGGGGCCGCGTTTCGAACGGCCGCTGCGCGAGGAACGTGAAATCCGCAGACTGACGGTGCCCGACCCGGGCGGCCCGTTGCGCTATGTCATGGATGCCGTGAGCGAAGTGCGCCGGGCGCTGGCGGGCAGCGTGCCGCTGGTCGGGTTTTCGGGCAGCCCGTTCACGCTCGCCTGCTACATGGTGGAAGGACGCGGCAGCGAGGATTTCGGCACCGTGAAGACCCTGTTGCGCGAGCGTCCGGACCTGCTGCACCACATACTGGAGGTCAACTGCCGCGCAGTGAGCGCTTACCTTAACGCGCAGATCGATGCCGGCGCCCAGGCGGTCATGCTGTTCGATACCTGGGGCGGCACGCTGACCACGGCCGGATTTAACGAGTTTTCGCTACCTTACATGCAGCGCGTGGTGGCGGAACTGACGCGCGAGCGTGACGGCGAGCGCGTGCCGAGCATTCTCTTCACCAAGGGCGGAGGTGCGTGGCTGGAAGCGATCGCGGGGAGCGGCTGCGATGCCGTCAGCGTGGACTGGACGGTGGATATCGGCGCGGCGCGGCGGCGTGTCGGCGAGCGCGTCGCCCTGCAGGGAAATCTCGATCCCGCGGTGCTGCTTGAAGGTCCGGCTGCGATACGTGCGGGTGTGGGTGCGGTGCTGTCGGCTTACGGTCGCGGTTCCGGTCACGTTTTCAATCTGGGTCACGGCATTTCCCAGTTCACCCCGGTGGAAAACGTCGGTGTGCTGGTGGACGCGGTGCACGAACTGAGCCGCGCCTATCACTGAAAACCCGCACCAGTCGTGGCTTTGCGGGCAATGACCGGCCGACTTATGCACATCGCTGCTGCTTCCGCCGTGTCGCCGCAGGGGTGCCGGGAGCGCCCCCGGAAGTGTCATTAAATAGTTGATTCTGAACACTCTTTTTTGCTATCCCTGGCGGCGGATGCGGCAGGCGTCCACCCTCGGGGCGGCAGCTCTATCAACACAGTTATCCACAACCCGATGTTGATAAGATAAAAAATCCGTTTCTGGTACCACGGTTGGCAACGATACGCAGAAACGGCTTCAGCATGTTGGCGCAACATCGGTCTCCTAAATGGCACCCCGTTACGCTGGCATGACCATACTGCGCGTTGCTCTCGACGTTCCAGTCGCCACGCTGTTCGATTACAGTGCGCCCGACGCCACTGCCGCCGACATCGGCCGCCGCGTACTGGTGCCCTTCGGAAATAGGCAGGCGGTCGGCATCATTGTCGAGGTTGCAGACTCCAGTGAAGTGCCCGCCGCGCGCCTGAAATCCGCGTTGCGCGTGCTGCGCGACCTGCCACCGCTCGCGGGGGAGGATCTGCAGCTGATGCGCTTCGCCGCTGATTACTACTGCCACCCTCTGGGAGCAGTGGTGATGAGTGCGTTACCGGCGCGCTTGCGTCGATTAGTGGATCCACCGGTGTCACGCGAGCGCGGAAACTATCTCCTCACCACCGCCGGGATGGCGCTTGAGAGCGCTGCGCTGCCGCCGCGCGCTCATGCGCAGCGCCGCCTGCTGGAGCGCTTGCAGCAGGGTCCGTTGGGACGCGCCGAGGCCAGATCCCTGTTCCCCAAGGCGCAACAGCTTCTCAAGCAGTTCGCCGCGCGCGGCTGGATTCAGCCCGAAGCAGCGGCGGCGGACGAGTCGCCGATGCCGCCCGCCACGCCCGCCCCCGAGCTCACCGCTGAGCAAGCGCGCGCCGTGTCCGAAATCTGCGCCCAGCTTGGCAGGTTCCGGCCGTTTCTCCTCCTCGGAGTCACCAGCAGCGGCAAGACCGAGGTCTATTTGCACGCAATCGGCGCGGTGCTCTCGGCCGGCAGACAGGTGCTGCTGCTGGTACCCGAAATCGCGCTCACGCCACAGCTCGAAGCACTGGTCGAACGCCGTTTCCCGGGCATCCGCACGGTCACCCTGCACAGCGGCCTTTCCGAAACGGAGCGCCTTGAGCACTGGCAGGCGGCCCGCGACGGCCGCGCCCGCATCGTGCTCGGCACGCGGCTCGCGGTGTTCGCACCGCTGCCGGAGCTCGGCCTGATCGTGGTCGATGAGGAACAGGACAGCTCATTCAAGCAGGCAGAAGGTTTCCGCTACTCGGCGCGTGATCTGGCCGTGGTGCGGGCCCGGCAGCGCGGCGTGCCCGTGGTGCTCGGCTCGGCCACCCCCGCGCTCGAGACCTATCACAATGCGGCCAGCGGGCGTTACGTATCACTTTCCCTGTCGAGCCGCATCGGCGCCCCCCCGCCGCGCATCACCTGTATCGACACCCGCGGGGACCGGCTCGCCGATGGGCTGTCGGGGCGCCTGCTGAACGCACTGCGCGAGCGCGTCTCAGGCAACGAGCAGGCGCTGGTGTTCATCAACCGCCGGGGCTATGCACCGGTCCTGATGTGCCGGTCCTGCGGCTGGCTCTCCGGCTGCCATCGCTGCGCGGCGCAACTCGTGCTGCACCTACCCGAACAGCGCCTGCACTGCCACCATTGTGGCCACGTCGCGCCGCCCCCCGTTGCCTGCCCCGACTGCGGCAACCTCGATCTCGCGCCGGTCGGACACGGCACGCAGCGCGTGGAGGAGGCGCTGGCGCGGCACTTGCCGGGGGCGCGCATCCTGCGCATCGACCGCGATACCACCCGCCGGCGTCGCGCCTGGGCCGGCATGCGCAATCGCATCCAGGCGCGGGACGTCGACGTTCTGGTCGGCACCCAAATCCTCGCCAAGGGCCATGATTTCCCGCACCTCAACCTGGTTGGCATACTCAACGCCGACAGCCAGCTCTACAGCAGCGATTTCCGCGCCGGCGAGCGCCTGTTCGCCCTCCTCACGCAAGTCGCCGGTCGTGCCGGCCGCGGCGGCACTCAGGGCGAAGTGCTGATCCAGACCGAATTTCCGTACCACCCGCTGTACGAAGCGTTACAGCAGCAGGACTACCGCGCCTATGCCGATACCGCGCTCGCCGAGCGCCGGCTGGCCGGTTTCCCGCCGTTCGTCTACCAGGCTTTGCTGCGGGCCGAGGCCGCGCGCCTCGCGACCGCGCTCGAATTCCTGGCCGGCGCCGCGCGCCTGGCGAGGACGATAGCCGCGGGCGTGACCCTCTACGATCCGGTGCCGGCGGCGTTGCCGCGGCGGGCCGGGCGCGAACGCGCGCAACTCCTGGTGCAAGCGGAATCGCGGCAGCGGTTGCGCGACTTCCTGGGTGCGTGGCACGCGGCCCTGGTGCAGGCGCGCGCCACGCCTGCCCGCTGGTCGATCGACGTCGACCCGCTGGAGTTCTGACGTCGCTTATAATAGCCCGCTTTTTCAATCGCATCCGATGCCCACCACCCCTTCTCCTGATTTGCGAGCGCATCTCTCGAGCCTGTTCGAGGAAGCGATCCGGAAAGTAGCTCCCGATCTGCATGCGTCTCCAAGCATCGTTTTGGAGACGCCGCGGCAGTCGGAGCACGGGGATTACGCGTGCACGGTCGCGTTGCAGCTTGCCAAATCCCTGAAGCGCGCGCCGCGCGAAATTGCGGCCCAGCTGGTGGCGGCGCTGCCGGCTTCGCAGTACCTGGAGAAGGCCGAAATCGCGGGGGCGGGCTTCATCAACCTGTTCCTGAAGCGCTCGTTCAAGCAACAGGTTGTCAACCGCATACTCGCGACCGGTGCAGCCTACGGAACCAGCGAACTCGGGCGGCGCAGGAAAGTGCAAGTCGAATTCGTGTCGGCCAATCCCACCGGGCCGCTGCACGTCGGACACGGGCGTGGCGCCGCGTACGGGGCGAGCCTTGCCAACGTGCTCGCTGCGGCCGGATTCGACGTCAGCCGCGAGTACTACGTCAACGACGCCGGCCGGCAGATGGACATCCTGGCGCTCTCGACCTGGCTGCGCTACCTGGAGGCGTGCGGCGTCGCGGTCGCGTTTCCCGCGAACGCCTACCAGGGCGAGTACGTGCGGGACATGGCGCGCAAGCTGCGTGGCAGCTACCAGGCTCGTTTCAAGCACGACGCACCCGTCGTGACCGCCGCGGACGAGGAGGCAGCGCTCGACGCGCTGATTGCCGCCGCCAAGGCCGCGCTCGGCGCCGATTACGAAGTGGTACATGGATTTGCCCTGAACGAGCAACTTGCCGATTGCCGCGACGATCTCGCCGGGTTCGGTGTTGCCTTCGACAACTGGTATTCCGAGCGTTCGCTGTACGACTCGGGGCGAGTCGAGCAGGCCATCAAAATGCTCGAGGACAAGGGCCACGTATTCTTGGAAGGGGGCGCCAAGTGGTTCCGTTCCAGCGCCTTCGGCGACGAAAAGGACCGCGTGATTCAACGCGAAAACGGCCAGCACACCTATTTCGCTTCCGACATCGCCTATCACCTCGACAAGTACCAGCGCGGTTTCGACCTCGTGATCGATGTGTGGGGGGCCGACCACCACGGCTACATACCGCGGGTGAAAGGCGCGCTGACCGCGCTGGGCCTGAACGCGGATCAGCTGACCATCGCGCTGGTGCAATTTGCCGTGCTCTACCGCGGCGGGCAGAAAGTCTCGATGTCGACCCGCGCCGGCGAATTCGTGACGCTGCGCGAACTGCGGCGGGAGGTCGGCAATGACGCGGCGCGCTTTTTCTACGTGCTGCGCAAGGGCGACCAGCATCTCGACTTCGATCTCGACCTCGCCAAGTCGCAGAGCAACGATAACCCTGTTTACTACGTCCAGTATGCCCATGCCCGGGTCTGCAGCCTGCTCGAACAATGGGGTGGCGACGCCGGCGGCCTTGCCGTCGCCGACACTGCCGCGCTCGCGTCGGAGCAGGAGCTGGCGCTGCTCTCCCGCCTGCTGGAATACCCGGAGGCGGTGGAGAACGCCGCGCACGACCTGTCGCCGCACGTCATCGCGTTTTACCTGAGGGAGCTCGCGGCCGGCTTCCACAGTTACTACAACGCCACGCGCCTGCTGGTGGAAAATGAGCAAGTGAAGCGCGCGCGGCTGGCTCTTGCCGCTGCAGTGCGCCAGGTATTGCGCAACGGGCTCGCGCTGCTGGGTGTGTCGGCGCCGGATAAAATGTAAGATAGGCTCCCATGTCAAAGGACTACAAGGTGCAGGATTCGAAACCACGCGGAAGCGGCAGTTCCATGCTGATCGGGATCCTGATCGGACTCGTGCTGGGCCTCGGCATCGCGCTGGGCATCGCCTGGTACATCAATAAAATGCCCAATCCTTTCGCCACCCGCCTCCCGCCCTTGAAAATCGAGCCTGCCCCGGCCCCTGCAAAGAGCGAGGAGAAGAAGGCGGGCGCGCCGGAGGGCAAGCCACGCTTCGATTTCTACAAGATCCTGCCGGGCACCGACGAGGCCCCCGCCGGCAAGCAGGGCCGGGAGACGCAAAAGAAGAAGCCGGCAGCGGGCAAGGAGGTGTTTTTCCTGCAGGCGGGCGCGTTCCAGAGTGCGGCGGACGCGGACAACCTCAAGGCGCGCCTGGCGCTGTTCGGCGTCGAGGCCACGATACAGACTGCGACCGTGCCGGACAAGGGCGTGTGGCACCGCGTGCGCGTCGGGCCCTACACCAACGTCGAGGAACTGAACCGGGCGCGTGACACTCTGAAGCAGAACGGCGTCGAAACCGCGCTCATCAAGGTGCGGGAATAATACACGCGGCGGCGAATACCACGGAGACTGCATGAGGCATTTCAAGGCTTACTGGCGGTGCGCGGCGTTCCTGCTCGCGCTCGTGCTCAGCACCGGCGCGGCGGCGCAACTTGCACCGGGCAAGGACTACCGACTGATCAGGCCGCCCCAGCCCACCGACAGCGGCAAGAAAGTTGAGGTGCTCGAGTTCTTCTGGTACGGCTGCCCTCACTGCTCCCACCTGCAGCCCCCGCTCAGGACCTGGCTGAAGAAAAAGCCGGCTGACGTGGACTTCCGACGTACGCCAGCGGTGCTCGGTGACTCGTGGATACCACTGACCTGGGCCTATCACACGCTGGATGTCATGGGCCTGGTCGAAAAATTGCATTACGAGGTATTTGCCGCTATACACGAACAGCGCATCCGGTTGTCCGATCAGAATGTGCTGTTCGACTGGGTGGCCAAGCAGGGTGTGAACCGGAAGCAGTTCATGGATACTTACAATTCGTTCGGCGTGAAAAGCCGCGGCATGCGCTCGATCGAGATGTCGCGCGATTACGACATACCCAGCACGCCGACGCTGGTGGTGGACGGCCGGTACATGATTGCGCCCTCGATGTTCCTGAAACCCGACAAGTCCATCGACTACGAACGCTTCTTCGCTGTCCTCGACCAGCTAATCGTGATGGCGCGCAAGGAACGCGCCGGAAAGTAGGGCAATTCCATGGCGCGTTACCGGTGATCTGCGCACTGGTTCGCGGCGGGTTCGCGCTACTGGCCGCGGTCGCCTTTGCCGCGCCCGCACCGGCGCAGGAAACGCGGGCGCGGCTGGACATCGAGTACCGGCTGATTGCGCCGCAGCCGGTCGAAACGGGCGACAAGATAGAAGTCGTCGATTTTTTCTGGTACGGCTGCCCGCACTGCAACGATTTTCAGCCGTCGCTGGAAGACTGGAGCAAGCGCAAGCCCGCCGACGTCGTATTGCGCCGGGTTCCCGCCGTATTCAGGGACAGCTGGGCGCCGCACGCGCGCATCTACTACACCCTCGAGCAGCTCGGAGAGCTGGAGCGGCTTCACCAGAAGGTTTATTTCAGCTACCACGTCGAGGAGCTGCAGATGAGCCGGCCCGACGTGATGGAGCGGTGGGCGGTCGCCAACGGCATGGACCGCGAGCTCTGGCGCAAGGCCTACTCTTCCGCCGCGGTCGACGCCAGGATCGAGAACGCCAAGCGGTTGACCGAGGCCTATACTTTACAGGGCACGCCGTCGCTGGTGGTGGACGGCCGTTATCTGACCTCGTCCTCCATGGTTTCCAGCTACCCCGAGATGATCCAGATACTCGAGGGGCTGATCCGGATCGCGCGCGGCAAGCGGTCCGGCGGGTAGCCGCCGCAACGAGCCGGCGTGCGCCCCCAGCAAGCGCTGCGCGTCATCATCACCGGGGCATCGAGCGGCATTGGTGCGGCGTTGGCGCGGCACTACGCCGCCAGTGGCGCGACGTTGGGCTTGATCGCCCGGCGCAGACCCGCACTCGAACGGCTCGCCGCGAAGTTGGGCGCGCCCAGCGAGATCTACTCCCTCGACGTACGTGATGCCGCGGCGCTCGCCGTGGCCGCGCGCGACTTCATCCACCGGCACGGCTGTCCGGACCTCGTCGTCGCGAACGCCGGCGTGAGCCTGGGCACGCTTACCGAGCATTCCGAGGACATCGAGGCATTCCAGGAGGTCCTTGACATCAACGTGATGGGAATGGTGAAGGTGTTTCAGCCGTTCGTGAACTCCATGCGCCAGCGCCGGAGCGGAACGTTGGTCGGTATCGCCAGCGTCGCCGGCTACCGCGGGCTACCCGGTGCGGCGGCCTATTCGGCCTCCAAGTCGGCCGCGATCTCCTATCTCGAGAGCCTGCGCGTCGAGCTGCACGGCAGCGGCATCAAGGTCCTCACCATCTGTCCCGGCTACGTCGCCACGCCGATGACGCGGAACAACCCCTACCCGATGCCGTTCATGATGAGCACCGATACGGCGGCCGCGAAGATCGTTACTCTGATCGCGCGCGGCACAACGTTCGCGGTCATTCCGTGGCAGATGGGGATTGTCGCGCGCGTGCTGCGCGTGCTGCCGAACTGGCTCTACGACCGCCTCTTCGCCAACGCGCCGCACAAGCCGCGACGCGGCGGCTAGTTACTCCACCGTCACGGACTTCGCCAGATTCCGGGGCTTGTCGACGTCGGTGCCGCGCAGCACCGCGACGTGATAGGCGAGCAACTGCAGCGGGATCACGTGCAGGATGGGCGAGAGCGGCCCGGCGTGGTCACCCAGCTGGATCACGTGCACGCCCTCGCTCGCCGCCACGTCGGCATCGCGATCCGCGAAAACGTATAGTTCCCCGCCGCGGGCGCGCACTTCCTGGAGGTTTGATTTCAGCTTCTCCAGCAGTTGATCGTTGGGGGCAACCGTTACCACCGGCATGTCCGCATCCACCAGCGCCAGCGGACCGTGCTTGAGTTCCCCGGCCGCGTAGGCTTCAGCATGGATGTAGGAGATTTCCTTGAGCTTGAGCGCCCCCTCCATCGCGATCGGGAAATGCACGCCGCGCCCGAGGAACAGTGCGTGGCGCTTCGCCTGGAAACGCCGCGCCCAATCGCGCACCTGCGGCTCCACCGCCAGCACGGACTCCATGGCGCGCGGCAAATGGCGCAGTTGCGCGATCAGCGCCGTTTCGCGCTCGGGCGGCAGCCGCTGCCGGAGTTTGGCGAGTACCAGCGTGAGGACGAACAGAGCGGCGAGCTGGGTAGTAAACGCCTTGGTCGAGGCGACCCCGATCTCGGGGCCGGCGCGCGTCAGAAAACGCAACTTCGACTGCCTCATGAGTGATGATTCGGGCGAATTGCAGATCGTGAGCGTGTCGCCGAGGCCGCGTGCCTGCGCATGCTTCAAAGCCGCGATCGTGTCCGCGGTCTCGCCCGACTGCGAAATCGTCACCACCAGGGTTCCAGGCAGCAGCACCGGCTCGCGGTAGCGGAATTCGCTGGCAATTTCGACCGCCACCGGCAGACCCGCTATCGCTTCCAGCCAGTAACGCGCCACCAGTCCCGCGTGCAGGCTGGTGCCGCATGCGAGCACCAGGAGCTGGCGGGTCCGGCCGAAGATATCCTGCGCTTCGGCTCCGAACAGGTTGGGAGTAAGGGACTGGGCGTTTGCCACCATCTCGAGGGTATTGGCGGCGGCGCCAGGCTGCTCGAAGATCTCCTTCTGCATGTAGTGCGCGTAGGGACCGCGCTCGACCGCGTCCGCGGCGAGGTCGCTGCGGCTGACCGCGCGCTGGGCGGGCTGTCCGTCCGCGCCGCAGATGGAGATGCCGTCCGGGCGCACTTCGACGACGTCGCCGTCCTCGAGATAGATCACGTTGCGCGTTCGCGGCACCAGCGCGCTCGCGTCGGAGGCGAGAAAATTCTCGCCATCGCCAAGGCCTACCAGCAGCGGCGAGCCCTGGCGCGCGCCGACCACGGTATGCGGTTCCCGGCTGGAAATGAAGCCGACGGCATAGGCGCCCTGCCACTCGCGGCTCGCCGTCTTGACGGCTTCATACAGCGACCGGCCTCCGGCGACAAGGGAGTGCACGTGGTGCACCATGACCTCGGTATCGGTTTCCGACGAAAAGCCGTAACCGGAAGCCTTCATGCGCGCGCGTATCGGCTCGTGGTTCTCGACAATGCCGTTGTGGACGACGCCGATTTCGAGGTTTCCGCGCGAGGAGAAATGCGGATGCGCGTTGGATTCCGTCGGCGCACCGTGCGTCGCCCAGCGCGTATGGGACAGGCCGGTCGTCGCCTGCACGCCCTGTCCGCGCACGAGTTCGTCGAGGTGGGCAACGCGCCCGGTGGAGCGCAGTCGCTCGAGCCTGCCGTCCTGGTTGACGAAAGCGATCCCGGTCGAGTCGTAGCCGCGATACTCCAGCTTGCGGATGCCCTCGATCAACAGCTCCACCACATTGCGCGTGGACGCCGCGCAGACTATTCCGCACATAAGTTCAGTGATGAATGATGAATGATGAATGATGAAGTAGGATGCTGGCCCAGCGACTGTGAGCTTCATTCCGCATTCTGCATTCCGCATTCATCATTGCTTTTTCGTGGGCCGCTTCCAGTCGGGCCGATGCTGCTGGGTCTTCTCGTTGATCACGAGACCGCCCGATGGAGTTTCCTTCCAGAGTGTCGTGCCGGCGCCTACCGTCACCCCTTTCGCCACGGTGACCGGCGCGACCAGTTGGACGTCGGAGCCGATATGCACGTCATCCTCGATCACTGTCCGGTGCTTGTGGGCGCCGTCGTAGTTGCAGGTGATGGTGCCGGCGCCGATGTTGACGTCGCGGCCAATTGTTGTGTCGCCGATATAGGAGAGATGATTCGCCTTGGAGCGCGCGCCGACATCAGATTGCTTCACCTCGACGAAGTTGCCAATGTGCACCTCCTCGGCCAGCCGGACTCCCGGACGGAAACGCGCGTAGGGCCCGATGCGGCAGTTCGCGCCGATCGTGGCCGCGTCCAGATAGGTAAACGGCTCGATGCGCGTGCCCGCGCCGACCTTGGTATTCCTGAGCACGCAGTTTGCTCCGATCACGACCTGGTCGGCAAGACTGACGTCGCCCTCGAATATGCAGTTCACGTCGATGTGCACCTCGGCGCCACAGGCAAGATTGCCGCGCACGTCGATACGCGCCGGGTCGGCAAGCGTGACCCCGCCGTCCATCAGCCGCGTCGCTTGCTGACGCTGATAGTCGCGCTCGAGCTGCGCCAGTTGCTGCTTGCTGTTCACGCCCAGGATTTCCCAGGTAGTGCGCGCCATTACGGTCGCAACCGGTACGCGGTCGGCCAGCGCCAACGGCACTATGTCGGTAAGATAGTACTCGCGTTGTGCGTTGCTGTTGGAGATCCGGGACGTCCATTCCCGCAAGCGTCCGGTGGGCAGCGCCATGATGCCGGTGTTGACCTCGCGAATTTTGCGCTGCTCCGCGCTCGCGTCCTTGTCCTCCACGATGCCGGTGATGGCGCCGCGGCGGTTGCGCACGATGCGGCCGTAGCCTGCGGGATCATCGAGCTCGGCGCTGAGCAGCGTCAGGCGGTCGCCGCCGCCCGCGATCATCGCCGCCAGCGTTTCTTCCCCGATCAGCGGCACATCGCCATAAAGCACCAATGTCAGGCTGGCGCTGTCGAGATGTGGCTGCGCCTGGGCGAGGGCGTGCCCGGTGCCAAGCTGGGGCTGCTGCTTGATGAAGGTGAGATCGTCGGCTTTGAACGCCTGCGGCACCTGCTCGCCGCCGTGCCCGTACACCACGAAGATGCGCGCCGGCTTCAGCGAGCGCGCCGTCGCGATCACGTGCTCCAGCAACGGCCGTCCCGCCAGCGGGTGCAGCACCTTGGGCAGGTGCGAGCGCATGCGTTTACCTTGGCCGGCGGCGAGGATGACGACATTGAGGCCGACAGTCATGGAGAAATTATCGCACAAACATCAGCTTATGCGTCGGCCCAGATAGCGTGCGAGTGCTTCGCATTGCGCCGGGGCAAGCTGCAGCCCGCTCTTGGTGCGGCGCCACAACACATCGTCTGCGGTAACGGCCCGTTCGCGCTCGACCAGATAGTCAACCTCGCACGCGTAAAGTTCTGCGCCGAATTGCTCGCCGAGATCCGCCACCATGGCGGCATTACCGAGCACTTCATGCGCCAGAGCGCCGTGGCGCCGGGCCAGGGCCCGCAGCAGTGGTAGCGGCAAATGCGGATAACGCTGCGCCAGTCGCCGAGTGAAGCCGGCCATGTCGCCGGCGGGGATCTCGCCGCCGGGCAGGGCCTTGGCGGCGGTCCAGGCCGCGCCCATGTCGGGAAACCACGGCGCGAGCTTCTGCAGCGCGTGCTCGGCCAGCCGGCGATAGGTGGTGATCTTGCCGCCGAACACCGACAGTGCCGGCGCGCCGTCCTGGTCGCTGTCGAGGCGCAATACGTAGTCGCGCGTCACCGCCGACGGGTTGGCCGAGCCATCGTCATAAAGCGGCCGCACGCCGGCGTAGCGCCACACGACATCGGATGCACCGACGGCGCGTCGAAGATAGCGGCTGGCGGCGCGGCACAGGTACTCGACTTCCGCCGCGCTCGCCTCGGGCAGCGATGGATCGCCATCGTGCGGAACGTCGGTGGTGCCAATGAGCGTGTAGCGCTCCTCGTAGGGAATCATGAACACTACGCGCCGGTCGTCGTTCTGCAGAATGAACGCATGATCGCCTTCGTAGAGCCTGGGCACGACGACGTGGCTGCCCCTCACCAGGCGCACCTTGTCGAGCGAAGGCTGGCGCAGCCGTTCGTTGAGCACCGATTTCACCCATGGGCCGGCGGCGTTGACGATAGCGCGTGCCGCCACCTCCGGCTCGCCTTCACGGCCGCGAAGCTGCGCGCGCCAGAGTCCGCTTTCGCGCTTCGCGGCGACGCATTCAGTGCGCGGGCGAACCTTTGCGCCGCGGGCCATGGCGTCGCGCGCGTTTGCCACCACCAGCCGGGCGTCGTCCACCAGGCAGTCGGAAAAGACGAAGCCGTGCCGGAATTCCGGCCTGAGGTCAGACGCATAGGGCGGCCGGTCGAGCCGCACCGCGTGCGAGCCGGGCAGGCGCGTCCTGCGCCCGAGGTGATCGTAGAGAAACAGCCCCATGCGAATCATCCAGCGCGGCCGCAATTGCGGCACATGCGGCATGACAAAACGCGCCGGGCGGACCAGGTGCGGCGCGATCCGCAGCAGCACTTCGCGCTCGGCCAGCGCTTCCGCGACCAGCCGGAACTCGTACTGCTCGAGATAGCGCAGGCCGCCATGTATCAGCTTGCTGCTGGCAGAGCTGGCATGAGCGGCGAGGTCGTCTTTCTCCACCAGCAGGACGGAGAGCCCGCGCCCGGCAGCATCTCGGGCGATCCCGGCGCCGTTGATGCCTCCACCGATTACCAGAAGGTCGTAGCTTTCCATAAATGTAAAAGGGCAGCCGCGGCTGCCCCCCAAGCTTACACCGCAGGCCTTGAGGTTACTTGCGTTGGCGCATCTTCCTGATCGCGGCGAGCTGCGCGGCAAGCGTAGCCAACTCGCTCTCGACCGCTGCGATTTCCTGCTTGTCCCGCGCGTTGCGGCGGGCTTCCTCGGCGCGCTTGAGCGCCTCGTTGGCCTTCGCCTCGTCGAGGTCGTGCCCGCGGATCGCCGTGTCGGCAAGCACCGTGATCAACTTGGGCTGCACTTCCAGTATGCCGCCGGCGACGAACACGAATTCCTCCTCGCCGCCGGGTTTCTGGATGCGCACCGCCCCCGGCTTGATGCGCGTAATCAGCGGCGTGTGGCGCGGGTAAATGCCGAGCTCGCCCGCTTCTCCGGGCAGGACGACGAATTCCGCCTCGCCGGAGAAGATCGACTCCTCGGCGCTGACGACATCGACGTGGATGGTGTTGGCCATCACTTCTTCTCCGCCGGCGCGGCACGCCCCTTGGCCGCTGCAGTTCCCTTAGGCGCCGCGGTCTCCTTGGATGCCGAGCTTTCCTTGGGCGCGGTTCCCTTGGCCGCGGAATCTCCCTCCAGCATCGTTGCCTTTTCGAACGCCTCTTCGATCGTGCCTACCATGTAAAAGGCTTGCTCTGGGAGCGCGTCGCATTCGCCCTCCACGATCATCTTGAAGCCCTTGATGGTGTCCTTCAGTGCCACATACTTGCCCGGCGTGCCGGTGAAGTTCTGCGCCACGGTGAAGGGCTGCGACAGGAAGCGCTGGATCTTGCGTGCGCGTGCCACCGCGAGCTTGTCCTCGGGCGCGAGTTCGTCCATGCCGAGGATCGCGATGATGTCGCGCAGCTCCTTGTAGCGCTGCAGTGTCGCCTGCACCGAGCGGGTGGTCGTGTAATGCTCCTCGCCGATGGTGTTCGGATCGACCTGGCGCGAGGTGGAATCGAGCGGGTCTACCGCCGGGTAGATGCCTAGCGATGCGATGTCGCGCGACAGCACGACGGTCGCGTCGAGGTGGCCGAAGGTAGTCGCCGGGCTCGGGTCGGTCAGGTCGTCGGCCGGTACGTAGATCGCCTGCACGGAGGTGATCGAACCGGTCTTGGTCGAGGTGATGCGCTCCTGTAGCCGGCCCATTTCCTCGGCGAGTGTCGGCTGATAACCCACGGCCGAAGGCATCCGGCCAAGCAGCGCCGACACCTCTGTGCCCGCCAGCGTGAAGCGGTAGATATTGTCGACGAAAAACAGGATATCGCGGCCTTCATCGCGGAAACTCTCGGCCATGGTGAGGCCGGTGAGCGCCACGCGCAGGCGGTTGCCGGGCGGCTCGTTCATCTGGCCGAACACCATGGCGACCTTGGACTCCGGGAGATTGTCGAGCTTGATGACCTCCGCCTCGATCATCTCGTGGTAGAAGTCGTTGCCCTCGCGCGTCCTCTCGCCGACGCCCGCGAATACCGACTGGCCGCCGTGCTTCGTGGCAATGTTATTGATCAGCTCGAGCATGGTCACGGTCTTGCCGACGCCGGCGCCGCCGAAGAGGCCGATCTTGCCGCCCTTGGCGAACGGGCAGATGAGGTCGATCACCTTGATGCCGGTCTCGAGCAACTCGACTGATGGCGAGAGCTCGTCGAACTTGGGCGCGACCTGGTGGATCGAGCGGCGCTCCTCGGTCTTGATCGGGCCACCTTCGTCGATCGGGCGCCCAAGCACGTCCATGATGCGCCCGAGCGTGCCCTTGCCGACCGGCACCGAGACCGGCCCGCCCGTGCTCTTCACCTTCATCCCGCGGCGCAGGCCGTCGGCCGAGCCCATCGCGATGCAACGCACCACGCCATCGCCGAGTTGTTGCTCGACCTCGAAAGTGAGTCCTTTTTCGGCAAGCCCCACCTCCCCGGTGTCCTCAAGGATGAGCGCGTCATAGATCTTGGGCATCGCCTCGCGCGAAAATTCGATATCGGTAACCGCGCCGATGCACTGGACGATGGTGCCGGAGGTTTGTGCTTGTGCCATAGTTGTTTCCCTTTACACGGCGGCTGCGCCGCCCACGATCTCAGAAAGCTCTTTGGTGATGCCGGCCTGGCGGTTCTTGTTATAGATCAGCGTCAACTCGTCGATAAGGTTCTCGGCGTTATCGGAGGCGGCTTTCATTGCCACCATGCGCGCCGACTGCTCGGAAGCCATGTTCTCGGCCACGGCCTGAAAGATGATCGCTTCGATATAACGCGTCATCACCTGGTCCAGGACCGCCTTGGCTTCCGGCTCGTAGATATAGTCCCAGACCGTTTCGGGAGCGCCCAAGCGCTCGCCCGCGAGCGGCAGCAACTGCTCGATCACCGGCTCCTGCTTCATGGTGTTGATGAAGCGGGTGTAGCCGATCATCAGGCGGTCAAAGCGGTCCCGGGTATAACCATCGAGCATCACCTTGACGGCGCCGATCAGCTTTTCCATCTGGGGGCGGTCGCCGAGTTGGATAGCGTGCGAGATGAGGTTCGCGCCCAGGCGCTGCATGAAACCGAAGCCCTTGTTGCCGAGCGCGCAGACGTCGATCTCTTCGCCATCGGCCTGCCATGCCTTGTACTGGTTGAGCGTCATCCGCAGGAGATTGGTGTTGAGCGCCCCGCACAGCCCCTTGTCGGTGGTGATGACGATCAGCCCGACGCGCTTCACCGTGTCACGTTGCACCAGGAAAGGATGGCGGTACTCGGGATTGGCGTGGCTGATGTGCGCGGCGACGTTGCGGATCTTCTCGCCATAGGGGCGCGCCATGCGCATGCGTTCCTGCGCCTTGCGCATCTTGGAGGCGGAGACCATCTCCATCGCCTTGGTGATTTTCCGGGTGTTCTGCACACTCCGGATTTTCATCCGTATTTCCTTGGTCCCGGGCATTCGTCGGCTCCCTGGCGTGCAATCGGCGGCGCTAGCCGCCCGCCTTCCCGGGTGCGGCTGGCTTCTTGGACGCAGAAGGTTCGGCAGACGCGGACGGTTTCGGGGGAGCGGACGTTCCCGTATCTGCAACAGCTTTCGCAGGCCCGGCGGGTTTCGACGGCGCGGCAGCTTCCTTGGACGGCATCTCGAAACCGGCACTCTTCTTCCAGTCCTCGATCGCGGCCTTGAGCGACTTCTCCTCGACCTCGCTCAGGTCTTTCTTGTCCTCCATGAGCTTTACCAGCGAGCCGTACTTGTCCTTGAGATGGTCGCGCAGCGACTTTTCAGCAGAGAGCGCCTTCTTGATATCGATGCCGTCGAAATAGCCGTTGTTGACCGCGAAGAGAGTGACCGCCATCTCCCACACCGTAAGCGGTTGGTACTGCGGTTGCTTCATCAGCTCGGTGACGAGCCGCCCGCGCTCGAGCTGCCTGCGGGTGGCCTCGTCGAGGTCCGAGGCAAACTGTGCAAAGGCGGCCAGTTCCCGGTATTGGGCGAGGGCGAGCCGCACCCCGCCTCCGGTATCGCGGCGCTTCATGATCTTGGTCTGCGCTGCTCCTCCCACCCGCGATACCGAGATGCCGGCGTTGATCGCGGGCCGGATGCCGGCGTTGAAGAGGTCGGTCTCCAGGAATATCTGGCCGTCGGTGATCGAGATGACGTTGGTCGGGACGAAGGCCGTGACGTCGCCGGCCTGGGTTTCAATTACCGGCAGGGCGGTGAGTGAACCCGTCTTCCCCTTGACCGCG
>Ga0210379_10000046_pt1:22500-27451 | contig 27451 bp, 19 predicted proteins | sample PLMedo_2_FD_155468 | JGI IMG/M metagenome (GOLD analysis project Ga0210379, IMG submission 155468) | Groundwater sediment microbial communities from an aquifer in East River, Colorado, USA - PLM4_32_coex redo | ecosystem: Environmental > Terrestrial > Soil > Riparian zone | place... | reverse complement strand
CATGCGATTGTCCGTCACGACCTCGACCAGAAAGGCGACTCCGCTCGGGCCATACCCCTCGTAGACCACCTCCTCGATCACGGTCCCGGCAAGCTCCCCCGTGCCCTTCTTGATGGCCTTGTCGATGTTGTCCTTGGGCATGTTCGCGGCCCGGGCGGCGGTCACGGCGGTGCGCAGGCGCGGGTTCCCCTCGACGTCACCGCCACCGCTCCGGGCGGAGATCGTGATCTCGCGGATCAGGCGGGTGAAGATCTTGCCACGCTTGGCATCCAGCGCGCCCTTCTTGTGCTTGATGGTGCTCCATTTGGAATGTCCAGACATGGCGCGGCCGCTCCCCGGATTGCTGCGGTGAAATTGTAGCACACGGACCGATCTTCGCTCCCGCGCGAGCTCCCCGCTGGCGCCGCCTGATCGCGCCGCAACGGGGACCCGGCGGTCCGGCGCGGGTCGTCGTGCGCAAAAAAAAGCCCGCCAGAGGCGGGCTGAATATGAATCCCGGCGATGACCTACTCTTCCACACCGTCACCAGTGCAGTACCATCGGCGCTGGAGGGCTTAACTTCCGTGTTCGGAATGGGAACGGGTGTGACCCCTCCGCTAAGATCGCCGGGAAGTTCCTCGCTAGATCCGTTAACTCAGGTCGTCTCGAATTCGGGCAACCTGGAACCCCCATTCCTCCTGGGATGAACGCGGGGGCACCGTCTCAGAAGTACCACCTTATTCCCACGCCGACCGTCAGACCGGAGAGGCTGATCTCGCCGCCTTGCACGAGGATCTCGTCTTGAAGTCGTGTCCCGGTGCCCGGCCGGCACCCAGGGAAATCGTCGTCCGTCCCCAGCACGCCGTCCTGCCCTGGCAGCTGGAACAACCCATCCGACCCCCGATCGAAGCCGGTCGGGAAGAACGGGGAGCCGTCGAGCGAAGGATCGTCGCAGAAGATCATCTTGTCCGCCGACGCCTCGAAGACGAACGCCGTCTGGTCGAGGCCATCGACGTCAATGGTGACCTGCTGGGACGCAAAGGTGTATCGCGCGTCGAAGTAGATCGACAGGTTCGAATTGAAGAAATACTCAGCCCCGCCGGTAAAGTGATACTCGCTCCCCGTCTCGACGTTCACGTTGATCCCGCCGAAGCCCAGGCAACTCGGATCCTGGCAGGTGACGTATAAGGGGTATGCGTAGTAACCCTTCAGCAGCATCACCGAGTTGGCGAGCTTCTCGTTCAGCGCGGTGAGGGCATCCGACTCGGTGCTATCGGCGATGATGACGCCGCCTCCAACCCCGAGGTACGGGTTCAGCGGGCTGTCACGACGGAAGCGAAACACCCCGGTGAGGCTGATCGGGATCTGCGTGACCGTTCCGGCGACTATCGGCTGGCTCTGGGTGAAGACGACAACGTCCTCGTCCTGGTCCGAGAAGACGACGTCGGTGGGGTCGTTCGGATTCCGGTAGAACGAACTCTCCTTGACATAGGAATCGAGCTGCACGATGTCCGCCTGGTAGTAGCCGGCATCCACCTGCAGCGAAAACCAAGGCGTGACGCCGTAGGAGGCGTTGAAATCGAACTGGAAGCCCTCCTGGAGCGTGGTCTCGCGGCTCAGCGTGTCGTCAGGCCGGGGGTCGAAGAACACGATGGTCTCGTCGCCGCTATCCGGGATTCCGTCGGTGCCTGGCTGGTCGAACAGGACGAATGCTGCGTTGCTGCGAATATCGTCTTCCACTGCGACCCACGAGAACCCGCCGCCTAGATGCCATCGGCCCTTCGTGTTCTCGGCGTTGATCTCTCCCCCCAGACCCAGCACAAGGGCGAGCGCGAGGGAGATTGCGAATGCGAATTTCTTCATGGCACCTCTCCTACCTCGCGTGAATGTGTCTCCCCCCTTACGGGCGGATCTGGGCTTGTGTAACTGACACCGTGCCGCTCTCGAGGGTTCCCACGAGACGCGACGGCCCGGCGTTTGGCGAACTGGGGGCAAGGGCGTAGCGACCTTCGGAAGGGTCCGGCTCGAGCCCCGCACGGTCCGGGGCCGATCCGTCTTCCGGTGACGAGGGCACCACTAGACAGCGGGAAGCTGCCCGGGGCGCCACGACGCTGACGTCTGGCCCCGGGAGATCACACGGCGGGCCGGGGCCGTCGCGCGCTGGCTGGCGCGACGGCCCGGGCGAGTACCGCGTATAGGTATTTTATGGTCAAGCCTCACGACCGATTAGTACCAGTAAGCTAAATGCATTGCTGCACTTACACACCTGGCCTATCAACCTGGTAGTCTCCCAGGGGTCTTCAGCCACCCGAAGGTGGAGGGATGCCTTATCTCGAGGCTGGCTTCGCGCTTATATGCTTTCAGCGCTTATCCTTTCCGAACATAGCTACCCAGCGCTGCCCCTGGCGGGACAACTGGAACACTAGAGGTTCGTCCATCCCGGTCCTCTCGTACTAGGGACAGGTCCTCTCAAGCATCCTACGCCCACGGCAGATAGGGACCGAACTGTCTCGCGACGTTCTAAACCCAGCTCACGTACCGCTTTAATCGGCGAACAGCCGAACCCTTGGAACCTGCTTCAGCTCCAGGATGCGATGAGCCGACATCGAGGTGCCAAACCGCTCCGTCGATGTGAACTCTTGGGAGCGATAAGCCTGTTATCCCCGGCGTACCTTTTATCCGTTGAGCGACGGCCCTTCCATGTGGAACCGCCGGATCACTAAGCCCTGCTTTCGCACCTGCTCGACTTGTAGGTCTCGCAGTCAAGCTCCCTTGTGCCTTTGCACTCTACGGCTGATTTCCAAACAGCCTGAGGGAACCTTAGGGCGCCTCCGTTACTCTTTAGGAGGCGACCGCCCCAGTCAAACTACCCGCCTAACAATGTCCCCGAACCGGATTACGGTCCTGGGTTAGATTCCCAGCACAATAAGGGTGGTATTTCACCGCTGGCTCCACGCAAGCTAACGCCCACGCTTCAAAGCCTCCCACCTATCCTACACATACCGGGCCAGAAATCATTGCTAAGGTATAGTAAAGGTGCACGGGGTCTTTCCGTCTAGCCGCGGGTAACCGGCATCTTCACCGGTGCTACAAATTCGCTGAGCCTCTCGTTGAGACAGCGGCCAAATCGTTACGCCATTCGTGCAGGTCGGAACTTACCCGACAAGGAATTTCGCTACCTTAGGACCGTTATAGTTACGGCCGCCGTTTACCGGGGCTTCGATTCAGAGCTTCTCCGGACCGAAGTCCGAATGACCCCTCCTCTTAACCTTCCGGCACCGGGCAGGCGTCAGTCCCTATACGTCGTTTTTATGACTTTGCAGAGACCTGTGTTTTTAGTAAACAGTCGCTTGGCCCATTTCACTGCGGCCCCCTGGGGCTACGTCCGCGAGGGACTTGACCCTACCGGGGCACCCCTTATCCCGAAGTTACGGGGCTAGTTTGCCGAGTTCCTTAACGAGAGTTCTCTCAAGCGCCTGAGGATTTTCTCCCCGTCTACCTGTGTCGGTTTGCGGTACGGTCACCCGATGGTCTACCTAGAGGCTTTTCTTGGCAGCGTGGGGTCAGCAAGTTGGTTTGGCCGAAGCCGCACTTCCCCGCTCTCCTCAGGGTAGTGACCCCCCGGATTTACCTTGGGGATCCCCCTAGAATCGCGGCCAGGCTATTCCGATCGCCTGTATGCATACCCTTCTGCGTCCCCCCTTCGGTTAAAACGTCCACCGAGCGGTGCAGGAATATTAACCTGCCATCCATCGCCTACGCCTTTCGGCCTGGGCTTAGGGACCGACTAACCCTGAGCGGATTAACCTTCCTCAGGAAACCTTAGACTTACGGCGACAAGGTTTCTCACCTTGTTTCACGCTACTTATGCCGGCAGAGTCACTTCTATGCCCCGATACCAGTCCTTACGGTCTGGCGTGTATCTGGCATGGAATGCTCTCCTACCACCTCGAGCTTCCGAAGAAACTCGAGATCCGCAGCTTCGGTGACAGGCTTGAGCCCCGCTAAATTATCGGCACGGAGTCGCTCGACCAGTGAGCTGTTACGCTTTCTTTAAAGGATGGCTGCTTCTAAGCCAACCTCCTGGCTGTCTGAGCGCCTCCACATCCTTTACCACTTAGCCTGTACTTGGGGACCTTAGCTGACGGTCTGGGCTGTTCCCCTCTCGACTACGGAGCTTATCCCCCGCAGTCTGACTCCCACGCTTTGGTTGGCGGCATTCACGGTTTGATTGGATTCAGTAACCTGGTAAGGCCCCTAGTCCATTCAGTTCCCTACCACCGCCAACAACCACGTGAGGCTAGCCCTAAAGCTATTTCGGAGAGAACGAGCTATCACTGAGTTTGATTAGCCTTTCACCCCTACCCTCAGCTCATCCAAGCTGTTTTCAACCAACACTGGTTCGGGCCTCCAGTAGGTGTTACCCTACCTTCACCCTGGCCAAGGGTAGCTCACTCAGCTTCGCGTCTAATCCACGCAACTGAACGCCCGTTTCGGACTCGCTTTCGCTGCGGCTCGCTCGTCGCTTAACCTTGCTGCGTAGATTAACTAGCCGGCTCATTATGCAAAAGGCACGCGGTCGGGCTTTCCCCGAGGGGCATAGCCCTTCCACTGCTTGTAGACACTCGGTTTCAGGTACTATTTCACTCCCCTAGAAGGGGTGCTTTTCACCTTTCCCTCACGGTACTAGTTCACTATCGGTCGCAGAGTAGTATTTAGCCTTGGGAGATGGTCCTCCCGGATTCCCACAGGGTTTCACGTGTCCCGTGGTACTTGGGGAGCAGAATAGAGAGCCAACACACCTTTCGTCTACAGGACTGTTACCTTGTATCGTCGGCCTTCCCAGACCGTTCGACTAGGTGGTTGGTTTGTAACTCTCCGGCCTCCCCGTGAGGAGACCTCATCTGCCCCCGCTACCCCGATCACACAATGCTCACGGACTTGACATGTGACCGGTTTAGGCTGTTCCCCG
>Ga0210379_10000046_pt1:0-20000 | contig 27451 bp, 19 predicted proteins | sample PLMedo_2_FD_155468 | JGI IMG/M metagenome (GOLD analysis project Ga0210379, IMG submission 155468) | Groundwater sediment microbial communities from an aquifer in East River, Colorado, USA - PLM4_32_coex redo | ecosystem: Environmental > Terrestrial > Soil > Riparian zone | place: USA... | reverse complement strand
CGCACGCTCTATTCAGTTTTCAAAGAGCAATTTTGACGAGGCGGGATACTAGACAACCGTACCCACCCGTGTCAAGCACCGCTGCCACAATCTCGTGAAATTCTGTGGTGAACATTGCGGGGCGAAGCGAGACTAGCATTCGCCCCCGCCGGGGTCAAGGGCGATCTGCGCCAGGGGCTCCCCCACCCCCCAGACCCGAGCCCGCGGGATCTTGAGGGGCTCGCCGACCGTGTGCTATAGTCACCCTCGGCTGGGCGGGAGTGGGCGTGCGGTGCAGCCCACTTTTCGTTTTTTAGGGGCCTTCTGTCAGGGCCGCGCTTGGTCGCCCGCTCCAGCGGGACCCTGTTGACCGACCTGACTCCCCACAGTCGAACGGGAAGGACGGAGGACGGCCCGGTGGACCGCGTGGAACCGATCCGACAGGTCGCCGAACCGCTGCTCGCCGGCGAGGGAATGGAGCTCGTCGACCTGCAGTTCCGGCGCGAGGGGCAGGGGTGGGTACTGCGGGTGTTCATCGACAAGCCCGGCGGGGTGACCTTGGCAGACTGCCAGGAAGTCAGCCACCTGCTGGGCGCGAGGATTGAGGTAGACGATCTGGTCAAGACTCGCTACACGCTCGAGGTCAGCTCTCCCGGCCTCGATCGGATCCTGCGCAAGCCGTCCGATTTCGAGCGTTTCAGCGGCCGGCAGGTGCGGATCACGGCGGCGCGCCCCGTCAACGGGCAACGCCGCTTCGCAGGACGGCTCGAGGGCCTGGAGGAGGCAACGGTGGTGCTCACCACGGCCGCGGAGAGGATCGCGATTCCGCTCCAGGAGATCTCGGAGGCGCGGCTCGCGATCGAGATTGAGGGAGTCAACCCGAAACCGGGTCGACCGCAGCGCCGCCGCAACGGCACGGGGGACATCGACACCTCCGCCGGCGGCCGCGCTCCGGAAGACCGAGGAAGCGATCCACGATGAGCACGGAACTGTTCCAGGCAATCGAGCAGATTGGACGCGAGAAGGGGATCGACGTCAGCATCATCATCGAGGCCGTCGAGGATGCCTACGTCGCCGCGTCGCGCAAGGTCCTGAAGACCAAGGAGGACCTCGGGTCGCGATTCAATCGCGAGGACGGCAGCATTAGCGTCTTCGCGGTGAAGCGCGTCGTGGGTCAGGTCGAGAACCCCGACCTGGAGATCGCCCTCGACGAAGCGCGCTCGGTCGATCCCGATGCCGCCCTCGACGGCACCGTGGAGATCCAGAAACCCAGCGCGGACCTCGGCCGCATCGCCGCCCAGGCGGCGAAGCAGGTCCTCTACCAGAAGGTGCGTGAGGCGGAGCGCGAGAACGTCTTCCGCGAGTTCTCGGAGCGGATCGGCGAGATCCTGAACGGGATCGTGAAGCGCTTCGAACGCGGCGATATCGTCGTCGACCTGGGCCGCACCGAGGCGGTGCTGCCGAAGAAGGAGCAGTCGCGGGCGGAGCATTACAACCAGGGTGATCGGGTGCGCGCGGTGATAGTCAACGTGGACCGCGCGACCAAGGGTCCCCAGGTGATCCTGTCTCGCACCGATCCACTCCTCCTCAAGCGGTTGTTCGAGATGGAAGTTCCCGAGATCTACGACGGCACCGTGGTCATCGAGAGCGTCGCCCGGGATCCGGGAGATCGCGCCAAGGTGGCGGTGCGCTCCAAAGACCGCGATGTGGACCCCGTCGGAGCCTGCGTCGGGATCAAGGGCTCGCGGGTGCAGTCGATCATCCGGGAGCTGCGTGGCGAGAAGATTGACATCGTGCAGCACTCCGAGGATCCGCAGACGTTCGTCGCGAACGCGATGAACCCCGCCAAGATCAGCCGCGTGGCGATCGCCGACGAGGAGGCGGGTATCCTCGAGGTCATGGTCGAGGACGGGCAGCTCTCGCAGGCGATCGGCAAGAAGGGACAGAACGTCCGGCTCGCGAGCCGCCTGATCGGCTGGCGCATCGACATCAAGAGCGAGTCCGACAAGAAGGCCGAGGTCGAAGCGGCCATGCACCGCATGACGCTCACGCCGCGCGACCTGCTGATCATCCCGGGGCTCGAGGAGCAGATGGCGGAGCACCTGTTCGCAGCCGACTTGAAGCTCCCCGAGGAGATCGCCGCGGCCAGCCTGGAACGCCTCGCGGAGATTCCAACGCTGGGTCCAACGGCGGCGGAGCGGATCCAGGAGGCGGCGCGGGCGTACGTGGCGGAAGTGCGCGCCGCGCGCGCGGCGGAGGAGGCGCGGCGACAGGCCGAGGCGGCCGAGATCGCGGCGCTGGCGGAGGAGGTCAGGCCGGCAGAGCCGGCGCCGGACGACATCTTCCCGCCGCTCGGCGCCTCGCCCGAGTCCGCAGCGGCGGAGGTTGGGGAACACTCGGGGCCGGGGACCGCCGAGGCTGTCGAGGACGGCGGGTCGCACGAGTCGGGAACGGAACCGGCGTAACCGGCGCGCCGCAAGAGGAGTCGCATGGGAAAGCTTCGCGTCTATGAGTTGGCCGAAAAGATCGGCCTGACCAGTGATCAGCTCGTCGCCCGCCTGAAGCGGTTGGGGATCGACGTCCATTCCAACCTCAGCACGGTGGACGATTCGGTCGCCTTGCCGCTGCTCGAGGCCAGCGAGAAGTTGCGCGAGAGCGCCACCAAGGAGGCGGCGAAAGAGGCCGCCCGCGAGCGCAAGAAGGTCGTCAAGAAGCCGGTGAAGCCGACGGCGGCGGCCCCTGCCGCGGCGGCGGCCAGCGGCGCGACCACGAAGAAGCAACTGCGCAAGGCGAGGGCTGAGAAGGCGCGGCGCTTCACGGAGGAGTACGAGCGCCGCGAGGCGGACGAACTCACCACCCGCCGCGTCGAGCAGGAACGCGAGGAGCAGGAACGCGCCCAACTCCGTCAGGTCGAGGAGGAGCGCCTGCGCGTGCAGGCCGAGGAGAAGCGGCGGCTGGAGGCGGAAGTCACCCGCCGGCGGCAGGCGGAGGCGGAGGCCCGCCGCGCCGAGCAGGAGGCGCTGCGCAAGCGCGCGGCCGAGGAAGCCGCACGGCGCCAGCTCGAGGCGGAGGATGCCGCGGCCCGCGATCGCGCCGCGGAGGAATCGGCACTGCAGGCGACCCGGCGCTTCGGAGCGCAGGCCCGGCCCGACGCCCCGGCAGCCGCGCCCGCGCGTCCCGCCGCGTGGGAGCCACCGCGCGGCGGCCGGCCCCGCCCAGGGGCGCCGCGCAAGGGGAAGCGCGACGGCAAGAAGGGGACGGCTCCGGTCGCCGCCCCCGCACCGCCCCCGCGCCCGACCGGACCACCGCAGGCGCTGGCGCTCAGCGAGGGAGTCAGCATCAAGGAGCTCGCCGAGCGCATGGACGTCAAGTCCAAGGACATCATGCGCGTACTCATCCAGCGGGGCGTGATGACGACGATCAACCAGCCCCTCGATCCGGAGACGGCCAAGGCGATTGCCGCGGAGTTCAACTTCACTGCCGAGATCCTGTCCTTCGAGCAGGACGTCCAGCGCCAGGTCACCCGCCGACCTGCCGTCAGCGGGGACAACCTCAAGGCGCGACCCCCGGTGGTCACGATCATGGGGCACGTCGACCACGGCAAGACGTCGCTGCTCGACGCGATCCGCCGGACCAACGTCACCGCCGGGGAAGCGGGCGGGATCACCCAGCACATCGGCGCCTACCACGTCGAGATCCACGGCCGCAACGTCTCCTTCCTGGATACACCGGGACACGAGGCGTTCACGCTCATGCGCTCGCGTGGCGCTCAGGTCACGGACGTCGTGGTGCTGGTCGTCGCAGCCGACGACGGCGTCATGCCGCAGACGCGCGAGGCGATCGACCACGCCCGGGCCGCGAACGTGGCAATCGTGGTGGCGCTCAACAAGATAGACAAGCCGGACGCCAAGCCGGACGTGGTGAAGAAGCAACTGGCCGACCTCGGCTTGGTGCCGGAGGAATGGGGAGGGCAGACCGTGTTCGCGCCGGTCTCCGCGAAGCAGCGCCTGGGGCTCGACCATCTGCTCGAGATGATCCTGCTGGTCGCGGACCTCGCTGATCTGCGGGCCGATCCCACGGCCGCGGCGAGCGGCACGGTCCTGGAGGCCAAGCTGGATCGGGCGCGCGGCGCGGTTGCCTCGGTGCTGATCCAGAACGGCACTCTCCGGGTGGGCGACCCGTTCATCGCGGGCGTCATCAGCGGCAAGGTGCGTGCGATGTTCGACGAGAACGGCGGTCGGGTGCAGTCCGCCGGCCCGTCCTTCCCGGTCGAGGTGACCGGGCTCGATGGCGTGCCTCAGGCCGGTGACACTTTCCAGGTCCTCGACGAGGAGCGTCGCGCCCGCATGATCGGCTCGCTGCGCCAGGTGCGACAGCGGGACGCCAATATGAAGCGCAGCGATCGCCCGACGCTCGATCGACTGTTCCAGCAGATCGAGGAGGGGAAGATCAAGGAGCTGCCGATCATCCTGAAATGCGACGTGCAGGGATCGGTCGAGGTGCTGGAGAAGAGCCTGCGCGACCTGACCACGCCGAAGGTGAAAGTCCGTATCCTTCACGCCGCCATCGGGGCGATCACCGAAACGGATGTGCTCCTGGCCGGATCCTCAGGTGCGATCATCATCGGCTTCAACGTCCGGCCGGAGCGCGGAGCCCGCGAGCTGGCGGAGCAGGAGGGCGTCGATCTCCGGCTCCACTCGGTCATCTACCACGTCACCAAGGAGATCACCGACGCGATGGTCGGGCTCCTCGAACCGACGTTGCGCGAGGAGTTCCTCGGGCGCGCGGAGGTCCGTGACATCTTCAAGGTCCCCAAGGCCGGAATGGTGGCCGGCTGCTACATCAGCGAGGGACGGGTCCCGTCCGGCGCCGAGGTCCGCCTTCTCCGTGACCGCGCCATCGTCTACCAGGGGAAGATCTCCTCGTTGCGGCGCTTCAAGGATGACGCGTCCGAGGTGCGTCAGGGATTCGAGTGCGGTATCGGGCTGGAGCGCTTCAACGATGTGAAGAAGGGGGACATCATCGAGGTGTTCCGGATCGAGAAGATCGCCGCGCAGCTGTTGTAGCTTCCGGGGCGCGAAACCCGTGATCATCGGTTGCTGCCAGATCGAGATCCACCTGCCGATGTCCGCCTCGCTGAAGGACAAGCGGCGGGTCGTCGCTGGGCTGCGCGACCGCATCCGCCGACACAACGTCGCCTTCGCCGAGGTGGATCATCAGGACGTCTGGCAGCGGGCGGGACTCGCGATCGTCTCCGTGGCCGCGCACCGCCCTCAGCTCGAAGCGCTGTTCGAATCGATCCACCGCGAGGTCAGCCGGGACATTCCGGGCGAGATCCTCCAGTTCGAGGTGGACTACTTCTAGACTTGTAGGTTCCGTTCCCCGGAGCATGAGCTCGCGGCGGGAGCCCCACGATGCCCACCGGACGCCGCCGTCCACAGCAGGTGGCCGATCTCCTGCGCGAGGAGCTTGCCGCGCTGATCCGGCGGGATCTGCGCGACCCCGGGGTCGGTTTCGTGACGCTCACCGGGGTGGATCTCACCGACGATCTCCGGAACGCCCGGGTCTACGTGTCGGTCCTCGGAGATGAGGGGAGGGAGCGCGAGGCGATCGAGGCGCTGCGGCGGGCCACCGGATTCCTACGCCGGGCGATCGCGTCGAGGCTGGGACTGAGGCTGGTACCGCACCTGGCGTTCTTCGCCGACGCCTCCGTGCGCCAGGGAGCCCGCATCGAGGACCTGCTCACGGACCTGCATCTCGCCGAGGGGGACGAATGAGCTCGGCGGGTTCCGTTCCGCACGGCGTGCTCGTCGTGGACAAGCCGGAGGGCCCCACGAGCCACGACATCGTGGCCCGTGCCCGCCGGCTGCTATCCACCCGCCGGGTGGGGCACACCGGCACGCTCGACCCGATGGCCACCGGCGTGCTCGTGCTCTGTGTCGGGACCGCGACCCGCTTGGCGCGCTTCCTGGCTGCCGCCGACAAGACCTACGTCGGACGACTCCGCCTGGGGTGGGAGACCGACACGCTCGATCGAACGGGCCGGCCGCTGACCGAACCCCGTCCTGCCCCGGAGAATCTCGAGGAGGTCACCGCCGCCATGCAGGGCCTGGTGGGGCGCCGGCTCCAACATCCCCCGGCGTTCTCCGCGAAACGGATCGACGGCATTCGAGCCTATCGCATGGCGCGGCAGGGGGTACCCCGGATCCCCTCCCCTGCGCTCGTGGTGATTCGCGAGTTCCGGCTCCTCGCGCTGGACGGCGCGGATCTGCAGTTCGAGGTCAGCTGTTCCAGCGGGACGTACATCAGGGTCCTGGCGCAGGAACTGGGGCGGGCGCTTCGCTGCGGGGCTCATCTGACCTCGCTGCGACGAACCGTGGCCGGCGAGTTCGGGCTCGAGCAGGCGCGGACCCTCGTCGAGCTCCAGGACCTGGCGGCGCTCGGCCGGGTCCGGGACGCGCTCCTGCCGAATGCCATGCTCCTCCTGGGGATGCCCGGGGTTCAGGTGGATGCGACCGACGCCCGCCTCCTCTCCCAGGGAGGAGACCTGCACCCGGAGGAGGTGCTCCGGAGTACCCTGGCCGGCGCAAGCTGGTGCCGGGTCCTCGGAGCGGACGGGACTCTGCTGGGTCTGGCCCAGGTGGAAGGTGACGGCGGGAGGCTGCGTCCACGCATCGTGCTGGTCCCGCCGCCGGCCCCGTCGTCGGCCCTCGTGGCCCCCGCCGGAACCGGCCATTAGTGCTTTGCGCCGCCTGAACCAGTGTGGTAGGATTTGCCGGGTTCATACATAGAGGAGATTCCGGAGGTTGGCTTTTCAGGGCGGTCGGAACCGCCTGGCGGCCCGCCTCGGCGGCAATCCACAAGGAGCAGACCTGTGTCGTTGGAGAAGGGAAGCAAGTCGAGCATCATCGACGTCTACGGGATCCACAAGACCGACACCGGTTCGCCCGAGGTCCAGATTGCGCTGCTGAGCGATCGCATCGGCCATCTCACCGACCATTTCAAAACCCACAACAAGGATCACCATTCCCGCCGCGGACTCCTGAAGATGGTTGGCCAGCGTCGCCGCCTTCTGGACTACCTCAAGCGCCGCGACTTGACGCGTTACCAGGACCTCATCGGTCGCCTGGGGATTCGCAAGTAGCTCCGCCCCGAGATTCCTCCGGGAACCGGGCGCAGCGGGTGTGATGAGTTGCTCCGGACGCAGGGAAGGCGCCAGGCCGCGCGACGGTGCATCGCACCCTGAGCCGCGCAGCCGGGTTCCCTCCCGACCTTCATCGTGCAGCTGCCGCCACGACCGCGTTGGCGTGGGTTGCGCGCCGCGACCGGTCGTGCCCTAGAATCCAGTAACGCGGAGTCCGCGCATCTCGCCGACGCCAAGGGAGGGGTTCGTTGAGAGTATCCAAGTCGCTGAAGATCGGAAATGAGAACCTGGTCATCGAGTCCGGGAAGATCGCGAAGCAGGCCGACGCGGCCGTGACCATCCAGTTCGGTGGAACGGTGGTACTGGTGACCGCGACCGCCAGCCGCAAGCCACGCGAAGGAGTCGACTTCCTGCCGCTGACCGTCGACTACCGGGAGAACACCTACGCTGCCGGCAAGATCCCCGGCGGCTTCTTCAAGCGGGAGGGCCGGCCGAACGAGAAGGAAGTCCTGACCAGCCGCCTGATCGATCGGCCCATCCGGCCGCTGTTCCCGTCCGGCTGGAACTGCGAGACTCAGGTCATCGCGCTGGTTCTCTCGTCGGACCAGGCGAACGACTCGGACGTCCTCGCCGTCACCGGCGCTTCTTGCGCCCTGGCCCTGAGCGACATTCCCTGGGAACGCCCGCTGGCCGCCGTTCGCGTCGGCCTGATCGACGGGGCCTACGTGATCAACCCGACGTTCCAGGAGCTCGAGAGGAGCCGGATCGATCTGGTCGTCGCGGGCACCTCGGAAGCGGTGGTGATGGTCGAGGCCGGCGCCAAGGAGATCTCCGAGGAGGAGACGATTGCGGCCATCTACGCCGGCCACACGGAGATCAAGCGCATCGTCGCGGCGATCGAGGAGATGTGTCGCGAGATTGGGAAGCCCAAGCGGCCGTTCGCGGCGCGCGAGTTCCCCGCCGCGCTGACCGCGCGCCTCGATGCGCGCGCCAAGGAGCCGCTGCGCGAGGCGATGCGGATTCGCGGCAAGATCGACAACTACCGACGCGTCGGCGCGGTGATGGACGAGGTGCTCGCCGAGCTTCCCGAGGAGGACGCCGCCCAACGCCCGCTGGCCAAGGAGTACCTCTTCGAGCTGCAGGGAACCCTGCTGCGCGAGGAGATCTTCCACCGCGGCGCACGCCTGGACGGTCGCGGCTTCAAGGACATTCGCACGATCACGTCCGAGGTGGGTGTGCTTCCCCGCACCCACGGCTCGGCGCTGTTCACGCGAGGTGAGACGCAAGCCCTGGTCACCGCCACACTGGGGACCAAGGAGGACGTGCAGCGCTTGGACTGGCTGGAAGGTGAATCGGAGCGTCGCTTCCTCCTCCACTACAACTTCCCGCCCTTCTCGGTCGGCGAGGTCAAGTTCCTGCGCGGTCCGGGGCGCCGCGAGATCGGCCACGGTGCGCTTGCCTATCGCGCTCTCGAGCCGGTGATGCCCACGGCGGAGGAGTTTCCGTACACCGTTCGCGTGGTATCGGACATACTGGAATCGAACGGCTCGTCCTCCATGGCCTCGATCTGCGGCGGTTGTCTCTCGCTGATGGATGCCGGCGTGCCGATCCGGCAGTCGGTGGCCGGGGTGGCGATGGGGCTGGTGATGGAGGGGGATCGGTTCACGGTACTGAGCGACATCGCCGGGGCCGAGGATCACCACGGCGACATGGACTTCAAGGTCGCCGGCACGCGTGACGGGATCACCGCGATCCAGATGGATATCAAGGTCGGCGGGGTGAGCCGCGAGGTCATGGGTCTGGCGCTCGCGCAGGCGCGCGAGGGGCGGATGTTCATCCTCGACCGAATGGAATCGGTGCTCGCGGCCCCGCGCTCCGACATCTCCGCCTTCGCACCTCGCATCCTGACGATGACCGTGGTCAAGGACAAGATCCGCGAGGTGATTGGGCCCGGCGGGAAGATGATCCGCTCGATCATCGAGCGAACCGGCTGCAAGATCGACATCGACGATGATGGCACGGTGCACATTGCCTCCGCCGACGTGGTGGCGGCCCGCAAGGCGATGGAGATCATCCAGGAGATCACCGCCGAGGCCGAGATCGGCAAGACGTACCTCGGAAAGGTGCAGCGGTTGATGAACTTCGGCGCGTTCATCGAGATCATGCCGAACGTGGAGGGGTTGTTGCATATCTCCGAGGTCGCCCACCACCGCGTGGAGGAGATTCGCGACGAGATGGCGGATGGCGACGAGATCATGGTCAAGGTGATCGAGATCGACGGACAGGGACGCATTCGCCTGAGCCGCAAGGCGCTCCTCCCTCAGGAGGAAGGGGCCGCGGCGGCGCACGGCGGAGGCGGGGGCGAAGGCGCCCCACCCCGGCGCGGTCCGAGCGGTGGCCGCGGCGGACCTGGCGGCAGTGGACCACGCCGCCGCCAGCCCGGTCCCGGCGGTCGACGGTAGGGAGCGCGCCGATGGGTCAGCGGCTAGGGGATCTGCTGATCGAGCGGGGACTCCTGACCCCGTCGCAGCTGAAGACCGCGCTGCGAACGCAGGAGTTCTTCGGAGGACATCTCGGCTCGATCTTGATCGAGCTGGGGTTCCTGGACGAACGCACGCTGGGTGAGACCTTGGCGCGCTCCGCAGGAGTGCGGTACGCACCGAGCGACCTCCTGGTGGACATCCCGGAAGAGGTCATCCGGGCGGTGCCGGCAAAGGTCGCGGAGCGCCACAAGGCAGTCCCGATCCGGATCCAGGACAAGCGTCTCCATCTCGCCATGCTGAATCCGCGCGATCTCCTCTCGCTCGATGAGGTCGCCTACCTCACCGGCATGATCGTGGTGCCGTACGTCGCGCCGGAGTACCGGATCTACGAGGCGCTGGAGCGGTACTACCACCTCGGGCGGTTGCGCCCAGAGCGCATCAACGTCACCGGGAAGGTCGATCCGCAGGACCTGGTGCACGAGGAAGCTCAGTCCGCGGCCTCCGGCACGCCCTCCAGGGGTTCGCGGCCGAGTCCCCACGGCAGTGTCGGACTCGACGGGCTGCCGCTCGACGCCGAGGTCGATCTCGCCGGAGCGTCGTTTGCCGGGGCCGCCCCGCCCCCCAGAACCGAGCAGATCCTCGACCAGTTGCCACGGAGCCTGAGCGAGTGGAGGGAGGGCGCGGGTACGCAGGACCTCCCGGTTGCGGCGCCGCCCCTCCCCGCCTCCCCGCCGCTCCGTCCAGCCCGCCGTGAGCCCGCTCCCGTGTCGGCCGCCGCGGCGCCGGCACCGGTCGCCGCGCCCTCGCGTGATCCGCTCCACGAAACGGCGCAGCGACTGCTGGCCGCGGAAACCCGCGAGGACATCGCGGAGATCCTGCTGAACGCGACCGGGAGGTTCTTCCGCAGGCGGCTCCTCTTCGTGGTCCAGAAGGACCGCATCGTGGGGTGGGACGGCTGGGGAGATCAGGTCGCCCGGGAGAAGGTCAAGAACGTGCTCCTTCCCGTGGAGTCCCTCTCGCTCTTCACGCCGGTCCGCTCGTCGGCGACCCCCTTCCGCGGACCCGTCGCGGATCTGCCGGCGAACCGGCGCCTGTTCGAGGATCTCGGCATGAAGCCGCCGCCCGAGATGGCGCTGCTGCCGCTGCTGATCAAGGATCGCGTGGTCGCGGTGCTCTATGGCGACAACGGGTCGGCGCCGCTCAGCATCCTCGACATGGAGCAACTGCGGCGGCAGACGCTGCAGGCGGCGATGGCCCTCGAGATCCTGATCCTGCGGACCAAGATCCTCTCGGTGTAGGCTGACCACCTTCGACTTGTGAGGCGGGCGGCCGTCTCGATCCGTTCAGGGGTGGATCTAGAGCCCGTGGGTCTCGAGCTTGTGCGCCAGGGTATTACGGTGCACCCCCAGGGCACGAGCGGCACGCGTGCGGTTGCCACCGCAGCGACGGAGCGTCACCTCGAGGATCTTCCTCTCGAAAGCACGCAAGGCGTGGGCCAGGCGGATATCGTGCTGGGACAGTTCGAGAACCAGACGCTCCAGCTTGCGGTTGAGGCTCTCGTCCACGGAACCTGTCCTCGGCGTCCGGGCGCAGTACCCCGGGAGCCTCCGGCAGCCACGAATCCAGTCTGAGTTGAGCGAAGCGGGCGCGATGATAGCACACACCCGGGGAGGGGCTCCGGCGGGCGGTGCATGCGCGGCCGGGCCCTCTGACGTGCGCCGACTGGGGACTAGGCGGTGGGCCTGGAGGGCTGCCTCCCCGCCGAGTGCCGAGCTACTGCTTCGCCACCCGGTCGCCGATGGTGATCTCCCTCACGGAGCGAACGACCTTGGCGGTGGCATGGTTGTCCGCGACCCGCAGCACCACCCCTTGCCCGAGAACGACGGCCGGGAAATCTCCCGCCGATTCCAGCGACTCCTTGGGGTGCGCCACGTCGATGTACGACTCCGTGCTGTAGAACCCCTTCTCCCGATGATAGGTGCGGTAGATCATGACATGGTCTCCCGGGGCCAGGCCTTCGTTCGACCCAAGGTCGATCTCGATCAGATTCCCGGTGGCCACGTTCTGCAGGTCCTCGGAGGTGTAGACGATGTACCCCTTGGAGGTCTCCTCGAACTCCAGCCCGTACCGCTGGAAGGGCGCTCCCGCTGACAGGGGGACCGGAAGCTCCTCGAACGGCTCCAACCAGTCCCCCACCGAGATATCGCTGCAGGCCATCTCGATCATCGCGGTGGCGGTCTGGTCCTGCGAGGCAATGACCTTCAGCCTGCCGACCTGGTGGGTCACCGTGCCCATGACTTCGCCGGTGAGCGGGTGCAGCACCTCCCTGCCAGTCCGGAGAATGCTGTATTCCTGACCCGGCAGCACACTCTGCGACAGCCCGCCATTGAGGTAAACCACCTCCCCGGTGCTCAACTTGGCCTTCGCCAGATCTTCCCTCTCGGCGACGATCAGCGTGGGGGCCGGCTGGTCGGACCTGAGGTAGCGGGCGCAGTACAGGTCGCTCTCGTCGGCGACCGGCAGGAGCTCCGGACCGAGCACCTGGGGTGCGGCCGGTGCCGCCGGGGCAGCCGCCACCGCAGGGGGGGAGGCGAGGATCGGCTGCACGTCGGCGGGAGGGGGAGGGGTCGCGGGGCTCTGCAGGACCTCCCCCACCACCGTCGGAGGTCCTGGCACGATCAACGGGTCCCCCGGGTAGATCCAATGGGAATCCAGGACGTAGCGATTCTGGTCCCAGATCTGCGGCCAGAGCCAGGGGTCGCCGAGGTAGGTCGCCGCCAGATCCCACAGCGTGTCTCCGGCAACGATCATGTGCACCTTGGTCCCCTCCGGGAAGGCGGCGGGGTCGGGCGGTTCATAGGGGGTCCAGTGCCCCCGCACCCAGTGCCCCTGCTTCGGAGGATGGTGCGATCCGGTGGGGTGCTCCCCCTGCGCAGGGAGGAGGGTTGCGGAACCCGTCCAGACAAGCAGGGCGCCTACAACCCAAACGCTGGCGGAGCGACCGTGCATCCTCATGGGAATGCCTCCTCGGTGGGGGCTGGAGAACGCCACCCCGGCCGGTATTTTATCAACATCGCATGATGTGTCAAGGATTTTAGACCAGGTGTTCAAGTTCTGGTTGAGTCGTTCTGCGACCCTCCACACACACCAAGCATCTCAGGATCACCATTATACTTTCTCGCGAGCACATTTCAATAGGGGAGCGGACGAATATGCGCGAATGTCCCGCAGCCGACCCCTTAGCCCAGGTTCGGGGCACCCAGCTGATAGAACGCCAGTCGGGTGTCACCGTACCGACACTCGCGGGTCATCGCCAGCAAGGCGATGGAGGAGGCGGGTGCCCGGGCCGCAGTCTCGACCACAATCTGGGCACCGGGCCCGAGCAGATCCCCCCGAGCGAGGCGCACCAGGCACGAGGTTCGTTCGGTCTCCGCGGCATACGGTGGATCGACAAAGACGAGGTCGAAGCGCTCGCCCCGCGCGACCAGCCGTTCCAGGACGCGCAGGACCTCCCCCGGCTCGATCGCACCTCCCGGAAGCCGCGTTGCTTCCAGGTTTCTCCGCAGCACCGCCAGATGCTCCGGCTCGTGCTCGACCAGAACCACCCGTCCCGCCCCGCGGCTGAGCCCCTCCAGGCCGACGGCCCCGGTCCCGGCGTACAGGTCGAGGAACGCCGCTCCCGCCAGCCCGGGGGTCAGAATGCTGAACAGTGCCTCCCGGACCCGGTCCGGGGTTGGCCGGATCCCCCGTCCAGGGGGCACCAGCAGCTTCCGGCCCCTCGCCGCGCCTGCGATGATCCTCACTCCACGCCTCCTGCGCCGCGGGCTCGACCCGTTCCCGCCGGGAGAGTGCGAGCGATCGCTCCCTCTGTCAACCCTCCCACGCTGGAAACCAAGTCTCCGGCTGGGCTAACATCAGGCGCGGCGATGTCCCCTCGGCGTTCCCTCCGATCCACGAGAACCGGCGTGGCAACGCGACGATGCAGGCCCCCGCTGGCGCTCGTCATGCTCACCGCTGCTGGGAGAGACTTGCCGGTGACTCCAACGGTCCCCGTGCCATACCCGCCAGGTGCAGTACGGCGGAAACGCGTGTCCGCCGTCGCCGTGGCGCTGGCGGTCCTCGCGCTGAGCACCCTCGCGGCCCCCGTCATGGCCAGGACGCTGTACGTCGACAGCTCGAACGTGCAGCCGAACCCGGACGGCTCGATCGGCAACCCTTTCGTCGTCATCTCGGCGGCGATGTCGGCCGCGCTCAGCGGCGACACTGTGCAGGTCCTGCCGGGAACGTACGCCGAGGTGCTGACCCTCAAGAGCGGCGTCAATCTCCTCGGTGCCGGAGCGACCCTGACCACACTCCAGGGGAATGGGACCGCGCCAGTCGTGACGGCGAACGCCGTCGTCACCGGAACGCGGATCGAAGGCTTCCGGATCACGGGGGGCGGGGGGACGAGCGGCGCCGGCGTCCGTTCCCTCTTCGGCTCTCCGACGATTGCGAACAACGTGATCGAGGGGAATACGGCCATCGGCACCGCGTTCCTCTCGGCACGCGGCGGCGGCATCTACCTCTACCAGAGCGGCGCCCAGGTGCTCGACAACATCGTCCGCGACAACGACGCGGGGACGTCTGCGGATGGGAGGGGCGGACTTGGGGGCGGGATCTTCTCGCGCCTCGGCACACCGCGCATCAGCCGCAACGTCATCTCCGGCAATACGGCGCTCGCGTCCTTCGACGCCTATTCCGCCTACGTCTTCGGGTATGGAGGCGGCCTCGAGATCCAGCTTTCGGCCGCTACCGTGACGGACAACCAGATCACAGGAAACGTGGCCGGTCTGGGCGGCGGAGGGATCGACGTCTACGGCGGATCATCGGTCGTCATGGGCAACACGATCGACGGCAATCGGGCGCAACCACCGGCGGCCGCGCCTCCCGGGTTCAGCTACGGCGGTGGGATGACGATCGTCGCAACTGCCAGCCCGATCTTCCTCGACAATCTGGTGACCTCGAACGTCGCGCGCGACGGCGGCGGTGGGGTTGACGTATTCCCGCATCCGGGCCCCGCCACCCTGCGTTACCAGGCCAACGACGTCTTCGGCAATCTCGCGAGCCTCGACCCGGCAACCGACGAGACCTCCGGACTCCGTCTGTGCGCAGATACGTCTCCGGCAAACCCCCGGGTCCCCTGCCTGGACGACTCGCGCTGCCAGACCTCGGGAGGCGCCGGCGTCTTCGTGTACTGCCTGCAAGGCGGGATCGGAGTGGCCGGAAACGTCAGCGTGTCGCCGGTGTACGTGGCAAGCGGCAACGGCGACTTCCGGCTGGCCGCCGGATCGCCGGCGATGGACACCGGGCGCAACGGACTCCTCGAGTTCGCATCGGGGCCGGACACCGTCCTGGGCACGGCCGACGATCAGCTGACGCTGCGGCTGGATCTCGGACCGCTGGACCTGGCCGGCAGCCCCCGGGCCATCGACGGCAATGCCGACGGCATCGCCACCGTCGATCTTGGCGCCTTCGAGCGGCTTGGCGGTCTCGTCGGCGACCGCGACGGGGACTGGGTCCCGAACGAGACGGACCAGTGCCCCGAACATTTCGATCCGGCCCAGCCGGATGCGGACGGGGACGGCCGGGGGGACGCCTGTGACCTCTGCCCCGTCAATCCCGATCCCGATCAGACCGACACCGACGGGGATCGTCGCGGGGACGCCTGCGACCCGGACGATGACAACGACCAGATCCTCGACGACGGCGACGGGAGCGGCACCGCCGGGGACGCCCCCTGCGCGCATGCGGTGGTGACGGGTTGCGACGACAACTGTCCGACCGTCTCGAACCCGTCGCAGTTCGACACCGATGCGGACACGACCGGCGATAGCTGCGACTGCGCCGACACCGATCCTCTCATCCAGGAGCCCCCGGGAGAGATCGACACGCTCACCTTCGCCCCGGGCTCCTCGACGCTGCTGCAGTGGAACGCCGATCCGCGCGCGGCGCGGTACCACCTCTACCGCGGCACCTGGGCCAACCTGCTGCTCACCTGGGACTATACCCAGGACCCGGCGCTGGTGCCGGGAGCGGCGCAATTCTGTGATCTCATGCAACCAAGCGTGAGCGACACCTTCGCCCCGGCCAACCGGCAGCTGGTGTTCTACCTCGCTACCGGGGAGAACGTCTGCGGTGAGTCGTCGCTCGGGCGAGACAGCGCTGCCCTGCCGCGGCTCAACGCCAGTCCCTGTCCCTAGCGACCCCATTCCGGGCGCCCCCGTTGGTAGGTGCCGCTGCAAGCCGTCGTCACAGGGCGGCGGCGCGGCGATGGAACTCACGCCGGAACGCCCCCATGTCCACGGCCTGCACGCGCGGGTGGACCCGATTCGTCAGCAGGATGTAGATCCCTCGCCGGCGCGGTTCGATCCAGATCGACGTGCCGGTGAAACCGGTATGGCCGAAGGCGTCCTCCTCGAGGGCAGGGCCGCATGACCCCGAGCCGGCGGCGTTGAGCGCGAATCCCTCCGATCGCGCTTCCCCCTCCGCCAGCGCGGACCGCTGCCGGAGCCTCGTCAGGACTCGCGGCGGGAAGACGCCGCTCCCCTCCCCCAGCAGCTCCCGCCCCAGGCGCTGCAGGTCGCGCGCGCAGCCGAAGAGACCGGCGCTGCCCAGTACTCCTCCCGCGACCCACGCGTTGTGGTCGTGCACCTCACCGCGGATCGTCCCGCTGCGGAAGCCACGGTAGCCGGACGCCACCGCTCCCGCGAGCGCGCGCTCGTACTCCTGCCCTACCTCGGTGGCCGCGGCGCGTGGCGCGCGCGCCGGATCGGGCCGGAAGGAGACGTCGAGCCCGAGCGGTACCGCGATCATCTCGTGGAACAGCCGGTCGATCCCCGCACCGGCCGCCCGGGCCACCATCTCCCCCGCCACGACGTAGCCGAGATCGGAGTAGAGCACCGCGGACCCCGGACGAGAGGCTAGCGGCAGGGAGCGGATGCCGCGCAGGTACCCACCCACCTCTTCCGCCGCAACGTAGAGGGGATGCCAGGCGGCAAGGCCGGACTCGTGCCGGAGCAGGCGCGACAAGGTGATCCCGTCGAGGTCGAGGGTGGCGAGCTCCGGGAGCAGCACGCGCGCGGGAAGGTCGGGCGCCAGTCCCAGCTCGCGCTCCAGGAGGAGCGCCAGCGCCGCCGTCGCCAAGGGCTTGGTGAGCGACGCGAGGTCGAACGGGGTATCCACGCTCAGCGCCTCGCGCGTCGGCACGAGCTGCGCATCCCCGACCGCCAGGTGGCAGAGCGTCTCGCCGCCGCGCTCGACCAGCGCGACGGCCCCCGGCGTCACGCCCGCGACAATCGCTTCCTCGAGGAACGCGCGGATCGACCCCGGGTCCCCCCCCCCGATGCGGCTCACGCCACGGCTCGACCCGCCTCGATGGCATCGACCACGCCGCGGGCGGCGCTCAGGGCGCGCAGGCCGTCGGCCCCCGAGACTCCCTGGTCGTCCCCCCCCTGCACGGCGCGCAGGAACGCGTCAATCTCGATCGCGAGCGGCTCCCCTTCCTCCACCCCGATCTCGCTGCCGGAGATCTCCGGAGCGCCCGCGGCGGACCGCTGCAGGCTGAAGTACTGCACCTGCCGGCTGGCGTAGTCGATCGACAGGTACGACTCCGGTTGGAAGACGCGCAGCTTGCGCGTCTTCCCCATGCTGATCCGGCTCGCGGTGAGGTTTGCCGCGGCGCCGTCGGCGAAGCGGAGCCGGGCGTTGGCGATGTCGATCTTCTCGGTCAGGGCGTTCACTCCCACCGCATCGATCGCGACCACCTCCGAAGGAACCAGGCTCAGGACGACATCGAGGTCGTGGATCATCAGGTCCAGGACGACGTCGACGTCGAGGCTGCGCGGCGCGAAGGTCCCCAGTCGCTGGCACTCCAGGAACCGCGGGCGCCGCACCAGCGCACGGGCCGCCGCAAGGGCGGGGTTGAAGCGCTCGGTGTGACCCACATGCAGCGTCCGGGCCCCGGCAGCGGCAATCGCGATGAGCTCGTGAGCCTCGGCGAGCGTGGCGGTGATCGGCTTCTCCACGAGCGCATGCACGCCCGCCCGCAGGTACTCGGCGGCCACCTCGAAGTGCGCGGAGGTCGGCACGGCGACGCTGACCGCGTCGACCTCGCGGAGCAAGGCCCAGGGATCGGTGTGCCCCTTGCTGCCGTGGCGGGCCGCAATCTCGTCGGCCCGGCCGGGCTTCGCATCCGCGACGCCCACCAGCGTCACATCGCGGCGCGCCGCGTAGAGGCGCGCGTGGTGCTGGCCCAGGTGCCCGACCCCGATCACGCCGACCCGGAGCGGCGCGCGCATCTAGAGCGTGACCCCGCGCTCCGCGGAGCGGATGAACGCCGCGAGAAGATCGACCTCCGGGATCCCCGGGATCTCCGTGGCGATCCGTTCGAGGGCCTGGGTGATGTTGAGCTGCGAGCGGTGCAGCAGGCGATAGGCGCGCTTCAGCCCCGCGATCGTCGGCTCCGGGTAGCCGCGACGCTGCAGGCCGACCACGTTGATGCCGTACGTCCGGGCGCGGTTCCCCACCGTCTTGACGAACGGGAGGGCGTCCTGCGTGAGGACCGAGTACCCGCCGATGAACGCTTCACGCCCGACGCGGCAGAACTGGTGAACTCCGGAGAACGCCCCGACGATCGCGCCGTCCTCCACGGTGACATGCCCTGCCAGGGTGGCCGCGTTGGCCATGATCACGCCGCTGCCGACCTGGCAGTCGTGCGCGACGTGGCTGTACGCCATCAGGAAGTTCTGGTCGCCGATTCGCGTGACGCCTCCACCACCCGCCGTCCCCAGATTCAGGGTCACGAACTCCCGGATGACGTTCTCCCGTCCTATCTCGAGGCGAGTCGCCTCGCCCTGGAATTTCAGATCCTGCGGGATGGCCCCGATCGAGGAGAACGGAAAGCAGCGCGTGTTGGCCCCCACGCGGGTGTTCCCCTCGATCACCACGTGCGCGGCGAGCACACACCCTGGACCCAGGACCACCCGTGGCCCGACGATGCAATAGGGGCCGATGACGACGTCGGCACCCAGCTCCGCCCCGGGCGCGATCCTGGCGCTGGGGTCCACCTGGGCCGTCACGGGGCTGCCTCCGGGGGGGCGCAGCGTATCGCCAGGAATGCAGCTTCGGCGGCCAGGGCCTCACCGACGTACGCCTCGCCGCGCAGGCGGGCTCCCTCGCTTCCCGACGACTCGACCATCACGCGCAACCGCAGCTGATCCCCCGGCACGACCGGGCGCCGGAAGCGCGCCGAGTCGATCGCGGCGATCCGCCACCGCGGCGGGGGCTCCCCCTCCGCCGCACCGAGGGCGATGCGGCCGACCTGCGCCATCGCCTCCAGGATGAGCACGCCGGGCATCACCGGATGGCCCGGGAAGTGGCCGACGAAGAACTCCTCGTTCAAGGTCACGTTCTTGAGTCCCTCCGCCTGCACGCCGGGGGTCAGGGAGAGGATCCGGTCCACCAGCAGGAGGGGATACCGCTCCGACAGCCGCTCCTGGATCGTCTCGATATCGCTGCCGCTCACGTCGTTCCTCCGCTCATGCCTCGGGCGGATTGCCGTCCCGCCCGCCGCGCTCCAGCCGGCGCAGGCGCTGCAGGATCTCCGGCAGGCGGGCGAACGCCGCCTGGGCCCTGCGCCACGCCGGGAGGGGAATCGCCGGGATCCCGGCCGCCGTCACGCCGGCCGGCAGGTCCTGCAACACCGCCGACTTCGCCGCGACCCTGGCACCGTCCCCCACGGAGAGATGCCCCGCCACCCCCGCCTGCCCGGCGATCACCACACCCTTCCCGAGGCGCGTGCTCCCCGCCACGCCCGACTGCGCCACCAGGATCGACCCCGGACCGACCACCACGTTATGCGCGATCATCACGAGGTTGTCGATCTTGCTGCCCGCCCCGATGACCGTGCTCCCGAGCGCGCCGCGATCGATGGTCGCGCCCGCACCGACCTCGACGTCGTCCTCGATCACGACGTTGCCGACCTGGGGGACCTTGTGGTGGACCCCCTCGTGGAAGGCGTAGCCGAAGCCATCGGCGCCGATCACCGCTCCCGCGTGGATGACGACGCGGGCGCCCAGACGACAGCGGTGATACAGGACGGCGCGCGGGTGCAGCACCGACCCGGCACCGATCTCCGCGTCGTCCCCGACGACCGCGCCCGCTCCGATCACCACCCCCGCGCCGATCCGGCAGCGCGCGCCGATGACGGCGAAGGGACCCACCGAGACGTCCGGCGCGAGCATCGCGTCCGCGGCCACGGCGGCGCGCGGATCGACACCGGCGGGGGGCGGCGCCTCCGGATAGAACAAGCGCAGCGCCTGGCTCAGCGCGTAGTACGCATCTTCCACCTCGATCCG
>Ga0210379_10000045_pt1 | contig 27697 bp, 30 predicted proteins | sample PLMedo_2_FD_155468 | JGI IMG/M metagenome (GOLD analysis project Ga0210379, IMG submission 155468) | Groundwater sediment microbial communities from an aquifer in East River, Colorado, USA - PLM4_32_coex redo | ecosystem: Environmental > Terrestrial > Soil > Riparian zone | place: USA: East... | reverse complement strand
GTCGAGTCATCCGGGGAAAAGAGATTCGTCGTCTCGCCCGGGTCCCGCGCCAGATCGTAGAGGTACATCCCCGGTTTTACCCACGTGACCGGGACTTCCTCGTTCCGGCTCGTGGCCGGAACCAGCATGGTGTCCGCTGTTTCGATGACGACCAGCTTGTGAGAACCGCGCACGATGCCGCGCTGGCGCCACTGCGGTGGCCGGTCCCGCTCCAGGAAGATCGAATGGTGCGGGTCCAGGGGCCCGAAGAGGTCGCGCCCCGGCAGCCCGGCGGGAGGGTCGATCGCGAGCAGCTTGAGGATCGTCGGCAGGAGGTCGATCTGCTCCGCGGGCGCCGATTCTTCACGGTGCGCGAGCCCGGGCGCCTTGATCACCAGCGGCACACGCATCACTTCGCCATGCAACGTGTAGTGGTACTTCCCACCGTGTTCCGCGAACTCCTCGCCGTGGTCGGAGGCGAACACCACGATCGTGTTCTTCCGGTCGACCACCTTGAGCAGGTCGTCGATGTAGTAATCCGTGTACGCGATCTCCGCGTCGTAGCGGTCGATGTCGGTTTTGCCGAACGGATACTGCGGGTGCTCCAGATACTCAAAGTGCGGGTCGAAGTAATGCACCCAGACGAAATACGGTTCTTTCATTCCACGTATGCCATGGCGCGCGATCTCGGTGAGCTTCTGCGAAGTTTCGATTTCGTGCGGGTGGCCGACATTGAGCACGGAAAAGTCGAAATGCGCGAAGCCGTCTCCGATGCCGTACGTCGGAGTGAGCATGATGTGGCTCACGAAGCCGTAGGTGTCGTAACCGTGGCTGCGTAGAATCAACGCGAGAGACGGCAGTGACGCGTCGATCGACCAATGAAAATCAGTCGCCCCGTGGTCCTTCGGGTAGTGGCCGTTGAAGATCGTCGCCACCGAGGGCAGCGTCCACCCGGCCACGCTGGTGGCGTGGGTGAAGACGACGCCCTCGCTCGCGAGCCGGTCGATCGCGGGGCTGGTGCGGCGGGCATAGCCCGCGTACCCGAGATGGTCGGGCCGCAGCGTGTCGACGGTGATCAACACCAGGTTGGGCTGCCGCGGTTGGCGCGAGCAGGCGCCGGCCCACAGCGTGAGCGCCGTCGCCGTGGCGATCAGGGTTCGGGTGACGAGCGGATTCACGCCTTGCTCTCAAGCGCGGAAGGATCGAAGCCTTCGAAAATAACGTTGTCGCAGTGAGCGAGCGCGCGCCTCGCGTCGTCCAGGGAGCGCGCCGTCCACCCCAGCACGGGCCGGCCCGCGGCCCGTTCGCGCGCCACCGGTTCGAAGGGCAGCAGGCGGATGTCATAGCCGATGAAATCGGGTTCGCACTGGCCGATTGTCTCGAGATTCTGCAGACGGCGCTTCGCGGCGTCGTCGATCGGCTCGTCGCGAAAGTCGCCCGAGAGGAGACCGCGGACCACATCGGGCACGTGCTCCCTCCACCACCGCACGGTGCCGGGGTGGAAGGACTGGATCGCGAACGCTCCGCGATATCCGAGCAGCGCGGCGGCCACGGCCGGTTCGATGCGGCCGACCTCGCCCTCGTTCTTGATCTCGATCAAGAGCGGCGTCGACCCGGCGATCAGGTTCAACACGTCGCGCAGCAGCGGTACGCGCGCGTCGGCGGATCCATCCATTCCTTCCAGGAAGACTCCCGACAATTCCGCAGAGGTGCGTGCGGAGACAGGACCGCTCGCGCCGGTGACCCGGTCGAGGTCGCGGTCGTGCAGCACCACCACCTCGCCGTCGGCGAGCAGACGCACGTCGAGTTCCGCGGGATACCCCGCGCGCGCCGACGCCCAGAACGCGGGGAGCGAGTTCTCGACCGCTCCTTTCGACGCGTCGTGGAGCCCACGGTGCGCGATCGGCCGGTGGAGCAACCAGATAGGTACGCGACTCATCGCCGTGCAGGATGACACAGTTTGCGGGTCGCGAAAAGGGGCGCCTCACGCCGATGGGGAAAACCCAGCCCTTTACGCGGCGCGCCGGCCGGGCTATCTTCGAATCAACCCATGGAGGCAGCGCCATGTTTCCACTGATCGTCATCGCAGCAGGGATCGTCGGCACCGCGTTCATGACCGGCCTCATGTGGTTCATCCACCGGGCCGGCTGGGCGAACGCCGACATGATCCGCGCGCTCGGAAGCCTGATTACGCGCCACTACGAAAAATCGCTCGTGCCGGGGCTCGCGCTCCACTTCACCGCCGGGTGCTTTTTTGCGATTCCCTACCTGCTCATCGTTCGTTCGGTGGGAACGCACAGTTTCCTCGAAATCGTCGCGGTGTGCGTCGCCATCGGCGTGTTTCACGGCGCCGCGATGAGCTTCGTGCTGATGGCGCTCGTGGCCGAGAACCACCCGGTCGAGAAATTCCAGACCGCGGGGGTGGAAGTCGCCGCGGCACACGTCGCCGGGCACGTGGCTTACGGGATCGGCGTGGGCATCGTCGCCGCGCTGACGATCGGGCGCCCGGAAACGGTGACCGCGCTGCTGGCCCGCATCCCGTGCGGCTAGGCCAGCGTCAGGGAACGCACCGCATGCGTTCCGGGTAGCGGGCGAGCTCCTGCTGCGCCTCGAGTGAAACGCCGCGCAGAAACTCCGTCGCAGAGAACGCGGCTTGCACGAGCTCCGTGTTCGTTTCCAGCGTGCAGGCGGTGAGCTTCCCCGCCAGATCGCCGGACCCCGGCGCATTCACGCCGACCGACAGCGGCCGTGCGCCGCAGGCGAATTCCAGCGTCGCGAGGTCCAGCCAGCGAATTTCGTGATTGAGGTGGGTTCGGAACATGGCGCGCCGGGCGCCGATGTCGTAGACGATGCTCCATTGCGTGTAGTCGCCCTGGGCAACATCCGCCAGCAGGTCGAACGCGGCGTCGACCGCCGCCGCGGCACGGGATGGAGCGCCCCTGGTTCGCGCCGCCGCGCGCGCGAACCGTTCCAGCGACGACATGCCTCCTCCGTCCGTCGCGCGGCGCGTGTATGCCACCGACGCCTCGTAGGTGTCGTTGGCGAGCGCCTTGAACGGCATCTCGCGCCCGCGATGCACGACCATTCGCCCCGCCAGCCATTCCACCGCCGCGCACCCGCCTTTGGCGTCCGCCACCAGGAAGTGGATCTTCGCGGTACCTCCGGGGGTGATCCTCACCGCCTGGTCGCTCGCAACCACGTCGTCCACGGTCGCGGAAACGTCGAGCTGGTACTGGATCCACTGCAGCGTCGGCAGGCCGCCGCGCGCGTCGGGTTCCGGGTAGGTCGTGTCGTCGAGCCACATCAACTCCACCACCAGACCGGCCTCGTTTATCCCCCCGCTCGGAAACTCGCGCCCATACTGGTTGAAGGTCACGCTGCCGTAACGCGCGGTCCACCGCGCGGGGTGGTCGTCGGTGAACGCGGTCTTGGCCACGCCCCGCTTGTTCACTACTACCAATCCAACCCCGACTCCCCAGTCGTAGTTCTTGCCGAACACGAGCGACTTCCCGCTGTCGAGACAGAACGTCGTGCAGGGGCGCGCGTCCACACCGACCGTGACCGCCACGGCCGCGAGCGCGAGCACCTTCCACCTCGATCTCATTCCCACTTCCAGGGTCCCTGGATCGCGAGCGTGAGCCCGGGCTGTTGCAGGTTCACGAACAGGGTCGAGCCGTCGGGCGAGAAAGTGGCCCCGGCGAATTCCGACCGGACCCGCGTCTGCGCGAATGTGCGGAGGCCGCCCCCGCGTGTCACCACGACGAGCCGCGCGCGACGGCTGTGCGGGTCTTCGCACACCACCAGGTCGCCGGTCGATGTGGCGGTGAGGTTGTCGGGACAGTTGAGACGCGTGGTGTCGTTGGGCTCGACGAACAGGTCCAGCATACCCGGCGAGTTCTTCTCTTGCCCCGTCCCCTCACCCTTCCCCGGCATGTACCGCCAGATCTGCCCGACCTTCGCGGCACCACCGGACGTGCAGGTGAAGTAGACGGTGCCGGCGGTTTCGATGATTCCTTCCCCACGTGCAAACAGGCACGCGCCCAGGTCGTGGCCGCGCGTGCGCAGGTCGTCCCTGGGGGCGTCGATGTCGTCCATGTCGATCCACTTCGCGGCGAGTTTTTCACCCACCTTGATCTTCGCGCCGCTCTTTTCCCAGTTGCGCATATCGCGCACGCCGTTGGCGAGTGCCAGCGCCTGCAGCCGGCCGCTCGTGAGATCCCCTTTTACGTCGGGGATGAAGCGGTAGATGAGCCCGTCGTCCAGGTCTTCGGTCATGTACACGATGCCGGTGCGCGGGTCGACCGCGGCACCTTCGTGGTAAAACCGCCCCAGGGCCTTGAGAGGAACCGGATCCGCCAGCACGGCCTCCGACGTTGCGGGAACTTCGAAAACGTAGCCGTGGTCGTTCTGCAGATGAACGGCGCCGTCTCTCTGGTTGCCGGCTCGCAGCGTGACCTCCTCGCACGTCAGCCAGCTCCCCCACGGCGTCGGTCCGCCGTCGCAGTTGAGCAGCGTTCCGGCCAGGCTCAAGAACTGGCGCACGAGCGTTCGTGTCTTCGGATCCCACACCAGCGTGGTGGTACCACCCGGGCACGGTGTTGTGCCGAAGCCGGGGTCGTAGAGTTTCGCAGTCGGGATCCGCGTCAGGCGTTCGTACTTCGCGCCGAAGGGGCCCTCGGCGGCAAAGAGCGCCTCGTGGTTTCGTACCAGAATCACCGTGCCGCCGGGCCCGGGAAACGCAGCCATGCCGTCGCAGTTCGCCGGCACGAGCAATCCGTCATCCATCTCGTCGCCCTGGCGCGAGACGATGGTGTACGAAAACCCCGCGGGCAGGTCGACGACGGCCTTCGGGTCGGCGACGAGCGCGACCGGACTCCCGCCCTTCGACGTGGCGCTACCTGGGTCCGCGTGCATGCACACGGCCGCGCCGGCGAGAAGGGCGCCGAGCATCATAGAGCGCAAGATCGTCACCGAGCCTCCTTCACGAACGCGGTTATCTCCGGACGAAGTGTATGTAGTCGAGCGCCGGCGGGGCCGTATCTGCGCGCCGCAGCGACGCGGCGATCTGTCCGCGATGGTGAACACCGTGCAACGCCGTATGGATGAGCATATCCGCCACGGTGTTGGTGAACGTCTGGCCGGCGCTATTCACGTACGTGACCCGGCGCGCCAACTCGCCGTCCGACAGGCGCGCCAGGATGCCGTGTAGCTGCGCCTCGTTTTGCGCGGCGAGCGCGGCGCATTCATCGAGCGTCATTTCCGGCCATATCTTATGAGCCTTCCAGTCCTCGCTCGCCACCCTCATGTACCACGCCCGTTCAACGGCGAGAACGTGTGCGTACCACTTGAGCGCCTCGGCGGGCGGCGATATCGCGCGCAGCGCGGCCAGCGTCTGCGCGTCTGCCCACTGCATGTGGTCCAGAAGTCGTGTGATCGTTTCCTTCATCGGAGTTTCTGCTCCCAGCTCTACGGCGTCGTCTTGGCAGCCGTTTCCGACCACCCCAGCAGCGGATCGATCCCGTTCGCCGTGAGCGAATGGTACCCGGGCCGGGCCTCCGCGTACACCCGGCGCGCAAACTCCATCCCGTCGGGGGTCTCGGCGAGTTTCTGATACACCGGCCGCACCAAATAGCGCCGTCCGATCGTCATCAGGAAGTTCTCGAGGGCCGGGTAGGCGGGCTGGTAGCGCGCGGCGACGACGTTGGGGAACCACGAGCGCTGCACCACCGCGTTCGCGTGACTCAGGTGGTAAGTGGTGTCCAGATCCCGCAGGCGGGCGGCCGGAAGCGGCTGCGGCAGGTTGTCGAGAAAACGCTGCCACTCGTTCGTGGTCCACCCGCGGGTCACGAGTCGCCCGGCGGGCACTCCCTTCACGAATGCGGCGGTCTGGGCGTCGACCTGGTCGAAGCGCGTCGAGTGCGGCACGGGCGCATTCGATGGGAGCCCGGGCTGGTAGATCCATTCGTCCACCTTGAGCGAGACGTACCTCGCTTCGTCGTTCGCGAACAGGTCCTGCTTCATGAACGCCACGAATCGTTCCGTGGTCATGGTCTGGAACGCGTGCGTGTCGAAGTAGCGGCGCAGGAAGGCGTCGAAGGTTTCGCGTCCGAACGACTCCTCGAGCATGAGCAGGAAGAGGTATCCTTTTTCGTAGGGCGTGGATCCCATTACCTCGTCGGGGTCGCGTCCGGCCAGCTCGACGTAGAGCGCGGTGTCCTTGTTGCCCGCCCCTCGCTCCGCGAGCTCGCCGTCGAGGTCGCGCTTGCCGAGCATCACCTGCATGTCCGTGTATTCCTTGCCATACAGGGCCTCGTCGAGCCGGCGCTCGAAGTAGGTGGTGAAGCCTTCGTTCAGCCAGAAGTCGTTCCAGGTGGCGTTGGTAACCAGGTTTCCCGACCACGAATGCGACAGCTCGTGCGTGATCACCGACACGAGCGAGCGGTCGCCCGCGAGCAGAACCGGGGTGACGAAGGTGAGGCGCGGGTTTTCCATGCCGCCGTACGGGAAGCTCGGCGGGAGCACCAGCACGTCGTACTGTTCCCAGCGATACGGCCCCAGCAGCGACTCCGCCGTGTCGATCATCTTCTCCAGATCCGCGAACTCGCTCACGGCCGCCTCGACCACGCCCGGCTCTGCGTAGACGCCGCTGCGCGGCCCGATCGGCCGGTACGCGATATCGCCCACCGCCAGCGCGAGTAGATACGAAGGAATCGACTGCTTCATGTCGAACTGGTAGACGCCGTCCTCGCTCCTTTCGCGCACGTTGCGCGCGCTCATGATCGCCATCAACTCCGACGGCACGCGGACGCGGGCGTCGTAGGTGAACCGAATCGACGGCGTATCCTGGCACGGCACCCACGAACGAGCGTGGATGGACTGCGATTGCGTGTACACGTACGGGTACGCCTTCCCGGCGGTCTGCGCGGCGGTGAGCCACTGCGCCCCGCTGCCGGCGGCGTCGGCGATGGTCTCGTAGCGCACCTCGACCCGGTGCGTCGCGGGTGTGATCACCACCGAAAGCGGCCGGCCGATGAGCGGCAGCGAATCGCCCAGCGCCCACCGCGTCTTCTTTCCATCGGCGGTCACGTCCAGCACGCGCAGCGCCCAGGTATCGAAGTAGGCCACGTTCGCGTTCGTCTTGTGGTCGAGGTCGAAGGTCGCGGTCCCCGAGATGACGCGGCGATCGAAATTCACGTCGATGTCGAGGTCCAGGTGCGTCGTCACCACCTGGGTGGCATTCGCGTACGAGAAATCCGCCACGGTCGGCGGCGCGATGGGCTCGCGCCTCGCGCACGCCAGCAGCGCCAGGGAAGCAGTCATGAGGGCGGCCATTCGAGTCATGAGAATCCCCTTCGTTCGCTATCGTGCCAGAAACGGAATCAGGTTGAAAAGATAGTGGATCACGACGGGAAGCCAAAGCGAGCCGGTCTTCTCGTAGATGATGCCGAGAACGATTCCCACCGGAATCGCCATCACCACCCAGGCAGTCGCGGCGAAGATGGGAAACTTCGGAAGCAACAGCAACATCTGCATGTAATGCCGCGTCGCGAACAACAGCGACGCCATCAGAATGGCATAACGGGCCGAATGGCGGGTGCGCAGCACACCCTGCACGTAGCCGCGAAAGTACAGCTCTTCGCCGAGACCGGCCCACGCAACGATGAGACCCATGTAGGCGATGCGAACGTGGTTCGCCGGGATCAGAAGGCGCGTCGACGCCGCGTCGAACATGGCAGAAAACATCGCCGGCACGGCGATGATGGGGTCGTCGAGTCGCTCGGGGCCGCCGATGGCGACCACTGCGCGCGCGTAGATCATGTTGATCCCCACGCTGGCCACGGCCTGGAGAAGAATCGCGATGACGGGGCACACCGCCCACATCCACCAGCGAACGCTGCGCACGGGGCCGAAGCGGTAGGTGCCCCACCTGAGGGGCAGAATGGTGGCGAGGCCGATGTACACCAGATAGAACGGAGCCCACGGCGCGACGCTGTTCTCGAGGCCGGCGACGACCATGAGAGCGAGCGAGACGGCGAAGACACCGATGGTGGTCTTGTGGAATCCTTTGCGGCCGATATGCATCGTTTCTTGGAGCGAGCATACGGCGTTCTCCGCTCATGCACTTCGCGCGCGATAGTTGAAAGCGCGCCTCGTGAAATCGCGTCGAACCCCGTATGCTCGCTCTACTTCCCCTTCAGGTGATCCCAGCCGCCCGCCTTGAAAGGCCGCGCTTCGCCGCTCGCATCGAACAGCCGGTACGCGCCGCGCCGGGCCGTGAACCTTCCCACCACGACCGCCGGGCAGCCGGCCCGCCGGATTCTACGACAAACCTCGGCCGCGCGTTGCGGGGCCACGCTCAAAATGAGCGCGTAATCCTCGCCGGCGTGGAGGGCCCACCGGACCGGGTCCAGGCCGCGCTCGCGGCAAAACGCGCGCACCGGCGGCGGTATCGGGAACGTGGCTTCGTCCACGTCGCAACCGACCCGGCTCGCCTCGCAGACGTGGATGACGTCGCTCGAAAAGCCATCGCTCACGTCGATCGCCCCACGAACACTCCGGCTGCGCGACAGGGCGCGCGCAACATCCAGGCGCGGCGTCGGCTGCTTGTAGGCACGAACGAGCGGCCCGCGCGCCTTTCGCCCGCGAAGCAGCCCGACCCCGGCGGCTGCGGCGCCCAGCACTCCGGCGACGACGATCGCGTCGCCGGCTTTGGCGCGCCGGCGCCACGCGCGACCGCGCGCACACGCTCCGATGAGCGTGAGTTCCAGTGTCAGCGGCCCGCTCGTCGACGCGACGTTGCCGCCGACCACCACCGCGTCGTAGCGCGCCAGATGATCGACCACGCCGCGTTCGATGGCCTCGACATAGGAGGAACCCACACCCGGCGGGATGACGAAAGAGATCAGGCCGTATCGCGGATGCGCGCCCATCGCCGCGATGTCGCTCAAGTTGACCGCGGCGAGCCGCCACCCGAGCTCGCGACCCGTGAACCATCGCCGTTCGAAGTGGACGCCCTCTACCAGAGAGTCGGTGGTGACCACAAGGTCTTCGCGCGCGTTCGGGCGAATCACCGCCGCGTCATCGCCGACCCCGACCACGACGCCAGACGTGCGGACCGCGCCACTCCGGATCCGGCGGGCAAAGGCCTCGATGAGATGGAATTCGGATTTCATACCGGTGGAACGGTTCGCCGCCATTTTACTCCATGATCCGCAGATTGATGCCCTCAATCATCCGCGCCGTCGGGCCAGGGTGGGTTTCCGAGACACCGCGTGGTAGACTCCCGGAAATGAGCGCCCCGACCCACGACCGCCGCGCTGCATGGCTCCAGGACGAAGTCCGACGCTTCGACCCGGCCATCGCCATCGAATCCGCCTGGCTCCCGCCCAAGTCCTGGTACAACGACGGGCGCTTTTTCTCGCTCGAGCGCGACACCGTATTCAAGCACAACTGGCTCATCGCGGCGCGGAGCGACCAGCTGCGGAATGTCGGGGACTTCGTGGCCGGTTCGGTGGCGGGTGAACCCTACGTCGTCGTCCGCGGCGAGGACCAGGGGCTTCGCGCCTTTTTCAACGTGTGCCGTCACCACGCCGCGCAGGTGGCGATGGGCGCGGGGTGCACGGAAGCGCTGGTGTGCCCGTACCACGGCTGGACGTACGGACTCGACGGCCGCCTCATCAAGGCGCCCGAGCTGGGCGCGGTGAAAGACTTCGACCGCACCAAGTTCGGCCTCACGCCGATGCACGTGGCCGAGTGGTGCGGGCTGGTGTTCATATCGATGTCCGGTGCGCCGCGTCCGCTCGCCGGCGACCTCACCGAGCTGTCGCAGCGCCTGCGCGAGATGGAAATCGACAGCCTCCAGTTCGTCGCGCGGCGCAAGTACACGCTCGAGTGCAACTGGAAGGTCTACGTCGACAACTACCTCGACGGCGGCTATCACGTGAGCCATCTTCATAAAGGACTCGCGGGCCAGCTCGACCTGGACTCGTACCGGACCGAGATCTTCGAGCGCTACTCGATCCAGTCCGGCGCGGGTGCGGCGGGAGGCGGCGGGAACTCCGGCACCGACTTCGCGGAGCGGATCGGCGATCGCGTGCTCTACGCCTGGATCTATCCCAACCTGATGATCAACCGCTACGGCCCGATGATGGACACCAACTGGGTGCTGCCGCACGGCTACGATTACACCGAGGTGATCTTCGACTACTACTTCATGCCGGCGCTCTCCGGCGACGGTGCCTTCGTGGAAAAGAGCCTCGCCGCGAGCGACGTCGTTCAGCAGGAGGACGTCGACATCTGCCAGTCGGTCCAGAAGGGGCTCGCGTCCGTGTCCTACGACCAGGGGCGTTACTCGGTCAAACGCGAGATGGGCGAGCACCATTTCCACCGCTTGCTGGCGGGGGATTTTCGCTCCTTATAAGGCCGCGCCGTTCCACGGCGCGGCCGGTGCTACGCGGTTGAAAGCAGGGGGCTCACTCATTATTATATGAATGTCGCGTGGTCGACCTGAATCCGCGCGGCAGCGCCTATGATCCGCATTTCCATGAAAACCGACTACGGGCTGATCGCCCTGAAGCACATCGCGTCGCTTCCCGAAGGCGACATCGCCAACGCCAAGGACATCGCGGCGCGCTTCAGCCTGCCGCCCAACCTGCTCGCGAAGGTCTTGCAGAGTCTCTCGCAGAGCGGCATCATCGAAGCGCAGAAAGGGAGTGGGGGCGGCTACCGCATGGCGAAGGCCGCGACCGACGTGACGCTGGCCGCGATTTTCGAATCGATCGAGGGTCCGGTGCACATGGTGATGTGCACCAGCAACGACGGCTGCTGCTCCATCGAAGACCGCTGCACCGTGAAGAACGGGCTCACCAGCCTCGAGCAGAGGTTCTACCAGTTCTTCGAGACCGTGACGCTCGCGGACGTGTAACCATGGCCACTCGCAAGCAGAAGGCCCCGCCGAGGAAGAAGGCGGCGGCAAGAGCCAGGGCGAAGGCGCCGACGAAGCGGAAGGCCGCGCCGAAGAAGGTTCGCGCCCCGCGCCGCAAGCGGCTCCCCGCCTCGGCTTCAATCGCCGGCACGTTCGAGATGCTGCTCGCCCCTCACGCCCGCACGGTGCGCGACCTCGCGACGCGGCTGCGCGCCCTGATTCGCGACTCTCTCCCCGACGCCGAAGAGCACGTCCGCGGCAGCGCCCGGGTGGGCATGGCGTACTATTCGATCGGCGCGTCGAACCAGGTGGTGTGCGGCATCCAGCCGTCGGCGGGGGGCTGCGTTCTGTCCGTGCACTACGTCGACGCCGACGACTCCAGCGGGCTTGCGCTCAAGGACGAAGGCGCCCACGTCGTCCACATCAAGTTCCGCTCGATCAATCGTGACGAAGAGGCCGCGCTCTCGGCGCTGGTACGCCTCGCCCGCGAGCGGCTGCTCGCGTAGCATGTTCGTCGATCTCTACCGCGCCGAGCACGTCCCGCTCGGGACGATGGCCGGCGTTCCCTACCCGCAGGCATTCTCGCACCCGCGGCTCGAATACGAGGCCATCACGCACGCGGTGGCGCTCCTCGATCTTTCCCACGTCGGCGTGCTGCGGCTCACCGGGTCGGATCGCGTGCGCTTCCTGAATGCGATGGTGACGAACGACGTGGCCGCCCTCGCGGCCGGCGCTGCATGCCAGGCGCTGATGACGACCACCAGGGGCCGGGTCGTCGCGGAGCTGCTGGTGCTCGCGCGCGCGCAGGAGCTGCTGGTGCTGGTGACCCAGGGTTCGACCACGCGCGTCGCCGATGCGCTCGAATCCCACATCATCGCGGACGACGTCACGCTCGAAAACCTCACCGGCGCGTTCGGCGTCCTGTCGGTCGAAGGGCCGAGGAGCCGTGACCTCGTGTGGCGCCTCTTCCCTCGCGAGCCCTTGCCGCTCGAGCGGCTCAAGTTCACCGAGAACGAGTACCAGGGCATGCGCGCCACCGTGGTCCGCCATTCGGTCACGGGCGAGAAGGGGCTGCACGTGATCGTGGACCGCGAGCATATCGGGCGCATGCGCGACTACCTCATCCAGGGCGGCGTCGGCATGGACGGCCGCCTCGCGGGGCGCGTGGCGTGGAACCTGCGGCGCATGGAAGGCGGGCTGCCGTGGTTCGACGTCGACGTCACCGAGGACAACTTCCCCGCGGAAGCGCGCCTCGAAACCCACGTGAACTATGAAAAGGGCTGTTACCTCGGGCAGGAAACCATCGCGCGCATGCACTACCGGGGTCATCCCAACTGGCTGCTCGTTGGACTCACCACCGGCGACGACGCGCCGGCGTCGCTCGGCTATCCGCAACGGCTCGAGAACCTGCGGGAACTCCCCGCGCTGGCGGTTTCGCCCGACGACGCGCGCGCGGACATCGCCGCGATGGCGTTCGAACCCACGCCCGTCGCCGGGGTCGAGTTGTTCACGCTCGGAAACGGCGACGTGGAGTCATCGGCGGACGACACCGCCGAGGGTGCGCCGGCGTACGCCGACGCCGCCGCGCGCAAGCCGGTCGGCCGCCTCACCTCGGCCGCGCTGTCGCCGTGCCTGAAGCGCGCGCTGTTTCTGGGCTACGTGCGCGCGTCGCTCGCGCAGGCCGGAACCCAGCTTCGCGGCCACGTCGGCGGCATGGACGTCACGTTGACCGTCGTCGATCTGCCTCTCACCCGATCCGTACAGGGAGATGTGTCCCATGCGTAACGATGTCTTTTCCGCCCTCCCCGAGCTGGCTCTCATCCAGGACCCCGCGCTGCGCGAGAAGGTGGTCAAGGTGTGGATCGAGGCGCTCCAGACCGGCGGCTTTACTGTCGGCGAAATGAAAGAGATGCCGTTCACGCTGCTGGTGGACAGCGTGGGCAGCACGTTCCTCGGGCACGTGCGCTCCGTGTCCCGGATGTGCATGGCCATGGCGGACGTGCTCACGTCGTCGTACGGCGCGCGGATGCCGATCAACCGGGACGTGCTGCTCGCCGGCGCGCTCCTCGCCGACGTCGGAAAGATGATCGAGTTCGAGAAGCGGGACGACGGGACGCTACGCAAGGGCCACCGCGGCGACATGCTCCGCCACCCGTTCAGCGGGGTGGCGATGGCGTTCAAGCACGGGCTTCCCTTCGAAGTAATGCACATCATCGCCGTGCACTCGAAGGAGGGTGACTTCGTGCGCAGGAGCCCGGAGGCGATCATCTACCATCACGCCGCCAACGCGGACTTCGACCTGGCGCGGTAGCGCGCCGGAATCACAACCGTTCCGGCGACTCGCGCGTCCGTTCGTTACGCACATTTCCGGTGTTCAACGTTCCTGCGGGCTCGAAGAGCAGAATGTGAGTCTCCGCCTCCGCCACCGGTTTGTGCTCGACGCCGCGCGGGACGATGAAGAACTCGCCCTCCCGGATCGAGACGACACGATCGCGCATATGCATGTCGAGGTGGCCGTGGATCACCAGGAACAGCTCGTCTTCGGCATCGTGGTGGTGCCAGATGAACTCGCCCTTGATTTTCACCAGTTTCACGTGCTGGCCGTTGAGTTCGCCGACGATTCTGGGACTCCAGAGCTCGGAGAGCTGGCGCAGCTTCTCGGAGAGGTTGACCTTGTCCATGGCGGATCTGCGCAAACTAGAGCTTGAAATCCACGCCGCCCATGATCATCCACGTCTTCGTCTTGGTGGATGACGTGGAATTGTCGGGGGCAATGTCGGTCAGCCCCATCGAGTAGCGCCCTTCCACGACAATTCCGAGCGAACCGGCCGGGATCTCGACCCCGGCGCCGAGGTCGAGGGTAAAATCCACATCCTTCATGTCCGGGTCCGGATACGGCATTCCGTTTTTCAGCACCGTCTCCTTGCTCGCCACGAACCCGAGCGCGAACCCCACCACACCAAACGGATTCACGGGTCCAAGGCTGGCCCCCGCCTTCGCGTTGACCGGAAACATCACATAATCGTACTCCTGCGTGTTGTCGAGCGAATCGGCGCCGGCTGGCCAGTCGACGACGACGCCTTTTTGGACGTAGGAGGGTTCGAAGCGAATCCACAACCAGTCGTTGACCGACATGCCGGCGCTCACGCCGGCCATGAAGCCGTCTCGATTCGAGTATTCGACCCCGGGGTACGAGTCTTCGATGGAGAGGGAGGCGAAGGTGGCGCCGCCGCGAACGCCCAGCACGGTTTCGGCTCGAACGACGCACGGCGGCCGGACGAACGCGAAGCCGAGCAACACCCAGACCACGAAAATCGAATGCCGTCTCATCGTGAACTCACTTTCCGGCGCTGACCATCGGCGGTTCTTTCCAGGTCCCGTCCAGCACCTCCGGTTTGGGCAGATAAAGCCGCATCACCGCATAGAACGGCCCCGCCGGCGACGGGAGCCAGTTCGGCTCCTTTGCTTTCCCCGGGGACTCGTGCTGGACATAGAGCGTGAGCCCGCCGTCCTTGTCGCGTACGAGAATCGGCAGCATCGGCGAATTGATGAGATAACGGTTCAACGGATTCTCAACCAGCGTCTGCCTGACTCCGTCATACATCGTGAGCGACCAGAATGCGTTCACGGGCGGGAGCCCGTCCAGTGCGAAGTGCAGCGTGTAGGCGTGGCTTCCGGACAGCGCCTGCCCGTCCGAGTCCGTCCGGTAGAGCGGATAGAGCGCCTCCTCCTTGGAGTTTCCGTACAGGCCCATCTTCGCCGCGATCGCGCGCTTCAAGTAATCGTTCTTCAGGTACTCGCGCGTGCCGAAGCAGTCCGCCGCCATGGTGGCGTTGGCCTCGATGGTCGAGTCGATAGCCGCGCGCCCGTCGGCAACTCCCGCCTCGATGGCGGCAAGCAGGTCCTTGTTCATGAACGAGGTGTCGAACACCTTCGCGGGCACGATGCCGATCTTCGCGAAGCGCGCGCGCAGCTCCACCTCGCTCGGATGCATGGGACAGAACGGGAGGAGGAAGTTGACGTAGCTGAAAAACTTGGCCGAGGCGGCGTTCTGGCGCGAGTACGGCGGGAAGATCATTCCCTCCGGTCCCTTCGGCGCCTCGGTGCCGCTGAACTGGCTCAAGGTCTGCACGGCGTACCCAGCCTGGGTGGCCTGCACGTCCCCCAGATCGTCGGGCCCGAAGAGTTGGGTCCGAAACGCCGCTAGGGCAAACTCGGTCTCGCACGGGATCGCTTTCACGATGCCGGCGGGGTCAGTCCCCGTCCACCCCGGGCCCGCAATGAGGTACTTCCCGCCACCGTTTCCGGTCGCGCGGGTCCCGATGTAGCCGAAGTTGAAGGTGTAGAGGTCGATGAGCTGGACGGAGTAGTAGCGGCCGGGCTCGACGTCCGGCACCGTGATCACGACCGGCTCGGCACGCAGATCGAGCCACACCATCGAGTACGGCGTGTCCGAGTTGGGCGTCTGGATGGTCGAGTCGGCGGGCGTGAACACGCGCGCCGTGTTGGATATGACGTTGAACGGCGCCTTGTACTCCGGATTGTCCGGGGCCTTGTAGACCGAATACACGTACATGACCTTGTAGTTCTCGACCATCGGATAGGCCCAGATATACGCCTCTTTCGCGATGGCCCGGGCTTCATGGGGTGCAACTTTGGGTTGGCGCGCGCACGACGGCGCGAGCATGGCGATGAGAACGAGCAGCGTGCCGGACCAGACGTGTCTCACGGCGAGGACCTCCGAGGAAAGAGAAGCGGGGAGAGGTTACCACACGGGCCGGCGTCTCGCTACCCGCGCGCCGTCAGCAGCGCTACCGGTCGTACACCGGCACCAGATACTGTTCTTCGAAATCGAGTCCGGGCATGGAGAGCTTCGCTTCGAATTCCCAGAACACGGGCCGGTTCGACGAGAGTTTCGTCGGGCGGGCGTCCGCAGGCAGCTGGTAGCGAAACTCGATTGCCCGCCCCGGCACGAACGCCTGCCGCGTGTCGAACGACTGCGTCTCCGCGCACAACTCGTCGTGCACCAGCTACCGGCTCCGGTCCTTCCCGGTCCCGTGCTCCTCGTAGAACTCCTCGACGCACCGAAACGTAAATGAACCGCGGTCCGCGTGCGCCATTCCCTGCGGCGGCACCCAGCGGATCGCGACCGGCTCATCCATTCGATACGGGAAATGCTCAAACACGAGGTGAGACCCGCCGAACTTCGTCGCCCGGCCGAGTTGGAGCATGCACCGCCACCACACGAACACGAGCAGCAGGTCCAACAGGGCCACAACGGTCTTCACCACCCAGGGTCCGTTCGCGCCCCATGCCCACCAGTTGAACATGGAGAGGAAGAGGGTCATGAATGCGGCGCCGGCGACCGATTGCACCGCGCGTGCCCAGCGCGGCGGCGTGAAGCGGCGGGTGTTCCAGGCGTAGTCGTTGAGCGCCGCGGAACCGCGGTAACGGAGCGCCGCGATCCGCCGTTGGTGCTCCGCGCGCTGCTGCGTGGCCGCCATCCCCCAAACCGCAAGCCCGGCACCGGCGAAGGATGCGCCGGCGACGACGATCACCCAGTAGGGCGTGTGCACGCTGGCCGGGTCGACGGGAATGACGTGGAGGCCGATGAGCGCGATCGAAGCGCCGGCGGCAACGAAGACGCCGCCGAAGAGAAGCGTCCCGAGCACGGAAGCCCCCGTCTGCGAGCCGCGGCGTTCGGTGCGGCCGGTGAGCCGGCGGCGGGCCGGGGCGGCCGGGGAGCCGTCGGGGTCTCTCACCGCAGATACACCGCGCGAAAGCGCGCGATCGAACCGGATTCGCCGCGCAAGTCCAGTGACTCCCCGAGGGTCTGGTAGCTCGTCACACTCTCGAGCGCTTGCATGAAGGCCCGCTCCTCGTCCGAGTACGGGCACGCCATCAGGGTCGTCGCGAGCTGGTCGAAGTGCAGATTCGGCCCCGTCTGCCGGTAGCCGCCGTTGAACTGATTGCACCCCGCGAATCCATTGACGCGCGCGTCGCCGGGATGGAGGAGCATATGGACCTCGCGCTGGTCCTCGCGCGTGGCAACCGCCCGGCCGTTCAGCTCGACCAGTTTCCAGTACGTGTTCGACAGCGATGTCTCGACGCCCACCTTCGCGCACGTCTCGTCGGGCCAAATCTGGAGGAAGCGATCCACGATGACGTGGTCCTGCGGCAGCTTGCCCTCCATCGGCAGCGACGGTTCGAGCCGCCCGTAGATCGTCACCACTACCGGCGCGCCGGGCTCGTGCGGCACGCCGGTATAGGCGTGCTCGAGCGCTGCGTTGTCGCCCTGTTGCTTGACGGGAAAGCTCGCGCCGGTTCCGCAGAACGAAAACCGACCGGCGTCGGCCATGTAGGCGAATGTGCCGACCACTGTGGTCGCGCCGGGAACCGACATATCCGGCGGCGCGATGCGGGGGCGCCAAACGCTCTCGACGACGACGTCGGCGCGCGTGGGATGGCCGCGCGTGATCACGGAATACTCCGTCGTCGAGAGAAAGCGGGTCTCGCCGTCGACCACGACCTCCGCGCGCACGATGTAGGCATGGTCGGAATCGACTCCGCCGGGATCGCACTCGAGCGCGAACTCGACCACCGCCTGCGCGCTATCGACAACCACGGTCTGCTCGGCGACGATCGCGGCGGACGGGTTCAGCCCGGACACGTCCTGCAGCATCACGTGGATCTTCGCGCCCGCCGGAAACGCAATGCCTTCGCGATAGGTCACGGTCCCGGCGACGTGCACGGGCGAGCTGCCGCAGCCCATCGACAGCAACACGCCCAGCACCAGGAAACGCCGCGTCACAGCCGCATCTCCCCCGGCACGTCGGCGCGGATGGTGAGCACCCGTTTCTCCAACGGGTGCACGAAGGTCAGCAACTCGCAGTGGAGCGCGTGACGAGCCGTGACCAGCGCCTCGCGGACGCGCGGCGTGAGTCCATCGCGAAGCTGCTCGTCCCGCACGTCGCCCGAGAGCGCATAGATCTTGTCCCCCACGATCGGGTGACCGATGTGCGCCAGGTGCACGCGAATCTGATTCGTGCGACCCTGCTCGGGCGCCACGCGCAGCGTCGTGAACGCCTCCGAGTGGCCGAGCACCTCGACGCGGGTTCGCGCGGCCTTGCCGTTCGGGTCGACGCGGCGCTTCGGGAGGTAGGTGGCGAGGTCGTTCTCCTTGCCCCATTCATACTCCACCGGATACTGATGGCGAACGTCGATCTTGCCGATGGGTTCGTCGACCGTGAAGGTGCGACGGCGCACCCTCCCGTAGACCACGGCGAGGTAGTGCTTCTCCACTTCCCCGCGTTCGAACATGCGCGCCAGCTCGCGATTGGCGACCCTGTGCTTCGCGAGCATGACCACGCCGCTGGTCTCGCGGTCGAGCCGGTGGACGAGGTTGATTCTCGGGCCGAAGTCCGCCCGCAGGCGCGCAATCAGCGTTCCCACTATGTACACCCCGCACGCGTGCACCGGGATGTTGCCGGACTTGGCCACCGCGAGAAAATGATCGTCTTCAAACAGGACCTGGTAGCGGTCGTCGACGGGTGGTTCGGCGTGCCAGATGGTGTAGCGGATCGAGTCGTTCTTCTGCACGACCTGGTGGGGAGGGACGAACGCGTCGTTCACCCGCACCCACTGGTCGCAAACGCGTTTCGTCCAGCCTTCGGCGGTGTGGTAGGGAAACCGATGCGCGAGAAACTCGACGACCGTCCAGCCGGAGCGGAACGGGTCAACCTGGCAGGTGAGCGTGAGCTGCTTCTTTTCCAGCGTGTCCCGCCACGGCCCGGGCTAGTCCAGCGTGATCTCGTGCGTCCAGCTGTGCGGATCCGGCGCGTCGCCGGTCTGGAGCGCAAGCAGCGCGTCGCGCAGCTTCTGGCTGACCGGACCGACGTTCGTCGGGGCGCCGTACTGGAAGAGCTTCTTGCCGTGCTGGATCGCGTACACGGGCGTGATGATGGTCGCCGTGCCGGTCAGCCCCGCTTCCACGAAGCTCGGCAGCTCCGCGACGTCGACCTCGCGATGCTCGACCGGTATCTTCATGTCGGCCGCGATCTGGCGCAGGCTCGCGTTGGTGATGCTCGCGAGAATCGACGGCGACTTCGGAGTCACGTAGTGGCCGTCTTTCGAGATCGCGAAAAAATTCGAGCTGCTCGACTCGTCGATGTGCTTCTTGTTGCACGCGTCGAGGAACAGCACCTCCGCGTAGCCCTTGTCCCGCGCCGCGGTCGTCGCGCGCAATCCCGCCGCGTAGTTGCCGCCCGTCTTCGCGTCCCCGACGCCGTCGGGCGCCGCGCGGTCGATGTGCTCTTCGACCCACAGCTTCACGGGCTTCAAACCGGTGCGGAAGTACGGCCCCACCGGCGTTACCAGCACGACGAACAGGAATTCCCGCGACGGCTTGATGCCGACGGTGCCGGTGACCCCGATCAGGAGCGGGCGCACGTACAGCGCGGCGCCGCTCCCGTACGGCGGGATGAAGCGCCGGTTGAGCTTGACCGCGCGATCGACCGCCTCCAGGAACAGCTCTTCGGGCGGCGCCTGCATCACCAGTTTCTTGGCCGTGTGGACCATGCGGCGCGCGTTCTCTTCCGGCCGAAACGCCAGCGCGCGCCCGTCGCGGGTCTCGTAGACCTTCATCCCCTCGAAGCACTGCTGGCCGTAGTGGAGGCTGGTGGCGGCGATGCTGATGGAGATCTTGTCGTCCTCGACGACGTTGCCCTGGTCCCATTTGCCGTCGCGATAGGTGTACTCGAGGTGACAGTCCGTTCGCAGGTAGTCGAACGGCAACTCCCCCCACTTCAGATCGGCTTTTTGCATGGTGTCCTTCATCATCGCGGCACGTCCTTGAGGGTTGGAAACACGCAGCGTCCCGCAGGAATACGCTATGAATGTACCGTTCGAAAAGTGCCCAAGTCAACCCGTATCCCCGCTTGCCCTCCGGAGCGCGTCTGGGGTACCCTGCGCCCGTCCGCCATGTTCGCTATCACGCGCAAACAATCGTTCAACGAGGATACCTTCCTCCTCGAATTCCGCCTGCCGGCGCTCGCCGGCAAGGCGATGCCCGGGCAATACGTCGACCTCCACCTGAACGTCGACGGCCCCACCATTACCCTCCCGATCGCCGCCGTGGACCGTGAGGAGGGCACGTTCGTCGTGGTCGAGCAGGGGCGCGACCTCCCGACCGAGCGCCTCATGATCCTGGACGTTGGGGAGGAAGTGTTTCAGATTCGCGGGCCGCTGGGTTCGCCGTGCCGGATCGACTCCGACGGCAAGGTGGTGCTGGTGGGCGAGGACCTGGGCATCGCGTCGTTGTTGTGGCGCGCGCGCGTGTTCAAGGAGCACGGCGCGTACGTGATCGTCGTGCTCGGGTTTCCGTCGAAGGAGCGCGTGTTCTTCCAGGAGGAGTTCGCGGCGGTGGCGGACGAGCTCTACGTGACCACGCTCGACGGCTCGTTCGGCGTGTCGGGGCGCGTGACGGGGGTCTTGCAGGCGCTGTGCGAGACCCACAAGGACATCGAGCGCATCGTGATGATCGGCCGTTTGAAGCACATGAAGCGCGGCGCGAAGATCGCGAGCGACTTCGGCATCGACACGTCGATCAGCTTCGACGCGATCCGCTTTCCGGCGGGTTCGCCGGGGATCTTCGACGCGGTCGATCGCGCGCAGGACGCATTTGAATTTGCGCGCGCCCCGGAAATCGACGCCGACCGCGTCGACTTCGACAAACTGCTCGCGAAGGAGAAAGCGCTGGGAGGAGCGGAAGATTCCGCAGCGCCCGACGGCGACCGCGCCTCCCGAGCCGGCTAGGATCCACGCATGGCCCCCGCGCGAAAGACCTCACCCCCTCGCGCGATCACGAAGGCCGACGTCGCGCGCGCCCTCGACGACGTGGCCGCCATGCTCGAAATCACCGGCGACAATCCCTTCCGTATCCGCGCGTTCTTCAATGCGGCACGCGCCGTCGACGACCTCACCGAAGACCTGAACGAGATGGTGAAGTCGGAGGCGCTGCTCGAGGTGCGCGGCATCGGCAAGTCCATCTTCGCCGACATCAAGTCGATGCTCGAGACGGGGACCTTTCCGGAATACGAGAAACTCCGGAAGAAGGTCCCCGCCGGCATGCTGGAAATGCTGCGCATCAGCGGCATGGGGCCGAAGAAGGTGAAAGCGGTCCACGACAAGCTCAAGGTGAAGTCGATCGAGGAGTTGGAGCAGGCGGGCCGCAACGGCTGGCTCGCCGAGCTTCCCGGCTTCGGCGAGAAGACGCAGACCAACATTCTCAAGAACATCGCGCGCTACCGGAAGTACCGGCAGCGATTCCTGCTCAGCACCGCATCCGCGGAAGCCGAGACGATTCTCGACGCGGTGCGCCGCGTGCCGGGCGTCAAGCAGAGCCTGATTGGCGGAAGCATCCGGCGGTACAAGGAGACCATCGGCGACGTGGATATTCTCGCCACCGTCAGCCGGGAGGCAGACGGCACTGCTCTGATGGAAGCGTTCACCACGCTTCCCGGAGTCGCGACCATCGTCGCGAACGGGCCCACCAAGTCGTCCGTGATTCTCGAGTCCGGCATCAACGTGGACCTGCGCGTCGTCAAGGACGACGAATTTCCAGCCGCCGTTCACTACTTCACCGGCGGCAAAGAGCACAACACCGAAGTCCGAACGATCGCGAAGAAGCAGGGCTACAAGCTCAACGAGTACGGCCTCTTCAAGGGCGAGGATCGGGTGCCCCTCACGGACGAGGCCGCGCTCTTCAAGCAGCTCGGCATGGACTACATTCCGCCGGAGCTGCGCGAGAACACGGGCGAGATAGAGGCCGCGCAGGCGCACGCGCTCCCGCACCTGGTTGAGGCCGGCGATATCCGCGGCGTCTTCCACTGCCATACCAATTACAGCGACGGGCGCTCGACGCTGCGCGAGATGGCGGAGGCCGCGCAGGCGCTCGGCCACCAGTACCTCGGCATCGCGGATCATTCGCAGACCGCGGTGTATGCGAACGGGCTTCCGCCGGCCAAGGTGAAAAAGCAGATGGAGGAGATCCGCGAGCTTAATCGCGAGCTGGCGCCGTTCGTCGTGTTTGCCGGCATCGAAAGCGATATCCTGATGGATGGACGGCTCGACTACGACGACGAGCTGCTCGCCTCGTTCGACTACGTGTGCGCATCGGTGCACGGGCAGTTCGCCGGCAGCGAGGCGCAGATGACCAAACGCATCGTGACTGCCGTGTCGAACCCGTTCACCACCATGCTGGGCCATCCGACCGGGCGGCTGCTGCTCTCGCGCGACGGCTACCCGCTCAATTTGACGGCGGTGTTTGAGGCGTGTGCCGCCCACGACGTGTGGATCGAGATCAACGCCCACCCGGTCCGCCTCGACCTCGACTGGCGCCACGTGAAGACGGCGAAGGAGATGGGGGTCAAGTTCGTCGTGAACCCGGATGCGCACCACACCAGCGAGATTGCCTACTTCCGCTACGGCGTCGGCGTCGCGCGCAAGGGCTGGCTGACAAAGGACGACGTGCTCAATACGAGGGGCGCCGCCGACGTGCGTCGCCTGCTGAAGGCGAGGCGCCGTGCGTAGCCTCGTCACCGCGGTGTCCGCGCTGGTTCTGTTCTGGCAGCTCGCGGTCGATAACGCGTGCGCCGCCGACCGTCCCTTGAGCACGGATCGTCCGGATCGGACGGAGAGTCCCTACTCGGTTCCGAAGGGTTGGCTGCAGGTGGAATGTGACGTCCTGACGCAGGGGCAATTCAACTTCTTCCACGAAACCATCACCGGCACGTCCCTGATGGCGTTCAACGCCAAGTATGGCGTCGCACGAAACCTCGACGTCCAGCTCCTGTTCGCGCCGTGGGTGCAGGTGAGCACCGAACAGACCGGCCTTCCCGACGACGAGACCAGCGGGACCGGACCGGCGGGGCTGCGCCTAAAGTACAACCTCGCGGGCAACGACTTCTCCGGGTCCGCGATGGCGCTGCTCCCGTTCGCGTACGTTCCCACCCGCGGCGACGCCGTCTTCGATGCGATCACATGGGGCCTGGTCGCACCGGTCTCGATCGACCTCGGCGGTGATCGCGCGATGAGTGCCATGGCCGGCGCCATGCGCCTGAACAACGACGAGACGTGGGTGATTGGGTCCGTCTCGCTGGGGACGCCCATCGCGGGCGACTTCGCGGGCTTTGTCGAGATCTACGTCGCGCGGGCGGGCTTCGAAGACGGCGCCCTCGACGATACGACCTTCGACGCCGGGGTCACGTTCGCGCCGGATCCCGACTGGCAGTTCGACACCGGCGTCTACTACGGAATCACATCCACCACCGAAGACTGGCGCGTATTCGTGGGGGCAAGCGCCCGCTTCGACCTGTCGCGGTAATCCCCTTTCCGCTATAATCGCGTTCCGCATGAAACGGAAAGCGACCCAGAAGAAAACGTCGCGGCGAAAAACCTCCCGTGTCCGCGCGCGCTCCGTGCGAAAGCATGTGGCTGCGGCACCGAAGCGGAACGTCGCGGCGAAGAAGAAGACGTCGCCAAAGGGAAGGTCGGCGTTCGTTGTTACTTCTGACCTTCGCCGCCGCGCGCTTCGCGTCATCGACGGTCTGAAGGAAGCCTACCCCGACGCTCGCTGCGAGCTCGACTTCACCAACGCGCTCGAGCTGCTGGTCGCCACGATCCTCGCCGCGCAGTGCACCGACGCGCGCGTGAATATGGTGACACCCGCGCTCTTCCGGAAGTACCGGACTCCGCAGGACTACGTAAACACCCCCGACGACGTGCTGCGCGACGAGATCCGCAGCACGGGCTTCTTCAACAACAAGACCAAGTCGATCAAGGCGGCGTGCCGCACGCTGGTGGAGCGCTTCGGCGGACAGATGCCGTCGACCATGGAGGGACTGCTGCAGCTTCCGGGCGTGGGGCGCAAGTCCGCCAATGTGATCCTGGTGAACGTGTACGGCATCCCGGGGGTGGTGGTGGACACGCACATGCTGCGCCTGTCGAACCGGATGGGGTTCTCGACCAGCCAGGACGCGGAAGACGTCGAGCGCGACATGATGGCGACGTTCACCGAAAGCGAATGGATCGCGCTTTCGCACCGGATCGCGTGGCACGGACGACGCTGCTGCACCGCGCGCAAGCCCAACTGCGACGCGTGCCCGATCGCCGACGACTGCCCGAAGCTGATCGACTAGCGAGCAACCGGAAAGAGATACACATGACATCGCGAGGCAAGCACCCGACCGAGCGCACACGCGTGCGCCGGATTCCAAAGCGCGGCGCCTACGATCGCACCACCATCCACGCCATCCTCGACGAGGGGCTGGTGTGCCATGTGGGCTTCGTTCATCAGGGCCAGCCGTTCGTGATCCCGACGCTGTACGCACGCGACGGCGGACGCCTGCTCCTGCACGGCTCGGCGGCGAGCCGGATGCTGAATGCGCTCGCCGACGGCGTGGACGCGTGCGTCACCGTGACGCTCGCCGACGGGATCGTGGTCGCGCGCTCGGTGTTCCACAGCTCGATGAACTATCGCTCGGTGGTGATGCTCGGCACGCTGCGCGCAATCGAGGAGCCGGCCGCGAAAATGAAGGCGCTGCACGCGTTGGTCGAGCATTTGATTCCGAAGCGCTGGAATGACTCGCGCGGGCCTAACGAAACCGAGATGAAGGCCACGTCGATTCTGGAGATGTCGCTCGACGAGGCGTCGGCGAAGGTGAGAACGGGCGGACCGATCGACGAGGAGGAGGACTACGCGCTTCCCTACTGGGCGGGGGTGCTGCCGTTCGCGACCGGGGTCGGCAAGCCCGTCCGCGACCCGAAGCTCAAGCGTGGGGTCAAGGTGCCAAAATATGTCAGCCGGTACCGGCGTCCGAGGTAGTTGGGGCCTGAGGATCGAACGACATATCGGACTCCGCGCTCATGCGCTCGCGCGCACAAGTCGGTACGCGCGACTCGCGAAATCGCGCTCCGCCCGATATGTCGTTCGTGATTTTGACTATCTCCGAATGTACCGTAGCGTCATGGCTCCCATCGAACCCAGGATTGCCAGCGTCAGGACGAGATACACTGCGGAGAGCGTCCAGACATTGTTGCCGGTAACGTTCGTGATCTGCGCCGTGGTGAACACCACCAGCGCCTTCCAGCGTTCAATCGACGAGTAGCGCGTGATGTCGTTCGCCAGATTCGTGCGGAACGAGAGTGCGAACATCGTCCCCCACATCACCAAGAGAATCGATATACCCGGGACACTCATCGCGGCGCGAAACACCTTGAACAGCGGCGAGTGCCGGTGCACGGCGGGCACGCGCGCGGCGGCCAGGTTCGGGAGGAAGGAATCCACCGGAGGAACCTCGGCGCGGCGCAACACCAGCGATTGTTCGAGCTTTGCAAACATGGCCAGCGATTCGCGGCACGAGGCGCACGAGTCGAGGTGCGACGTCACCTTCGCGGCATCCGATGTCGCAATATCACGACTGACGAACGCCGGCAGCAGCGCTTCGATTCTTTCGCACATCGGGTTCATCGCTTCATCTCCCGCGCCCCGGCGGGGCGCGCGCGCCACTCCGAACGCGATAGGATTCGTTTCATTTCGATCTTCCCCCGGTGCACATAGGTCTTCACCGTGCCCTCCGGGAGGTTCATGATCGCGGCGATCTCTTCGTACGACTTCTCCGCCATGTAACGAAGTTCGATCGCGGTGCGGTACGTCTCGTCCAGCTCACCCAGCGCGCGCTCGACCCACTCGCGGGTGTCGTGCTCGCGGAGGGCGGAATCCGGCGCGTCAGTTCCGCCGGCTGCAATCTCCACGTCGTCGACGTCGACAGTCTCGGGGCGACGCTTTGAAGATACGTCGATCGCCTCCCGTCGCGCAATCTGATAGAGCCAGGTGGAGAACTTCGCATCTCCGCGGAAATTCACAAGCCCCTGGTGCACCTTCAAGTAGACCATCTGCATGACGTCGTCGACTTCCTCGCGCCCCCGGAGCCCCAACACCGCTCGCACCACCGCATACGCCATGGCATGATGCGGGGCGATCAGGTCTCGAAACGCCCGCCCGTCTCCGCGAAGCGACCGCGCGACGAGGTCTCGTTCTGTCTGGGACACCGCGCTTTTGACTCCAATCGATAGGACCGCCCGGGCCGGGCTACCGTTTCAACTATTGTAGCCGACCACGGCTGAAAAATGGTTGAAACCCTGGGCGGGCCAGCCCGGTCCAACGGGGTGAGTTTCGGACGGAAGCACATGGACCCGGCGGGTCTGCCCGCCCCAAGACCAACGGAGTGAAGACTATGGACAACCCGATCTTTGGATTCGTCGACACGGAAGCAATCGCGCTGGCGATCCCGATCCTGGCCGTCGTGGGCGGCGTTCTGATCGCCATCACCGCGATCATCATGGGCAGCCGGCGCCGGGAGCTCGCCCACCGCGAGCGCATCATCGCCATGGAAAAAGGAATCGCCGTCCCGACCGACGTCGAGGTGGCCGGGCCGGAGCGGCCCAAGTACTCGAACCGCCGCGCCAACGGCCTGGTGCTGACCGGCATCGGTCTCGCGCTCACGATCGCTCTGTCGCGTGAGTCGGGCGGAGAAGACGGTTTGTGGGGGCTGATCCCGATGTTCATCGGAATCGGGCTCTTGATCGCAAGCTTTATCGACAAACGCGAGTACGACGCGGAGCGTGGTCGCGGGAGTTCCCCGATGCAGTAGACCCGTTCGTTGCAAGACTGAAGTTCGATCGCGGAAGAGACGCGCCGCAAGCCTGGGCACCGCGGGCCGCGTCCGCCGCGATCGAACTTTTCTTGGGAGGTGTGGTGTGATGCGACTGCGTATCCTGTTGGCGCTGGTTCTCGTCGCGGCCGGCTGCGCCTCCGGCGACAAGGTTGATTCGAGCTTCGACACCCACGTGTCGAACCCGGCCTACGCAACCGACGGCCCCCGAGTGCTCTTCGACGAGGCCCACCACAACGTCCACCGGGCCAGCAAGAGCTGCCGGCCCTTCGCCAAGCTGATCCAATCCGACGGCTACCGCGTATCCAGGGGCACGAAGAGAACTACCCCCGAGGAACTCGAGCCGTATTCGGTCTACATTATAGCGGCGGCGGAGGGGACGAACGAGCGCAACGACGACCCCGCGTTCGACGATTCCGAATGCGACGCGATCCGCGACTGGGCCTTCGCGGGCGGGTTGCTGCTCCTCATCACCGATCACTATCCCGTGGGTCAGGCCGCCGAACGCCTCGCCGGGCGCTTCGGCGTGCAAATGAGCAAAGGCGTGGCCGAGGACTCGGTGCAGTACGAACACGGCTTTGACTCCACCCACATCATCTTTTCTGCCGAAAACGGTGGACTCGGCGACCACCCCATCGTCGCCGGCCGCGATGCATCCGAACGAATCCACCGCGTGCTGACCTTCACCGGCCAGGCCATTCATGCGGATCCGCCGGCGGTGGCGTTCCTGAAGCTGTCGCCCACGGCGGTGGCCCGCCCGCCACAACCGGTCGTGGAAAAGCGGGGCGGAGACGTCCTCGTCCATGTCAGCTACGGCGATCCGGTGTCAGTGCCGGGCTGGTCGCAGGGGCTGGCGCTCGAATGCGGCCAGGGTCGCGTCGTCGTTCTGGGCGAAGCGGCCATGCTCTCCGCTCGCCTGCACCGATTCGACGGGCGGCCGATCGGGATGAACACCGCCGGCTACGACAACCGGCAACTGGCGCTGAACATCATGCACTGGTTGACGAGAGTTCTGTGACCCGCATCGGCAGGGGTTCGTTGCCTTCTTGCTGTTTCTTTAGGG